>Ga0193743_1003068_pt1 | contig 11353 bp, 13 predicted proteins | sample L2c2metaG_FD_143038 | JGI IMG/M metagenome (GOLD analysis project Ga0193743, IMG submission 143038) | Soil microbial communities from a riparian zone of the East river system, Colorado, United States - L2c2 | ecosystem: Environmental > Terrestrial > Soil > Riparian zone | place: USA: East River...
GCTTTCTATACATATCAATAATTATTAACTGTCGCTATTTATGCAATCCTCGTAACGGTCGTCGAAAAACACTATTTTCAAAGCTCGGTTATATCCCAGTATACACGGGTCAAGTATAATTAAAATTATGTTGTTTTGAACTTCTTTTGCAATTTCTATGTTTGTCTTGACAAACATAAGTCTCAACATCACAACCTTTTGACAAGAATAATTCTATTGAAATAACGAGAGCACCCCATCCAGAGTTTCCCGGGTCCTCTAATACTGACATTTATCTGCCCTTGAGGTTTCCCCCAACTCTGAGCTCCTCGCTTGAACAAGGAAGCGGCGGGAATCGTCAATCTTGATCGAGTTATACCAATCCGACTACAAACTCGGGTACAGCAAGTTGGGCCGGAAGTGACGCATTTTGAGAAAGGGATGTTACATGGACGCCGGTTGGTTGTTTGCCTGATCAGAACAGCACTACAAATGGGCTTTAGTTTATTTAATCAGAAGTCTTGAGTTCTATCATTTTTGTTACTCGGCTGTGCTGACTTTGCATCACCCTTACTTATCATCCCCCTTCCTCTTTCACTAAGATGTTTAGACTCGGTCAATAATCCCCAAGTTCCCTTTTGGAGAAAAAACTCCTGAGGAACCAGGGATTGCGCACGACATTCCCCTCGATATTTTATATTTTTTATGACTACCTGACTCTACCTTCTTAACTATGCACCCCTCAAAATACAGACTGGGCCAGTATTCAATTGATTGGTAACAAACCCGCCGATGTGTCCAGCTCGACGCTTGAGTGCGTCATTCCTCAAGGCGGGGAATAATTTGTCTTTCCTTCGTTTGAACGGTCAATTGTTTCTTGATCAAGTCCGTGAATTCTAGACGAAGTAAAAAGGCGCTAGCTCAATATAAAATCTATATAAAATCAAGAAACCTGCATTTAAATTCTAACCTCCCTTCATGATATTAACTGGTGAAAGACTTTTGCTTCATTTGAAAACATAGTTAGCGTAATTAAGATAACGTCGTGATTACAATGATCAGCAAGGTCTAGTCCATTAGATGCATTCAATCGGCTGAGCAACCATGAGTTACAAACTTATCCGCGCAGTACCGAGGGGAATTGTCAAGACTCCGCGCAAAGTGGGAGATGAGGATGGGGTCTAGCGTAAAAATGCAGTCGCTGATCCTGTATGGTGCCACCGATTTATTTATCCTATGAAAGTCATCACAAGTTGCGAAAGGGGAATAAGTGATATATTTTGTCAAAGCATATGGAAAGCGGGTCCGAGGACCGATACGGACTAGCATAGGTATGCTCTGAGATACCGATGGTATGTCATTCCGTGCAGGATCATCGTTGGTTTGATTAGGAAGCGAGATATATAAACTATACCTCGGTTAGCAGTCGGAGAGCGACCTAGTATCTATAGCGTGTCGAATAATCTAACAGAAAGAGTGTTAGTAGATATGGTATGACAGTTATGCATGTTCAATTGACCTTTCGGAGACACGACAAGACCCCGTCCTTTAGAGGCTCCTCGGTAAACTGTCTCAATGATGTCAATCAACTAGATATTTATATTGAGAAGTGAAATCTCTGAGAGAATAGAATAAAGTATAGCGAACCTCTTGCTTGTTATCCATAGCCCAATTTCTGGGCACCGGGACGGACGGGAAATGTAAGATTCAGATCGTGATGTATAAAGGAATTGCGGATACATACATCTTGTTATTGTTACCAGTGCCCAAATCAATCATGATATGCTTGTTACTACATTTTCACATCAGCATAAGGGGAACTCACCAAACGGGCTCTGAGTCAGTCTTACCGATAAAAGAACATGACCGTGCATGGATCGTATAATTCGTACATCTGACCAGAGATTTCGGGATTCAATTAGATTCTCTACAATCGGACAATTTGGGTAAAAAAAACCCGTACTTTGTTGAAATCCGGCACTTCTGTTATATCGGCTAAGTATATGACAGCAAAATTTTGAACCTTTTCCGCTACTGAGTAGAGGGTTTCGTCCATAGTCATGCATTGGGTGTCTCCATCATGGCCAAAACGGATAACAACGACGCGGTCTTCTTCGGATTTGATAGCTTCATCGACGTGCCAGCCAGAAGGAAGGTGAGGAAGGAAGTAGGACATCGTGAACTTGTAGCGGACGAACCTGAAGTAAGAAATGTGGCTGTGCGTGGCCATTGGCCTTTGAATAAAATAACTACAAATTTACTTCCATCGACTTTTTTTTTTTTGCTCTTCAATGTGGACTTGCTAGGCTTACTTTTTTTTATACGGACTTTTGTGGTACTATGGACTCATCTAGGCTAGCGCATCCTCTTCCTAGCGAAGAATGTGCCGATTTAAATTTTCCGGTACTTTCAATGTACCCCAGATCGCCGGATATCGACAACTGGGTTTCGTCCCAAACTTGCTGTTCTGACGATTTTCAGGGCTCATCTTCCCCTGTCGAAGGCCATTCCACCTCTTCTGCTGTTGTTCAGTCGCAGAGCTCTGATGGCGTCAATCCCACCGCATATATGCGCCTCGCATGGGAGTCGTCTAATAAAGCTTCTAATTCTTGCCCTCATTCGCCTAGGGAATATGGATTTCCAGAATCTTCTTGTTCTCATTCGACTATCTTACTCTCTTGCCCTCCGAGTTGGTTAGGTTTGCAACCTAAACTAGAAGATGAGGCAACCGAAAACCCTCAAGTACCGCTTTCTAGCAGTCCTCCCGAATTTACTAGCTCCTCTCCGACCTCCGATATCTCAAGTGAACTAGGGGAGGAAGAAGTGTCTTCGTCATTGACTTCGGCTTCCTCTGGTTCTGCTCTGTCGGACACTGCTTCTATCTCTGCTTCTCAGAATTTCGATCGTGGGCCGCGCATGGATCAGTTCAGCCGAAGACTGCATGAACTTCTACTGTCAGTTCTACGCGCTCGCGAACTGGACCGCTCTAGGACTCGCGATGAAAAGACGGACTGTACCACTTGTACTTCTCGATCTGACGATTCTGGTTCATCTGACACGGGCTTTGAAAACTCTGAGAATGATGATTGGCAAGATATCCTCGCTAAAACTGGAACCTCAACCTCTCCTAGTGGCACTGTTGTACATTCCTCCGTTATAAGAAAATCCAAGTATGCATATTCTGGCGCATATATGTACTAAACATCGTTTTGAGATCAATAATTCGCATATAGTGACATTCTATCCCGCTCTGCCAGCGAAATGTCCCCCATCCGTTTTAAACTTCCCGGTCAAGGAACTTTTCGGTACGTTAACACCACGAAAGAGTTGTTTCTTTCTTCACTCTGACGCATATATATTCAAGGGTCTTTGCAGATGCAGCCACAGGGACAGCCGAGGAATACCGCATCGTAAAACGCTCTCATTCTTTCATTCAGGATGATCAATTCCAAGATACCCTTATGCCACATACCAAACGACATAAAATACAGGGGGAACACAGTACTCATGCGTGTGACCGGCATTTTGCCTCGAGAACCGCTAGCCTCAGGAGGGCTGATTCGTTGAAGTCGGTCCAAACTTTTGGCGATGGAGAGGCATGTATAAATAAAATCTCTCTCCTTGGCAGTCGTAATGATTATGCTCTATTTAAGACACCTATTCAAGCAGGATGCATACCGACTGTCCCAGCTACGCCCATTCTCACACCGCCGCAAGAAGCTAGAAGGAAAGCGGCCGCTTCTCCAAGGCCGTTGAGAAACCCGGTCCCAATCATAGCTCCACCTCTTGATCATGTCCCGAAACTGCCACTTAGCAGTGAAACTCTTGCTAAGATACGCCTGGGAAAGTTCTTGGAGAGGGAAGGGAGAGGACGAGAGAAGGATAGGTTAGAGGTTAGAGGTTGGGAACGTCCTCCGTCTTGGGTGGGCTCGGACGATGACGATGACGAAGAGGAGTTTGGTGTCCAAGGAGAAAAATTGATTGATTGGGAGATGGCATTGGGAATTGGGAAGTGTGCTAGAGAAGAGGTCATTGATTGGATTCTTGATGTTCGTTTATCATACTGTTCTTCCCAGCCTATCTGTTCTATGGGTTCAACTAAACTTTCTTTTTTTTGTCGTAGGTCATGCCCGCTCCACCTCCTATGAAAAAGAACATATCAGAATTATCGGCCACTTCGTCGACGTCAGGATCTTCCTCTTCGTCTTCATCGGGCACCTCGATAGATTCGCAACCCTCGGACCTCATGGACCAACTGAAGAATTCTCCCGAAACGCGCTTTCACGCTGCGTGGATGTTTCTTCGCTATATTTATCTTACCATGTCCCCTAAACTCAGTATGGGTCCGAAGAGTATTTCCCGAAACTTATCACGCCAATCCAGCTTAAATTCAAATATCAGCGCAAGTACTGATCAAGAAGGACGCGATCTCATTATATGGGATTTAGCCGTTGCGTGTTTGGCATTGAGCGTGAAGGTAACTTTTATTTTTGTTTTTGACGCTACTTGTTGTGGTTCTGTCGCCGACCAGAGACAATAGTTCCATCGTGACTTTCTGGGCCCTTTACTTCCCGTCTACGTGCATGAATATATTTCCTCTACTTGTTGTGGTTCTGTCGCCGACCAGAGACAATAGTTCCATCGTGACTTTCTGGGCCCTTTACTTCCCGTCTACGTGCATGAATATATTTCCTTGGCCCCGCAACGTTTATCCTACGAGGATTTGGAGGTGTCATTTTTCCCGACTATACCTGTCCTTCCATTTGTAGATGACCTTTCTTTCCGGTAGACTGCCCAACGAGACCTCCTGTCGGCCTTCGATTATTCCCTTGGGGTCACACCCCAGCCCGTCATGGATGAGCTTTGGTTTTCTCTTGGGTCGCTTCGCAGTCTTCTGGACTTCAAAGACGGTTGGCAGGTTGCGATGGCGGATGCTTGGTGCGGCCTTTTTGATGCCATCTGTGGTATGAGTATTTCCTTGTTTTCGTATAGATTGACTGATAGTTTCACCCACCATTGTATTAGAACCGGACGTGCAAAGGTTCTCGATATCCACGCTGGCGGTTGTGGCTTTAATGGATGGAGTAGTAGAAAGTTTGGTACAACGGTATCTGTATGAGGCGGCTTTGAAGATCAAGGCCGCAGCAGTATCAATTTTCAACCGTCCCTCTCCGTCTACCCGAGAAAACCGGCGTCGACGACGACGAGGGGGCTCTGTAGGTTTTAAATATGAGCTCGAACTCGTAGCTTCAAGCCACATGGAGGTGGGTAAGAATTTGAAGGGTTTGAATAGAAATCGGAAGAAATATTTGAGGAAGGCGGAGCGAGCTTCGGAAGGTGTGAGATGTGATATTCAGGCATTGGTTGGGATTACGGATGTGAGTTTTTCCTTTTGAGATCTCGACGTGCTTTTTTTTTTTTATATCTTTGTTGCGGGACGTTTTGGAAGGCCCAGCTACGCGATTGTCGGGATTGGTTTTCGGGACTCCATTGATTGACTTTTGAACATTTCGCGTTCTTTGTAAAGGAAGGAAGCAACTGAATTCTAAACAAATAATTCTTACTTTGTCATGTTTCTTCCCTTTGGTTGGTATCTTTTGTTGTAAGGTATTCCTTATTCGTTCATCGATGGTGCGTTGTTTTATTAGTACTCCCTTCATCACATGTATTCTTATTATTTCAATATGGATGTCAAGCCGTTTGTCCTTTACCGTGCATTAGGTTGTTATTCGTTCCTCACTTGGCTCATGACTGGTCAGTAAAATGGCAGACCGCTAGGGTCGGTCGTCTTCGATACTAACTACACCATACAATGACCCCAGGACAACCTAGCAATGTAATTCCGCGTTTTCGAGGATAACCTCTGAAAGATCAAGGCGGATTTGCTACCCACGGGGCGCCGGAGGGTCTTTAGGAGCCTGCGAGGTTATACACTGATTATACGCATACTATTCCTACACACAAAGCTGGGTTCTGTCAACTGTTTTGGATGCAGCCATCTTTTCATAAACCGGAAAATGGTGTGATGCCATTTTCAAAGCTCCAACGTTAATTCCAAACAATTTACATTTTTTTAAATGGTACAGATGACGTATTCGGGCCATACTGGCGTTTGATTCATTCTTTTTTTAAACTGCAGTATCGAAAAATGAGGTAGCCTGTAATAACGAACTATCAAAAAAAGAGACCATGCGACTTTACCTTTTTCGAAATACCAGACTTGGTTGAATGCCACCCATCGACCCCATAGTTCGACGGGAGTGCCAGGGGTGGTGTTGCCATGGTCTGACAAGTCCATGTCTTTGTCAGTGCCGGGAACAGAAATTCTGATGCAACAATGAATCAGAACGAGTGGGTTTTTTCTCTTGACTTTGACGCCGACATGAGAAAGAAAAAAAAAGGAAATTCGTACCGGTATGCAGAGGGGTCCTCTTTGTCGTGCCAAATATGCCAAACAAAAGGTTGTTCAGTCCCAACGATCTTTTGTCCATTGCTAGCCTCTCCTTCGTAACCGAGATAGTGGCCAGATCGAATGTTTCTGATTATCCAACCACCATCGACCTGTTTGAGCTCCCACTATGAAAGAAAAGAAAGGGGCATGGCCAAAAAAAAAAAAAGAAAAAAGGATGTATACATATATTATCAGAGTCTTTTTATACCTTGGGGGGGACGAATTGAATGTATACCTGTTGGTTATCTCCTCCATTGCGGGTGTACCCGATGACTTGATGTCAACCGATTCAGTATATCTGGGGGGTGAATGGGAGAAGGGGGGGGGGGGGGGAAATGTTAGGAGACATGTTGTGGAATCGAAATGATGGGGGGAGAGTTGAGAGGAGAGAGAGAGAGAGAGAGATGGGTTTGGGGAGAAATCGCTTACGACACGCCTTTCTTATAAGTACACCTGTCCCCAATAGGGTCCGGAAAGAAGTTCCCTTCCTCCACTTTTTTCGGATCTCCAAAATAGGGTCCAGGATGGGCAGTAGATAAGATAATCAAATCAGGATACGAACATATCATTTTTGATTGGCATCTCGATATATCTAATCCGGAGCCATCCAAACTCCACACAAGACAGGTTGGAAGAAGGAAGGAAGGAGGCGTTGTTCATTGGCGAAAATCGTGCCCAATAGAACAGCAAGGTAAGGTCTACCCCTGTATGATACGTAGACGTTCGACTTTATGAGAGCCCATAGTATATACCAAAAAAGTTGATGATTATATTGATCCCTAGTCCCTATGCTGGGTGGAGTAACTTGTACCCGACCGGCGACCCGAATTTTTGACATATAGGCGTATGAGAAATAAGGTAAGAAAAACCAAACCAAACAAATAGAAGGCACAAAAAATGGAAGGTATAAACCAAGCACATTTGATATTGAAAACGTTGATTCGTTGAACTCCGAAAGGTCATATGGCCAGAGAAGGCACAAAAAATGGAAGGTATAAACCAAGCACATTTGATATTGAAAACGTTGATTCGTTGAACTCCGAAAGGTCATATGGCCAGTGGTTCGTTTGATGCCAGTGGGATGTATCGATGATGCATCAGTTTCTTTTGTTGAAGAGATTCTTCGAAAAAGTAGGGATGAATGGCGTTAATGAGAATCAACTGGCCATCTGTCAAACTGATTGTATCAGCTGTGGTCATGTTTTCTTTTTATCGTTGGAATCAAGAAGATTTGAGGAGAGCTACTAGGGTACCATCTGAGATGACAAGAACGCGACGTCGCGACCTGGGGTTTTCGAAGGGCAGACCGAGTCACACCACGTTCTTCACCCATCTACTATATTAGCACACCGAAAGTCTCTCTGTTTCGCTTGTCCTGATATGCGCTAATAGTAAGAGACGAACCATCTCTGCTCCCCTCCTAGTTTGCACGCCTCGCTCTTGGAGACCTTTTGGTATATTAATCCTTTTGCCGATGGATGATCGGCGTCCGTGAGACCAAACGCTTGAATTATTTCTAGAGACAGCCCAAGAAAAAAAGGGTTGAATGTAGGAAACTTATCCAAGATTCGGTCTGCTTATATAATGTGGGGCTTCGAGAGGCATCCTGCAAAACCTAAAAAGAGTTCCTGAAACTCATTTTACATCAACGTTGTGTGGCCTACATGTGAATATTGAATCCTGAAGGAACCCAATCCGAAATCAATATTCATGCCCGTCGTAATAAGTGCTTCTGTAAACTTTACTGGTAATTGGAGCTCCTACCTCTACTTTTCGTCGGTGTCAATAAAATCCCTTGATATCAGTTTTCTGAAGACTTTCACCATGCAGAATTCGTAAGGTCATGAGATCTTTATTTACATCTTTCGATCTGAGTTAAAAAACTTTTTTCTTTTTTATAGTTCAGGAGTTCGGCCGAAAGTATTTCACAATGAATTCCAAGAACTAAAAGTTGCTTCTCGGCTAGCTATATACTTAGCCTAGATTTGACCCTTTATTCATTGATAACTCCTTGTTGTCTTCAATGTAGTTGCCGAACGTTCTTAATATTGCGGTGTCCTGGCACCGAATGAGCTCTAAGGTATCCGCGAGTAGAAACGACGTAATCGACCGTATCATGGTTCCATCCTTGTGGAATGCGTAAATTTCAAGGTCTTACGCCCTATGCTTCTCCGGGACCGTCGGGTTAACTATTTAATTTTCTAGATTCAATGCAGTGAGCAATTCAATTCATGAATCCTCATGGCCAGGAGAGAATTCGCCTCAGTATTTGATGGACTCTTTCTTTTTATTGAACCTCCCCATAAAACATGTGGACACGGATCTTCGCCGCCATCAAAAAAACAAACTGCTCATCCCGTTTTTTTTTGTTTTTCAGGGAAAACCCTTTCTCTCAACTGGGCCTAGCCCATATTTGAACTCGCATTCAAGCAGAGGCCGACCCTAATAATTCACTAAAGACAGTAGTAGTCTCCTGTTATGCTACGCTGAACGGTATTGATGTTGAAGAGGGGGGTTTGACCAGTGATTTATCCCAGAGTAATTGTTAAGTGAATAGAGAAACAGCTGTGACACGAGAGTTCTCGAAACTTTGTCGCTTACACTCATACAATTGACAAGAACCAAATGTCACTCCCCACGGGCGGAGGGGGACCCATTTAGGAAATAGCCTCGGTGCAGCCTGGGTCTGGCCAGCCCTTGCCCCCTCCCTAACGTTGACTGAACATGGTCAACAAACCTCTACCAGCGTTACCGAGCCCTGCATTAACGACATTGTCAGTGGAAGCCCGAAAGCACAGGGCCCGGCTTATCCAACATTTCTTCTCAGACATCCACGAACCTCGAATCGAAAGTAGGCGGGATGGGTGGTTACACGCCTTGGAAGAGGCTTTGGATGATTTAAGCCAACACTTTAGCCGTGAAGATTGGTTGAGCAGTATTAGACGGGGTAGAGAATTGAAACGAAGATCATTATCGTCTCACCCAGTGACCATGGCAGGCGACCACAACGAGGGCCAGCTTGATAAACCTCTCCCTGAGTCTCCTGCCGAGCCTTTGAAGAAAATCAGACTGCTGATTGCTCGTCCTGCTCCTCCACCCACTGAACAACGGGAAGGTCATTTGGTTCTTTGTCTCTCTCCGCACAAAGGTCGGGTACCAATACCAACCGAGGACAGTGGCTTTGATATCATCCCAGCAAACATCGGCTGCATCTTTTCTGGAGGCAGTTTCTCGTTGCAGGAAGATGAATCCGATAGCAAAATCCTGTACGGACTTGATGGTCTAAAAGGTGACCTTCCCCATTCTATCATTGTGTCAATTTGTCGCCCTGATTAGACTCACCACAAGAATTCAATGTTGAAGAGAGCAATATCCGGCTTGTGGGCGGTACATTCACCTTCACAGGTGTGGACTCTCCTGTCCAGCATATGCTATTGTCCAAAGTTCTCCGGCTGTCCATCTACGTCCATCTTTCTTTACTCCTTGAGCAATATTTATTGTCGGATTCCGGTGTACCTATCAAGTTCCCCCGACCTGCCATGCCAACTCAGCCCCCTTCAGCTCCTGTCAAACTACCCTCCACGGAAACGAAACGACCTAGATCTCGCAACTCCATCTTTCCATCTAGCTTTATGAATGTACTTAGACGAAGTTTAAGCGTCCGCTCGAAGCCAAATAACTCTGGTGGTACCATCTCTGAAGCACCTGTTGAGACAGCCCCTCGGAGATCTTTCGAGGGGCGCCTTCGTTTCTCTTTCATTGGCGAGAAAAGGTTATCTATACAAAGACCCGCTCAGATCCCCCAACGAAAACCTTTCGAAGCTACTCTACATAGAGTTCAACAGAGCGTCGGCCTTCTTTCCACATCTACCGGGGTTATGTTTAAACCGCCTCAAATTCTTGTTGATCTGGCGGACAAGGAGAAGGCGACACAGAGCCGGCTATTGATGGCTGACGAGCGTATAGCGCTGAGCAGTCTTCTCGGCTGGGATGGGAAGGACGCAGAAGGGAGGGGCATGTCAGGAATACTTGGTTTTGTTCGCTACCAGGAACTCTCAGTCTTACAGTCTCAACACATTCCTCCACTACCACCTGAAGGATCATCGGCATTCACTATATCCTCATCTACATCCTCTCATCTCCCGACAAGTGGATTATCGCTTTGTGGAAAGCCGTGCTGGACGACCTATTGCTATTATTCATCAGGCGATCGGCTATTGGGAGATATGATCAATGACATGGCAAGAAATGTCGATTTACCTTGTGAACGGCCTGGATGCTTGTTCACCTGTGGGCAGCATGAGAGCAGGATTATCCATGGAGGAATTAGGATCGTGATTCGGACTAGTAGTGAGGTTGAAAACTCGGTGGATAATGTGATACAGATGTGGCAGAGCTGTGCAGTATGCGAAGCCAGAACGCCGAGAACGAGCATGCATGATGGGACTTTGTATGTTCCTGTTATAATCACCTCCAGATACTTTGTTCTCTCTGACGCTACTGGTTTTTTTTGTAGCCTGTTTTCGTTCGCCAAATTCCTCGAATTGTTGGTCTATTCACCTACGATTTGCACCTTGAACTCCTTCCTCTGCGATCACACCACTCCACCCCATGGGACCTCGCCAGACCTTCCTGCTGCGAGGTTGAATATCATCAGGCACTTCACGACAGCGACTTGTGATGTATCATTTGGCGTATCAACGATTGAGGATATCTTTGAGCTCAAAGTACCCCGACTCCAAATTACGCGAGGTACTGAAAAAGTGGGCGTACCATTGACTCTTTTGGGACAAGGAACGGAGGATGAAGCTATCCAAAAAAAAGATTTGCGCAGAGAAATCAAGAAGTGGTGGGAGGGTGTTGCCGATCATATTGATAAAATTGTGAGTTTTTTTTTTTTTTTTTTTTTCTTCCCTCCTTTTA
>Ga0193743_1003069_pt1 | contig 11352 bp, 10 predicted proteins | sample L2c2metaG_FD_143038 | JGI IMG/M metagenome (GOLD analysis project Ga0193743, IMG submission 143038) | Soil microbial communities from a riparian zone of the East river system, Colorado, United States - L2c2 | ecosystem: Environmental > Terrestrial > Soil > Riparian zone | place: USA: East River...
GCCGGTGCAGCGCGCGTCCTCACTGACCGGCAAGTGGACCGAGGTCGGCGACGCGATGCCCGACCTGCCGGCATGGGTGGGCAAGAACGCCCAGGGCAGCGCCAACGTGTGGGCCCCCGAGGTGGCCGCCCGCAGCGACGGCAGCTACATCCTGTACTTCACCGCGCGGTCCGCCGCGAAGAGCGTCCAGTGCATCGGCGTCGCGCTGGCCAGCTCCCCGAAGGGACCGTTCCGCCCGGTGGGCACGGAGCCGTTGGTCTGCCGCCCGGAGGACGTCGACAGCATCGACCCGAGCGCGTTCACCGACACCGACGGCAAGCAGTACCTGCTCTACACCAGCGGCAGGGGCAAGGCCACCATCTGGCTCCAGCAGGTGAGCGTCGACGGGATCACCCCGATCGGCGCCCGCCGCCCGCTGGTCCAGGCGGACCGGCCGGAAGAGGGCAACATCGTGGAGGCCCCCGCGATGGTCAAGCACGGCAACAAGTACGTGCTGTTCTACTCGGGCAATGCGTTCAACAGCGGGAAGTACTTCGTCAACTACGCCAGCGGTACCTCGCTGACCGGCACCTTCACCAAGCGCGACGGCCAGTTCCTGAACCGCGACACGCTGGGCGGCGCGTACCCCAACCCGGGCGGAGAGGAAGTCGTGCCCGGAAGCAAGCACGACTACATGCTGTTCCACGCCTACACCAACCCGGGCCGGCGCTCCCTGTTCGTGGTCGGGCTCGGCTGGGACTCCAGCGGCAATCCGAACCTCGAACTGGACAACGTGGTCAAGGCGCCGCCGACAAAGCCCTGAACGAGGCCGGAACCTGAGCCGGCTGGCGGTCCGGTCACGGGCCCCCGCCGGCCGCCGGGCCCTGGTAACCCTCCTCCGACGACGAGTCCATGCCGACCTCGTACTTCACCGAGCGAACCTGGTTGTTGCTGACCACGCCGCTGGTGGAATCGTTCTGGAACGCGAACGCGTGGTTGATCTGGCCGACGATCTGGTTGCCGGTGATCACCATGTTCCGCACGTCGTCGGCGAGCACGGCCTGCGCGGCCCCGTTGTCGCAGAAGTTGTTGCTGAACGTGATGTTCTTGGTCTCGCCTTCGCCGCTGCCGTCCCCGGCGCTGCTGTTCGGGCCTTCGGCGATCAGGCAGTTGTTGTCGATCTGCTCGCAGCGGTTGCTGTCGATCAGCACATCCTGGCTGGCCGGGTTGTTCTCGTCGGTGGCGTAGGTCTGCATGCAGTCGGCGTGGGCGCCGGTGTCATTGCTGGTGTCGGTGATGGTGTTGTGCAGGATCTTGATGTTGTTGCCCCAGAACCGGATCCCGTCGCCGTCGCCCTCCCTCGGGCTGTTGATCGTCGTGTTGCGCAAGGTGATGTTGGAACCCTCCAGCGCTACACCGGGCGCCTCGGGCTCCTCGGCGACGAACCCGTCCACCACCACGTTGTCCGCGCTCACGTTGATGCCGCTGGTCACGGTCTTGCCGTCGCCCAGGAAGGTGATCGGCGCCTGCTCGGTGCCACCCGTGGTGATCTCCAGCGGCTCGCCCCGCAGGTCACCAGTGACGCAGATGGTGTTGCCGGCGGACGCCGAGGCCGACACCCGCTGGAAGCTGGCCAGGTCGGTGGCCCGCTGGGCGCAGTTCGTCTGCGGGGGCGGCGTGGCTGCGCCGGCCGGGCCACTCGCCGCCGGCGGGCGCGGCGCGGTTTCGTCGGCGCCCCCGCCACATCCGGCCAGCACCAGCAGCGCGACCAGGCCGACGGCCAGGCCCGCGCCCCATCGCCGAGAACGCAACTGTCCCAGGGGGTTTTGCTCGATCACTGGACCGATGCTATCCAGCGGCGGGAACCCAACTGCGCGCTTTCTCGGCCACCGAACCAATCCTTACGCAACTCTCAGGCGGTCGTGCCGCGCCGCCGCGTCGGATTTCCGCGACGCACCCGGTAATCCATCCGGGCAACGCCCGCGGTCATGAAAGGCTGGACGGGTGGACCTCGACGCCGCGGCCAGCCCGGTCGGTGCGCCGGCGGATGCGCTCAGCGCGGCGGCCGACGCGCTCTACGCGCTGCCCCGCGACGAGTTCACCCCCGCCCGGGACACCGCGGTGCGGGACGCCCGGGCCGCCGGGGACAAGGGCCTGGCCACCGCAATCGGTCGGCTCCGCCGGCCCACCGTGGGCGCCTGGCTGGTCAACCACCTCGCCCGCCAGCGCCCGGATGAGGTGGCCGCGCTGGCCTCACTCGGCGAGTCGATGCGCGCCGCCCACCAGCAGCTGGATGGCGCCGCGCTGCGCCGGCTCTCCGAGCAACGCCGTGAGCTGGTGAACGCGTTGACCAGGACCACCAAGGAGCTCGGCAAGGCAGCGGGCGAGCCGGCCAGCGACCCGGTGGTCCGCGAGCTGGAGGGCATGTTCACCGCCGCGCTGGCCGACCCGGATGCGGCCCGCGCACTGGCCAGCGGCCGGCTGAGCTCACCCAAGGAGCTGGCCAGCGCCGGCACCCTGGACTGGCCGGCGGTGGCCCCGGGAACCCGACCTCGCCCGGCGCCCAGCCCGCCTCCGCCGGCCCCGTCCGACAGCGCGCCGTCGCCCTCGGCCACCGGCGGCCGGGCCAAAGACAGCGCGGAGTCGCCGGCCGGGCCGAGCCCAGCCCTGGTGCGCGCCCGGCAGGAGTTGGACCGGCTGGCCGCCACGCTGAGTGAGGCCGAGGACCGGGCTGCCGCCGCGCACCGGGACTTCGACTCGGCCGCCGACGAGGAGCAGGCCGCGCACCGGGCCGTCGCCGAGCGCCGCGCCGAGTTGATCGCCGCCGAACAGGCCGAACAGCAGGCCAGGCAGCGCGCCCGCACGGCCCGCCGGGAGCGCGAGGACACCGACCGGGCGCTGCGAGACGCCGCCCGCCGGCACGCCGTGGCGCACGACCGGTTGACCGCGCTGGAATCCTGACCACCCGCACCGACCCATCCGCGAGGAGTGCACAGTGCCCCGTTCCATCTGGACCGGCTCGATCACGTTCGGGTTGGTCACCGTGCCGGTCGGGCTCTACAGCGCGACCGAGGACCACGGCGTGCACTTCCACCAGTACCAGCGCGGCACCACCGACCGGATCCGCTACCAGCGGGTGAACGAGCGCACCGGCGAGGAGGTGGCGTTCGGCGAGATCGTCCGAGGGCTGGAGGAGGACAGCGGCCAGACGGTGATTGTGGAGCCGGCCGAGCTGGACGAGATCGCGCCAGGACGATCCCGCTCGATCGACGTGACGACGTTCGTGGACCTCGACGAGATCGACCCGATCTACTTCCAGAAGACGTACTGGCTGGCCCCGGCCAAGCAGGAGAACGGCAAGGTCTACGGGCTGCTGGCGGCCGCGATGGAGGCCACCAACCGGGTCGCCATCGCCACCTTCGTGATGCGCAACAAGCAGTACCTGTGCGCGGTCCGGGCGGAGAGCGGGGTGCTCTCCCTGGAGACGCTGTACTACGCCGACGAGATCCGCGAGCCGCGCCAGGAGCTCGACCACCTGCCGGAGCGCGCCGACCCCGACGGCCGCGAGTTCGACATGGCCCGCACCCTGATCGAGTCGATGAGCGCCGCCTGGCGCCCGGAGGACTACCGGGACACCTACACCGACAAGGTCAAGCAGCTGATCGAGGACAAGCGCGCGGGCCATGACGTGATCACCGAGTCCGCGCCACCGGCGGCCACCGACGTGACCGACCTGCTCGAGGCGCTGCGCCTCAGCGTGGAAGCCCGCCGCGCCTCATAACCACGGCTCAAGCCCGCGCTACCGCTCGCTGTCCAGCGTGCCCATCTGGCCGGAGTCGTACCGGTCACCGGCCACCGCGCCCGGCGGCACCGCCCGCTCGATCTCGGCCAGGTCGTCCTCGGACAGCTGCAGGGTGGCGGCGCCCAATGCGTCGATGAGTTGATCGCGCCGGCGCGCGCCGAGCAGCGGCACGATCTCCTCGCCCTTGGCCAGCGCCCAGCCGATGGCCGCCTGGGAAGGGGTCGCCCCGCGCGCCTCGGCGACCCGGGTCAACGCCGCCACCAGTGCGAGGTTGTGCGCCAGGTTCTCGCTGTGGAACCGGGGCATCCGGCTGCGGATCGCCCCGGGGTCGGCCGCGCCGTCGGCGGTCCACTGACCGGACAGCATGCCGCGGCCGAGTACCCCGTACGCGGTGACCGCGATGCCCAGCTCGCGGCAGGTGGGCAGGATCTCCGCCTCCGGCCGCCGGGAGAGCAGCGAGTACTCGATCTGCAGATCCACGATCGGATGCACCGCGTGCGCTCGCCGAATGGTCTGCGCGCCGACCTCGGACAGCCCGATGTGCCGGACGTAGCCAGCAGCTACCAGCTCGGCGATCGCGCCGATGGTGGCCTCGATGGGCACCGCCGGGTCCAGCCGGGCCGGCCGGTAGACGTCGAGGTGGTCGGTACCCAGCCGGGTCAGGCTGTACGCCAGCGCGGTCTTCACCGCGGCCGGGCGTGCGTCGAAGCCCACGAAGTCCCCGGCCGGCCCGCGCTGCGCGCCGAACTTCACGCTCAGCACGACCTGGTCCCTCGGCACCTCGCGCAGCGCCTCGGCGATGAGCAGCTCGTTGTGCCCCATCCCGTAGAAATCACCGGTGTCCAGCAGGTTGATCCCGCTGTCCAGCGCGGCGTGGATGGCGGCGATGCCCTCCGCCCGGTCCGGCGGCCCGTACCCGCCGGACATGGCCATGCAGCCAAGGCCGAGCGCGGAAACCTCGGGCCCGGTCGCGCCCAACCGGCGGCGGCTGATCGTGCTCGCTGCGCTCATAGGTCCAACCTGCCCGCCAGGGTCATCGCTTTCAAGCCAACGCCAGCTGAGCGGGCCGAATCCATAGACAACAGCGTTTTGATACAGCACAGTTGAGCGCAGGGCATCGCCGCCGCTCGCTCAGGAGGAAGACGACCATGCCGGGATTTCAGGTTTGGCCGGGGAAGGTGCTCCCCGGGCGCTACACCGCCGAGCTGGGCGAGGACGGCATGGTGGTGGTGCTGATCGGCATGCGGTTCAACCACTGGTGGCGGGTGGACAAGTGGCTGTTCATGGTGATCGGCATGGGGCTGATGGTGCGCCACCTCGCCGCGCGCGACGAAGGGCTGCTGGCCAACTACACCTGGTTCGGCCGCACCTTCCTGATGGTCCAGTACTGGCGCAGCATGGAGGAGCTGCAGGCGTTCGCGGCCAACTCCGACGCCCCGCACCTGGCCTACTGGCGCAAGTACGTCCGGAAGATCGGCACCGACGGCAGCATGGGCGCGTATCACGAGGCGTACCAGGTCCGGCCGGGCTCCAGCGAGGTCGTCTACGTGAACATGCCGGCATTCGGCCTGGCCGGCGCGCTCGAGCCGGTCCCCATGGACGCCCGCCGCGACACCGCCCGCCAGCGCGTCGCCTTCCGCCGCCGCCGCCCCAAAAGCCCAGTTCAGACACCGTGAGTGGTATTGGTCGCTATAGCGACCAATACCACTCACAGGTCTCTTAGCGGTCGAGCCAGCCGTAGGCGGTCTGCGGGGAGATCTTGAGCGCCCGGGCCATTGCCCTGATCTCCAGGCCCTCCGCTTTGCCGGCCACCAGGAGCTCGCGTTGCCGGGCCCGCAGGTGGTCGATCTGGTCGGCCACGTCGGCCATTTCGCCGAGTAGGCCTTGGGCGCGGGGCGCGGTGCTCGCCCGGGACCGGCCGACGCCGGCGCGCGGGAAGGAGCGGACCTGTTCGACGTCCCAGCGGTGCCGGCCTCGCTCGTCCGTTCCGGGTAGCGGAGCGGGCGCCAGTCCGCGGGAGACGTAGCCCAGCCAGGTCGGCGTCTTCACCCCCCAGGCGCGGGCGCACTCCTCGCTGGTCCAGGTCTCGGTGTCCGTCTCCGGAATGGTTGGCTCCCCTCCCGAGCTGTCCGACGACACGGGAGATTAGCTGGTGAGGGTGAGCTCGAAGGAGTAGCGGTTGGCCCGGTAGATGTGCGAGCCGTACTCCACCGCGCGCCCGGCGGCGTCCCACGCGGTACGGGTCATGGTCAGCATCGGCGCGCCTCGGGAGTCGCCGAGCGACTTCGCCTCGGCGGCGGTGGCGGACTTGGCGCCGACCACCTGGTTCGCCATCCGCGGGATGTGTCCGGCCGCCCGCAGCAGCTCGTAGAGCCCGCGCTGTTCCAGGTCGGAGCGGCGCAGCGCCAGCACGTCCAGCGGCACCGCGTTGTGCATCAGGGCCAGCGGCTCGTCGTCGGCGTAGCGCAGTCGTTCCACCCAGTTGATCTCCGAGCCGAACGGGATGCCGAGTGCCTCGGCCACCGAGTCCGGCGCGGCCCGGATCTCCAGCAGCTTGATCTCGGTGCGCGGGCGCTGACCGGCCTTCACCAGGTCGTCGTACAGGCTGGACAGCTCCACCGGACGGCGCACCTTGGGGTGCACGATCTGGGTGCCGACGCCGCGCTTGCGCACCAGCATTCCCCGCTCGACCAGGTAGCCGATGGCTTGGCGCATGGTCGGCCGGGACACCCCCAGCCGGTCGGCCAGCTCCACCTCGTTCTCCAGCCGGCCGCCCACCGGGAGCTCGCCGCTCTCGATGAGCTGCTGCAGCCGGGTGGCCACCTGGAAATAGAGCGGGACCGGGCTGCTCCGGTCCAGCTCCAGATCGGGAACCAGCCCCCAAACCGTCGTCCGCTCCGGCATGATGTCCCCCGTATGTCCGGACAAAGTATGTAAAGACAAAGTGTTGACGTACTGAGTGCAGAAGGGTACACCTTGACCGCGTGGCCGCCGTCCCCCGTTGGGGCGGCATCGCGCGGCACGGAGCGAGAGGCAGCAATGGACGCTGACACGAACCGCCCCCACGAGGCCTCGGCTGCCCCGGAGGTGCTGACCATGGGCCGCCTCGGGGTGGACATCTATCCGCTGCAGATAGGCGTGTCACTGCGCGAGGTCGAAACGTTCGGCAAGTACCTGGGCGGTACAGCGGCGAACGTCGCGGTGGCCGCCGCCCGATACGGCCGACGCAGCGCGCTGATCTCCCGGACCGGTGCCGACCCGTTCGGCGACTATCTGCACGACGCGCTGCGCGGCTTCGGTGTGGACGACCGCCAGGTCACCCCGGTACCCACGCTGCCGACCCCGGTGACCTTCTGCGAGATCTTCCCCCCGGACGACTTCCCGCTGTACTTCTACCGCCAGCCGAAGGCGCCCGACCTGGAGATCTACCCCGAAGAGCTGGACCTGGACGCGATCCGCGCCGCCGACGTCTTCTGGGTGACCGGCACCGGGCTGTCCACCGAGCCCAGCCGCGCCGCCACCCTGCACGCGCTGCGGGCCAGGGGTAAGCGGGGTATCACCGTGCTCGACCTGGACTACCGGCCGATGTTCTGGGCGTCCAGGGAGGAGGCCAGGGCGCGCTACGCCGAGGCGCTGCCGCTGGTCACCGTGGCGGTGGGCAACCAGGACGAGTGCGACACCGCGGTCGGAATCCGGGAGCCGCACGACGCCGCGCAGGCGCTGCACGCCGCCGGCATCGAACTGGCCGTGGTCAAGCAGGGCCCGAAGGGTGTGCTGGCCTCGGCGCGCACCTCGGACGGGCAGCCGGACACGGAGGTCACCGTCCCGCCGGTGCCGGTCGACGTGGTGAACGGCCTGGGCGCCGGCGACGCGTTCGGCGGCGCGCTGTGCCACGGCTTGCTCGCCGGCTGGGAGCTCGAGCGGATCATGCGGTTCGCCAACACCGCCGGCGCGATCGTGGCCGGCCGACTGGCCTGCGCCGACGCAATGCCCACGCCCGACGAGGTCGAGGCCGCGATGAACTCAGGCCGGATCTCGGCGCGGGACCTGGGGCAGAACTCGGGGCAGGACTCGGGGCTCGAGGAGGCCGTCCGTGCGCGATGACCAGCTCTCCGACCTCATCGCCACCCGCGTACACCGGCCGGGTGCGGTCGCCGAGGCCTCCGCCGCCCGCCGCCGCCCCGACTCCCTGGTCGGCGAGCACGGCAAGCTGATGATGATCGCCGCCGACCACCCGGCCCGGGGCGCGCTGCGCGCCGGAGACCGGCCGATGGCCATGGGCGACCGGATCGACATCCTGGACCGGCTGTGCCTGGCGCTGTCCCGGCCCGGAGTCAACGGGGTGCTCGGCACGCCCGACGTACTTGAAGACCTGCTGCTGCTCGGGGCATTGGACGGCAAGGTGGTCGTCGGCTCGATGAACCGGGGCGGGCTGGCCGGCACCAGCTTCGAGATCGACGACCGGTTCACCGCCTACGACGCGGCCTCGATCGCCGCCGCCGGGTTCGAGGGCGGCAAGATGCTCACCCGCATCGACCCGGAGGACGCCGGCACAGTGGCCACCCTGGTGTCCACCGGGCGCGCGGTCAGCGAGCTCGCCGGGCACCAGCTGATGGCCATGGTGGAGCCGTTCATCTCGCACCGGGTGGACGGCCGGGTGCGCAACGAGCTCACCCCCGAGGCGATGATCCGGGCGATGACGGTGGCCGCCGGGCTGGGCACCACCTCGGCGTACACCTGGCTGAAGGTGCCGATCGTGGCCGACATGGAGCGGGTGATGGCGGCCACCACGCTGCCCGCGCTGATCCTCGGCGGCGAGGTGGGCGGTGACCAGCGGGACCAGGACGCCGCCTTCGCCAACTGGAGCAAGGCGCTGGCGCTGCCCACCGTGCAGGGCCTGGTGATCGGGCGCAGTCTGCTGTTCCCACCGAACGACGACGTGGCGGGCGCCGTGGACGCGGCGGTGAGCCTCCTATGAACATGAGCAGCGCAGGGAGTGCGGTGACCGGGAACAACAAGCACGTGGTGCGCCGAGGCGAGACCGCTGACGGCACCTTCGAGCTGGTGATCACGCCGGAGTCGGCCGGCTGGGGGTACAGCAGCCTGCGGGTGCTGAACCTGCCGGCCGGTGGTTCGGCGGAGTTCGAGACCGGCCAGGACGAGATGGTGCTGCTGCCGCTGTCCGGCTCGTGCACCGTGGCGACCGAGGGTGAGAAGTTCGAGCTGGCCGGGCGCCGGTCGGTGTTCAGCAGGGTCACCGACTTCGCCTACCTGCCTCGGGATGCCAGCGTCCGGGTGTCCTCCGCCGAAGGTGGCCGGTTCGCCCTGCCCGCCGCTCGTGCGACCCGTCGACTGCCGGCCCGGTACGGCCCGGCCGAGGGCGTCGGTGTGGAGCTGCGCGGCGCCGGGCAGGCCAGCCGGCAGGTGAACAACTTCTGCACCCCGCAGACCTTCGAGGCGGACAAGCTGATCGCCGTCGAGGTGCTCACCCCGGCCGGCAACTGGTCGTCCTACCCACCGCACAAGCACGACGAGGAGCGCGACGGCGAAGCGCGGCTGGAGGAGATCTACTACTTCGAGGTCGGCTCCGGTCCTTCCGGGGAGGGGATCGGCTACCAGCGGGTGTACGGCTCGGGGCCGGGCCGGGAGATCGACGTGTGCACCGAGGTGCGTGGCGGGGACACCGTGCTCATCCCGCACGGCTGGCACGGCCCGTCCATGGCGGTGCCCGGTTACCCGCTCTACTACCTGAACGTGATGGCCGGCCCCAGCCCGGAGCGGGCCTGGCTGATCTGCGACGACCCGGCGCACGCCTGGGTGCGCGACACCTGGTCCGGCCAGCCGATCGACTCCCGCCTGCCGCTGACGGGTGTTGAGGAGCTGCCGACATGAAACTGACCGTGGCGCAGGCACTGGTCCGCTTCCTGGCCGTGCAGTACAGCGAGCGGGACGGCGTCGAGCAGCGCCTGATCCCCGGCTGCTTCGGCATCTTCGGCCACGGCAACGTAGCCGGCGTAGCCCAAGCCCTCCTCGAAAATTCCGCGAGTCGGGGCTCTCAGCACACTGAGTCGGCGCTCCCAGCACACCTGCCCTACCACCTGGCGCGCAACGAGCAGGGCATGGTGCACGCCAGCGTCGGCTACGCCCGGATGCGCAACCGGCTGCAGGCCATGGCGTGCACCGCGTCCATCGGCCCCGGGTCCACCAACATGGTCACCGGCGCGGCGCTGGCCACCATCAACCGGATCCCGGTGCTGCTGCTGCCCAGCGACTACTTCGCCACCCGGGTGGCCAGCCCGGTGCTGCAGGAGCTGGAGGACCCGCGCGGCTACGACGTGTCGGTGAACGACGCGTTCCGCCCGGTGTCCCGGTTCTTCGACCGGGTGGAGCGGCCGGAGCAGCTGCCGTCCGCGCTGCTCGGCGCGATGCGGGTGCTCACCGACCCCGCTGAGACCGGCGCGGTGACCATCGCGCTGCCGCAGGACGTGCAGGCGGAGGCGTACGACTGGCCGGAGGAGCTGTTCGCTCGCCGGGTGTGGCACGTGGCTCGGCCGGTGCCCGAGCCGGCCGCGTTGGCCCGCGCCGTCGATGTACTCCGGTCGGCGTCAAAGCCGCTGCTGGTGGCCGGCGGCGGAGTGATCTACAGCGAGGCGACCGCCGCGCTGCGGGCGTTCGCCGAGGCGACCGGGATCCCGGTGGCGGACACCCAGGCAGGCAAGGGCGCACTGGCCTGGGACCACCCGTGCGCGGTCGGCGGGGTCGGCTCGACGGGCTCCCCGGTGGCCAATGCGCTGGCCAGGGACGCGGATGTGGTGCTGGGCGTGGGCACCCGGTACAGCGACTTCACCACGGCGTCCCGGACGGCGTTCCAGCACCCGGACGTGCGGTTCGTCAACCTCAACATCACCTCGTTCGACGCCGCCAAGCACGCCGCCACGATGCTGGTGGCGGACGCCCGGGAGGGTCTGACCGCGCTCACCGAGGCACTCGGCGGCGGTCCGCGAAGTGTGCTGAAACCCGCGACTCAGGGTGCTGAGAGCGCCGACTCGCGGGCAGTGGGGACGGCGGGCACGGCCTATCACGTATCGCGCGAGTACGCGGCGGGGTTTGCCGCGCACCGGGACGAGTGGAACCGGGTGGTGGAGCGGGCTTACCACTTGGGGCACGGGCCGCTGCCGGCGCAGACCGAGGTGCTCGGTGCGCTGAACGAGCTGCTCGAGCCGAGGGACGTGCTGGTGCAGGCGGCCGGGAGCATGCCCGGTGACCTGCAGATGCTCTGGCGGGCGGCGGACGAGAAGGCGTACCACGTGGAGTACGGCTACTCGTGCATGGGCTACGAGATCGCCGGCGCCCTGGGCATCAAGATGGCCGCGCCGGACCGCGAGGTGTTCGCGCTGGTCGGCGACGGCTCGTACCTGATGATGGCCAGCGAGATCGTCACGGCGGTGTCCGAGGGCATCAAGCTGAACCTGGTCATCGTGCAGAACCAGGGCTTCGCCTCCATCGGGGCGCTCTCCGAGTCGGTCGGCTCGCAGCGCTTCGGCACCGCGTACCGCTATCGGGATCCGAAT
>Ga0193743_1003070_pt1 | contig 11349 bp, 7 predicted proteins | sample L2c2metaG_FD_143038 | JGI IMG/M metagenome (GOLD analysis project Ga0193743, IMG submission 143038) | Soil microbial communities from a riparian zone of the East river system, Colorado, United States - L2c2 | ecosystem: Environmental > Terrestrial > Soil > Riparian zone | place: USA: East River...
CACCAGGCCGCCGAAGATCATGGGGATGATGTACAGAACGCCGAGGGAGTAATCAATATGAAGCGTCCATTCCATCAGGACCAGCAAGGCAATGAGCAAGGCGATGACCGCCAGCATCCACTTGCGGGGACTGAGCAGCACGCGGTCAAGAAGAGTGAGAGATGACGCTGAAGCCGAAGGGTTCTCTAGCATAAACGCAAGTTAGACGTCTGGCGGATGATCTTTCTTTACCCATCTTCCGATAGATCCGCAAGACATCCGTTTGATGGCCTTTAAATGGAACAAAGATAGATGGCGTTCCTCCCGAATTCCCGTTAAATTGAGCCTAGGAACACTGATGATCATTCGTGAGGATCTTCCTCTTGCAAGAACTTTTTACTTTGTGGCAAACCGGGTCTTTCTCTTTTTTGCCGTCGATATTGCGATAACGATCGGCTATGTGGTGTACCGGCAGGAATGGCTGTCGATACCGCAGCTCCCTCTCGGACTGGCCGGTGCTGCACTGACAGTATTTCTCGCGTTTCGGATCAAAGCCGCTTACGACCGTTGGTGGGAAGCGCGGACCCTTTGGGGTGGACTCGTGAACTGGTCACGAACACTCGCGCGGCGTTGCCAGGTTTTTCTAAACCCAGCGTCCGGAGGAGAGGATGAGGCAGCCATGGACGATTTCCAGCAGCGGATGACCTATCTACAGATTGCCTACGTGCACGCATTGCGGAGCCATCTGCGTCAACACGATTGTTTCAGTGAATTGCCGCGTTGGCTGAATGAGGACGAAATGGAGGCGCTCCGGCAACACGAGAACGTCCCCATGGGGATTCAATTGCTGATGGGAGGCCTGGCCAAAGGAGCGTTCCGCCGCGGATGGCTAGATGCGTTTCGCCTGATTTCGATTGAAGATGCGCTGGCCGAAATTACGAACGTGCAAGGAGCGTGCGAGCGCATAAAGAACACGCCGTTTCCGAGGCAGTTTGATCATTTTCCAAAGATGTTCACGAATGTGTTCTGTCTGTTTATTCCAATAGGACTGGTGGCCAGCTTGGGACTACTGACTCCGATTGCTTCTTCTCTCATTGGATTCATGCTGCTTTCGCTGGAAAGCTTCGGACGGCAGCTGGAGAGTCCATTCGAAAACACAATCAATGACATTCCTATGTCCGCCCTGTCGCGGATGATTGAGATCAATCTCAAGCAAGGGTTAGGAGAACGGCGTCTGCCCGAAGCTCTCAAGCCTATAGAAGGTTTTCTGTTCTAGCCAATTTTTCAAGGAGCTACTTATGTTTTTTCAAAACTCGTTTAGAAGTCTTCTCTTCCCCGTGGCATCGCCACGGAATGTGAAACGTGCGTTGCCCGCGGCAAAGCATTTAGCGGAAACACTCAAGGCTAGCCTGACAATCATGCGAGTGATCAATCCATTTCATGGCGGGCCCAAGCCCATCGGGGAGGAGTTGCGATCACTTGATCCGGACGGCATGGGCCTTGATGAACATCACTTGCACGTAGATGCGAACAGCGACGCGGCCACGAGTATTACAAACTACGCCCGCGAGCGGGGATTTGACGCAATTCTGGTGCCACCCGCGCCAAGCGCTTGGCTGAGCGGCTTTTCCAACAACTGGTGCTTGACCAGACGGCTGATGAACACGAGCCCTTGTCCAATCTGGCTTCTGCGACAGCGCGCGGAAGAGGTATCGCAGGAACTCCCCGCGCGCCGCGTGCTTTGTGCGGTGACAGGGCGCGACCTCGAGGTCGTGAAAATGGCGGGAGCGCTGAGTGAAAGGCTCAATGCCCGGCTTTTCCTACTCCATGTCATACCGGATATTCATGAAGGCACCCTTTCCTACGGCTTTGACGATCACATATCGCTCACGACAGCACATGCGGTGAAGATGCTGGCGCGATTGCAAGAAGAGGCGGGGACGCGCGCTGAGGTGATTGTCCAGACCGGTCCCGTGAGCAGCAATATTCGAAAAACGGCAGAACGGCTGCGCGCTGACTTGCTTGTCACGGGACGGGCAACCAGATCGAACTGGTTTGCACCGGACCCGTTTCCATGGTCGATGCCGGCAGCCTACCAGACTGTAGTCGTCTAGGGACGAGCGACCACTTTTTGATTCCTTGCGAATTAATAGCCCCAAATGAGGTTACGAACTTACGTATCCACGTTTGGGGCATTAACAACTACGCCTTCAAAAACGTCAACAGCGCGCGGAAGTAGTTCTGCTGATCGTCGTACATCGCGAAATGGCTACCTGTTTCCGAAATCCACGACTCGCCCTTCGGCATCAGTGTCGCCATCTTGCGCATATCCTCAGGGTCCATCTCATCATATCGAGCGCCCATGGTAAGGGTGCGAATCTTGATCTTGGGCAGGTCGGCCCAACGGTCCCAGTCCTTCATCCTGCCAGTCACCTCGAATTCGCTTCTGCCCTGAAGCACGTTATAGATGTGCTGATTCCATCCGCCCAGGCTGCGCTGCACGGGATCGGGCCAGGGATCGATCCGGCAAATGAACACCGTGTAGAGCTTATCGAAAAGTAGCTTCTGGTATGCCGGATCACTCGTCTTACCGGCGTTTTCGTAGCGCTCCAACTCTGTCCGGATCTCTTCCGGGAACTGCGCCCGTATCTTCGTTACATGTTTTACAACTGAGTCGGCGCTCGCCGCCATGTTCGAGATGACAAGGCCTTTCAGGTGCTGCTGATACTTCAGCGCGTACTCAATGGCCAGGACGCCACCCCATGAGTGGCCCAGCAGGTAAAACTGCTCCAGCCCGAGTCCCTGGCGCACCGCCTCTACTTCGTCCGTGTAACGTTCAATCGTCCAGAGTTTTGGATCGTCCGGCTTATCGGAATTCGAGGAGTCAAGCTGGTCGTAGTAGTAAAACTCAATGTCGTTCATCGGAAGAAAATCTTCGAAACCTTCGAAGTACCGGTGGTCCGCACCGGGTCCTCCATGCAGCAGCAAGACCTTCGTGTTCCCGCTACCCACCTTTTTCGTCCAGACCCAGTGGCCCCCGCCGATCTCGATTCGTTTGGAACCGCCCACGTGCACCCTATCAGCCGAGGGCATTTTTATGCTTTTATCAGGCGTGGTTGCCGTTGCCACGACTGGCTTTGCAGCTACTGCGGCCGTTATCGCACCTAAAGAAAGAAAATTCCTGCGTTTCATGCGTTCTCAATCGCGTTGAATTTGCTGACCGGCTGCTGCACTTTCGAGACTACGGGACAGCAAATGAAAACCGCGCGGGCAAGTTGCTGGCGCGGGTCTGAATGTCTTCTGGGAAGAGCCAATTCCAGTAGATGATCCGATTCTTCGTAACGGAGAGGCCCTCCTGAATCGGATGGTGTAAAAGCGTTCGGGCGGATGCCTCGACTTACTGGCCCAGATGACTGGTTTGGTAGTGAAGTTTCAGCAGGTCTTCCCCGAAATCGCCGCTGAAATCGCGCCACACAGCATGGATGTGGTTTGCGCCATCCTGCGTGTCGTCGAACTCAATGAGAAAGGAAGGGGCCTGTACGCGGTAGTAATGTGGATCTCCATGATTGATTCCGCCAGACCAGGCGAAGAGAATGTCCCTGCCGGCTTTCCGTGCCTGTTCTTGCCGCTGTTCCGCCAGTTGCTGCGGTACGTTGCGCGCGTACTCTTGCAGGAGAGCCATGAGCGCGTCGAACTGTTTCCCGTTCATCTTCGACGCAGACAACCCCGACGGTTGCCCCTCCAACGCTGCCTTGCGATTGGCCGCCGTCAAGATGTCTTTGTAGGCGGTCGGATCCACAATCGCGATTTTTCGTTGTGGCAGATCCAAGCTTTGGATCAGGTCCAGTCCTAAGTCGTCCTCAGCTGCCAGCGTCCGTAGTCCTTTGCGAGGGCCGTCCCGTACTTCCGCTGGATTGGCCCCGAAGAAACTTGGTGCATCGATCACCTTGCCATCGGCGACGGTGTAGTTCTGACTGATGTGATGCCCTTCCACCCTATATCCCCACGGGTCTGTGTCCGACGGCGTACCGAAAATCGAGAAATAGTATTTCTCCGGGTTCCTGCGTTCGCCGCTATCGTTCTCTATAACCTTCAGCACATCTTCCAGGCTCATGATAGTCACAGCCTTGATGTATCCCGTCTGGCCAAGTCCGGCGCTAAGGAGAGCGCTGGCTAGATGCTTCTGGATGGGAGTCATTTCACGAAGCGGCAGCCCCTTCCGCTCCTTTGGAATGAAATGCCAGTTCATTCGCTCGTTGTCCTCAAATTTGAATGTGGTTTTGGCCCGCTGCTCGGGACCGAGGGCAGCCAGGAAGCGATTGGCAGTCTCCTTCAGGAGCGAACTCGACGAAACGGGATGATGCGCGGAGCCTGATACGAGCGAGCCGTTGTGGACGTGCGGCTGATCGGCTCCGGCATGTTTATGGGCTAGCAAGCCTGTTCCCGCGAGGGCAACGGCTGAAGTGAAGAGCGAGCGTCGGTTTATTCGACTCATGAGGTTCTTCCTGACCAAGATCATACGCCCAGTACAGAAAGGAAGCAATAAGGGCCTCTCCAGCGTCTGTTTGGTCACTCTCTGGCCCGTTAGCCGCGAATTGGAGCGGGAGATTGTGCCTCTGCTGGAGAATCAGAAAATGGGATTGCTGGTATTTAGTCCGCTGGCGGGCGGCTGCTCTCGGGCAAGTTCACCAGGGAGAACCAGAAGCCCGAGGACTCGCGGCGCTCGCTCTTTGAATTTCCTGTGGTCGATAAAGAACGGACATGGAGGGTTTTGGATGTTGTGAATCCAATTGCGAAATCGCGGGGAGTCTCGGTTGCCACGATCTCTTTGGCTTGGCTTCTGGCAAAGCCGGGTCGTGACATCGGTGATTATTGGGGCCAAGCGGATGGAGCAGTTGGACGAAAATCTCGCCGCCGCGGAATTTGAACTCACTGCCGGCGAGATGAAGCAGTTGGACGAGATTAGTACGATTCCAGCGGAATATCCAGACTGGATCGTGTCTTTGGGCAATCGTACCCGGCTTGAGGATGTCCCGCGTTCCTAATGCGCGGTTGACCTTCTCCTGTCCGCAAAAGGAAGCCTCTGAAAATGACGAAGGGAGGAAAACGCCATGCGTTTCCTCCCCTTCTCGGAAATCGAGTGCCTCAGGCGGCCACAGCAGCTCTCGGCGGAAGCTCCCTATTAGAAGAACAGCTTGACTGCAAGTTGCAGGATCCGCGGATCTGACGTGGCGTTGCCGGGAGCCGGTGTGAGGAAAGTGGACACCGGAGTGAAGGCGCTTCCGGTGAAGTTATACGCGGTCGTGCGCAGCGAGATGAAGTTGGCGCGATTGGTGATGTTGAATGCTTCGCCAATGAGCTGGAGTCTGACGCGTTCGCCAATGATGGGGAAGTAGCGGGAGACCCGGACGTCGTCCGTCATGAAGGCAGGCCCGTGTAAAGCGTTGCGGCCTTCGTTGGGCGTTCGGTCGTCGCGCAGATTGCCGTCGTTATTGATATCGGCGCCGGTGCCTCCAATCGTCGAGTTATACGGACGGCCGCTCTGTAGGCTGGCCAAAGTGGCAATGGTCCAGCCGTTGGCAATGGCACGCGCGAAGACGTTGGCGGATTTCGGCACGTAGTTCAGATTCCAGACACCCGAAAAGACGAAGCGTTGGCGGACATCGGAGTTGCTGTCTCCGCGATCGAGATTCGGCAGCAGGTTGTTCTGCACGATCTTTGAATCGTCAGTGCCCGTCACGACCGCCGTCGCGTCCGGATTGTCGTCGATGGCGTGCGACCAGGTATATGAGGTCTGGACGGTGAGGTTCTGAGAGAAGCGCTTAGTGAATTGGACGAAGGCGGCGTGGTAAATGGAATCTGCGCCGCTGTCGGCTAACCAGATGCGGCCGTAGTTCGGGTTGGGGCGGAGAGTGGGATGGCGGTAGTAGGTGAACGATCCCCCGCTGGAGATGGGCGCGCTTGTGGCAATGGCCGGGAAGAGATTGATGTCGCGGGTCCTGGGCAGGTGGCTGCCTTTGACTCCCAGGTAACCGACCGTGATCGAGTAGCTGTGGCCGAGTTGTTGTTCTATCTGGCTGTTCCATTGCTGCACTTGCGGATTCTTGAAGTCGCTTGCGAAGACGAACAGGCTGGGCGTGCGGCCCGTGGCCGGGATGCTTGGCAGCAGCGCGGGGTAAGTAACCGGAATGGCGGCGCCGGTGTAGTTGAAGCTCTGGACGTTGATGCCGTTCTGGGTAAACGCGGTGCCTGTGAAGATGGACGGTGTGACGGCATAGAAAATGCCGTAACCGGCGCGGAGAACCGTTCTTCCGTTCTCGGTGGGTGAGTAAGCGATACCGATGCGAGGTGCAAGGTTAGTGCCGTCGCGATGAATGCGGTTGGTGTAGAGATTGGCTGCCGCGAGCGTGGGGTCGGAGTTCAGAACCGGCGGCTGAGCATACGCAAAGTAATCGTAGCGGATGCCGTAGTTAATGGTCAGCTTACGCGAAACGCGCCAACTGTCTTCCGCGAAGAACGCGAATTCGTTCACATTCGGATAGACCGTTGCGCCAGTAGTGTTCGGCCCGGCGAAAGCCTGAGTAAAGCTGGAAGGCTGATTCAGGAAGTAGTTGTCGAAGCTGGTAAAAGTGAACGATCCGCCGAAGTTGCCGGGGAAGAAGTTAGCAATTTGCTGGAAGATGAGATCGGCTCCGAACTTGAAGGAGTGGGCGCCCGCGACCCAGGCAAAGCTGGCGGTGGGCTGATAGGTGTCGATGTTCGCGGCGCGCGGACTGAAGCTGTTGCGGCCGAAGCTGATGGCCGTGGCCCCGCTTTGCTGAATGATGGTTTCGGGCGCGTTCGAGTTGGCTGCGCCCGGCTCATAGTCGCGGGTGTAGTAGAAGCGGCCTTCGAAAACCTTGTTGCCGCTGAGCGCGTTGGTGTAAGTGACGCCTACGTTGTCTGTGTTTACACTGCTATTGCCGCTATGTCCCAGAGCGCTGGTAGCTCCCGCGTTTTCATAGTTAACGCCCGTGAAACGGTTGGCGTTGTAGCGAAAAGTGACGTGCTGGCGGTCGGTGACGTTCCAATCGGCCTTGCCCAGATAAACGTTGTTGTTCAAACTGTTGGCGTAAGAGACGAGATAGGGCGCGAGCGAGGGAAGGTTGGTGAGCGCGAGAGTGTCGTTCGCCGCGGGCAGCGCGCCAAGGGCGACAGTGTTAGGTGTGGAGTTGCGCTGGCCGTCGTAATCGAAGAAGAAGAAGGCGCGATTCTTGACGATGGGTCCGCCGACGTTGCCGCCGAACTGGTTGAAGTGATAAGCGCGCTTGGGGCGGCCCAGAGCGTTGTTGTCCCAGCTATTGGCGTTGAGCGCTTTGTCGCGATAGAACTCGAAGGCGTCGCCGTGGAACTGGTTGGTGCCGGATTTCGTGATGGTGTTGATGACGCCGCCGCCGGCCCGGCCGATTTCAGCCGAATAGCCGTTGGTGTTGACCTGGAATTCCTCTACGGCATCTTCACTGAAGGAGTAGGGGCTGCGGCCGGTTCCGGCGCGGCCCGTGGACTGTCCGTAGAAGGTGTTGTTGGAATCGGAGCCATCCACCAGCAGGCTGTTGGAGGTGCCGCGCTGGCCACCGAAGGAAAGGTCGCCGCCGCGCGTGGGGTCGCGAACGACACCGGGCGTGGTGAGAGTGAAATCCAGGAAGTTACGTCCGTTTACGGGGAGTTCCTGAATCTGGATCTGGGAGACTGCCGTGCTGGTCTGGCTTTTGCCCGTTTCGACGAGGGGAGCTTCAGAGGTGACGCTGACGGTCTCGCTAGAGACACCGAGTTCGAGCTGGATGTTGATGGTGGCGACGCTGCCGACGGTGGGCTGAACATTGCTTCGGATGGCGGTTTTGAAACCTGGTTTTTCGACGGTGATTTCATAAGCGCCGACGAGCAGGGCGGGCAGGCTATAGAGCCCGGCGTCAGTGGAAGCGGTGTCGCGCGTGGCGCCGGTAGCGGTTTCTTTGGCCGTGATCTTAGCACCAGAGACGATGGCTCCGGTAGGATCGGTGACGGTGCCGTTGATCGACGTCAAGCCGGCGGCGGATTGCGCCATAGCTGTAGTTGTGACGAAGGCGAGGAGACAAAGTCCTCTTAATAACAATTGATTAGTTCCCCTGGGCATAAATACAGAATAGGGGGTCGAAGATGAGTATTGAGTTACAAATGCGCGAATTGGGGCAGGATTTCAGAAGGAAGTGCGGCCTTGGACAAATTCCACGCACTTGCCTGCCGCCGGCAAATGGGGACCGCTAGCTCTTGGCCGCGGGATTGAGGAACGTCCCTCGATCGAGATCCTCGAACGCCTGACGGAGTTGATCCTGGGTGTTCATCACGATTGGTCCATACCACGCCACCGGCTCGCCCAGCGGCTTTCCCGAGACCAGAAGGAAACGGATGCCGTCCTCGCCGGCCTGCACCGTAACCTCGTCTCCGCGGTCGAACAGTATCAAGGAGGGGTTGTCCGCCTCGGAGGGAGGCGCCGTATCCGCCCATTTGATGCCCTCTGTTGGTACCGCGAGTGGACCAGACGCGTTGCAGAATTTTCCGGAGCCTGCAAATACATAGGCGAAGGCATGGCGAGTGGTCTCGACGGGCAGGCTCTTCCTTCGTCCCGGGGCCACGGAGATGTCCAGGTACACCGGGTCGGCCGCCACTCCATCCACCGGGCCGGTCTTTCCCCAGAAAGTTCCGCAGACAACGCGCACGCGAGTGGCATCATCATCGGTGATCAGGGGGATGTCCGCGGCCTGGACCTCCTGATACCGCGGAGGCGTCATTTTGAGCGAGGATGGCAGATTTCCCCACAGCTGAAAACCATGCATCCGCCCTTCGTTGTCACCCTTCGGCATCTCCTGGTGGATGATGCCGCTTCCCGCTGTCATCCACTGGACATCGCCGGCTGCGATGGCGCCATGGTTGCCCAGGCTGTCGCCGTGTTCGACAGTGCCTGCCAGGACGTAGGTGATTGTTTCGATCCCACGGTGCGGATGCCATGGAAAGCCCGCCAGATAGTCTTCCGGAATGTCGTTCCGGAAATCGTCGAGCAGAAGGAATGGATCAAAATCCGAAGTATTGCCGAACCCAAACGCCCGGCGCAGATGCACGCCTGCTCCTTCGAGCGTTGGCTTGGCTCGCACCAGCCGCTTAACAGGTCGAATCGACATCTTTTTGGCGCCCCGTCCGTGAGTCTACCGCTTCTGGCCGATAGTCTTCAGCGTAGCCAGCACCCCCGCCACATAGCCCAAAGTGTGCGCCATGCCGGCGTGCCACGCAGCCGAGCAAGTCATCTGCGGAGTATGGTCCGGAATCACCACCCCTTCGAAACCGTTGCGCTGTAGTATCGACAACACGCGCGTCATATCCACATCGCCTTCGTCAATGAAGGTTTCCCGGTAATTGGGCACCTTGCCGGTCACGTTCCGCAAATGAAGGTAGGCAATCTTCTGCTGCTTGCTATAGCGGTCGATCGCGTCATAAATATCGCCCTCGGTCATCTCGGCGAGCGTGCCGACGCAAAGCTCCAGTGCGTTGCTCTGGCTGGGGGCCAGGTCCAGCAGCCACTGATACATGAAAGGCTGATAAACCAAGCGCGGCTGTTGCCGGACAACGGGCAGCGGCGGGTCATCGGGGTGCGCCGCCAAACGGACTCCGGCCTTTTCGGCCTCAGGCAGGACGTCGTCGAGAAAGCGCGAAAGCCGGTCCCAGAGTTCGTCGCTCGTAATTGTGGGAACGAAGCCCGGCTCGGCTCTGGGATCGTAGATCATGTTCCAAACGGAGCCATTCGGAATCGGGTCTTCCGCCGGCCCATCCATGCCCACGGTCACCGCGCCGCCGCGGCCCCAGGGACCTTTCACTCGTCCACTTACACCCGCGATGCTGAAGTTATAGCCCAACACTGGAATGCCCGTTTCGCCCATGTGGCGGATGAGCGTTTTCACATTTTCAATCTGCTGCGGGCGCTTTGGGCCGTCGAGCAAAATATCGTGCCAGTGCGCGGGGTCTAGATTTTCAATCGCTTCCCAGCGCAAGCCGGCCGCTTCGATCTGGCCGCGAATTGTCTTCAGGCTTTCGAGCGTCCACTGTTTTTCGGGATCTCCGGCAATGCCCCAGAGCCTGTTTTTCCCGCCCGTCGGCTGGTTGCCCCGCGGGTTCGAGTCACCTTCATTGAAGTAATCCACCAGATGCACAACCACGTGCGTGCATCCCGCCTGTCGCGCAAAGGCGAAATAGTCCGGCGTCAACATATGCCTGTACAGTCCAAGGCCCAGTTTCACAGCACTCTCCTAGCGTTTCCCGGCGCCTTGCCCGCGCAACACCTTGCCCGGCAGCGTGTCGGTCATCTTGCCATTCTCTATTACCGGGATTCCATTTACCAGAACACACTCCATACCCACGGACAACTGGTTCGGCTTTTCGAACGTAGCCAGATCGCGAATTTTTCCCGGATCGAAAATCGTCACATCCGCCCACATGCCTTTTTTCAGCACTCCGCGGTCGGTCAACCGCATGCGCTGAGCGGGCAGGGCGCTGAATTTACGGATCGCTTCCGGCAGGCTCAACAACTGGTCTTCCCGCACATATTTGCGCAGAATCCGTGGAAAAGTGCCATAGCCGCGAGGGTGCGGATGTTCGCGGCCCAGGATCCCTTCGGTTGCGGCGCCTTGCGAATCGTTATCGATCGATACCCAGGGCTGCTTCAAAGCCAGCGCCACATCCTGTTCGGACATGGCGAAGACCGCCACGGACATGCCCGGATCGTCAATGAGTAGGTCAAAGATCGTGTCGATGGCGTCCTTGCCGCGTGATTGCGCGATCTGCGCGATGGTCTTGCCCTGCAGCGGCAGCAGCTTCGGGTTATGCACTACACTCACCAGAATGGCTTCGGGACCGGGAATTTCCTGCCATTCGTTATCCCAGCCTGAAGTGTCGTTCTGCATCTGCTGGCGGATGCGCGCGCGCGTCGCCGGATCTTTCAACCGGGCCACCATTTTAGCTTCGCCCCCGTCATGCGCCCAAGGCGGAACGAACGCGGAAAAGGAATTGAACCAAGCCGGATAGGCGTAGGTGTTTGCGCTCACGTCGATTCCGCGGGCGCGCGCAGCTTCAATCCGGCTGACGATTTCCGGCATGTGTCCCCAATTGCGCTTTCCCGCTGCCTTCAGATGCCAGATCTCGACCGGAATATTCGCTTCCTGGCCTATACGGAATGCTTCATCTAAAGCGGCATCAATGGCGTCGCCTTCGCTGCGCATGTGCGTGGCGTAAATACCTCCGAACGGAGCCGCCTCGCGCGCCAGGGCAATCAGTTCTTCCGTCGTGGCATACGGAGCGGGAGCGTAT
>Ga0193743_1003071_pt1 | contig 11348 bp, 10 predicted proteins | sample L2c2metaG_FD_143038 | JGI IMG/M metagenome (GOLD analysis project Ga0193743, IMG submission 143038) | Soil microbial communities from a riparian zone of the East river system, Colorado, United States - L2c2 | ecosystem: Environmental > Terrestrial > Soil > Riparian zone | place: USA: East River...
TGATTGGCTTCACATCCAGAGTTGCTTATGTAAAATTCCCAATCAGGCAGCGTGACATTATTTTGGATATGTGAACTGGTTCCTGGCGTGTAACCATTTTTTTTTTGGTTGCCAAATAGAGTCTAATTAGTAAGTTATATTTGTACAAATACTCACTGCTGGCACCAGGTGGTGTTTCCTTGGGAAAACCTATTTATAGACAGGTTTTGTGATTTCCAAACAGTTTTTCTCATAGAAACATAAAAAGATTATCCAGCACTTTAAGTGTTTCCTTGAGAAAAACTTATAAGTGCTGGATACATTTTTCATGTTTCCATGAGAAAAACTGTTTGGTGATTACAAAACATGTCCAAAAATAGATTTCTTCCAGGGAAACACCACCTAGTGCCAGCAGTGACTGTTGTTCATATCCTCAAAATGATAATACTTATAGCATGCATCTTAAGCATTTTGTGATGCTTTTAGAAATGAGATACCATTTGGAGACACCTTTGAAGGGCCATGTGAAAGCAGTTGCAAAGAGGGTAAGTAGCCACTTTGACTGAGATATAACTTGGCTTGCAAAGAGGTCAAACACTCTACCCTGCACTGGTTTTTCAGCAGGGGCAATTCATGCAAAAGTGTTGAAAAGCAGATGTGTAATCTGATGTAACATATACAATATTATAATATTTCATTGTGAAGATATGGAGAGATGGTGCATATACTGATCAATATCGTACAAATCGGGCGAACTTTGCTGCAAACAGCAGCAAGAGTACATATAACCATGGGCAACAGGCAGCAGGAAGACACAAACAGAAAGGGGGATCAACACTATCGATCCTCTGCCCACTCCTAGAAGAAGAAAAAAACATGAATACGGTGCTACTGATGGATGATAAAAACAACAACTTACGTTCTCCTTCTGAATTTGGGCCTCCTCCTCAGGCGTGAAACTGGAGATGTTAAACAACTTGCGGATTTCATTGGGACTCTTGCCCCTGATCATTTTGGTCACAGTAGTACATCCAATGAACCTGAAATTAAAGTTTTCACTTGATGATAATTGCGAAGAACAAGAAAAGCATACAACAGCGACTCGATATCGAGGTAATTGGCTGCAAGAATAATTTCAAAAAGCATCTCGGTATCGACAGAGATGAACTTTTGGTCCCATTCGCTGATTCCTCTTGCACGTTGTGTTTTTACTATGTCGGTAGAAGGAAGGGGCTCGCGACGATGATATTTGCAGTATGCGAGAACCTGAAAATATTGACCAAACGCGTCAGCACTTCCCTTGAAGAAAATGGGAAAACAAAAACACTTTATACCTTCTTCAGGACAGGGGAAGAGACATTGTGCAGGGGGATAGCTTCGTTCCGATCGCCGAGATCTGGAGGAAGAAAGATATGAATGTGGTGTCCCAGGAGGTCGCTCCACTCGCGACTGCATAGTGCCGACGTACCCTCAAGCATGTTCTTGAGGTAGGTCGAGCGCTGTAGAATGTCCTTGTCTACCTTGAATTGCACACCGTCGGAGGCGACAAGAACAAACATCTTGTAATGAGTGGGTTGTAAATGTATAAAGTTGGTATCAAGGAAAAGTAGATGAAGCCTGAGGCAGTGTTGTGCAGGTAGTACCCAAAGGTAGCAGGTATGTTCGTACCTATACAAATACCTTCATTATCTGGTACACGTCAAATACCTATTCCCACGCCTGCTGCCTATGCATCAGCGTGTGTGTGGATGAGCGGCACATCATTACAGGCTGTTCGGTGCACTTCGAATAAGAAAGCTTTCAAATTTGGCGATGTTCGCTATTGGAATATTTTCCGCGGGAAACAACAGTCTTGCAGCCCTACCACGAGGCCGTTATGTGAACCTTTACTGATCCAGAAAAAGATGTGTGAGTGCAAAGCTTGGTGGTGTGCGGCTGCACCTGAAGTTCCTGAACTTGATCCAAACTTGATCCCACCTATCTGCTCCTATCTGATTTTATTGTGCAGCAGGACTGTTTTATAGCTATCTAAAATGTGCAACCTTTCTAGTATCAGGCCTCGCCTGCTATTGCCCGGGGTCCCCAGAACATCGAAGCATTATACGTACAAGTCATTCACCCGAGACACCCAAATCGAGAACGGTCTTCGGAAAAACTAAACATTTAGGAAAATAAATATTTTTACCTGACAAATATATAGGCATGGACATCTAATTAAAATATCGGATTTCAGTTGTTTGAGTGTTCTATCGCACGTTATCAGTGTCGCCGGTGCCAAACCAGTCAATGAAACCGAAAATGACAGTAAAATTGATTTTTTGGTGCCATTGATACCCATTCACATTTATCAAGAGATCTGGTTGTCTGGGAGCTTAAAATTTTGGGATTAACATGGATGAGATATACAGAACCTGAAAGAAAATAAGGTAATTGCTGAGTTCAGAAACGTGTTTTGACTCATTGAGTGAGGTGACCAGGTGAATGACTGTAGGCTGTGCTTTCGCGATGTTCCTGAAGTCCTCCTCACATCAACATCAGAGAAATAGCACTTTCCTCAGCTCGGCGCGACCACCATGCCAGACCCACCGAAATTACCAGATAATCGCAAAGCCACGCGATATGCTGAACTGTTACACACAGCCACAGGAGGACATGCACTTTTCCAGCCATCCAATAATGTTTTCGTTGGCGACTGTGGATATATCGATCGCGGCAAGTTCATAAAGGTGAGCGCAATTTTCGGATTTTATGTGTTCTCTACTGATGCCTTCCTTGCTAGCTATTCAACGTCTTTCGAGTTGAGCGTTACAAAGTAGTAATGTTTACTAGTAGGATTTTGACCATCAGCATTTGCGATTGATGCCTTCTTGCTAGCTGCCTTCGCTTAATCGCGAAGATTTCCACATTTCGACCGACGAGCCTCTCAACGGGGAGAGAGTCTACTCTTCAAATGCGTTGCAAATGACGATTAACGCAGAAGTTGGTGTGCCTGTCAGTGGTATTCCGTGCGTCCCATCCCAAATGATTATCTCTATCAAATCTTCAACTGGCTATAGCAAACTGGAGGGTATTGTTGGGTTTTCGCAAGAAATCAATGAAGCTGCTTTTTTGGCATTTGGAGGGGAATCTCATTTGGTCGAGGAAATTTCCGATACCCAACCGCTGCTCGAGTATCTCCTGAACAATAGTGGCAAACTGCGGGACACGTTTCGTCGATTTGGACTCAAATCCGGTGACATCGTCATTATTGGGGGTACCACGAAAACTTGTTCTTGGTTTGGCGGAGTCGCATTTTCCGACTCGATAACGGCCAAGGTGACATTAAAGCTTGATTCAGTACTAGGCGTTACGATGGATGTTTCACGTTCTCAGGGTGTGAGCCCCGTTCATACTTGTATTCAGTACGCTGGTAATACTGACCACCACGTAGTCCCAAGAACCGCAGCCGAGGGATAACAACAACAATGCTGTCCATACTCCCCTAACATTTTATCAAACAGCAGGCCCGAGCGAGTCTCCGTTGGCTTATCTGTTTTTTACTCTCTATTTACTTTAAAAGAAGGGGTTATATCACTTGAACGACATGACCATTGTGTTGTTGTCCAACTTGTCGCAGCTCTTGCATGGGACCAAGTTCTCCACCGCCTGAAGGAAATTCTTAAACTCAAATTCTTTCATCGAGACGAAGCCGAGAAAGGAAGCCAAGAACGTCACGTATCTGGGTCGAGTCGGGCACCCAGCGATAATACCAGAGCCCTTGGTCCTCGTTCCTCAACCACGGTGCCCAAAATCACTTATATTTTTAAAGGAATCTTACATAAATTTCCTCACAGGGTCAAGGTTATTCTGAAGCGTCGACTTCAACTCAGGACAACACCGAATTAAATAGGGTGAGTTTCATCACCTTAAATAATATGAGATATCTTTGTGGGGACTGCGAAGCTTAATCTGCACCACAGGATCCGACTTTACATCAAACATTCCTCGACTGCATCCTGGATGCGAACCCGGATATCGATATGGTAGCAGTTAACCAGGGTACAATAGTCGCTCTCGCAAAAGTACTCACTCAGTCTTGTTGTCCGTTGACACCAGTTTGACTAGTCTCTGCAGTTCCACAACATCAATTCTCGTGCCGAGATACGAACCAAATACCATGCAATGCAGAAGAACTTTACATTACGTCGATCGAGAACCGCTGATGAAAGTACGTCTCATATTGCTAAAAGGTAATTCAACCACTGTCCGCGAATTTGAACAATGTTATCTTCACCAGAACTCGCTGCATGCCCGGAACTCAACCCTGTTCTGGTTCTCGATACTGTCGAGAGTTCGGCCATCGTGACATCTTCTACTTTTGCTGATAAGTTGGACGCTGCAATTTTGTCCCTTGTTCTTGCATGTCGAAGGAGAGGAATTGGCACTTCTATGGGCTCTATCACCGCAGGTATGATCAACATTCCTTCTTCCTATAGTATTCCAAACCATAAATTCGATATACAGATCAATCCAAGGAAGATGCTCTATATTGTCTGTTAAGTCTCCTGGGCGGTGACGATATTTTGACCGCATACCTGGCTGGATTTGTGCTTGGGGACCTTGCAGAAATCGGTCAGTCCTTGCGATGCATAACGGCTGCAGATTCTTACCCGACTTAGGTACTTGGCGAGAAATTTTTCGTAGTCTGGATGTTTTTAGCCGTGTCCAAGAGATTGTGGAAACGGGTGATAACCCTATCGTTCCAGACCAAGACATTGATCCTTCAATTGGTAAATGTTCTAATTTCTCGGCTCGGAGTGTTGCTTATATACTGACTCCATCACAGCTGATCTACCTGACACGGTCCTCAATTCTCTTATCTCCTTAATAATGAACAAGGTTCCCCCCGCAACGCATCTCCTCCAAAGTTTACAAAAAATAGGTCAGCTTTCCTGAGTACAACTAGAGTTATAATACCGATACCATTCCAGAGGACCTGAGTAGTACCGAGGTATTACATGCGAGTATCTCCGATGATTACGAGGAGGAGAAGGGGGAAGATACAAACGGGCGGCGCAGTTGGATTGCAAGGCTATTTGGGAAGATAAGGCCCGACGCAAAGGCTAGGCATACACTCCAGTCAGCAGCGCCGAAGGGTGACGAAGCGAGGGAGAGAAAGCTATTGCCTGAGAAGGGAGGGGATGTGGATGCACAGGGACAAGAGTATAAGGACGCACTTGTGGCGGCAAAGGCTAGGGACAAAGCGGCAGGTGCGAAGGATAAGGATGTAGTCGGAGCAGCGTTGTTTGGAGCTCGCGCAGCGAGTGTGGACGCACCGCTCAAGCCTTGGGAAATTGTCAATGCTAGAAAAGCACTCGTGTCAGCGGCGGCTAGGGGTGACGAAGAGCTCGTGAAGCTGCTACTCTGTGATTTGAAGGCGGAGGATGAGCCCGCGTTCCATGATGCTTCGTCCAGAGGTCACGAAGCGGCCGCGGGGCTCCTGATCCAGAGAGGTGCAGATGACAATGCTTTGAACGCACTCGTGGCCGCATCTTCTAGCGGTCACGCAGGGATCGCGAAGCTCCTGCTCGATCATGGGGCGGATGTCAATGTTGGGAACCCACTCAAGGCCGCAGCTTCTAGCGGCCACGCAGGGACCGTGAAGCTCCTGCTCGATCACGGGGCTGATTTGCATGTACATGGATGGGAAGAAGGAAATTTAGTGAGTGCGCTCACGGTGGCGTCATCTAAAGGTTACCAGGAGGTTGTGGAGCTTCTGTTGCTTGTGCAGGGGGTGGACTTGGAGATTGGACACCCACTCGACCTAGCGTCGAGTGCAGGTCATGAAGGTATTGTGAAGCTGTTGCTCGAGAAGGGGGCGGATGCCAATGCTGGGGATGCGCTGCAGGCGGCGTCGTCGAAAGGTTACAAAGCGATTGTGGAGCTCCTGCTGGACTATGGGGCGGATATCGATGACGAAGGAGGATATGGAACCGCACTCCAGGAGGCATCATCTGCAGGCCAGACAGCTATCGTGAAGCTACTGCGCGACAGGGGGGCGGTCTAGCCCATGATTTTCGTCACTCACTTCTATGTATCACATGCTTTCATTTACTTGTTCTCCAGCTCAGACTAAGAGGTCCTTGTCTTCATTCAGAATCCTTCCTTTTCTTCAGTGGGAGAACAGAACGGTTGAGCAGCCAGAGAGCGAAGCGAGGTCTTGTGGTAATGTACCTATAGTGGATATTAGTGGTAGGTCTCACACGGAATTAATTTAAAAATTCATTTGTGCTGGAGATGCAAAGGAAAAAAATTAATTATCACAATCAACATCTGAGACGAAGGCCTTGAAATGATATTGGTGCAGTTGACGCCTGAAGTGCTCTTGCCTTTGACAAAGACTGAATAAATTAACCTTTCCAGGCAGACGGATTTTTTGAGTGTGGAACCCAGGTGCGACATTTCTTGACCCGCCGGCCATCACATTCTGAACTTTCGGTTCTTTGCATCAGTTCTGAACTCAACTTTGGCAGCCCTAGATTTTGTCGCCTCTGCCAAACGACCCGCGAATGTCGGGGAATTTGGTGAGTCTCGCCAGGTGATGCCACAACTACCAGTGTACACGCATTTGTCATGGCAAACCAGAACAATAACTTCAAACGGCTTGCGACGTGTTCTTATCACCATGAACGTACATATTACATTCTGATTCACACGAATGGATGTTTAGTATAAGGCCTTGTTTTGTCAGAGGCTGCATGGCTTTGTGCCTTTTATATCCACGACCCCGAACTGCCTGCCTCGTGTTTGGAATTTCAGTCATGTGGAAAAATCCCTTGTCAGGCTGTTCCCCGGCTGTGCCTTGGGGCGCTCATTATAACAGGCGCCAAATTACCTTGGATTCAACCTATCCCACAACCGCCCCATTCCATTCTTAAAGCTCCGTACTATGTCTTTCTTCGCGGGCGCCTCAAATATCAAGATTGTTGGTGGAGAATTCAACGACATCAAGGGAAACCTCACAGTGTTCGACCACAGTCGCCATGAGGTCAACATCGATTCTGGCAATGTGTACAATAACAAGATAATTGATTCATTCAACGACAATTCCACGAGAATCAGTGAGCAATTCAAATGATTACACCTTACAAAGGTCGCTTGACGATTCGTTGAAGGCGGTCGGAACCCACGACCTCGTTATCCCCGTAACGATGAGGATGATCAGATGGAATCGATGGCCTCTACATCGGAAGGCATGTCAAGGTCTTTAAAATAAGAATGAAATAGAAACATTTGATTCCTTTTCCAGACGATCGGGGAGGATTAGATCATACTGGACCTCCACCCCCTCAGCACCCACGGTTCATGCCACCACACATGTCTTCTGGGGGTGGTCACGTCACCAATAAAGATTCTTTCAATATGAAGAACACTCAGATGGATGACGCTTTCAACGATTACTCCAAGACTCATTGTGAGTATGAGGTATCTATGCAGCATCCAACTCTCTGTTTGAACTCCGTTCAGATCATGGTCGTGCGCCCCCCATCAACCAAAGGCGTCGTGTCGGACCTCAAAGGCAGTCAGTGTACGAAGAAGGTAGAATTCCCAATATTATTATTTCGTTGTTTTCCCTTACCATCATGTCCCTTTTGCAGAAGAGGAAGATCTTCAATCCAATAGTGGATCACTCGGAAACGGCCAGTTCAAAGCCCCAGGACAAGTATTCTTTCAAGGCGGACTTCCACAACACGTGGGGAATGGCAGAGGTTCCGGTCCGCCCATGTCAGTCGTTGCTCCCATTGTCCAGCAAATGGATCCGAATATGCGTCGGAACTTTTCGAAATTGATGAAGTACACACTCACGCAGACCAACGCGTCAGATGACGATGATGAGGGTTCGTCTTCGTCGCACAACATGAACGTGGAAGAATCTATGACTCCTAGGATGGCCGAGATGTCAATTAATGATCCTGTCCCTTCGTCTACATCAAGGGACAGCTCTCACACCCATCTTTCCGCACCTACGACTTTTTCTAGGACCAAGTCCGATCCCCAGATTGCACAATCAACTACGCCTCAGGTGGACCATGCAATGAGTTCTTCAAGCCCGTCTCACCCGAGCCCCAACAATAACGCTCTTCATCACGCTCACTCCAATCCGTCCCTGGCTCCTCACATGAAAAACCCGACTATGGTCCAATTCCTTTCCCAGCCAAACACAGCCCATCCAGGTGACGTCCATGGAAACAACGACCCAAACAAGCCCCCACCCGTATCGACTTCTGGATTCAACTTTCCGCCGTCGTCTAATGGTGGTCCGATATTTAGAACGATCGATGGAAATCTCACAAAGCACGACCATAGCTTCAATCAGACCAACCTAAATTCGTTCAATACGGAAAACAATACGACCCAAAATTCATTCAACGACAACTCTGTCGTTGATTCCTCAGGAAAACGTTCGCCCTTCATTTTTGTTGTTTCTTGATTATACGTACCGCGTCACTGACCTTACGATTTCTTTCCATTTAGAGAAAGCAACCAAGAAACGAAGGTTTTTCAGTCGACGCAAAGATTGATAGGAAGAGGAACGACAAACTAACGAAAAACCAAACACTAGAGTATACCCATTTATTTAACACTCGACTATCACCGGAATCATGGAATACCCTGGCTTGTAACGATTGCAATCTATATTAGCTTCTTCCTTTCTTTTCAATTCGCACTGCTTGACTGATCACATGAATCGACTTCAAGGAGGATCATAATAAATCACGGGCCCGTCCTAACTCTCCAAGTCTAAAAACGTTTCCCATGTCAAGAATTGACCGTGGGGTTGTTACCTACCTCTTGGTCCATGTACCACATGCTTTGCACTGGACTAAATCCTAAATTTTGTTGACAAGAATCACCAAGCTCCCTGGTACCTGTCTAATAAGACATGACAGTCGAGCCCAACATCCTCCAGATGAATTTATCCCGGCCCAAAGTGTGAAAAACTAAGCTCAATTTCTACCTGATCCATGCCAACTTGTACATCATGATCTTGACTTTTGATATCCTGCATTTTAACAGTTTCTTCTCTTCTCGGAAGACGGGTGTCGTGGAAATACAAAATCAAGGCAACTTCGGAGGGACATTGGCGGGAACGCTTGGTTATGCGACAGGTGGTGGTTCCATCCTTCCTGAAAACGAGTCATCACGACCTACGGTTTTTCTTAAACCCATCCCGTCGAGGGAGATCTCTGTGAGGATACATATCAGTCTTAATCACGATGCAAAGGGTGCGACGAGATATAACCTGGGGATGAGGATACCGATCTGTGTTTCGTCGAACCGATGGATGGTCGCTGATCCAGGGCTCATCGTCGCGTCGCAGAGAGTCACCAATAGCATGGAAGGTGGGATCATTTAAATATCCTTTGGAATTAGGGGTGAGCTTTCTCACAGCGACTACAATCAAAGAATTTAAGGCGCTCGTCCCATGCAGGTGTAATTGTTTCGTGATTTTGTCGCGGTGGCACTGTATAATAGGTTGTCCACCTGATGTTGTCATTGATTGTACGTCTCTACTCTGTTCTTCTGTATCCATATAGCAAACACGTCTACGTCTACCTCATGCAATCATCAATCAAAAAAAAAATCGCAAACGTGAACGACCGGCTCCTCGGTGAACGAAGCAAAGTACTGCATTTCTACTGATCTATGATTTTTTTCAAGCTGTACCCAGGCACTTGCATTTTATAGCGTTCGAGTTTACGGATAGAGTGATCGACGCAGATGACATATATGCTCATGTTTGCCATCATTGTTCACGTTTAATCTTACGGAAAGATATGTTTGTTTTATCGTAACTTGAATGCGATTCATAGTCTTGAGATATTTTGCGATCATATATACAAAAGGCTCATTCCTGCTAATTTTTTTTCAATGTTCTTCCGAGTCGTGGGCCAGGATGAAATCTCTGCTCACCCCATTACTTTCATTGTGGCTTGCGCACCCCTTCAGAGGAAGTATCTAGAGATTGCCCCGTCGGAGGCAGGGGTAAACTATAACACGAAGTTCCTTGAAATCATACGTACTTGGTGTTCTTCACAACGCGGCCTTGTGTCAACTTGAGGTTGTAAGTTTGACTAATATTCAAGGTGACCCTTTTGATCGAAGAACCACTGAGGTACTTGTCAAAATTGGGTCTCCGGTGTTGGATATATCGACAGAGACGGCACCAATAGAGAAAGGTTTCTTCACTCTTTATTACTACCATAGACAAGCGAAGAACCGGGTAAATATTACTCTTCTCATCAACAAAACAACCGGGCACAGAGGCTTCTTATCCTCCGTTGGGATGATAGTAATAGTATGTGATAATTGTAACATCTTGTAATCAAGTCATGTAGGGCAGTATAGATAAAGTTCAGGAACTCAGGCGCCTGCTGATACGACTTACAATGTAGTTACATACTCGTCTCTTCTTCTTTTAACAATGAGATTTCCAGGATCTATGGGATAAAACTAATGGGAAATCTCTTTTCTACGAGAAAGGGTGGGGTTTCGAGTGCTGTCTTACTATGCAACACATTTGTCATTGTCCCTGAGTAAGTCTCGCTGAAAAATTGTCGAGAACCAAAGAGATCATAACTGGATACGGAATTTCGACGTCGGTCGCATAAGGTTAAATGCATATGTTATATATCCGCACATCATGCGGCACATGGGTCGCAAAACTTGCCGCAGTAGTTAGTGTCCACTGTGCGGAATGCAAACGGAAACGGAAATCCCAAAAGATTACAACAATTTCTAGCCCGTTCTAAGTCATATATTTCCAGTAACCGAAATTTCAGCGGAAAAACGAGCCAAAACCTGCCGCACCATTCGCTCGACCTATTCATATGACAAAGATAAGAAAAGTTCAAAGCCAGATGCTTCAATGGAATATTACCTGACCCATGCTGACATCTTGACTTTGATATCCCACAATTTGCAGTTTCTTCTCGTTGAAGTACGGGTGTCGTGGGGGTACAAAATCAGGACGTAACTCCGGAGGGACATTGGCGGGAACACTTGGTTTTGCGACAGGTGGCGGTTCATCCTTCGTGAAACGAATCATCACGACTGCGGTTTTCTTACCCATTTCGAACAGGTCGAGAGAAATATCTGTGGGATGTCAGCCTTAAGCACGAGCAGTAGAGTACTAGGGGATACAACCTGGAGTGAATATACCAAGCTCTTCCAAGTCCTGGATTTTGATTTGCGTCGAACCAATGGATCTTGTTAATCCGGGCGTCATCGATTTTCTGCAAAGATTTATCGATAGTATGGAGGTGGGGTCATTCGATTTGCTTCGAGATAGCCGTCAGCTTCTCCCAGCGACAACAATCAAAGAATTA
>Ga0193743_1003072_pt1 | contig 11347 bp, 8 predicted proteins | sample L2c2metaG_FD_143038 | JGI IMG/M metagenome (GOLD analysis project Ga0193743, IMG submission 143038) | Soil microbial communities from a riparian zone of the East river system, Colorado, United States - L2c2 | ecosystem: Environmental > Terrestrial > Soil > Riparian zone | place: USA: East River...
ACCGGCGCCTCCGGGCCGACCGGCAATTCCTACGGCGATCCCGCCGGCCACACCTGCGTCGCCGTCGTCGGCCCCAAGGGCAAGGTCGCGCGCACCCTGCGCACGGGATCGAACGATCGCGTCGCCAACATGCGTGCCTTCGCGGCCGAGGCGCTGAAGCTGATGGACGAGCAGCTTTCCTAAACCGCTATCTGGCTTGCGGCGCCGGCGGGAGTTTCCGCAGTTCGCGCAGTTTCCGCTAGTGATTCGCCAATCAGCGCGAAATTCGGTCCGCGGCACATCTGCCATGGCATTGATAGCGACTTTCATACGTTGCCCTCTTCGGGTCGGTAACCCCTTATATAAGGCAACTTAAGAAGACTACAAGTGATTCTTAAGTCTCATCGGCGAGTTTCTGCGCACCATACCGCGCAGAAACTCACCAACTGCCGGTTCATCTCGTCGGTGACTGCCTGACCGAAAGCAGGCGTCCACGCGGGCCAAGGCCTCTGGCGTGAGTTCGAATCGGAATTATTGCGCTCCGCAATGGAGATAGAAAATTGCGAAGACCCGCTCTGCCGAACTCCGTCGAAACACGCACTCACGCACATGCTTTTCTCGACACGGGCAGCCAGCTCTGCAATGCAATATACATATGCCGTGGCGGGGCCCACGCGAATCAGGGTCACGCCTGCACCGAAGCCGCCAACTACTTGGGCGGCTAGTTGGTAATCGGCGGCGGCGTGGCCGCGGGTGGCAACCTCGAGATTTCAGTCGGCGTGGCTGTTCATCACCGCGGCGGCTGCCACGCTCAGCCAGCCCAGGATGAAGGCCGTCCCGCCCAGCGGGGCTACCGCACCGAACCATCGCGGGCCACCGAAGGCCAGGGAGTAGAGGGCCCCGGGGAACAACACACCGCCGGCGAGGAAGAGGCATTGCGCGACGAGGGCAATGCGGCCGTTCAACAGGGCGCCGCGGACCAGCACGACCACGGCCAGGATCGCGAGCGCGTGGATCATTTCGTACTGGCTGCCCGTCTGCAGCCATTCGCGCGCCTTGCGGCCGACTTCGGTCGAGGGATCGATGCCATGAGCGGCAAAGGCGCCGACGGCGATCGCGATCGCCGCACTTAGTGCGGCGACGACGATCCAGCCCTTTGCTGCAGCGGCGGCCACGGAACCTACTGCCGCTGCGGCGGCCTTCCGCCCGCCGTCATGCCGCCGTCGATCACCAGCTCCTGGCCGGTCATGTAGTTGGCGGCCTCGGTGCAGAGGAACAGCACGCCGTTGGCGATGTCCTGCGCCTCGCCGACCCGCGTGAGCGGCACGACGGAAGCCGCGCGCTCGCGCGGGTCGATCGGCGCATTGCGGCGATTGCCTTCGGCGCCGGTCGGGATCTTGCCCCAGATCGGCGTGGCGATGATGCCGGGATGCACCGAATTGCAGCGGATGTTGTCGGCGGCATGCTCCATCGCCACCGACTTGGCCAAAAGCCGCACGCCGCCCTTGGTCGCCGAATAGGCGGCGAGTCCCGGCGCGCCGCGCAGGCCCGCGATCGACGACATCAGCACGATCGAGCCGCCGCCCACCTTCTTCATGGCGGGGATGGCGTGCTTGATCGACAGGAACACGCCGTCGAGATTGATCGCCTGCTGGCGCTGCCAGTCGGCCAAGGTCATTTCGGCGATCGGCGACATGATGCCGATGCCGGCATTGGCCACCATGATGTCGAGCCGGCCGAAGCGCTTTTCGGCGTCGCCGACAACACCGGGCCACGCCGCCTCGTCGCGCACGTCATGGCGTATGTAGTGCGCCTTGCCGCCGGCCTTGACGATGCGCTCGACGACGCCCTTGCCCAGCGCGTCGTCGATGTCGGTCACCAGGACCGACGCACCCTCGCGCGCCAGGGTTTCGGCGCAAGCCTCGCCGATGCCGGAGGCGCCGCCGGTGACGACAGCGGCCTTGCCTGAAACTTGACCCATGGTTAGTCCCTCACCCTCAGCTTATGCAACCTCCGTCATCCTGAGCGCAGCGAAGGATCTCATTGCGATTGCGAGCGGTGTGCTCGTGGATACTCCATGAGATCCTTCGCTGCGCTCAGGATGACAGGAGGGAACTAACGGCCCTTGAAATTGCCGGGGCGCTTCTCGGCGTAGGACTTGATGCCTTCCTTGAAGTCCTCGGTCTTGCGCGTCCAGTCCTGCTCGGTGAGCTCACGCTCGGTCGCTTCCTCGGCGCCGTCGGCAAAGCCGCGGCGCATGGTCTCGCGCGTCGACAGAAGCGCCAGCGGCGCTGATTCGGCGATCTCCTTGGCGAGATCCATCGCCCCCTTGCGCACGTCTGCGAGCGGCACCAGCACGTCGGCCATCCCCCAGGCGACAGCCTCCTCGCCGCCGATGCGCCGGCCGGTATAGAACATCAGGTTGGCGCGCTGCTGGCCGATCAGGCGCGGCAGCGTGTAGGTGAGCGAGAAGCCGGGATGGAAGCCCAGCCGCGTGAAGTTGGCGGCGAAGCGGCCCTCGGCGCAGGTGACGCGGAAATCGGTCATGATCGCGAGGCCGAGCCCGCCGCCGATCGCCGGGCCCTGGATCGCGCCCACGCTCGGCTTCTTGGCGCGGAACAGGCGGGTCGCCTCCTTGTAGAGATGCTTGCCGCTTTCGGCCGCGCCGGTCTGCGGCCGGTTGGCGAAATCGGCGCCGGCGCAGAACGACTTGCCTTGCGCACAAAGCACATAGGCGCGGATGTTGCCGTCGCGGTCGAACGCCTCGAAGGCATCGGCGATCTGGTTGATCAGCGAATTGTCGAAGAAGTTGTGCGGCGGCCGCTGGATCTCGACGATCCCGACATGACCCTCGCTGCTGACGCCGATATCCTTGTAGGTGGCGCTCATGAATTTCCCCCACGGGCTATAAGTGAGCGGTGATACTGCCCCGCCATCGGGGCATCCGTCGAGTTGGGAGGATGTAAAATGCCGCAAAGCGAACGCCCCGCGTCTCACAAGCATGCACTCGTCGTGGGCGGAGGCACCATGGGCGTGGGAATCATCGCCATGTTCCTGGGCCATGGCTGGAAGGTCGATGTCGTGTCGCGCTCTGCCGGAACGCGCGACGGCCTGCCCGATGCCTGCGGCCGCGCGCTCGCCGCCATGGGCAAGCCCGCCGATACGTCAGGCCTTGCGACCTATGCCACCTTGCCGGAAGCGACGTGGTCCAGGATCGACATCGTGGTCGAGACAGTCACCGAAGACCTGGCGCTGAAGCAGAAGCTGTTCGCCGAGATGGAAGCCCTCGCCCGGCCTGATGCCGCCATCACATCCAACTCCTCGAGCTTCCCGATCAGCGAGATCGCCAAGGGCCTCAAGACGCAGGGCCGCATGCTCGGCCTGCACTTCTTCATGCCGGCGCACCTGATCCCCCTGGTCGAGGTCGTGCGTTCCGTCCACTCCGACGTGAAGCACGCCGAGCGGCTGGGCGAGATCATGTCGTCGCTCGGCAAGCGCCCGGTGCAGGTCAAGAAGGACGTGATCGGCTTTTTGGGCAACCGCATCCAGGGCGCGCTGATGCGCGAAGCCCTGTGGCTGATCGAAGAGGGCGTCGCCTCGCCGGAGGATATCGACGCCACGGTGCGGCTCTCCTTCGGCTTCCGCTATGCCGCGGCTGGCCCGATCGTGCAGAAGGAGCATTCGGGCTGGGACACGACCTGCGCGGTCGCCAAGATCATCTGGCCCGATCTCAGCAACGCCAAGGGCCCGCCGCCGATCCTGCAGCGCAACGTCGACGAAGGCCGCATCGGCTTCAAGACCAAGCGCGGCTTCTTCGAGTGGAACGACGAGTCCATCGCAAAAGAGCGCGCCCGTTATGAGCGCGCTCTTCGCAAGTGCCTGGAAATCTTCCGCGAGGAAGGGATTCTTTAGGCGGCGTCCTTAGGCAGCGCGGCCGCGGCCGCGACCGCCGCCGCCGAAGCGGCGACCACCGCCGTTGCCGTTGCCGCCACCATTGCCACGCGGACCGCCGAACGGCGGGCGATCGCCCTGGGGACGCGGCGTGTAGGGGCGTTTGGCTTGCGGGCGGGCGCTGTAGGGACGATCGCCTTCCGGACGATCACCCTGAGGATGGGCACCCTGAGGATGATCACCCTGAGGACGGTCGCCCTGCGGGCGATCCCCTTGCGGGCGATCGCGATAGTCGCCGCGCGGCCACTGATGTTCGGCCTGTGCGGGCGGACGATCGCCGCCCGAGCGGTCGCCGAACGAGCGATGGCGGCCGGAACCGCCGCCGGGACGACCATGGCCGCCGCCGCCGGGACGGCCGGGACCACGAAAGCGCGCATCGCGCGGATTCTCATCGTTTTGTTCGCGCTCGGACCGCGGACGCATCGGCGGGGCCGCCGGCATGTCCTCGTTGGCCGGCGTCGAGACGACGGCGATGCGCTGGTTGGTCAGGCGCTCGATGCTCTTGAGCTGGCCGCGCTCGCTGCTGTCGCAGAACGACAGCGCGACGCCCGAGGCGCCGGCGCGCGCGGTGCGGCCGATGCGATGGACATAGCTCTCGGCGTCGGCCGGCAGCTCGTAGTTGATGACATGGGTCACGCCCACCACGTCGATGCCGCGCGAGGCGAGGTCGGTGGCGACCAGCACGCGGGCCTTGCCGCGGCTGAAATTGTCGAGCGCCTTCTGCCGCGCGTTCTGCGACTTGTTGCCGTGGATCGCCTCGGAAGCGACGCCACGATCCTCCAGCGCCTCGGCGACGCGATTGGCGCCGCGCTTGGTGCGGGTGAAGACAATGACCCGCTCGAGCGCCGCGTCGGACAGCAGGTGGCTGAGCAGCGCGCGCTTGGTGGCGGAGTTCACGAAGTAGACGCGCTGGTCGATCTTCTCGATGGTGCGGCCCTGCGGCGCGATCTCGACCTTCTCGGGGTTCTTCAGGATCTCCGACGCGAGCTTGGCGACGTCGCCCGGCATGGTGGCGGAGAACAGCAGCGTCTGGCGCTGCTTGGAGACCCCGCCGACGATGCGACGGACGTCCCTGATGAAGCCCATGTCGAACATGCGGTCGGCCTCGTCGATGACGAGGAACGTCACATGCGCCAGCTTCACGTTGCCGCGCTCGACCAGGTCGAGCAGGCGGCCCGGCGTGGCGACCAGGATGTCGACGCCGCGCGCCAGGGTCTCGATCTGGCGGCCATAGCCCAGGCCACCGACGACAGTGCAGAGGCGGAGGCCCAGGCCACGCCCGTAGGTGTCGAAGCTGCGCGAGATCTGGACCGCGAGCTCACGGGTCGGCGCCAGCACGAGGGCGCGCGGGTGCTTGGGCTGCGGGCGCTCGCGGAAGCCGGAGAGGTGCTGCAGCACAGGCAGCGCGAAGGCTGCGGTCTTGCCGGTGCCGGTCTGGGCGATGCCCAGCACGTCGCGACCCTGCAGCAGCGCCGGAATGGTGCGCGCCTGGATGGGCGTGGGCACGGTGTACTTGGCGGCTTCGAGGGCACGCAGCAACGGCTCGGCCAGGCCGAGATCCGCAAACGAAACATTACTCACTGGAATTAAAGTCCTTTTGGCCGCCGACCGTGCCTTTCGGGCACGCGTATGTAGGGCGGCTTTTGGCCCGTTCCCGCGCGCGGCTGGGACGGCTCTTTTTTGGGGGATTGTCTCGGGATGAAGCGCCGTCAGATGAGAGGCGCGTCGCGCGATCGCGAGAAATCTTTGTCAGCCCACAAGGAAGCGGGCTGGCGCGTATATGATGGTGCAGCGCAGCGAAGTCAAGTGACGGAATTGAGGCGGAAACGTCTCACAGAAGCGCCAAGCCTCTTTCATGTTCCTCTCCCCCTTGGGTGAGGGGCGCTTGAGGCAGGACGAAGATACGACCAGAAGAGCCCGCGAACTGCGACGCGATAACAGCCGAGCCGAACGCAGGGTTTGGGAGCTTGTTCAGGATCGCCGCCTGACCGGTGTCAAGTTCCGCCGACAGCACCCGATCGGTCCTTACTTCGCAGACTTCGCCTGCATATCAAGAAAGCTCGTGATCGAGATCGACGGCGACCATCATGCTTTTCAAGTCGAAGCAGACGTGCGTCGCACCGCTGCGATGGAGCGCGAAGGCTGGTGCGTTCTGCGTTTCTGGGCGAACTATGTCGTTCAGAACCCGGAAGGGATCTGGACCGAGATTGCGCTGGTGCTTGGTGACGGCGGGCAGCCCCCTCACCCAGCCTCTCCCCCAAGGGGGAGAGGAGCATGAAAGAGACAGCCTAGTTAGCGCGCCGCACGCCCTTTGCGAATGAGCTTGCCCGGCAGGTTGCCGGTCGGCTCGTTGTCGCGCAGCAGCACCTGGCCGTTCACGATCGTGGCCCGCATGCCGTCGGCCTTCTGGCGCAGCCGCTTGGCACCGGCCGGCAGGTCGCACACCACTTCGGGCATGCGCGGGCCGACGGTCGCCGGGTCGAACACCACGATGTCGGCCGCCATGCCCTCGCGCAACAGGCCGCGGTCATGGAAGCCGAACTGGGTGGCGGTGTCGCAGGTGATCATCTTCACCGCCTCCTCGAGGGTGAAGGCCTGCTTGTCGCGCACCCAGTGGCTGAGCAGATGGGTCTGCAGCGAGGAATCCATGATCTGCGAGACGTGGGCGCCGGAATCCGAGAAGGTCACGACCGAGCGCGGATGCTTCATCAGCTCGAGCGCCTCGGTCTGGTCCTCGTTGGCGATCGGCTGGATCATGAAGAATTTCATGTCTCGCTCGAGCGCCATGTCGATCATCAGGTCGACCGGATGCGTGTTCTTCTGCCGTGCCAGATCGGCCATCGACTTGTGCGGGCCTTTCATGTCGGTGAGGGCAAAGATCCAATCCCATTCCGGCGGCCTCGCTTCCGCGCCGCGCACCAGCGGGCCTTCGTAAGGACGCGAAGCGATCTCGACCAGGCGTCGGCGCTTGTCGGCGTCGAGCAACCACTTCTTCTGCTCAGCCAAAGGCAGCTTGCGCATGTCGCGCCACATGTCCCACTTGTCGAACGGAAGCTGCGTCTCGAAGGACAGCAGCACGTTCAGCGCCCGGCTGTGCACCTGGGCGAACATGCGGCCGCCCTTCTGCGCGGTGCGCTCGATGATGTCGAAGGTGGTACGCCAGCTACCGGGATTGGTGCGCCGACTGAACAAGCCGAAGGTGATCGGCCGGCCGCTCTCGATGGCGAGCTTGCTGAGGCCTTCGTAGTATTGCCGCGCCTTGTCGCCTTCGGCTCCGCGGGGTTCGCCGGCCACCTCCACCATGCCCGCGCCCATCGCCTTGACCAGCGTCTCGAACTCTTCCCAGGTGGCGAGCCGGCTGGCCACCGGCTTGTCGTCCGAGGTCATGTGGCTGGCGCTGCGCGTGGTCGAGAAGCCGTGGGCGCCGGCGGCGATCGATTCCCTGGTGTGATGCACCATCGCCCGCAGGTCGTCCTCGGTCGCTTTGTCGGTGAAGGCACGCTGGCCCATCACGTAGGTGCGCAGCGCGCAGTGGCCCATGTAGCCCGCGTAGTTGATGCCCTTGGGCAGCGAGTCCAGCACGTCGAGGAATTCGGGGAAGGTCTCCCAGCGCCACTTGATGCCGGCCTTCATGGCGGCGCGGCTGATGTCCTCGGCGCGCTCGAGGTTGCGCATGACGAGATCGGCCTCGCTCTCGCGGCAAGGCGCCAGGGTGAAGCCGCAGTTGCCCATGACCACGCTGGTCACGCCCTGGAAACACGAGCTGGTGCCGATCGGATCCCAGAAGATCTGCGCATCCATGTGGGTGTGGCCGTCGACGAAGCCCGGCGTCACAACGTGACCCTCGGCATCGAGCGTTTCCCTGGCGGCCGAAGCGATGCGGCCGATCTCGGCGATCTTTCCGTCCTTGACGCCGATGTCGCCGCGATAGCGCGGCAGTCCGGTACCATCGACGATCATGCCGTTCTTGACGACGAGGTCGAGTGTCATGGCAGCCCTCCATTCTTTCATTCTCCTCTCCCTTGGGGGGAGAGGAATTTGAGCCGTATGTCGGCGCTAGTGCCGCTTCTTCCTCAACAGCCTGCCGGGCAGCGCGCCCGTGGGCTCGTTGTCGCGCAACAGGATCTGGCCGTTGACGACGGTGGCCTTCATGCCATCGCACTTCTGCGTCAGCCGCTTGGCGCCGGCCGGCAGGTCGCATACCGCTTCCGGCATGCGCGGGCCGACCGTCGCAGGATCGAACACGGCGATATCGGCCACCATGCCCTCGCGGATCAGGCCGCGATCGTGGAAACCGAACTGGGTGGCGTTGTCGCAGGTGATCATCTTCACCGCCTGCTCCAGCGTGAAGGCCTGCTTGTCGCGCACCCAGTGGCTGAGCAGGTGGGTCTGCAGAGAGCTGTCCATGATCTGCGAGACATGGGCGCCGGAGTCGGAGAAGGTCACGACCGAGCGCGGATGCTTCATCAGCTCCAGCGCGTCGCTCTGGCTCTCGTTGGCGACGGGGAAGATCATGAAGAACTTCATGTCGCGCTCCAGCGCCATGTCGATCATCAGCTCGACCGGATGGGTGTTCTTCTGCCGCGCCAGCTCGGCCATGGTCTTGTGGGGCCCGCGCATGTCGGTCAGCGCATAGGTCAACTCCCACTCCGGCGGCCGCGCTTCGGTGCCGCGCACTTCCGGACCTTCGTACGGACGCGAGGCGATCTCGACCAGGCGCCGCCGCTTGTCGGCGTCGAGCAGCCACTGCTTCTGCTCGGCGAGCGGCAGCTTGCGCATGTCGCGCCACATGTCCCACTTGTCGAACGGCAGCTGCGTCTCGAAGGAGAGCAGCACGTTCAGCGCCCGGCTGTGCACCTGGGGAATGAAGCGGCCGCCCTGGCTGTTGACCCGATCGACGACCTCGAGCGTGCGCCGCCAGGCATCGGGCGAGTGGCGCGAGCTGAACAGGCCGAAGGTGATGGGGCGGCCCGTCTCGATCGCAAGCGAACTCAGCCGGTCATAGTACTTCGCGGCGGTCTCGCTGGCGGTGCCCGAGGGAGCGCCGGCGATCTCAAGGGTGCCCGAACCGACCTCGGCCATGGTCCGCACCATGGTCTCGAGTTCGTTCCAGGTAGCGAGGCGGCTCGCCACCGGCTTGTCGTCCGAGGTCATGTGGTTGATGGAGCGCGTCGAGGAGAAGCCGAAGGCGCCCGCCTTGATCGCCTCCCTGACGTGATGCGCCATGGTCGTGATCTCGTCCTCGCTCGCCTCTTCGGTGAAGGCGCGCTCGCCCATCACGTAGGTGCGCAAGGCGCAGTGGCCGATATAGCCCGAGTAGTTGATGCCCTTGGGCAGGCTGTCCAGCACGTCGAGGAATTCGGGGAACGTCTCCCAGCGCCACTTGATGCCGGCCTTCATGGCGGCCCGGCTGATGTCCTCGGCGCGTTCGAGATTGCGGATGACGAGGTCGGCTTCGCTCTCGCGACACGGCGCCAGGGTGAAGCCGCAGTTGCCCATGACCACGCTGGTCACGCCATGGAAGCAGGAGCTGGTGCCGATCGGGTCCCAGAAGATCTGCGCATCCATGTGCGTGTGCACGTCGACGAAGCCCGGCGTGACGACATGCCCCTCGGCGTCCAGCGTCTCGGCCGTCGCCGCGCCGTTGATGCGGCCGATCTCGACGATCTTGCCATCCTTCACGCCGACATCGCCGCGATAACGCGGCAACCCGGAACCGTCGACGATCATCCCGTTCTTGACGACAAGGTCGAATGCCATGGCAGTCCTCCAAGCGTTGGCTGAGGTTACGCTCGCCAGGCGGATCGCTCAATCGCTGGCAAGCGCATGGCAGGCGTCCTAGGATTGCGCAACGAAATTGGCCAAAGACGGTGGGGAAACATGGAATTCGGCGTTCTTTTCACCTCGCATCCCAACCCCGAGGAAGAGCCTTACCCACACCGCGACGTGCACGCCCGCACCACGGACGAGATCGTCGAGGCCGAGCGGCTGGGCTTCGACACGGCGTGGATCGCCGAACATCACTTCGCCACCAGCTATGGCATCATGCCGGACTGCTTCGCCTACATGGCCTATCTCGCGGCCAGGACCAGCCGCATCAAGCTCGCCTCGGGCGTCATCACGCTGCCGCTCTACGATCCGATCCGCGTCGTCGAGAACGCCAACTTCGTCGACATCCTGTCGAACGGCCGCGTCATGCTGGGCATCGGCTCGGGCTACCGGCCCTACGAGTTCGAGGGGCTGGGCAAGGATTTCGACGGCCGCCGCGACATGGTCGAGGAAGCGGTCGGCCTGATGTTCGACGCCTTCCATCGCCACCGCTACGACCACAAGGGCAAGTATTTCAGCGGCACCGTAGCGGCGCCCTACGAGATGCTGCCACAGCCCATCCAGATGCCGCATCCGCCGCTCTACATGGCGGGCGGCACCGACCGCTCGATCGGCTATTGCGGGCGCAACGGCTTCGGCCTGATGCTGTCGACCTTGCCCAGCAACGAGACGCTGGCCGCGCAGACGGCGCTCTACAAGCGCGAGCTCGCCACTGCCACGGCCGAGGCCGCCAAGAATCCCGCGGCCGGACAGATCGACATCGCGCGCTGGGTCTATATCGCCGATTCCGACAAGCAGGCACGCGCCGACACCGAGCAGGCGATCGTGCGCCACATCGCCCATTTCGGCGGCTCGGGCACCGGCGGCTATCTCGGCTCGGTCTCGGAGAAGGGCAACCAGATCAACTACGACGATCTTTTAGCCACCACGCTGCTCCACGGTTCGGCCGAGACGGTGATCGCCCGCCTGCGCGAATTGCAGGCGCGCGCCGGCATGACCTCGCTGCTGCTGCACTATCCGCCCTACTACGGGCGCGAGAAGGCGATGCGGAGCCTAAGACTCTTCGCCGAGCGCGTGATCCCCGCGTTCCGGCCGCCGGCGCGCCGGGTCGCAGCCGCGGAGTGAACCGCAGCTCGCTCGGCGCGCTCTTCACCGTGCTCGCCATGCTGGCCTTCGCCAGCATGGACGCGATGAGCAAATGGCTGGTCGCCGACTATTCGATCGGCCAGCTGATGTGGATCCGCTACGGCGTGTTCTGCCTGTTCGCCTGGTTCGTGGTGCGCCGCCAGGGCCTTTTAGCGGCGGCGCGCACGCCGCGGCCGTGGCTGCAGGGCCTGCGCGCGCTGCTGGCGGCGGTTGAAAGCGCCGTCTTCGTGCTCGCCTTCCATTACCTGCCGCTGGCTGACGCGCATGCCGTCGCCGCCACCTCGCCGCTGATCGTGATCGCGCTCGGCGTGCTGTTCCTGGGCGAACGCGCCGGTGCGGCGCGCTGGCTCGCCGTGCTCACGGGCTTCGTGGGCGTGCTGCTGATCGTGCGACCGGGCTTTCGCGTGCTGGACTGGCCGCTGGTGCTGCCGCTGCTGGGGGC
>Ga0193743_1003073_pt1 | contig 11347 bp, 9 predicted proteins | sample L2c2metaG_FD_143038 | JGI IMG/M metagenome (GOLD analysis project Ga0193743, IMG submission 143038) | Soil microbial communities from a riparian zone of the East river system, Colorado, United States - L2c2 | ecosystem: Environmental > Terrestrial > Soil > Riparian zone | place: USA: East River...
CTTGTCGGTGAGCTCCCAGATCACGAAGACGACCAATGCAACAGCCGACACGATGCTCGTCAGGATGATGAAAGTGGAATTGAACCAGTCTTCGTCGTTGCCTTTGTCCAGCACGATCTGCAGCGCACCGACGCCGATGATCAGGGTGATCAGGCCGACGTAGTCGACCTTCGGCCGCTCCAGCTGCTCGGGCCGTCCTTTCATCTGCCTGGCCACGACCATGCTGGCGAAGATGCCGATCGGCACGTTGATGAAGAAGATCCACGGCCAGGAATAATTGTCGGTGATGTAGCCACCCAGGATCGGGCCTGCAATGGGCGCCACCACCGTCACCATCGCCAGCAGGGCCAGCGCCATGCCGCGTTTGGCCGGTGGATAGATCGATATCAGCAGGCTTTGCGTGATCGGGTACATGGGGCCTGCCACCGCGCCCTGGATGGCGCGGAACACGATCAGCATGCCCATGCTCTGCGCCATGCCGCACAACAACGATGCCAGAGAGAACAGCAACGTCGCCCAGACGAACAGCTTCGTTTCGCCAAACCGGCGGGTAAGGAAGCCGGTGAGGGGCAGGGCGATCGCGTTGCTCACGGCGAACGAGGTAATGACCCACGTGCTCTGGTTCGCACTGACGCCCAGGTTGCCCGCGATCGTCGGCAACGACACGTTGGCGATCGTGGTGTCGAGCACCTGCATGAACGTCGCCAGCGACAGGCCGATGGTCGAGAGCACGAGGTTCGGCGGAGCGAACGGTTTTGCGGCGGGCTGGGCTGACATGGCTTTCTTCAGGACTTAAGTGGGGTGGACGCAGCGAACGGCCGGTGGGCTCACTTCACCTTCATCGTCTGATCGTCACCCGTGGCGACGTTCTGGTGGATGATCGACTCGATCTCCTCGTTCGCCTTGACCATCTGCTTGTCGTAGACATCGGTGCTGAAGGCGGGCTGCGTCGGAGCTTGCTGCGCCAGCAGCGGGCCGCTCTGGTCGTGCAGGGTCACGGTCACCAGGGTCGACAGGCCCAGGCGCAGCGGATGCTTGTCGAGCTCTTCAGGCTTGGTGAACACCACGCGCACCGGGATGCGCTGGACGATCTTGATCCAGTTGCCGGTGGCGTTCTGCGCCGGCAGCAGCGAGAACGCACTGCCGCTACCCACGCCCAGGCTCTTTACAATGCCCGTGTAGGTCACCGAGCTACCGTAGGTGTCGGCCTTGATCTGCACCGGCTGGCCGATGCGCATCTTGCCGAGCTGCGTTTCCTTGAAGTTGGCGTCGATCCACACCTGATGCAGCGGCACCACGGCCATCAGCGCCGCGCCCGGCTGCACGCGCTGGCCCACCTGCACGCCGCGCTTGGCGATGTAACCATCCACCGGCGCCCGCAGGGTGGTGCGCACGTCCGCCAGATACGCTGAGCGGAAGCGGGCGGCCGCGGCCTGCACGTCGGGGTGCGAAGACACCACCGTGTCGTCCACCAGCACGCGGCTTGTGTTGTACGCCTGGTTGGCCGAGTTCAGAGCGCTCTCGGCGGAGGTCAGCGCGTCCTGTGCGTGCGAGAGTTCCTCGGCACTGATCGCACCGGACTTGGCCAGGTCGCGGCGACGATTGAAGTCGGCGCGGGCGCGGTCCACGGCGGTCTGGCGCACGGCCATATCGGACTTGGCGCTGTTGACGTTGTTGTACAGGCCGCGCACCTTGCGCACCGTGTTGGCAAGGTCGGCACGGGCGCCGGCCAGCTGTACGTCGGCGTCGGAAGGGTCGAGCTTCACCAGCACGTCGCCCTGGTGCACCAGGTCGCCGTCGTCGGCACCGATGGAGGTAACGGTACCGGCGATCTGCGGGGTGATCTGCACCACGTTGCCGTTGACATAGGCATCGTCGGTGTCTTCATACCAGCGGCCGTCGAAGTAATACCAGAGCCCGAAGGCGATCGCGGCCAGCACCAGCACAACCACTAGCAGGCGGAGGAAAAAGCCGCGGCGGCTCTTCGGGGGCGTGGCGCCGACGGCGCCGGGTGTGGCGGAGGTTTCAGTGGTCATCGTCGTGCAGCCTTAGGATTGAACGTGGTTGGGCATGTCGGTGGGCGCGACGTTGAAGCCGCCACCGAGGGCCTGGATGAGTTGGACGGAAAGATCCACGCGCTGGGCCACGAGGGCTGCCATGCGCTGCTGGGCCACCAGCAACTGCTGGCGCACGGTCAGTGCCTCCAGGTAGCTGCCAACGCCAGCTTTGTAGCGTTGCTGGGCAAGGTCGTAAGCCTGGCTTGCCGCATCCATCGCACGCTGCTCCGCGGCGATCTGGGTATCGAGCGACCCTAAGCCGGTGAGGTCGTCGGCGATGCCATTGAAGGCTTCCACCAGCACCTTGTTGTACTGGGCCACGGCGATGTCGTACTCGGCATCGACGTCCGCCAGGTTCGCCCGGCGACGGCCGCCGTCGAAGATCGGCAGGCTGATCGCCGGCGCCACTTCGTAGAACAGCGACTGCGCGCTGAAGAGGTTCTTGGCGCCGCCGCTGGCCAGGCCCGCCAGCGCGCCGAGCGTCACGTTGGGCATGAATTCCGCCTTCGCCGCCGTGATGCCGTGGCTGGCGGCTTCCACGCGCCAGCGTGCGGCGATGAGATCGGCACGGCGACCGACGAGGTCCGCGGGGAGATTGTCCGGCACCTCGATGGCCAACGCATTGAGCGGATGCGGACGCTCGATCGACAGGCCGCGATCCGGGCCCTGGCCCAGCAGCATCGCCAGCTGGGTCCGCGCCGTTTCCACGGCGTGGTCGGCCACAGCCACTTGCTGCTGCGCGCTGGCGACCAGTCCGTCGTCCTGCTTCAGCTGCAGCTGGCTGTCCACGCCGGCGGCCACGCGCTGGCCGGTGAGCTTGCGCGACTGGTTGGAGCGGTCGAGCTCGGCGTTGGCCACATCCTGTTGGGCGAAGGCGTACCCCAGCTGCACATAAGCGCGGGCGATATTGGTGCTGACGAGAATTCGGGCCGCGTTGGCATCCACCTCGGCGGCGCGCGCCTTGCCCAGGGCCGCTTCCCAGGAAGCGCGCTTGCCGCCCCAGAGGTCGAGGTCCCAGTTGAAGCTGGCGTAGCCGTAAGGGGTCCAGGTGAACTTTCCACCGATGGGCGACGGGATCAGGTTGCTTGGCAGGCGTGCACCGGCAACGGAAGCGCCGGCATTGACGGTGGGCGCCCGCGCGGCATCGGCGGCGCCGGCCTGCGCAGCTGCCTGGCGGGCGCGCGCATCGGCGGTGGCCAGGTCCGGGTTGCCCTTCAGGCCCTCGTTGATCAAGGCACTGAGCTGGTCGTCGCCGAGGCTGGTCCACCAATCGGTCACGGGCCAGGCGGCCGGCGACACCTTGATGTTGGCCAGGGCCTTTTCACCGTGCAGCGAAGATGGTTCGGTGAGCTGGCCGTCCGGGTGCAGGCCGCCGCTGGAGGCGCAGCCGACCAGGGCCAGGAGCAGCGCAGTCGACGCCGCGAGTAGGTACGGACGCATAAGTGTTTGCCTAAGCAGAAGTTCAGTCTTTATCGCGAAGCACGTCGAGCATGCGCTGCAGGTAATCGCGAAGCCGGTCGCGCTCGTCATCGGAAAGGCCGCGCTGCGCGTCTTGCAGCAGCGCCTTGTGGGCGGTGCTCATATGGGTCCAGATCGCTTCGCCGGCCTCGGTAAGCTCGATGCGCAAGGCGCGGCGGTCCTGTTCGTGCGGACGCCGGCGCAGGTAACCCTTCTCTTCGAGCTGGTCGAGCAGCCGCGTCATGGCCCCGCCATCCAGTTCCGAGGCCCGCGCCAGCTCCGTGGCAGACATCGGGCCAGAGGCAGCCAGACGCTTGATCACCAGGAACTGGGTGTAGCGCAGATCCACCCCTAGTTCGGCCAGGGCCCGCTCCAGGCCCCGCACCAGCTCGCCCCGGACCAGGCCGATAAGCTGGCCGATGCTGTCCATGTCGGGGGTATAGGGGCAGATTGGGACACTCATGCCATGCATTCTATTGCCGAAAATATAGTTGTCAAGGCAAATATATGTTCGTCACCTAGTTGTTGCGACGCACCATTCAGCGGGCGTTGGCGTCAACCCCCAATTCGTCGGCAATCAGCTGGCCGAGTGCCGGATCGCGCACATCGAGGAGTTCGAACAGGCCAAGGGCCTTTACCGTTGGCAGTTGCGCCAGCAAGCGGGCTTCGACCGCGCGACGGGTAGCCTCGGGCGTGGAGGGATCGAGCATGGCGTGGGCGCAGGCGACGAAGGTCGCCAGCGCCTCAACGTCGGGAGCCGGCTCTCGAGCCGGCAGGTGCAGGACATTCATCAAGACCATCCTTCGGTGGGGACGAGGGTGCTTGCCGACGGGTGAGCGTTGCAAAGGCTACGCCCGTCCCCGGATGTTCTGATATCGACAGGCGGCCAAGTTATGTCGTAATTCGGCCAAGTTCCGGGCTTATGACTTCGCGTTGGCGTCGCGGTCTCGGAAAGCCGCCTCGCCAATGTCAGACACTTCGACCCACTTCTTGTCGGGCGCGGCATCTTCAACGTAGCTGTCGTGCCAGTTCCACCACTTGTAGGTCGAGGTCTGGGGATAGCCTTCGGGCGAATCTTCCCAGACCTCCTGGCGCCCCAGCGGCGTGAGGTCGAGGTAATTCCAGGTGCCACCCATCTGCTCGTCGCCGCGGTTGTTGATGAAGTACGTGCGGAACAGGCGGTCGCCGTCGCGATAGAACACATTGGTCCCGTGCCACTCGTCCACGCCGAAGTCGGCGTCGAAGCCATCGGTGAGGGTGAACCAGGGGATGTCCCAGCCCATCCGCGCTTTCAGCCGGGCTATGTCCGCCTGCGGCGCGCGCGAAACGAATACCAGGGTGGTATCGCGGGCGTTGAGGTGGGCGACGTGGGCGACCTGGTCGGCCACCATCGAGCAGCCGCGGCAGGCGTGATCGGGCCAGCCGAATACGCCAGGCTCGAAGAAGGCACGATAGAGGATCAGCTGGCGTCGCCCATCAAACAACTCGGGCAGGCCCACTTTGCCGGAGGGCCCCTCGAAGGCATAGGTCTTCTCCACGGCCATCCACGGCATGCGCCGGCGCTCGGCTGCCAGCGCATCACGGGCGTGGGATTGCGCCTTCTCCTTCACCAGCAGCTGCTGCCGCGCCGTTTCCCATGCCTGCGGTGACACCACCGGTGGCGTATGCATGGCAGGTGGTGCATTTTTCTGTGCCTTCTTGTCCGATGTGGTCATGGCTTCTGAAACCTCCGAGTCCGGGTGAATTCCCGTGGTCGCGAGATAGTTTTGGCACCGAACATCGATAGATGAGAGTAACAAGCGCGGCGTGATTCCCAGGCGAAGTCATCGCGACGTGAAGGTCACTACATTCAGCGGTCCGGGCATGCCGGGCGCCCGGGGCGATGCGGTGTGGTGAGTCCAGGCTTGACCCGCGCCAAACACTTCGATCGACGGGAAGGTCCCATCCACCCGGAAACCCCCCATGGCATAGGGAAGCCCCTCGGCGGCCAATGGCGCATTGGCGTCGGCGACATGCATGTGCAGATGTGGCCCGGTGGATTGACCGGTGAAACCGAGCTTGCCGATCACGTCCCCGCGGCGCACGTGTTGGCCCGGGTGCACGAGCACACTGCCGGGCTTCAGATGCTCGAAGAAGACGAAGCGGCCATCGCCCAGGTTCAGCGAGACATAATTGCCAGTGGCATCGCCAATGGGCACGCGCGATGGCCCGGGCGCCACCACGCTGGGTTCGGCAACGCCATCGCGAGTCGCAGCCACCGTGGCATCGGCGACCGCGAGCACATCGGCGCCGTAGCCGAACCAGTTGGCCGGCTTGCTGCCGTTGTCGCTTGCATGCGCTCCGTTTGCGTCCACCTTGATCCAGTCGATGGCGAAGCGACCGGGCAAGTGCACGCGGCCATCCACGGCGTAGAGTACGCGGCGATGACCGCGCTCCCACGAGGCATCGTAGATCGCCACCCATGGACCGCCGCGCAAGGGTGGACCCAGCGCAACCGGGTTTGCCGGTCGTGGCGTGAACCTGCCTCCCTCAACGGGGAAATGTTGCGTCGTTCCGGCCACTGCGTATTCGATGCGATGCGCGAGGACCACCCCAGGGGCTGGCGCAGGCAGTGAGAGAAAAATCGTGGCATGCCCGCCGGGCGCAACCGATCGCTTCGCAGGCGTGGATCCGACCCTGCCGATGGCGGCATCCAGCGCCTTGCCATCGAGGTGGCCCAGGGACGCGCCGGTCGCCCCATCCAACGCGTCGACGCTTTCCAGGTCCAGCGTATCGTCGGAAAAGTTGGCCAGCTGCAGTTCGTAGACAAGCTCGGTTCTGCCACCGAGCGAAGCAGGCTGCGGCACCCATGGCACCTGGATGTCGAACGATTGCCGCACGGCCGACGATGCCGCATGCAGGGTGCCGCACGTGGATATAACGACGATGGCGAAGGCCAGAAGCCTGCGTCCGTGCTTTCGCCCGCGAATGGCGCACTCGGCTGCGCAGGGCGTTCCATGCATCGGCGACACGGCAGCCATCGCTACACCTTTTTCGACCAGGGTCGCCAGCTTGGTAAGACGCCACGCCTGGCACCAGTGCTTGAAGTCAGCCCCGCACCAGCGAAGCCAGGGCATTCTCAAAACTTTTTTCTCCCGACGCGATCCGTTTCCACCCGCCGCTTCGTCCTTGATATGCCCATCACTGAAGGAAACCCGCCATGTCCAACGAACCCGTCGTGCTGATCAATCTTCTGAAAGTCGAACCGGCGAAGCAGGATGCATCGCTATTGCGCACGTATGACCGGATCCTCTGTCGATGGAGAGGACGTACTGCAGGACACCCTGGTCAAGGCCCTTAACGCGCGAGCCCAAGGCGCCGAGGTGGACAATCTCGAAGGCTGGTTGTTTCGCATCGCCCACAACGCAAGCCTGGATTTCCTGCGCAACAGGTCGCGGAACACGTTCGTTCCGCTCTTCGACGACGTCGAGGCCGCGCCCATGGCCGAGGATGACATCACCGCGCTCAGCTTTCAGACATTTGTGCGGCTGCCTGAACTGCAGCGCTGCGCGGTGATCCTCAAGGATGTGCTGGGCCACTCGGTGGAGGAAATTGCAAGCATCGCCGAGTGCTCTCCGGCAGCCGCCAAATCGGCGCTTCAGCGCGGTCGCGCTGCCCTGCGGCGCCTGGCGCAGGCACCGGACGATACCCGGCTGCCGCTGATGTCCGATTCGGACCGTCGGAAGATCTCAGCCTATGTCCATCTGTTTCAGAGCGGAGATTTCGATGCGATTCGCGCGATGCTCGCCGATGACGTGAAGCTCGAACTGGTGAACCGGCTTCGCCTGGAAGGCAGCGACAGGATCGCTTCGTATTTCACACGCTATGCCGAAGAAACGAAATGGCGATTCGCCCTGGGCGCGGTCGAAAGCCGGCCAGCCATGCTGGTCTTCGAAAACGGCGCCATGGAGAAACCAGCGCATTTTGTCCTGGTCGATTGGCGCGATGATCGAATCTCGACGATCCGCGATTTCCTGTTCGCTCCCTATGCGCTCGAATCGGTGGATTGGGTGCGACTAGGCTAGAAGGTGATCTTGTGGCGTTTATCAAGAGATTCTTCATATACTTCGATAAATCTGATCGAGGTTGCACCTTTTCCGACATGCTCCACCACGACCTCCTGGATGCACTCGAACGCGCCGATGGTCCACCACTGATCGCCTACCAGGCCGAAGGCGATCTTCCGCTGGTGGAGAAGGGCTGGCATAGCCACGTGCGCGGACAGCTGTTCTATGTCGAACGCGGGCTGTTCGTCTCCCAGACGCGGCAAGGATCATGGATGCTTCTACCCGGCCGCGCCGGTTGGCTGCCGCCCGGCGCCGAGCACACCATCCGCATCACCGGCCCGAGCCGCGGATGGGGGCTGTTTGTCGCACCACACATGGCGCATTGCCTGCCCATCCATCCCTGCGTGGTAGGCGTGAACGAGCTGCTCCGTTCACTGGTGCTGCGTGCAAGCACCTGGACCGACCTGGCGCAGCTCAGCGAGGAACAGCAGCGCGTGATGGCCGTGCTGGTGGATGAAATGCGCCGCGCACCGGTGGACCCCATGCACCTGCCCATGCCAACCGACCGACGGCTGCAGAAGATGGCCACCACCATCATCGAACACCCCGACGACGCGCGCGGCGTCGACGAATGGGCGCAGGCCAGCGGCGTATCCACGCGCACCCTTACCCGACTGTTCCGCGACGAAACCGGCTGCAGCTTCGCGCAATGGCGCCAACAGGCAAAGTTATCGCGCGCGCTCGAACACCTGGCCCGCGGCATGCGCGTAAGCGATGTCGCCGACGCACTGGGCTACGCCACCGTCAGCGCGTTCGTTGCCATGTTCCGGAAAGCCTACGGCACGCCACCGGGCCGGTATTTCGCCACGTAAGGCATGCCACGCCGGCATCGGGCGCAGCAAAGTGGCTACCCCAGCAACAGCTTCGCCGCGATCACCCACATCACCACGCCGATGATCACCTCCAGCACCTGCCAGGCGCGCGGTTTGGCGAACACGGGACGCAGCAGGCCCGAGCCGTAACCCAGCGCGAAGAAGAACACCAGTGAAGCTGCCATCGCGCCCAGGGCGAACTGGACGTGCCCGCCGGGGAACTGCGTGGAGATCGAACCGATCAGGAACAGCGTGTCCAGGTACACATGCGGGTTGAGCCACGTAAGCGCCAGGCAGACCGCCAACGTGGCCGCCAGTTTGCGCGGTGGCGCATCGGCAGGCGAAAGCGCACCGTGTGAATGCCAGGCAGTGAAAAAACTGCGCGCGCCATAGATGAAAAGGAACGCCGCGCCCACCCAGCGCATCACCTGAACGATCCACGGCACGCGATCGATGACGCTGGCGAAACCCAGCACGCCCGCACCGATCAGCGCCGCATCAGACAAAGCGCACACCAGGCACACCCAGAACACGTGCTCGCGGCGCAGGCCCTGGCGCAGCACGAACGCATTCTGCGCGCCGATGGCCAGGATCAGCGAAAAACTCAGGGCGAACCCGGCGATGGCCGCATGCATGCCTACTGGCCGAGCTTGTCGTGGAACAACTCATCGATGCGGCGGTATTCATCGTGCCAGGAATCCGCATGCACGAAGCTGTGGCGCTCCATCGGGTACAGCGAGATCCAGAAGTCGTTCTTGTGCAATTCGATCAACCGCTGGTACAGGCGAACGGAATCGCTGGCCATCACGTTGTCATCGATCAGGCCGTGCATGATCAACAGCGGATCGCGCTGCTGGTCGGCATAGTAGATGGGCGAACTGGTGGTGTATGCCTCTGGATCGATCTGCGGATCGTTCAGGATGTTGGAGGTGTATTCCTGGTTGTAGCTGGACCAATCGGCTACCGGGCGCAGCGCCGCTCCGGCGGCAAATTCACCGGGCGCGCGGAACAGCGCCATCAAGGTCATGAAGCCGCCGTAGCTGCCGCCATAGATGCCTACACGATGAGCATCGACATGGTGTTCCTTCACCAGCCAGGCCTTGCCGTCGAGCAGGTCTTCCAGTTCCGGATGGCCCATGTTGCGGTAGATCGCCGTGCGCCAGTCGCGGCCGTAGCCTTCGGACGCGCGATAGTCCATGTCCAGCACCACATAGCCGCGCTGGACCAACAAGTTATGGAACATCTGCTCGCGGAAATACACCGGGTACGACTGATGCACGTTCTGCAGGTAGCCGGCGCCGTGCACGAAGATCACTGCCGGACGCGAGGCCGCGTCGGCACCGGGCGCCGCGTAGTACTTCGCGTAGATCGTGCCCGCGCCATGGCTGGAGGGCACCTGGACGATCGCAGGCTCCACCCACTGCATGGCCTTGTAACCGGGCTTGCGCGTGTCGGTGAGTTCCCGCGGCGCGCCACCGCCTGCGTCCACCACCGCCAGCTGGCTGGGCACATAAGGCGATGAATGCAATACCGCCAGGCGCTGGCCATCGCCGGACAACACGAAGTCGTCCATGCCCTTGAAGTGCGTCACCTGCTCCATCGAACCGCCGGCCGCCGGCACGCGGTAGATGTCGTAGCTATAAGGCGCCTCGCGGTTGGCACGCACGAAGAAGCTGCGACCATCCGGGCTAAGCGCCGGGTGGCTCACTTCGAACTTGCCGTTGGTCAGCGCCGCGGCCTTGCCGCCCACGGGCTTGGTGTACAGCTGGGAATAACCAGTTTCCTCGCTCAGGTACCACAACGTGCGGCCATCCTTCAGCCAGCCGAAGTCGTTGAAGTTCCAGTTCACCCAGGCCTTGTCGGAAAGGCGTTGCTGGCTGACAAGCGCATGCGAGGGGAAATCGACGCTTGCGATCCAGCGGTCCTTGTTGTCATAGGCGCGCAACTGGACGCCCACATTCATACCGTTATCACTCCAGACCACCCCCGGTCCGAATTCGCTGTTCACATAGACCGGACGCACGGCCGGCGCCTTCAGCGCATCGGCCTCCTCGTCCTTGCCGGCCTTGCGCAGTCGTGCGATGGCCTTGGCGCGAAGCTCCGCCAGCGGATCGTCCTTGATGCCGGGCAGGGCATCGGTCTTGAGGTTGAAGCTGGCATGGCCGGACAGGTCCAGCAACACCAGCGACTGCGGCGCGCCGTCGTTTCGGCCGACGTAGGTGCGCGCGTCCTCCGGTTCCGGGTAACCGGATTCGGTCACGTAGTGGGTGATCTTCGGCGCCGTGCCATCGTCGTGGCCCTTGGGCTTGGTCACCACCAGCATCCAGCGGCCGTCGGGCGAAAGCGTGGTATCGACGATCGCGACCGACTTGCCCAGGTAGAACGGCCGGCCCGCGCGCGTGGGATCGGCAGCGTCCAGTGCGCGATCGCGCGCGTGCTGCGCGTCCTTGTCGGCGCGGATGCCGCGCAGGGTGGAGAACAGATGCAGCTGCTCGTCAGTGAGGCTGTCGTCCTTGCGCTGGTCCGGATCGTCACCGAGCTTCAGCGTGGCGGCTTTTGCCGAGATGCTGGTGCGCGGGTCGTAGATGTACCAGTCATCGCCACCGCGGTATTGCAGCCGCCCGTCGGCCATGAAGCGCGGTGATATTTCGCCTTCGTCCGTACGCGTGACCTGCACCGTGCGCCCGGTGCCGAGGTCGCGCCAGAAAATGTCGCCATGACGGACAAAGGCCGCATGCGCATGGGTCTTGTCGAACACCGGATCGCCATCGGCCTGGGCCTGGGCTGCGGCGTCGAGCATGACCGGCGCACCGCCCTGCACAGGCACGCGCCAGAGGTCGCGCACCTTGTTGCCATCGTGTTTGAGCAAGTAATAAATGCTGTTGCCGTCCACCGAGAAATAGGGCTTCTCCAC
>Ga0193743_1003074_pt1 | contig 11344 bp, 8 predicted proteins | sample L2c2metaG_FD_143038 | JGI IMG/M metagenome (GOLD analysis project Ga0193743, IMG submission 143038) | Soil microbial communities from a riparian zone of the East river system, Colorado, United States - L2c2 | ecosystem: Environmental > Terrestrial > Soil > Riparian zone | place: USA: East River...
TAAAGCCATGTTCCTCGTACTCATTGGCCTCGCGGCTTTCTGGACAGGAAGTCTCATCTTCATGAATGAGGCCAAAGTACACTTCGTGCCATCATCTCGTGACACGCCTAGCCGCATAACATTCATTTGCGCGGTGATGATGATCTTAGGCTTCGGGGGCAAACTGGTGATGTGGAAACTTCACTTGCTCAGCTACACCGCCGATTATGGATTCCGCGAAGATAAACTCGCTATTATGCAGTGGTTGAATCTACTTGCTAATTTGCTGAATGTCGCACTGGTGGTCTCCGCCATTGAGGTCCTTGGAAAGCAAAACAGGGAAGCGCTGATTCGTTTCGTCTTCATGGCTTCGGTCGCAGGCTCCATCGTATTTGGCGTCATCTCTGGAATGAAGTCAGAATGTCTGAAGCCCTTCATTTGTCTTGTTCTCGTTTATGTCCTCACGAGAGGAAGAGTTCCCCGAACCGCGTACCTAATTCCAGTGCTGCTTATCTTGATGTACCCGTTCGTAAATGCGTATCGGGATAACCTGAACAGTGGTTACCGCGATCAGAGCAATACGATAGAGGGTCTCGCGGCCGTCCTCGAGAAATCATTCGTCGATGTAATTCAGACGCACGATACAGGCATTGAAAAGGCCTCCATGGGTTTCGACCTCACTGCGAATCGTCTCTCGCTTCTTACGGGAGTGCGCGACGTAATCGGCCTCCCAGAACCTTCTTTGTTGAACGGCGATGAAAAAATCTGGTTCGCTCCTTTCTACCCCCTCATCCCCCGGCTTCTGTGGGAAGGGAAGCCCGTGCTTAACAAAGGTCAGCGGCTGAGTGTGGCAACGGGCCATCCGTCGACCAATTCCTCGGCCGTCACGCCCATCGGTGATCTGTATTCCATGTACGGCATCTACGGAATGATCGTCGGCATGTTGATCTACGGGTTCGCGCTGCAGATCTATACGAACAAAGTTACTGCTAAACGCCTCTCGGAGAAGTCTGTCTTCATTTACATCCTGATGCTTATGGCGCTGACAAACCTGGAGGTGGATGCGGTCTCACTCGTGGCGTCATCTGTGCAAATCGGGCTCATCCTGCTTGTCACCTCGTACTTCATTTATGGATCATCAACTGCAAGAGGCTATGTTCGCAGATACAGGAAAGAACTAACCGCCGTATGAGGGTCCTAATCGCCGCAATCGGGCATTTCAACGACGCCCCCACCGGGTCATCGAGAATCGCGTTCGACGAAGCGGCGGAGCTGGCGCGTCGTGCAGAGGATGTGTGGGTGCTGGCGCCCGGGCCGTCTTCGTTGCCCGAACACGAAGTGAAAGATGGAATCCATCTTCTGCGGTATGTTCCGAGAGCGGTCAGCTCTTGGAATCCTTCCCGTCGTTCTGGCCATCAAAAGGTCGCTAGGGCCGTCCTTGCGCGACACTTGCCAAAAGTGGATGTGGTACATGGACACGTTCCGCTGAGTTGTCTCGCGGCGCTGGAGTTCTATGGCAAGTCGGTCCGCTCCTGCTACACCGTCCATTCTCCGGCAAGGATGGAAATGGCCATCACATGGAAGAACTCTGGTCTCTTGAAAAGGATGGCGGCCCCGGTGGGATTGGCAATGATTAATTACATGGAGGCCGAGTGCCTACGCCGATCGAGCGTAGTTACCGCCCTGTCCCAATACACCATCGATTGCATCGGCAAAGTGCACGGAAAAGAAGTTGCTAGAAAGATGCGGTTAATTCCTGGGTGGGTTGATACTTCGCGCTTCGTTCCGCTGGATGACAGGCAGGGCGCAAGGGCTCAGCTCCGATGGCCCGCAAATATTCCGATACTGTTTACGTTGAGGCGATTGGTCCCGCGCATGGGACTGGGTCGACTGCTCAGTGCAATCTATGACCTGATCGGAGAAGGCCTCAAATTTCACTTGATGATCGGAGGGAACGGCCCGCAGCGGAGCAGTCTGGAAGAGCAGGTAAGGACCCTCGGCTTGGGCAACTCGGTGACGTTTCTTGGTCGCGTCGAAGATCGTGTGCTGCCATTGGCATACGGGGCATGCGATGCGTTCATCCTGCCGACAGCGGAGCTGGAATGCTTTGGATTGATTGCATTGGAAGCGCTGTCTGCGGGGCGGCCCGTATTGGCAACCCCTGTTGGGGCGATTCCAGAGATAATTTGTAAGTTTGAGCCGTCTTGGCTGGCGCGATCAGCGGATGAGGAGGACATCGCTGTCTTACTTCGCAGATACCTCACGGGAAAGCTGCCGGAGCACGCTTCGGCGCAGCTGCACGATAAGGTCCATTGCGATTACAGCCGCGACCGGGCGCTGGGCCAATTGATACAGGCTACGGTCGGGAAAAGTGGCTTATGACGGTATCGGCTGAGATCATCCAGCACGGAATAGTCCGCGCAAGTAGCGGCAGAGAACGCAAGCGCATACTGGTGTGCACTGGGTCGTATCTGCCGGGATATAAATCTGGCGGCCCTATTCGTTCTATCGCAAACCTAGTCGTTCATCTTAGCCCATACTTCGATTTCTATGTGGTGACCAGGGATAGAGACTCGACCGATACTGAACATTATCCCGGCGTCGTACCTGACAAATGGGACCGAGTCGGCAGTGCGCGCGTTCTCTATTGTTCTTCGGTGGGATTTGCACTTCTCCGCCGTGTTGTTCGGGTGGTACAGCCCGACATCATATACCTGAACTCATTTCAGGACGTCTTCACTTTAATATCAGTAGTGCTTCGCCGTGGCGGTGCGTTTGGGAAAATTCCAACGTTGTTGGCGCCGCGTGGGGAATTCTCTGCCGGTGCACTGGAGATCAGGGGGAGAAAGAAAGCCCTGTATCTCCGTGCGGCGAAACTACTTGGGCTTCACGAAGATCTTCACTGGCAAGTCACTTCTCTTCAAGAGAAGCGAGATCTGTTACAGGCGGCGCCAGCGCGGCTAATTGATCCGGACTCGATCCATCTTGTCGGCAACATATGCAACGCGGTTGCTTCAACTGCTCCGCACGTGGCCAAAATTCCAGGCTCGCTTAAGCTAGCGTTCATCTCACGAATGTGCGAGCAGAAGAATCTGCATTTCCTGCTTGAAGTCCTGCGGGAAGTCCGGGGAGCGGTGCTGCTCAGCCTATTCGGCCCAGTGACCGGAAAAGATGTCGCCTACTGGAAAAGGTGCAACGCGATGTTAGTGCAGCTTCCGGATAACATACAGGTCGACTATCGAGGTTCGCTTGACCATCCCGCCGTCCCGCAGGCGTTGCATGATCACCATTTCTTTGTCCTGCCGACAAAGGGTGAAAACTTTTGTCACGCGGCAGTGGAGTCTTTTGTCAACGGTACGCCCGTCATACTGAGCGACGAAACGCCTTGGCTTAGATTGGCAGAGGCAAAAGCCGGCTTTGACATTTCTCTCAGTGACCGTGCCGGGTGGGTTGAGGCTTTGCAGCGGTGCGTCGACATGGATCCGCAGACATACGCACTCTATCTTGAGGGTACTGCGCAGTATGGACGACGCTTTTCGACCGAAGAGGCCGCCCTCCAGCATCGCAGCATGTTTGAGGCGGCTCTATGTAGCAATACTAATCACAAGGTCAGGTACTGAGTGCTCAGTCGCATAGTGAAAGCGATTTATGTGCGTCACTGGGTATTGCCCAAGATCCACCGCACTTACAAAACGCTTTCTCTAGCAGCCGCGTTTCGTAATATATATCTGACAAAAGCTTGGGGTGGCGCGGAAGAGCAACTTTGCTCTGGGTCAGGGTCCCGCGGGAAAAGTTCGAAGCAGTACTGCGAATTCCTCATAAAGGTTATTTGCGACCAAAAGGTAGAAAGTGTCGTCGATCTGGGCTGCGGAGACTTTGCCGTTGGCGGCCAGATTGTGGAATCTACCGGCGTGCAATACGCGGGCATTGACGTAGTGCCAGAGTTGATCGAACACCTGAAAAAACTGTGCACAATCCACGCGTTCAATTCTGCTGCGCGGACATCATGAACTGCTCTTTGCCTGCAGCTGATCTATATCTCGTTCGCCAGGTGCTCCAACACCTTTCCAACGAAGAAATCGCAAAAGTAATCGCAAATCTGGGAAATGCCCGCCGAGTGCTGATTTCAGAGCATCTCCCCGCCCATCCGAAGTCGTTCAATCGTGACAAAGCCGCATGGACCTGACGTGCGGCATTTGTTTGGTTCGGGTGACTACTTGGATCAACCACCTTTCTCTAAAACGATAGAAACTGTGTCGGAAATGTCGCTGCCGAATGATTCATTGATAAGAACCGTGATGATTCGCAATATTCACTCCTGACCAGGGGGGTCGGATCAAGAGTGAGGGAAATATCACACCCTCGCGGAGTCAACGGCCGGGAGAGTTAATCGACCCATGTTCATATGAGTTGTATAGCCAACGACCAAGATCGCCTGACGGCCGTAATGTTGAGATGGTCCAATGAGTAGAGTTCCCCTCGCTAGAATAAGTTTGATGATTGGCGTGATATTCGCCGCTCTCTGCGCTGCAGATGCCGAGCAATTTATCTTCGCTACCAGGGCATCGCGTCTTGTTGTCAGCTCTGACGGGATCGCGGTCAGCCTGACCGCAATGCCCGGAGGAAGAGAATTGCTTCAGCCGAAGAACCTACCGATTGCCTCGGTCCGAAAGGGTGGACAAGTCTATCCCTCGTCGGCGATCACAAGGAGTGGCGCCGTCTTCCATTTCGCCTTCGGATCCTCCGGAATTGCGGCGGACTATCGCATCGTTGCGTCGGCCGAGTACATCACTGTAGAACTCGTGGCGGCGCAGGGCACTGGGATCGAAGAGATCCGCTTCGTTCAACTCAGCACTCCTCTCGCTAACGCGGGCAAGGTGCTCGGAGTGCGGTGGGACGACCAGTTCGCGCTCTGCCTCATGAGTCTGGACCAACAGGTCGACTCGAAGCTGTCCGGGCAGCAAATTTCGGCGTCCGCCTATCCAGGCTTTTCCTTGCAAAACCAAAAGGTCGCAATCATCGCAGCGTTCACCCCGCACTTCCTCGATGCCGCGCACAAGGTCGAACATGACTTCGATATCCCGTCTCCAACGATCGGTGGCATCTGGGCTAAGCGGTCAAAGAATGCGCGCACCAGCTACCTATTCACCGATCTCACGGAATCCAATGCCGACGAGACCATTCGCTACGCGAAGCTCGGTGGATTCCAGTACATACTTATCTATTCGAGCACGTGGTCCTCTTCGATGGGGTCCTATCCGATCAATACTAGGAGCTTCCCCAACGGAGAGGCTGGACTCAAAGCGGTTATTGATAAATGCCACGCGGCGGGGCTGAAGGTTGGCCTGCACATGCTCACGGCTCTTATCGGAAAGAACGACGCGCTCGCACGGCAGGGTTCAGACTCCGGGCTCCTTCGAGAGACCCAACCTGCGGCGAGTAATGCCGGTGGTAAGATGCAACATCCAGCCGAGCGTGCCGGTGCCTACGTGGCGGATCTTCGCTTGCGCCTCGCAGGCGTCATTGCGGATCGGATTTCTGGAATCGTGAATCGACTAGGCTTCGACATGGTCTATTTTGATGGTGGAGAGCTGAGCGGCGTCCAAGGTTCGCCGTGGTACTGGGTCGGTGTGGAGCAGACGCAGATATGGCAGCGATCCAGACGCGATCTCCTTGTTCAAGGATCAGGCATAACCAATTGGTCATGGCATATCTTCACCCGCGGTACGTGCGACGACTATGCTGCGGTCGCTGTGAAGGAGTATCTCGATTATCACAAGATTGCCGATGCCTGGCGTTTCTACCACAACAACTTCCTACCGGCTGAACTGGGCTGGGTGGGATTTCTCCAAGACGCGCCGGATCATCCTGCAACGAGCCCCGACGAACTGGAGTACTACGCAGTGCGGATGCTGGCCTTGGATTCGGCGGGCTCTCTTGAGACTACAATGAGCGCGCTGCGGGCGAACGGCCGGACTGAAGAAATGCTCAAGCTGCTGGGTGAGTATGAGCAAGTGCGACTGAGTGGCACACTGTCCAAGACAGTGCGCGAACAGCTAGCGCAGGGCGAGTGGCACATGACGCCGCGCGGGGAGTTTCACCCTATCCGGTACGACGCGCAACGGATCGCTGTACCGGGAGAAATCACGTCGAAGAATGGATTTGAGGAGCAGACGTTAAAGTTCCGGTTGCAGGTCGCGCCGGAACTCGCGAAGGCCGGCGATCGAGCGAACATTCCGTTGCTGCGGGGCGAACCGTCGGTTGAAGTTCGGCCGCCAGTCAGTAAAGATACGATGCCCGGCGCACTTGTGCATCGTGTGGACTTGAGCAAAGCGGTGCCGGATAAGGGCACCACATTCATGGTTAGCCCAAGCGACAGAACGACAGGCAGAACACTCGATCTGACTCGGCACCGCGCGTTAGCAGTGCAGTTGGAGGTTGAAGGCTCGGTACCGGTTTCAAGAGTAGGTCCCGTTCTGAACCTTCAACTTGAGGCCGGCGGAAAGGCTTATCGCGACTATTACATCGACTTGAATTTTCGGGGATTCAAGACTGTCATCCTACCCGAGCCTGGCACAGACAGAACGCTAGCCGAGTTTCGGCCGGCATATTCGAACTATCCGTTCAAGATGGCCATGCACGGCTTCAATTACGGGAACGTGGTTGCCCTCAACCTGCGTTGGATGCGTTATGCAAGTGGCAGCGGGATACGATGCCGGATTGGCTCGGTGGAGGCGCTCGAGGAGCGAAAGACTGTATTGAAGGGGTTAGAGATCTCAACAGAGTCGGGGAAGATTGCCATTCCCGGCGAGATGGAGACGGGAGATTACGCGGAGTATTGGGGTGAAGGGACGATTCGCATCTTCGATCGGAACGGTGTTCTGCTTCGGACCGCGCCCGCTAATCGCGCACCCCTGATCAGGGCGGGGGAAGACAGACTAATTGTGAAGGCTTTGGGCGCAGGAACTGTCAAACTCACCGTGATCACGTTAGGGAAGTAAGCCGAGAAGAACCCACTAGTCAGGGAAAAAGCATGGACGAAAACATGGACTTAAGCATATTCGCGGGTAAAAGTCTTTTGATCACCGGCGGGACGGGCACCTTTGGCAATGCTGTCGTTGAGATGGCCCGCGAAACTAAATTCGGCGAAATCCGCATTTTCAGCCGCGACGAAAAAAAGCAGGACGATATGCGAGCCCGAACCAGAAGTGCAGCCGTCAAGTTTTACCTGGGCGACGTTCGGAGTTACGACAGCGTTCTGCAGGCAATGCGCGGCGTAGACTTTGTCTTCCATGCGGCGGCTTTGAAACAGGTTCCGTCATGCGAGTTCTTCCCCCTTGAGGCTGTGCAGACCAATACGCTGGGTGCCGAAAATGTCATGAAGGCGGCTCTGGCGTCGAATGTTCGCAAAGTCATCGTGCTCAGCACGGACAAAGCGGTGTATCCGGTGAATGCCATGGGGATGTCCAAGGGACTGATGGAAAAATGCATGGTAGCCAAGGCGCGGATGTATGGCGACAGCTCCACCATTTTCTGTGGCACGCGATATGGCAACGTGATGGCCTCCCGGGGATCCGTGATTCCGCTGTTTTTAAATCAGATCCTGACCGGAGAGCCTCTGTCGGTGACTGATCCGAACATGACCCGCTTCATGATGACGATTGAAGGAGCAGTGGAATTAGTGCTCTACGCCTTCGCCTACGGCATGCCCGGTGACATTTTCGTCCAGAAGGCTCCGTCAGCAACCATCGGCACGGTGGCAGAAGCGCTGCTCAAGCTGCTACACACTGACAACGAAATTCGGGTGATCGGCACGCGGCATGGTGAGAAACTCTACGAGACATTATTGAATCGGGAAGAGATGGCGCAGGCAGAGGATCTTAATGCTTATTACAGAGTTCCCGCCGACACACGGGACCTGAATTACTCGAACTTCTTCAGCGCGGGAAGGAAAGAGATCTCCGATGCGGCCGATTACACCTCCCACAATACTGAGCGACTCGATGTGCATGGAATGGTCGATCTACTTCTCAAGCTGCAATGCGTACAGGATGCCCTGCAAGGCAGGCCGGTAACTGCATGAAGCGTATCCTTATCACGGGCGGACGAGGATTCTTAGGCCGTAACCTCGCGGCGCACCTTCAAGAGCGCAGGGACTGCGAGACCACGCTCTATGGACGAGAAGATTCTGCGGAGGACCTCAGGAACTGGTTGCTTGATGCCGATGTGGTCTTCCATCTCGCCGGGGTCAACCGGCCGCAAGATCCAGCCGATTTTGATAAAAACAATGCGGGATTCACGGAGCAGCTATGCCGAATCTTGCGGGAAGGCGAGCGTTGTCCGAAGATCGTCTTCAGCTCGTCCAAACAGGCCGAACTGGGTAATCCCTATGGAGCAAGTAAGGCGAAAGCAGAGAAGACGCTCCAACAATTTGCCGCGCAGACAGGAGCCTGTGTCCGGATTTACCGCCTAAAGAACTTGTTCGGAAAATGGTGCCGGCCGAACTATAACTCAGTCACGGCCACATTTTGCCATAACATCGCGAGAGATTTGCCAATCGCCATCCTCGATCCCGCGCAAGAAGTAGTTTTGAGCTATGTAGACGATGTGGTCGCGGCATTTCTGGAGGAAGTTGACGGTCGGCAGACGGAAGGCGAGGCTGGCCGAGGAATTCCAAACTATCCAATTCAACTCGGCGACCTGGCAGGAAGAATCCAAGCGTTTCAGGAGATGAAGACCACACTGACCCTGCCTGATTTTGCAGGCTGGCTCAACCGGGCGCTCTATGCAACCTATTTATCGTACGTCCCCGCGGAAGTAATGCCCTACAACCTGGAGACCAAATCCGATGCGCGCGGCAGTCTGGCGGAATTCCTCAAACAGGAGCACTTCGGACAAATCTTTGTTTCCAGAACGAAGGCCGGGGTGACGCGAGGAAACCATTATCACCACACCAAGGCGGAAAAGTTTTTCGTGGTGGAAGGGGACGGCTTGATCCGGATGAGGGCCGTGGAAGGTGGTACCGTGGAAGAATATTTCGTGACCGGCAAAGCCTATCAGGTGATCGACATTCCCCCCGGGTTCACGCACTCGATCTCAAACGTGGGCTCGGGAGAAATGGTGGTCCTATTCTGGTCGAGCGAGATCTTCGATCCTAATCGCCCGGATACCTATTATCTTCCAGTGGATTTTGAGGAACACGGCAGGTCTTTGTCACTGGAGCATGCATGAAGGTGGCAACGATCCTGGGCACCCGGCCGGAGATAATCCGGCTGTCGCGGGTGATCGCGGCACTGGACCGCTATACGGACCACGTGCTGATTCACACGGGTCAGAATTATGACTATGAGCTGAGCCAGGTGTTTTTCGAGGATCTGGAAATCCGGCGGCCTGATTATTTTCTGCATGCAGCGGGCAAGAATGCAGCCGAGACAATTGGTCTGGTCATTGCGAAAGCCGACGACGCGCTTGCCGAAGTACAACCGGATGCGGTACTTATCCTGGGCGACACCAACAGTTGCCTCGCGGCGATAGCGGCAAAGCGAAGGAAGATTCCTATCTTCCACATGGAAGCCGGCAATCGGTGCTTCGACGAGCGGGTTCCTGAGGAGATCAACCGGAAGATCGTTGACCATATCAGCGACATCAATCTGCCGTACAGTGATATCTCTCGCGAATATTTGCTGCGCGAGGGAATCGCACCGGACCGAGTTATCAAGACCGGCAGTCCCTTGTACGAGGTGCTAACGTACTATCGCCAAAAGATTGATCGGTCCGACGTCTTGGCACGGCTAGGCCTAACCAGCGAAGGCTACTTCGTCGTAAGCGCGCATCGCGAAGAGAACATCGAATCCGAGGAACAGTTTCACAACCTCGTAAGAGTCTTGGAAGGCGTAGCTTCGAAATATCAACTGCCCGTGATTGTCTCCGTGCATCCGCGGACACGGAAGCGGATTGACGCGGAGGCCGTGAGCTTTTCTGAAAAGATCCGCCTGGTAAAGCCGATGGGGTTCTTTGACTACGTCCTTCTGATGATGAAAGCCCGGGCAACGCTCTCCGACAGCGGCACAATTACAGAAGAATCCTCGATCCTCAATTTTCGCGCGCTGAACATCCGTGAAGCCCACGAGCGTCCAGAGGGCATGGAAGAAGGAGCGGTGATGATGACCGGCCTCGATCCGGGCTGTGTTCTGGATGCGTTGAAAGTGCTGGAAACGCAGCCTACAGGCGAAAAGCGACGGTTGCGAATTGCGGCGGATTACAACACTTCCAATGTCTCAGAAAAGGTTGTTCGGATTGTTCACAGCTATGTGCAATTCGTGAATCGGGTAGTTTGGCGTAAAGTGAATATCTGCGAATAAGAGCGGCTGCCCGGGCCTGTCAAGGCCTCATTTGGAACTGAGCTCAACCTATGAAAATACTTTTCGTGACTCAGTGGTTCGAGCCAGAGCCGTCATTCAAGGGCCTTCTTTATATTCGGGAACTCGTTGCCCGTGGGCATGACGTTCAGGTGCTCACGGGATTCCCCAACTATCCAGGTGGAAATGTTTATCCCGGTTACCGCATACGTCCCTGGATGCGGGAACAAATGGAAGGCATCCATGTATTACGGGTGGCGCTCTATCCGAGCCACAGCAAATCTGGGATTCACAGAACCCTTAACTACCTGAGCTTCGCGTTTTCGGCCGCAGTTATCGGCTCTCTGTTGATTAGAAAGCCAGACGTGATGTATGTCTACCATCCCCCAATCACCGTCGGCTTCGCCGCCTCAATAATCGGATTCTTTCGAAGGACTCCCTTCGTAATCGACGTCCAGGATCTCTGGCCGGATACTGTCGCCGCCTCCGGAATGCTTTCAAATTCCGTGGTTCTGGGCACCTTGGGCAAATTGTGCAGCTTCGTCTACAGTCGTGCCCGACACATCGCGGTGCAGTCGCCTGGTTTTAAACAAGCGCTTGTCAATCGCGGGGTACCGGCAGACAAGATCGACGTAATTTACAACTGGTGCGATGAGAACGCGATGAGGCCGAAAGATGAGCCTGTAACCCGGGTCGGCAGAGTGGATCGGTTCTCAATTCTCTTTGCTGGCATTATGAGTTTCGCGCAAGACATCGACAGCGTACTTTCTGCTGCGCAGATTTGCCAGACGACCACACCCGAAGCTGAATTCCTCTTCATGGGTGCCGGGGTGGATCTTCCTCGGTTGAAGCGCGTCGCAGAAGAAAACAAATTGGAGAATGTCAGGTTTATGCCCCCGCGGCCGATGCATGCAATGGGCGACATCTTCGCGGGCGTTGATGTACTTGTTGTGCATTTGAAAGACGATCCGCTGTTTAGCATCACTATTCCATCGAAGACCCAAGCG
>Ga0193743_1003075_pt1 | contig 11343 bp, 8 predicted proteins | sample L2c2metaG_FD_143038 | JGI IMG/M metagenome (GOLD analysis project Ga0193743, IMG submission 143038) | Soil microbial communities from a riparian zone of the East river system, Colorado, United States - L2c2 | ecosystem: Environmental > Terrestrial > Soil > Riparian zone | place: USA: East River...
CCGAGCACCCTCGAGCACCCCGATCGTCCGGACCAACGGCATCGGGATGCTGTCGACCCAGCCCATCATCGGCCGGAGTTGCTCCTGGCGCTGGACGACCTTCTTGCCGCCGGCGTAGAGGTAGAACACTGCCAGCAGTGTGGCGATGATCCAGTAGGCGGGTTCCATGACGCCACATGATGCCGTGCGGGATCAGCCAGCGCCAGGTGACGTACCCAGCTGGCGCAGGGCCATCTCGCCAGCGTGGTGGACTCGCGGGTGAACGCGTCGATCTCCGGGCGAGTCAGCGACGGCTCGGAGTGCCCGGTGCCGCGCTGGTCGACGAAGATGACGTCACGGTCGGCGTTGACGGCCGGTTGGGCCACGGCGAAGCCGGATGCGTCGAGCAGGCCCGATCCGCCCGGCCCGCCGGTCAGCCAGACCACCGGGTCGGCTGCGGGCTCCGCGTAGGCGGCCTTGAGCCGGGCGACCGCGATCTGGATCTGGCGCCCGTCGGGCTGGTCCCGGTTCTCCGGCACGGTCAGATAGCCGCAGCTGAACTCGGGCCCAGCGGGGCGACATTGGGCAGGCTCGGCGCCGGGCACGCGGCCGGGGTGAACACGGGGCTGGCTGACGGGCTCGCGCAGGTCGTCCTGGCGGGCACCCCACGCGGCTGCCCCGAGCTGCGCGACCACCGCCAGGCCGGCCACCGCGCGGAACCGTCCACTGCCGAACCGCGCGGGACCGACACCTCGGAACACCGTGCCTGTCTAATCGGATACTTCATCGCATTCACCGCGCTGGGCCCATGATCCGACTGGTTGCGCTCGGGTGCCGCGCCGTACCTTCTCTCTCGTGAGCGGCGACGGGGTGCGGCTGGGCATCGACTATGGAACGTCCAACACCGTGGCTGTGCTGCTGTCGCCGGGCCGGGAGCCGCGGACCGTCCTCTTCGACGGTTCGCCGCTGTTGCCCTCCGGGGTCTGTCTCGACGGCACCGGGCGGCTGCTGGTCGGCCGGGACGCCTGGCACACGGCCTTGTCGACGCCGGCCGCGTTCGAGCCGTTTCCCAAACAGCACATCGACGACGGCACCATCCTGCTCGGTGACCGCGAGGTGCCGGTGCAAGAGCTGATCGCCGCGACCCTGGCCCGGGTGGGTGAGGAGGCGGCCCGGATCGCGGGCGAGCCGGTCACCGCGACCACGCTGACCTATCCGGCCGCCTGGGGCCCCGAGCGACGGCGCACCCTGCTGGCCGCCGCCGAGCCGGTGCTGCCCGCGGTCGAGCTGGTTCCCGAGCCGGTCGCCGCGGCCAACCTGTTCACCGGTATGCCGCGGCAGGAGGTGCCGGTCGGCCGGTGCGCGGTGGTCTACGACTTCGGCGCCGGCACGTTCGACGTGTCGGTGGTCCGCCGCGGGCCCGCCGGCTTCGAGATCCTGGCCAGCGAGGGCCGGGCCGACTGCGGCGGTCTCGACATCGACGCGGCCGTGGTGGCGCGCCTGGGGGAGACCGTCGGGCGGGCCGACCAGGCGACCTGGGACCGGCTGACCATTCCGGAGTCCACCGGCGACCGCCGGGCCAGCCGGCAGTTGTGGGACAACGCCCGCACCGCCAAGGAGGTGCTGTCCCGCGCGACCTCGACCCTGCTGCACGTGCCGTTGCTCGACGCCGATGTCACGCTCGGCCGCGAGGAGCTCGAGGAGCTGACCGCCCCGATCCTGACCCGCACCGTCGAGGCAACCCGGGCGGCGCTCGCCACCGCCGGGATCGCCGCGACCGGCGTCGCCGCCGTCTACCTGGCCGGCGGGTCGAGCCGGATGCCGGCGGTCAGCACCGTGCTGCACCGGGCCTTCGACCTCGCGCCCATCCTGGTCGAGCAGCCGGAATTGGTGGTCGCGGAGGGCAGCGTGCGGGTGGCACCCGCGGCGCCGGACGACGCGCCGCCGTCCCCTGCCGCGGCGGCATCGCCGACCTGGCGGCGACGCCGGGTCGCCCTGCTGTCCGGCCTGGTGGTGCTGCTGGCGGCGGCCGCGGTAACGGTCGTTCCGCTGCTGAGCTCCGGCCGGGTCGACGCCGACGGGACCGCCAGCTCGAGCGCCACCGCCCACACCGGAGCACCGTCGGCCTCGGTGTCACCCACTCCCACCGCCACCGCTAGGTCGCGGGTCGACTCTTGTGTGCTAGGTCGGTGGCGGATGGAGACATCCACCCACAACAACGAAATCGACGACTTCGAACGGCCCTTCACCGGTGGGGCCGGCACGACGCTCACCTATGCCGCGAACGGCGCCTTTACGCTTGAATACCGGAATGCCACGTGGTCCGCGACCATCAATGGTGCGAGGTGGACCCAGCGGATCAACGGCAAGGCCCATGGGAACGCGATACACAAGGACGGAATCGAATACTCCAGCGGAGTCAGGAGCAACGGCACGAACAACCTCTACCGCGGCAGCGAGCAGAGGAGTTCGTCCTCGCTGATCCTGCCGGCCGGCGAGGTTAGGTACTCCTGCGTGGACGACAACCTGCGGTTCTTCGACGACAACTCCTCGTCGGAGTGGACCAAGGTGAAATAGCACGTATTTGTCACGATTTGTGGATCTTGTTGTACCGGGTGGGCTGAGGCCAAGATCGGGGCCATGACCGTGCCACTGCGCGCCCGTCCGTACGACCTGTTCTTCATCGCGTTCTTCACCGTCAACGCGTTGGTCATCACCTACATCGTCGACCTCGAGCAGATCGTGGTCGCCGACCCGGCCAACTTCGACTATCCGATCTGGCCGCCGTCCGGCGCGATCGACCTGGTGCACTGGTGGGGCAACCACTACGACCCGTTACTGATGGCCCGCCCGCCGTTCTGGCAGATGACCATCTGGATCGACCTGATCTTCTTCGGCCCGTTCTACTTCTTCGCGGTGTACGCGTTCATCCGCGGCCGCAACTGGATCAAGGTGCCGGCGCTGGTGTGGTCGGGCACCATGCTCGCCAACGTGCTGATCATCCTGATGGACGAGCGCTACGGCGTCACCCCGGCACCCAACTTCGCGATCGTGGTGGCGGCCAACGCCATGTGGTTGGTCACGCCGTTCCTGATGATGTGGCGGATGCGCCGCGAGCACCCGTTCAGCGCGCCCGCGCCCGTTCCGGCGCCCGCGCCGGTCGCCGCATGACCGCCGACTTCGCGGACCGCTACGGCCCGTGGGCACTCGTCGCCGGCGCGTCCGAGGGCCTCGGCGCGGCCTTCGCGCACCAACTCGCCGCGCACGGTCTCAACGTGGTCCTCGCCGCCCGCCGGGCGGAGCCACTGGCCGCCCTCGCCGCCGGGCTCCCCACCACCACCGTCACGGTCGCCGCCGATCTGTCGACAATGGAGGGACTCGCCGCTGTCGCGGACGCCACGTCCGGGCTCGACATCGGCCTCGTGGTCGCGAACGCCGCCTACTCGCCGATCGGCCGCTTCGTCGAGATGGATCCGGAGCTGACCCGCCGGGCCGTCGACCTCAACTGCCGGATGCCGCTGGAACTCGCCCACCGCTTCCTGCCGCCGATGGTCGCGCGGGGCCGTGGCGGCTTCGTGGTGATGTCGTCGCTGGCGGGCCTGCAGGGTTCGCCACCGATCAGCACCTACGCCGCGACCAAAGCATTCGGTGCCATCCTCGCCGAGGGTCTCTGGGCCGAACTGCGCGGCACCGGCGTCGACGTGCTCACCTGCGTCGCCGGCGCGGTTTCCACGCCCAACCTGGCCGGCGCGAAGGCCCGGCCGGCGCCGGGCACCCAGACCCCCGACCAGGTGGCCCGGGCGGCACTGCGCGGACTGGGCCGCGGCCCCCGGGTGGTGCCGGGCCTCGGCATGCGGGTGTCGTCGGCGCTGATGTCGCGGCTGCTGCCCCGCCGGGCCGCGATCGCCATCATTGCGCGGGCCTCGCGCGACCTGGCCGCGCCGGTTACTCCCCCCTGATCGGCAGTCATGGCACCGCAACCCTATCGACGCTGGCGGGTCACCGTCTTGTGTTCGATGTATCCGGTCAGGCCGACCATCCCGTACTCCCGACCGATCCCGCTCGCCTTGTAGCCGCCGAACGGGCCGTCGAAGCTCATCGGTGAGCCGTTCAGGGTCACGGTGCCGGTCCGGAGCCGGCGGGCGATCGCCAGCGCGCGCTCGGTGCTCGCCGACCAGACGCCGCCCGACAGGCCGTAGTCGGAGTCGTTGGCGATTCGCACCGCCTCGTCTTCGTCGTCGTAGGGGATCACGACCAGGACCGGGCCGAAGATCTCCTCGCGCGCGATCCGCATGTCGTTGCGGACGTCGGCGAACAGCGTGGGCGTCACGTAGTTGCCACCCTCCAGCCCGGCCGGCACAGACGGGCCGCCGGTCACCAGGCGGGCGCCTTCCTCGATGCCCAGCTTGATGGAGTCGATCACCCACTGCTGCTGGTCGGGTCGGATCATCGGGCCAATGAACGTGTCCGGGTCGGACGGATCACCCACCGTCAACGACGAAACCATCTCCTTCAAGGCATCGACCACCTCGGCATAGCGGCTGCGCGGCGCCAGGATCCGGGTCTGCAGGATGCAGGCCTCGCCGTTGTTGGCCAGCGAACCGAAACGCAGCCCCCGCACGGCCGCGGGGAGGTCGGCGTCGTCCAGGATGATGGCCGCCGACTTGCCGCCCAACTCCAGGCTCACCCGCTTGAGCTGCGCGCCGGCGATCGACGCGATCCGCCGGCCCGCCCGGGTCGACCCGGTGAACGCCACCTTGTCGACCCGCGGGTGCGAGATCAGGTATTCACTGGTCTCCCGCGACGCCGGCAGGATGCTGAGCACGCCCGGCGGCAACCCGGCCTCGTGGAACAGGTCCGCAAGCAGCATCATGCTCAGCGAGGTCTCCGGCGACACCTTGAGCACGACCGTGTTGCCGGCCAGCAACGCCGGCGTCAGCTTGGCGGTCGCCGCGGAGAACGGCGAGTTCCACGGGATCACCGCGGCCACCACGCCGATCGGCTCGCGCCGCACGATGGTGTCGAACGCGGCCGACCGGTCCGACGGCGCGACGACCTCCTCCCAGCGCAGCGCCGAGGCAGCGGCCAGGTAGGCGTTCACCTGGCGGGTCAGGAACGGCTGGCCCAGCTTCGTGAACCACAACGCCGAACCGTTCTCGGCCGAGATGGCCGCTGCGATCTCGTCGGCGCGCGCCTCGCGCAGCGCGTTGACCCGGCGGATCACCTCGGCGCGGGAGGCGGGGGAGGTGTGCGGCCACGGGCCGTCGTCGAAGGCCGCCCGCGCCGCCGCCACCGCCGCGTCGACGTCGGCCGGCACGGCCTGGGCGACGTGGCCCAGCACCGACCGGTCGTGCGGCGAGCGGATCTCCAGCAGGCCGGGGTCGCTGGGCGTGACCCAGGACCCTCCGATGTAGAGCCTGTCGCGGGTGGTCATGCCGGAAGGTCCGTAGAACGGCTGACCTCGGCCCAGGCCCGCACCTCGGCGAGCCGTGCCTCTTCGGCCTCCAGCGCGATGCCGAGCGCGTCACTGCCGAGCAGCAACCGGCGCGGGTGCGCAGGTCCCTCGACCACGCCGAGGATCGCCGCCGCCATCCGGGCCGGATCGCCGGGCTCGTTGCCGCTGTAGCCCACCATGAACCGCGCCATCTCCCCGACGGTCGGCTCGTAGTCTGCGGTCAGCGGGCCGGATGTTTTCGCGGCGCCGGCGGCCCAACCGGTGCGGATGCCGCCCGGCTCGACGATGGTCACCTTGATGCCTAGCGGCGCCACCTCGTTGGCGAGCACCTCGGAGAAGCCGGCCACGCCGAACTTCGCCGTCTGGTAAGCGCTGAGGCCGGGTGTGCCACCGACCCGCCCACCGATGGAGGAGACCTGCACGAAGTGGCCGGACCGCTGGCGCCGCATGACCGGCAGGGCCGCCCGGCTCACGTTGATCACGCCGAACAGGTTGGTTTCGACCTGCGCGCGGAACTCGTCGTCCGGGAAGTCCTCGACTGAGCCGCTGGTCGCGTACCCCGCGTTGTTGACCACCACGTCGAGCGACCCGAACCGCTCGACCACCGCCGCGACGGCCGCGCGGGCCGAGTCGGGCGAGGTCAGGTCCAAGGGCAGGGTCAAGAGCTCCGTCGGGTACGCCTCGCGGAGGTCGGGCAGCGCGTCCGACTGCCGGGAGGTCACCGCGACCCGGTCGCCCGCGGCCAGCGCCGCCTCGGCCAGGGCCCGCCCGAGGCCCTGGGAGCCACCGGTGATCAGCCACGTCCGTGCCATTGTGATATCTCCTGTCCGATTCTTTGGTGTCGAAGCTCGATCTCTAACCGCCACACCAACGTAGCACTATGATCGGACGCTGCCACTCCAGCGATGGTGATGCTGGGCATAACCGCGACTACCAAGTAAGATCCAAGGCACTATGAGAGCCGATGCCGCCCGCAACCTCGCTGTGGTCCTGCGCGCCGGGGCCCGGCTGCTCGCCGACGACCCGGGCACCCCGCTGGCGGCGATCGCCAGTGCGGCCGGGGTCGACCGCACCACCGTCCACCGCCGTTTCGCCAACCGCGAGGCCCTGCTGAGCGCGGTCTTCGAGGCCAAGCTCGACTCCGCCGAGCGGGTCCTCGACCAGGCCCGGCTGACCGCGGCGCCGGTGGCGGTCGCCCTGCACCGCTACGTCGAGGGGATCGTCCCGGTCAGCCGCGAGTGGCCGGTCGACACCCGCCGGATGATGCGTGCCGACCCGGCCGCCAGCCGCCGAGCCGCCGAGCAGAGCGCGCGGCTCGACGCCTTCGTCCAGCGCGCGGCCGACGAGGGTTTCCTGCGCGACGACGTCTCGCCGGCCTGGGCCCGGGCGGTGCTCGACCAACTGGTGAGCACCATCGCGCACGACTTCCCCGACCTGCCACCGGCGAAGGCGGCCGACCTGGTCGTCGACACGTTCCTGCGCGGGGTCGGTGGTTAAGGCTCCGTCGCGAATGCGACCGCGGTCGTGAGGTTTTCCTCGGTGCCCTGCGCCCAGGCCTCGGGGTAGGCGTCGGTGTCGAAGGTGGCCGCGCGGCTCGGCCAGTTCGGCACGTAGGCGCGCATCCACGCCGCACCCCCGAACGTCCCGAGCTTGCGGGCCGCCGCCGCGAGTCGCACCGCGCGTTCGGCCGAGCCGCGGCGGGCGGCGATGTCGGCCAGCGCCCGCAGGTAGAGGGCGGCGCCGGCCTCATCGCGGGCCGCCGCCGAGACCCGCAGCCCGGCCTGGAGTTGGCCTTCCGCGCTGTCCAGGTCGCCGGCCGACGTGGAGGTGACCGCGAGGCTGTAGAGCGCGACGACCTCGCCCAGGTGGTCGTCGGTCTTGCGGGCGACCCGCAGCCCGTCGGTGAACTGCTCGGCCGCGGCCGGGTAGTCGCCGTCGTTGAGCGGCACCAGGCCGAGCCGGGTGTAGTAGAGCGCGGCCATCCACTCCTCGCCGAGCCGCTCGCCGATCTCCTTCGTCTCGCCGAGCAGCGCGCGGGCCTCGTCGTAGTCGCCGCGTTCCAGCGCCAACTGGCCGAGCATGCCGGCCGCCCGGGCGGTGACGTCGCCGTCGTCGTACTCGCGCAGCATCGGCAACGCCCGCTCGAGCTTTTCCTTCCCGCGGACCGGGTCGCCGCTGAGGAACGAGATCGCGCCGTCGCCGAAGAGCACGTTCGCGTGCGCCCGCGGCGGCATCTCGTCGGCGTGTTCGAGCAGCCGCCGGACGGTCCGGGCGGCTTCGTCGATGTGGCCGCGCAGCCACCAGAGCTGCCAGAGCAGCCAGGCCAGCCGGACCGCGTCCACCCACTGCTCGGTGTCGATGAGCCAGCTGATGGCGGCGCGGAGGTTGTCGTGTTCGGCCTCCAGCCGGTCGACCGCGGACGGGTCGGTGGAGGTCGTGCCGATCGGCGGCGCGCTGCGCACGGCGAACTCGAGAAAGTGCCGGGCGTGCCGGTCGTGGGTGTCGTTCCAGTCGCCGGCCTCGCGGAGCCGTTCCAGGGCGTACTCGCGGATGATCCCGAGCATCGTGAACCGGGTCTCCCGCTCGCGCCGCGCCGGGGTGACCAGGCTGCTCTCGACGAGCGCCCCGAGCGCCTCCAGCTCGGCGTAGCGCTCCGCGAAGCCGGCCACGGCGTCGATCCCGGCGAGGTCGAACCCGCCGGCGAAGACGCCGAGCCGGGCGAACAGCCGCTGCTCGTCGGCCGGTAGGAGCTGATAGCTCCAGGCGATGGTGTCGCGCAGGGTGCGCTGCCGGGCCGGGAGGTCGCGGGCGCCACCGGTCAGCGTCCCGAGGCGGCTGGCGAGGCGGTCGAGCAACGCCCGGGGCGTGAGGATGCGGACCTTGGCAGCGGCGAGCTCGACCGCGAGCGGCAGGCCGTCGAGCCGGCGGACTATCTCGACAATCGCGGCGGCGTCGTCGGGGCCGATCCGGAAGTCGCTGCGCACCGCCCGGGCCCGTTCGACGAACAGCAGAGCGGCGCCGTCGCGCTGCACCGCCGCAACCGGGTCCTCGGCCGGATCGGGAATCGACAGAGGCGGCACCTCGAACACGTGCTCGTAGGTCAGCCGCAGCGGCACCCGGCTGGTGACCAGCACGGTGACCCCCGGCGCGGCGTCGAGCATGGTGCCGATCACCGGCGCGGCCTCGGCCAGATGCTCCATGTTGTCGACGATCATGAGCAAGGAGCGGTTACGCAGGTACGCGACCACGTCATCGACGGCCGACCGGTTCGGCATCGTCCGCAGGCTCAGGGACTGGGCGAGCGCCGTGCCGACCAGGTTGGGGTCGGATAGCGCGGACAGGTCGGTGAACCGCACCCCGTCGGCGAAACTGCCGCGCAGCGTCGCGCCGACCTCGGTCGCGAGCCGGGTCTTGCCGACGCCGCCGGGCCCGGTGAGAGTGACCAGGCGTACGTCGTCGTCGGTCAGCAGGTCGCGCAGCGCGCGCTGCTCGGCGCTCCGGCCGAGCAGCGGGTTCGGTGGCACCGGCAGCCCGGCGCGGAGGAGTTCGTCGGCTGGCATCGGGCCGGCGGCGGCTTCGCCGCGGCCCGGGGTGAAGCGTTCGGTCAGCAGCAGGGCGATGTCGTCGCCGACCGCCTGTCCCAGCTCGTCGGCGGAGCGGAACTGCCGGTAGCTGACCCGGGCGTCGGACCGGATCCGGTCGAGCAGCGCGTGCAGCCGGGGGTCGCGGTCGGGTGCCGGGGTCTTGACGTAGATCAGCTTCGGCAGGTCGCCGGCGGCTCGGAACTCGTCGTCGACGCCGGAGATCTCCGCGTCCGGCCCTTCCGAGCCGTAGCTCTGCCAGTAGATGCCGATGAAGAGCTGGCTCTGCTCGAGGTAGGCCTGGTAGAGGTCGTGTGGCGGGTGTGGCCGGGCACCCAGCTCGAACATCACCGGCACCAGCCGCATCCGGACGATCGCGTCGCGGACGGCCAGCCGCTCAGGCTCCAGCTCCTCCAGGGTCGACGAGACGAAGACCCGCAGCCGGTGGTCCGGCGTGTGGATCACGTTGCGCACGTTGCCGGCGACCGGCTCGCCCGAGCTTTCCATGAAAAGCCATCACATCCCCCGCTACCGGTACAAACCTAACTCAGCTCGGGGGCGGCGACCATGGAGGATGCCGGCTTCGGTGCCCTGACCGCACGGGCCGAGGTGCGCCGCGACGCGCTCGCCCGGATCCTGCCGAAGCTCCGGATCGCGGACCGGCGATGTTGCTCGCCGCTGACGACAAGATCACCGACCCGGCGATCCGCCGCCAGCTCGCCTGAGCTTGCGCCGAATCTCGGTTGTTGTCCTGGTGGCCCGCCTCTACCGTGCGGTGATGCTCCCACGACTGCTCACGGTGACCTACGACGCGCGCGAACCGGATCGGGTGGCCACGTTCTGGGCCGGTCTGCTCGGCCGGGAGGTCGTCGAAGACGCCGGTGGTCTGCTCCTGCCTGGCGACGACACCCAGCCCGGCCTGCGGTTCGTCCCGAGCCAGGCGGCGATGGTGCGGCCGAACCTCATCCACCTGCACTTGACCAGTGCCACTCTCGACGACCAGCAGCACACGGTGGCGAAGGCGCTCGCGCTCGGCGGCAGCCACCTCGACGTCGGGCAGCGCCCTGAAGAGGGGCATGTCGTTTTGGCCGACCCCGAGGGCTACGAGTTCGACGTGATCGAGCCGGGCAACAACTTCCTGGCCGGGACGGGCTTTCTCGGGGAATTCGCCTGCGACGGCACGCGGGAGGTCGGTCTGTTCTGGAGTGCGGCGCTGGGCTGGCCGCTGGTCTGGGACCAGGACGAAGAGACCGCGATCCAATCCCCACACGGGGGTACGAAGGTCGCCTGGGGCGGCCCGCCCGTGGCGCCCAAGGAGCCCCGCAACCGGCAGCGGTTCGAGTTCGCCCCGGCCGACGGCGACCTGCAGGCTGAGGTCGACCGGCTGGTCGCCCTCGGCGCGAAGAGGCTCACCGCCGACGGCGACGTCGTGCTGGCCGATCCCGACGGCAACGAGTTCAGCGTCACGGCGACCTGACTGCGGCCGCGGTCGCTCGATGAGCGGCGCCAGATCGACAGGCTCTCCGCGCGGTGGAGAGCCCGTCGACCTGACCGGTCAGGGTGCCCAGGGGGCCGCGAAGTTCCAGGTGCTGTCGGCGGCCCACGAGGTCGGGCTGTTGTAGACCGCGCCGCCCGCGCCGTTGGAGAGCCAGACCTCGGAGTTGTAGTGGCGCAGGTAGGAGCCCCGGAAGTTCCAGGACTCCAGTGACACACCCGAGCCGGTCAGGCCGGTACGGGCGCACCACGTCGCGTCGGCCCGTAGTAACGCCGAGCCGTCGTTGACCGAGTTCTGCACGCGGGAGTTGGCGTGCCGCAGGAACTGGCCGGGGAAGTTGACGGACTCGAACGAGTAGCAGGACGCGTCGGCCAGGCCCGCACGGACCGTGTAGGTCGCGTCGGACTTCAGCAGCGCCGGCGACGCCGCCGTGACGACCTCGGTGTAGGCCAGGCTGTTCTGGTGCCGCAGATAGCGGTTGGTGAACCCGGGCGTCGTGACCTGCAGCGACCGGCGCTGGTTGACCGGCAACGTGGTCGGTGTCAACGAAGGCAACGACCGGGACGCCGCGATCAGCGACTGGTTGGCCGCCCGCACCCGGGCCTGGTCCATCTTCACCACCTGCCGGTCGTAGGTGACGAAGCCGTTCAGCTCTCCTTCGAGGTCCGTGATTTCGGTGTAGATCGCCGCCGACAGACCGCGGCCCAGCATCAGGTTCTGCACGCCCTGCACGAGCCCGACGTAACGGTCGGTCAGCGCGGTCGCGTTGGCCTGCCACTCGTAGGCGAAGAAGCCGCCGCTCGGGCTCCATTCATGACCAGGGGTGTGCAGGC
>Ga0193743_1003077_pt1 | contig 11339 bp, 7 predicted proteins | sample L2c2metaG_FD_143038 | JGI IMG/M metagenome (GOLD analysis project Ga0193743, IMG submission 143038) | Soil microbial communities from a riparian zone of the East river system, Colorado, United States - L2c2 | ecosystem: Environmental > Terrestrial > Soil > Riparian zone | place: USA: East River...
ACTATAACGTCATCATCCCCTCTGATGTAACGATGAACATTCAGGAGTGCCATCTGGCGCTCGAACATATCTTCTGTCTCGCCGTTGAACACTTTTACTTCGGAGATCAACTGGACTCACGATAGCGTGAAGATGAAGTGCTCACTCTGGGACAGGTTCGTTTAATAGAGCCATCACGTCAGCTCGAAGAATCGTTTCACGGATTTCCCCTATATACGTTCGTGCAACCCGTCCTCTTCGATCGATGAGGATCGTCGTCGGCAAGCCTTCCATGCCATATGACAGCTGAGACAGAGGCGCAGGCAGTGCGATGGGATAAGGCACGCGGAGTGCATCTATAAAATGACTCACCTCTTGCGGCACTTCACCTGAAGTGCGCTCATCCATTGCGACGCCGACGATGGCGAGCCCTTTGGAGCTGAGCTCGCGATTGAGCCTGACCAGCATCGGTGTCTCCTGCCAGCAGGGCACACACCAGCTCGCCCAGTAATTGATCGCCACGACCTGACCATAATGATCGGTTAGACTCCAGATTCCTCCTTTCAGAAGACTCAATTTCAGCGGAGGCATGGGCCGCCGGTCCCGCTCTTGTATTACGCCGGCTCTCCTGGAATGAATGACGACTATAAGGACGAGCGCAATCGACAACAGGCTGATTACCGCGAGTAGAATGAAACGCCCTCCTCGAAAGAAAGAGGATGGGCCCTTCGCCGTTCTGGCTTGATCAAGCATCTCATTCCATTGTGGAAGGTTTTCAAGACCCAGACCACTTTGCTGTTTATTTTTGCAGCTATTTTCAGGAGACCGAATGAATCTTATCTGCACGCGCAAGGAACACAATACAGTCAGTATGGTTGGAAGAGTTGCTCTGCTTGTTGTTTCGTTATGGTTTGTGACAGGATGCAATACCAAGACGAAAGCGACTTCCGCTAACTTTACCAAGGCAGTGAATGCCTATTTTCTCGACCGCTCAGAGTGCCTGTTCCCCAACATTCGTTTTCCGTTCGCGACGTCGGATCCTACCGAGACAAAGCAGATGAACGCACTGGTTCGATCCCGGCTGCTCGAATCAAGCTACGAATCCGCAGTGAAAACAACTCGCTATACTGTAAGTACAACTGGCCAGAGGTTTGCGCCGCGCTTCTGCTATGGTCACCGCGAGGTGTCATCGATTGATAACTTCACGCCACCTCAGACAGGTCCCAGTGGATTTCCAGAGACCACAATTGACTATCGCTACACTCTTAAGGATGTTCCCGTGTGGGCACAAGCCCAGGATATAGCCGGCGCATTTCCCAAGATGGCTGAGGCTACCACCAAGGGAGGCACCGATAAGATCACTCTTGCTCAAACGCTCGCGGGCTGGCAGGTACCAGAACGGTAGACACCTGGTAGGCAGACTGGAACTTACATTCTCGAATGATGACCTGAAAGACGGTTGGAATGACGCATCCGGATGGCGCGCCGTATATTTCTAAACGAGCTGGCTATGGCCTAACTTTTCTGCCTGTTGGCTAGAACCACCGCGGGTGCCTAGCCCATTTCGACTCCGGATGAGCCATATCGACTTAATTAGCTTCCTTGGAAGCTTCCATTCGATCACACCGGAAAGCAAGAGTAGAGTGATCATGAGGAGCATTTTCTACGTTTTTAAAGCTACGCGCGCGGCTGGTCTAACTTGAAAAAAGCTACTCAACCTTCTGGCAGGCCAACCGGAGACTCAACCGACCTTGAGACAGCCGCTTCCTCTCTCGACTTATTTCATCCGGTTACCGCCAGATGGTTTAAAGCTACATTCAGCAATCCAACCGATACACAAACTAAGGGATGGCCTGCGATTGCCCGCGGAGACTCCACTCTGATTCTTGCGCCTACGGGTACAGGCAAGACTCTTACCGCCTTTCTATGGTGTCTGGATAAGTTGATGCTGCGCCCTGTGCCTGATTTACAGGCGGGATGCAGGGTTGTGTATATCTCACCGCTGAAGGCTCTCGCAGTAGATGTGGAACGGAATCTCCGTGCACCGCTTGTCGGCATAGCTGAGATGGCAGTACAGGAAGGCGTTGAAATTCGGGTCCCTGGAATAAGTGTCAGAACCGGCGATACACCACAGAAAGACCGAGCCCGATTTCGAAGGCATCCTGGCGAGATCCTTATTACCACTCCTGAAAGCCTCTATCTTCTTTTGACATCTGCGGGTGCCGAAGCCCTGCGATCGGTCGAGACTGTAATCGTCGACGAGATCCATGCTCTTGTGCCCACTAAGCGTGGAGCACATCTGACCCTGTCCCTTGAACGCCTGGAGGCCCTCGCTGGAAGACCAATTCAACGCATTGGGCTTTCGGCGACACAACGTCCTCTGGAGGAAGTGGCGCGATTTCTTGGAGGCGCTCGTTCTCAGAATATTGAAAAGACCGGGCACAAAAAGAAGCCTTCACACAAGGATGAGATAGAAGCAGAGACTTCAAGCGTGTTGACAGAGATTACGGGAGAGTCCTTCGAGCGCAGCGATGGAGATATGCCACCCCACTATCGTCGGGTCACAGTCGTAGATGCAGGAACTCGAAAGACATTGCAACTCAGGGTTGAGGTTCCAGTCGAAGACATGGCTCGCCTGGGAAAGACGAGCGTACAGTCTGATGGAACAGATTCGCAACGGCCCAGGCAGACCTCAATATGGCAATCGATCTATCCGAGGCTGCTTGAAATTGTTCGTGAGCGTACATCGACGCTGATCTTCGTCAATGCGCGACGGGTTGCAGAACGTTTAGCAGGAGCGCTCAATGAGCTTGCAGGAGAATCGATCGCAAGAGCTCATCATGGCTCGCTGGCGGCAGCTCAGAGAGCTGAGATTGAGGAACTCCTAAAAGCGGGCAAGATCAAAGCACTGATAGCCACCTCTTCGCTGGAACTTGGTATCGACATGGGAGCTATCGATCTTGTCGTTCAAATTGAAGCCCCCCCATCGGTAGCGAGCGGAATGCAACGCATCGGACGCGCCGGGCATCAGGTTGGATCTCCTTCGGCCGGCATTATCTTTCCAAAGTATCGAGCGGATCTGATTGCTTGCGCAGCGGCAACACGCTCTATGCATGAAGGACATGTAGAAGCGACACGTTTTTTGCGCAATCCACTCGATGTTCTGGCCCAGCAGATCGTCGCTATTGTCTCTCATCCTCCTTTGAGGATTGGTGATGCCGAAAAGTGGAGAACAAAACAAACAAATGAAGAAGAAGGTCCTGGCATAAGCTATGACGATCTTTTTAATCTAATACGCTGTGCTGCTCCATTCTCAGGCTTGAGTCGTAGCGTCTTTGACGGAGTGCTGGATATGTTGGCGGGCAGATACCCATCGGATGAGTTCGCCGAACTGCGGCCTCGAATTACATGGGATCGAATCGGAAATTGGATCACCCCCAGAACAGGTGCAAAGAAGATCGCGATACTCAACGGGGGCACAATCCCTGATCGTGGGACCTATGGTGTTTTTCTCGCCGGCGAGCGATCTAAGCCGGTGCGTGTAGGAGAGCTCGATGAGGAGATGGTCTTCGAAAGCAAGGCTGGAGAGACCTTCATCCTTGGAGCATCCACATGGCGCATCGAGGAGATTACGCAGGACCGCGTGCTGGTTTCACCCGCCCCCGGCGAATCTGGCAAGATGCCCTTCTGGCGTGGAGACCAGCCTGGACGCCCATTGGAGTTTGGAAAAATGATTGGTGCTCTCATTAGAGAACTGAGAGAGCTGCCACGTACTGTTGCGATCTCCCGATTAACTTTAGAGCATGATCTAGATCTGGGCGCTGCCGAAAACGTATTGCAATATCTGGCAGACCAGGAGGTCGCGACTGCCGTTGTTCCCGATGATCGCAACATTGTGATCGAACGAGTCCGTGACGAGTTGGGCAATTGGCGCATTTGCGTGCTGACCCCTTTTGGAAGCAAAGTTCACGCTCCGTGGACGATGGCTATAACAGCAAAACTGATGGCGGCAAACGGGCCCGCAATTGAGACCATGTGGGGAAACGATGGATTCGTTCTCCGCTTTCCTGAAACGGATGAAGCGCCAGATGTCAGGCAATTAATACTGGGGCCAGACGAAGCCGCAGATCTAGTATTACGACAGTTAGGTTCGACGGCGCTATTCGCGGCGAAGTTCCGAGAGAGCGCGGCGCGGGCTTTGTTGCTGCCGAGGCGCAAAGCCAGTGGGAGGAGTCCCCTTTGGCAGCAGAGAAAGCGAGCCTACAACCTTCTGAATGTGGCAAGCCGGTATGCCTCCTTCCCGATCCTCCTTGAGGCATACCGCGAATGCATGCGCGACGTCTTTGACATGCCAGCTCTCATGGAGATTCTGCGCCTTCTTTCAGACGGAAGCATTCAGAACCACACGGTCGATTCGCGCACCCCCTCACCCTTTGCATCAACCTTGTTATTCAGCTATGTCTCGAATTACATCTATGATGGCGACGCTCCTCTCGCAGAGCGACGCGCACAGGCATTGTCGATCGATCAGGATCAGTTACGTGAATTGATGGGGGACACAGACCTCCGTGAGCTTCTCGATTTACCGGCAATTGAGCAGGCAGAAGAACAGCTACAAGGCCTCGCGGAGGGATATCGAGCCCGCAACATGGATGGCATACATGATCTTCTACTTCGGGTGGGCGATCTTAGCCGGGACGAAATCCGTCGCCGAAGTGCTACTACAGAGATTGCAGAGAGTATGGAGAGCCTGTTGCGCGCGCGTCGAGCACTCGAGATTCATATTGCGGGAGAGGAGCGCCTTATTGCTATTGAAGATGCTGCAAAGTATCGTGATGCACTAGGCATACCGCTTCCACCGTGGCTCCCAAATGTGTTTTTACTAAAAACATTCGAAGCCACAACTGACCTTATCCGCAGGTACGCAAGAACACATGGTCCATTTACTACCCAAGAAGCCACTGGACGATTTGGCGTTTCCACGAATTCCGTAGAGCCGGTTTTACGAAGATTGGCACGATCGGGTCGCATCGTAGAGGGAGGCTTTCGCCCAGGAGGCATCCATCGCGAGTGGTGCGACAATGAAGTGCTCCGCTCAATCCGCCGCAAAAGTCTTGCACGCCTTCGCAGGGAAGTTGAACCAGTCGAACAAGCTACTCTCGCGAGACTCTTTACGCATTGGCAAGGTATAGTACAACCGCGTCTTGGACTGGATGCGCTGCTGGATGTTATCGAAAGCCTGCAAGGAACCCCCATCCCCGCGTCAATTCTCGAGACCGAGATCCTGCCGGCCCGCGTGTCTAAGTACAAGTCTTCCGATCTTGACATCCTCATGGCCGCAGGAGAAGTGGTTTGGGTCGGTCTTGAATCACTGGGTGAACACGATGGCAAGATCTCCTTTTACCTTACAGAAAATCTTGCAGCGCTATGGCCTTCATCTCAGGAAAGCGGCACAACATTCCACGAACGCGAAGAGGCGATTGTCAGCTATCTACGCGCAAGAGGGGCTTCTTTTTTTCAGGATATCCATGAAAGTGTAGGCGGGGGATACCCGGGAGAAACCCTTAATGCACTATGGTCATTGACGTGGAAGGGATTGTTAACAAATGATGGCATGGCCGCATTGCGAGCCTATTGCAAACGACAAATCCTCTCAAAGAAATCCGAAAAGCGTGCTCACAATCAAACTGATTTTCGTTCACGAAGGACCACGCCTCCAACCGGTCAAGGACGCTGGGCCCTGCAAACTGCCGCTTTTACAAACAAGCAGGACGTTGCATCAACAACAGCATGGAGACATGCTGTTGCGCGGCAATTATTGAACCGATATGGTGTAGTTTTTCGCGAAACAGCTCGCGTAGAGAACCTTCCGGGCGGCTTTTCGTCCATATATGAAGTACTGAAGAGGATGGAGGAGAGCGGAAAAATTCGCAGAGGATACTTCGCCTCCGATCTTGGCGGCACTCAATTCGCGCTTCCTGCAGCTGTTGATCTACTCCGCTCGTTACGCAACGGTGACAGATTACAAGGGACTCATGACCGGCTGGAACTGATTCAGTTGTCAGCAACTGATCCAGCCAACCCTTATGGTGGCCTGCTGCGCTGGCCCCAAGGCGGCGATTCAACCTCTTCCCTTACCCGAAGTGTAGGTGCACATGTCATTCTGTGTAACGGAAGTTTAGTTGCATATCTACGAAGAGGAAATCCTAACATTCAAATCTTTCTGCCAGAAGATGAACCTCAACATTCAAATTTCGCGAGAGCGCTGGCAAAGTTCCTTGTCGATCGCACTCATAGTGATTACGAAGATCCAGAAACACGCAGCAGTATCCTGATCGCAACTCTTAATGGCATACCCGTTGGTAACCATTGGATGGCGAGCATTCTTCTCGAAGCAGGGTTTACAGCAGGAGCAATGGGATTCAACATACGACGTCTTAGATCATAATCAACAAATATGAATGCACCGCTCTCCGAGAAAAAGATCGATCTCTCGTGGTAAAGTCCAGGCCTACTCAGACTCTCCATCATTCTTTAAGAATCGCCTGACATGCGCGGACCAAGCCAATGCTTATAGATGGACTACGCGAGAATATGAGCTTTTCCAATAGGAGAGTACATGCAACCCCAGCATCTGCTCACGAGCTCAAGGCAAGATCGTTCATCTGCAAGATATCCACAATTTGTAGTAATTGCATTCTGAATTGGCTCTAGTGGTCAAGTTCTCGGTTCCTCGGAAGAGGATGAAAAGGGAATCCGGTGAGAATCCGGAGCTGCCCCGCAGCGGTGAGCAGGCACGAAAGCCGAATAAGACACTGGGCATCTGACCTGGGAAGTCCGGCAAGTAGGTCCAACCTGCAAGTCCGAAGACCTGCCAAGAAACATTCACTGATTCCTCCGAAGGGAGGCGAGGTGACAGAGCTTTTATCTCCAATTTTGGAGATCATTCGCTGTTTCCCCGCATCGCTTTCTGAGGCCAAAAGGAGATATTCCTCGTGGCCACTACCACTCATAACTTTGACTCCACCTCCTCTGTTCCCCCATCCAGTTATCTTGGCAAAACTGAAGAAAATCCCGGGGCAGAGCCCGGTTTTCAGGTCATCCGACGGAATGGTTCCTTTTCTGAATTCGACGCGACAAAAATTTCAGTAGCCATCACAAAGGCTTTTATAGCTGTCGAAGGCACAAGCGCGACTGCTTCTCGACGAATCCATGATTCGGTCGAATCGCTGACACAGCATATCGTCGAGACCCTTAGTCGACGCGCAGACTCTTCTCGCCCAATTCACATCGAAGATATTCAGGATCAGGTTGAGTTGGCGTTGATGCGCAGCGGAGAGCACAAAGTCGCACGCGCCTACGTCCTTTACCGGGAAGAGCGAACTCAAGAACGCCGTAAACGCATTGATCAGTCGCCATCGCAGCTTAAGCTTCATGTTCGCCTTAAAGATAGCCGGCTCGAACCCCTTGATGAGGCACGGCTTCACCAGGAAATCATCGACGCTTGCGCAGGACTTGATGGAGTCTCAGCTGAAGCGGTCATGATTGAGGTTCGCCGCAACCTTTACGACGGTATCATGCTGCACAAAATCGGCCTGGCACAGACAATGGCTGCTCGTGCCCTCGTTGAACAGGAACCAAACTATGCCTACGTCAGCGCTCGGCTTCTGCTTAACAATCTTCGCGATGAAGCGCTTGCATTCGTACTTCCTGGTTCAATTTCGACTTCACAGAAACACAGCGATCTACGTTACGAAGAATATTTCCCTGAATTTATTCATCGTGCAATCGATCTGCAGATTCTGGATAAGGAACTAGGAAGCTTCGACCTAACGCGTCTCGCGGCAGAGCTGAAGTCGGAACGCGATCAGAATTTTCAGTTTCTTGGCCTACAAACACTCTACGATCGGTATTTTCTGCACAAAGATGGAGTTCGGTTCGAGTTACCACAGGCCTTCTTCATGCGGGTCGCCATGGGTCTTGCCGTACGAGAGATCGACCGCGATGCAAGAGCTATCGAGTTCTATGAACTACTCTCTTCTTTCGACTTTATGTGCTCTACCCCGACACTCTTTAATTCGGGAACCCTGCGTCCTCAACTCTCCTCATGCTTTCTAACCACTGTTTCTGACGATCTGGATGGAATCTTCAAAGCAATTAAAGATAATGCTCTTCTCTCAAAGTACGCCGGGGGGTTGGGAAATGACTGGAGCGGCGTGCGTGGACTAGGAGCGCATATTCGAGGAACAAATGGCCAGTCGCAAGGCGTAGTGCCCTTTCTCAAGGTTGCGAATGACACGGCAATCGCTGTCAACCAGGGAGGCAAGCGCAAAGGTGCGGTCTGTGGCTACCTCGAGACATGGCATATCGATATTGAAGAATTTCTGGACCTTCGCAAAAATACCGGGGACGACCGGCGCCGCACGCACGATATGAATACAGCGAACTGGGTTCCAGATCTCTTCATGGAACGCATCGGAGCCGACGGAAATTGGACGCTGTTCTCTCCCGATGAAGTGCCGGACCTGCATGATCTGTATGGCTCGGCTTTCGCTGAGCGTTATACCTTCTATGAGGCCAAGGCACAACGTGGCGAAATAAAGGTTTCCCGAACAGTTCGCGCGCAGGAACTGTGGCGCAAGATGTTGACCATGCTCTTTGAGACTGGGCACCCATGGATCGCCTTCAAAGATCCATGTAATCTACGTTCGCCGCAACAACACACCGGAGTTGTTCACTCCTCGAATCTTTGCACCGAGATAACGCTGAATACCAATAGCCGCGAAATTGCCGTTTGCAATCTCGGCTCTGTGAACTTGGCAAACCACGTAACTGAAGCCGGAATAGACGAATCACGATTAAATAAAACAGTCACAACCGCAATGAGAATGCTCGACAATGTCATCGACATCAATTTCTATACGGTCCCTGAAGCGCGCTACTCCAACCTGCGCCACCGCCCTGTCGGTTTAGGCATTATGGGGTATCAGGACGCGCTTTATACTCTTCGTATTCCTTTTGTTTCCGAAGAAGCAGTTCGGTTCGCAGATGAAAGCATGGAACTTATCAGCTTTTATGCGATCTCTGCTTCCGTCGCTCTCGCAGAGCAGCGTGGACGCTATGCCTCCTTCGAAGGATCTCTATGGAGCAAGGGAATATTGCCCATCGATTCAATCGACATTCTTCAAAAAACCCGCACACAGGAATTAAAGCTTGATCGCTCGGCGAAACTCAACTGGGCAGACCTGCGAGAACGAGTAAGAACAACAGGGATAAGGAACTCTAACACTATGGTGATTGCTCCAACCGCCACAATTTCAAACATTTGTGGCGTGACACAGTCCATCGAACCCACTTACGAAAATCTTTTTGTGAAGTCGAATATGTCCGGCGACTTCACTGTTGTTAACGCTGCACTGGTGCGCGACCTGAAAAAGCGTGGACTTTGGGATGAGGTGATGGTTAGCGATCTTAAATACTTCGATGGCTCGCTCGGACCTATCGATAGAGTTCCGGAAGATTTAAAACAGCTCTATGCTACATCCTTCGAGATTGACGCGACCTGGCTCATACAAGCGGCGGCTCGACGCCAGAAATGGATCGACCAGGCTCAATCATTGAACCTTTATCTCGCCCAGGCAAATGGGAAAAAACTCGATGCTCTCTATCGCGAAGCATGGCAATCCGGCCTTTAAACAACCTACTATCTGCGTTCACGCAGTGCCACACACGTTGAGAAGTCAACGTTAAAACGTACGGATGGGAAGTTGAATGCCATCTCACTTGAGCCTGCAGTTGGCAAGGTGTGCTCTATCGACGACCCCACATGTGAAGTTTGCCAGTAACACTCAGATAGAGGAGATTCTGATGCTCAATGGGAATAAAACTGTAGAAGAATCATTCACTGCGGTGTTGTCGACGTCCACCGAATCTTTTCCAGCATCGGATTCCACAGGACTGGACGAAATCGCACGTGGCGCCGCTCGTGTTCGTGTCGATGACAAAGCCATGATCAACTGCCGAGCCGATGTTAATCAACTCCTCCCCTTGAAATATCGCTGGGCCTGGGAGAAGTATTTAGCGGGATGCAATAATCACTGGATGCCGACTGAAATCTCCATGCAGGCGGACATTGCTCTATGGAAGAATCCAGCCGGCCTCACTCGCGATGAACGACACGCAATCAAGCGTAACCTTGGTTTTTTCGCCGCATCTGAATCCTTGGTTGCGAACAACATTGTGCTTGCAATCTATCGCCACCTGACGAATCCAGAATGTCGCCAATATCTTCTGCGGCAGGCATTCGAAGAAGCCGTTCACACGCACACATTTCAATACATCGTGGAAAGTCTCGGCCTTGACGAAGGCGAGCTCTTCAACATGTATCGTGAAATCCCGTCCATTACCGAGAAAGCCGCCTGGGCAATCAAGTACACGCACCATCTTAGCGATCCCTCGTTTGCCACCGGCTCCATCTCGGCAGATCGCGCGTTCCTTCGTGATCTTATCGCCTTCTACGTCGTCTTTGAGGGAATGTGGTTCTACACAGGCTTCGCCCAAATTCTCTCTTTGGGCCGACGCAATAAAATGGTTGGCATCGCCGAGCAGTATCAATACATACTACGTGACGAATCGATCCACCTAAACTTCGGAATCGATGTAATCAATCAGATCAAAATTGAAAATCCCCACCTTTGGAGCGAGGATTTTCAAGAAGAAATCAGGGATATGCTTCGCTCCGCGGCTGAATTGGAATCTGCCTATGGTCGAGATACCATGCCTAACGGCTTTCTCGGCCTGAGCGCAAACCTTTGCGGACAATACATGCAGTTCATCGCCAATCGGCGTTGTGCACAGATCGGCCTGGTGTATGTTTTCCCCGAATCTCGGAATCCCTTTCCATGGATGTCAGAGGCCATGGACTTGAAGAAGGAGAAAAAAATCTTTGAGACACGTGTTATCGAATATCAGAACGGTGGATCACTGGCTTGGGACTGACTCAACTTCAGTAAAACAATTTGCAGCTTACGGATTCTTAACCTGATTCATGATCAACTGGATTGGAGCTGCTGGATTGTCCAACCAGGAGACATATTGAGCCGAACTGCCGCAATACTGATTCTGCTTGTTGCCGCGAAATTGGAAGCTGTTGGTGATGCCATCATACGCATAGGTCTTCATTCCACTGCAACATGGCATCGTTATGCCTGTTCGCAATTGCGGCAGTGGTCCTATTCGGATATGGCTGGACCGTGAATGCTCCTCCCTGGGACTTTGGTCAGCTTCTCGGACTTTATGTCGTATTCTCTTTCTCATTCCCCAGTTGATCTCATGGATTTTCTTCAAACAGCTACCCTCAC
>Ga0193743_1003079_pt1 | contig 11331 bp, 15 predicted proteins | sample L2c2metaG_FD_143038 | JGI IMG/M metagenome (GOLD analysis project Ga0193743, IMG submission 143038) | Soil microbial communities from a riparian zone of the East river system, Colorado, United States - L2c2 | ecosystem: Environmental > Terrestrial > Soil > Riparian zone | place: USA: East River...
CCGGCGCCGAGGTAGTGATCGACGGCGGCCTCACCGCGGGCCCGGTAATGCCCCGCCCCATCACCGACTGACCGTGCGCCCCTCAGGTTGCCGAGCCGGACCAGCCGTAGCGGGCCAGGGGGCGGATCCACTCTGAGGTCAGCGAGTCGACGGACTGGCGGCCCTCGACCAGCGCCACCTCCAGCCGGCGCGGGGCGCTCGCGTCGCCGATCACCCGGACCACCGGCGCGACCCCGGCCAGCGAGGATTGCAGCGCCCGGTCCGGCACCCCGCCGGAGAGGAACACCACGTCGTCGAACTCGAGGGTCTGGGCGCGCTGAGGTGCCTCGTACGGGGCCACCTCCGCCTGCCCGGGCGCCAGCCGGTGCAACACGGAGCGGCCGAAGAAGGTGAAGTCGCCGCGCATCAGCCGGGCGGCCAGCGGGGCGCCGACCATCTCCCAGCGCATTTCCAGGTTGCCCGCCACCAGCGCGTACCGGCTCACCTGCAGCACCCGCCGCCACCAGCGCGTACCGGCTCACCTGCAGCACCCGGTGCCCGGCGTCGACCAGTCGCTGAGCCACATCCACCGACTCGTAGTGGCCGATCTCGTCGAGCAGCAGCACGGTGTGCCCGAGCGCGGCCCTGGTGTCCGGACAGCGCAGCACGTCCCAGCCGGTGTGCACGGTCGCGGGGTCGAGCTCCTCCAGGCCGGGCAGCGGCACCGCCGGGCGCAGCGTCTGGAAGCCGTCCCGGCGCGGCACCACGCCGGTGGCGACCAGCACCGCGTCCGGTCGCAAAGCGCGCACCGCCGCCGCATCGGCCCGGGTACCCAGCCGCACGTCCACTCCCTGCCGGGCCACCTCGCCGGCGTAGAACCTCACCAACCCGGCCACTTCCGCCCGCGCGGGCGGCACCAGCCGCAGTTGCCCGCCCAGCGCGTCGCCTGCTTCGAGCAGGGTGACCCGGTGCCCGGCCAGCGGGCCGCCTCCATGCCGGCCGGCCCACCGCCGACCACGACCACCTGCAGTGGCACGGCCGCGCGCGCGATCAGCGCGTCGCCGTGGGTCAGCTCCCGGCCGGCCGCCGGGTTCACCGCGCACATCGCCCTGGCCCTGGTGTTCAACCCGCCGGCGCAGCTCTGCAGGCAAGCGATGCACGGCCGGACCTCCTCGGCCCGCCCGCTGATCGTCTTGGTGATCAGTTCCGGCTCGGCCAGGGTGGCCCGGACCATGGACACCAGGTCGGCCGCGCCGGACGCGATCACCGCCTCGGCCTGGGCCAGGGTGCCGAACCGGCCTGCCACGATGGTGGGCAGCGCGGTCTGCCGGGTGATCTTCTCGCTAGTCGGCAGCTGGTAGCCGGGCGGCTCGTGGGCGCCGCCCATCAGCAGATCCCGCCCGTAGTGCGAGCCCAGTGACACGTCCACGAAGTCGATCAGCCCGTCCCGCTCCAGCCGCCCGACCAGCGACAGTCGATCAGCCCGTCCCGCTCCAGCCGCCCGACCAGCGACACCAGGTCGGACGCCGTGGTCTGGTCCGCCGGTCCGTCCGGGGAGACCCGCAGGCCCAGCGGGTAGTGCTGGCCCACCGCGTCCCGCACCGCCCGCAGCACCTCGCTCAGGAAGCGGGCCCGGTTCTCCGCCGACCCGCCGTAGGCGTCCGTGCGGTGGTTGGTGGCCGGGGACAGGAAACTGGAGAACAGGTAACCATGTCCGGCGTGCAGTTCGATGCCGTCGATACCGCCGTCCCGCGCCCGCAGCGAGGCGGCCACGAAACACCCGATCAGCTCGTCGATCATGGACTGGGTCATCGGCACCGGGAGCATGCCCAGCCCCGGGTCCGGCACGTGCGAGGCCGCCCACGGTGCGGAGCTGTCCCAGGTCATCTGGGTGGGGCCGCCGTGCCAGATCTGCTGGAAGAGCTTCATCCCCTCGGCGTGTACCGCCCTGCTGAGCCGCTCCAGGCGCTGAGCCGCTCCAGGCCGGGCAGGCAGCGGTCGTTGCTCAGGTCGAGCATGCCCGGTGAGCTCCAGTGGATCTGCGCGACGTCGGCGAAGGACAGCGCCACGCCACCCCGCGCCCTGGCCACCAGAAACTCGATCATTTCGTCGCTGACCTGCTGGCCGGCCCCCAGCCCGGTGCCCTGGGCGGTACGGACCACCCGGTTGCGCAGTTCCACCGGCCCGATTCGGAACGGGCTGAGCACGTGCTGGTAGTCGCTCATGGCACCGGGGTGAAGGTCACCTCGAGCCGCTCTGGTCCGAGGGTGTTGCTCCCGCCCCGCCAGCTGATCTTGGTCATGTCCCGCTCGCCGACGATGCGGTAGTCCGGGATGGTGGCCAGCACCTCCTCGAGCACCACCAGCATCTCGGTGACGGCCAGGTGCTCGCCGATGCAGCGGTGCCGCCCGGTGCCGAAGGCCAGGTGCTGGTTGGCCGCCCGGTCGACGTCGAACTCGGTGGGGTGGTCGAACTTCGCCGGGTCCCGGTTGGCCGCCCCGTAGTTGAGCATCACCTTGTCGCCGTCGCGCAGCCCGGCGCCGGCGCGATCGTGGTCGCCGACCGCGGTGCGGGCCATGTGCATGATCGGCGGATCGATGCGCAGCGACTCGTGCACGGTGGGCTTCAGCAGGCTGGGGTCGGCCAGCAGCCGTTCCCGCAGTCCCGGCTCGGCGGCCACCCGGAACAGCATGCTGCCGATGCCGTGCACGGTGGTCTCGTGCCCGGCCACCACCATCAGCTGCACCATGCCCAGCGCGGTCAACGGGGGAATCGGCGCACCGTCGATGTGCGCGTTGACCAGCGCGCTGAGCGTGTCCTCGGTGGGTCCCTCGCGCCGCGCGGCGATCCGCTCCTCCAGCCAGTCCTCCAGCTCCTTGGCCGCGGCGATCTTGGCGTCGATGCCTACCTTCGCCGAGGACAGGAAGTTTCCGGCCAGCGTCCGGATCTCCCGGCAGTCCGCCGGGTCCAGCCCCAGCGCGGCGCCGATGACCAGCGGCGGCACCATCTCGGCGACCGACTGCACCAGGTCGGTGTGCCCGTCCGGGGCGAACGCCCGGATGCACCGGCGCACGATCTCCCGGATCTCCGGCTCCAGCCGGGCGATCGCCGGCGCGGGGAAGTACGGCAGCGCGAGCTTGCGATAGGGGGTGTGCTCCGGCGGGTCCAGCTCGGCCGGGATGACCGGCATGGAGGCCCCGGTGGGCGGGATCATGATGCCCCGGGTGGTGGTGTAGCGCTGGTGGTCCCGTGCCGCGTCCTGTACGTCCGCGTACGTGGTGAGCAGCCAGAAGCCGCCGTACCGTTCGCTCCACCCAACCGGGCATTCGGCACGCAGCTCGGTCAGCTGCTCGTGCAGTGAGGCGCGCAGCGCGGGGTCGGCGAAGTCGTAGTCCACCACCGGGCAGCGCGTGTCGGGCGCGACCGGCGTGGTGGTGGGGTGGGCATCAGCGGTCATCGGCGAAGCTCCCAACGGCGTGAGCGGCGACGAGAAAAACTAACGCTATTTGGTTGTTGCAGTCAAGGCATCAGCCAAGCAGGTAGAAGGCGATCAGTGCCAAGCAGACCGCCAGGCACCAGCCCTCGAACAGCACACGCAGCGGCGTCGGCGCGGTCCGCAGTTCCATGAAGTACCGCCCGACGAAGCGGATCTTGACGAACGCCACCACCAGGATGAGCACCCCGCGAGCCTCGGCCGAGCCGAGCCCGTGGTCGGTACCCAGCCAGAAGGACAGCAGGGTGGCCGCGACCAGCACCACCCACACCGCGCCCACCCGGTCACCCGGCACCGACCTGAGACCGCCCATCGCCACCTACCTGACCAGGTAGAGCAGCGGAAACAGCACGATCCACAGCAGGTCCACCATGTGCCAGAAGCACGCGCCACCCTCCATGAAAGCCAACCGCCTGGCACCCAGCTCAGGCAGCCGGCTGACCCGGATCAGGTACACCAGCACGCCCATTCCCAGCACCAGGTGGAAGAAATGCAGCCCGGTGAGCACGAAGTAGTACATGAAGAAGCTGTTGGTGGCCGGCGTGATCCCGGCGGAGAGCAGCTCGCGGTACTCCACGAACTTCACCGCCGAGAAACCGAGCCCGCAGGCCAGCGCGCCGGCGAACAGCGCGGGCGGGAGGCGTGTGCGGCGCCGGCGCACCGCTCGGATGCCGATCACCACGCACAGCGAGCTGGTGAGCAACAGCAGCGTGTTGATCACCCCGAAGCCCGGTTCCAGACTCTGCGCCGACTCGGCGAACAGCTCGGGTTGCTCGCCTCGGTAGTAGAGATAGGTGGCGAAGAAGACGGCGAACACCGTCATGTCGCCGAGGATGAGGACCCAGGTGCCTTCCTCGCCGGGCAGGTGGCGGTGCGGGCGTGGTGCGGCCGTCTGGGTGTCGCCGTCCGAGATCGTGGCCACCGGTCGGGATCAGCCGAGCCGCGCCTGGCCGACCGGGACCGGGGTCGCGCCGCTGTCCGGGAGCGCCTCGCGTTCCTCCTGGCTGATGGCCCGCAGCAGCATCGCCGCCATCACCACGTACCAGGCGGTGAAGATGGTCAGCGGGACCCAGAACGCAAACACGCCGTTCCACGCGAACGGGCCGGTGTGAAAGCAGATCACCAGTAACCCGGGCAGGAAGAGCAGCGCCGCCCACACATTGAAGTAGCCCACCCAGCGGGGGAATACCGGATCCGCGCGCCGGTCGGAGAGCACCGCGATGGCGATCACGATGCTCTGCAGGATGGCCGGCCCGCCGAACCCGACCAGGGCGAGCCAGCCTAGGTCGTTGAGCGCCTGGGTGATCTCCGGTGCGCGGGACTCCGGCCGGTAGGCGGACGCCGCCATGGCGAACATCGGGAAGATGAACAGTGGCGGGGTGAGCAGGCCGGTGACCAACTGGAGGTAGGCCAGTGGGGAGGCGGGGCCCTCGATCCGGCGCAGCTGCAGCATGATGGCCACCGGGAAGCCGAAGCCCAGTGCGGCGCCCAGCATGGCGATCACCAGGCCGATCCGGATCCGGGTCTGGTGCTCGGTGAGGTAGCCGGCCAGCTCGGTCGCGCTCCAGCTCGGCACCGGTGGCGGGATCAGCCTGGCCACACCCCAGAACCCGATACCGAAGACCACCATCATGAGTGGCCCGGCCCAGGTGCACAGCCGTTGGCTTCGCGCGTTCGGCCCGCTGTTCATCTCCACACATCCCCCGTTCGATTGATCAGCGCGTGAGCCGCGCGCTCGCCGGCCGCGATGCTGGCGTTCACGCTGCTCTGCGCGTGGAAGTCGCCGGCCAACTGGATGCGTGCGGCAGGGTCGGTGTGCGCGTGGAAGTCGACCAGCCCGGCGTAGGTACCGACTCGGCTGGCCACCAGCGCGGGATGCCAGCGGGCCACGTGCGCCGCGCGCACATCCTCAGCCCAGCCGGGCCGCAGCCGGTTGATGGTGGCACGGGTGTGCGCCACCAGTTCGTCATCCGGATCGCCCAGGTGTCGGCCGACCCGCCGGCGCCCGGCCGGGAGCCAGGTTGTGGCCCAGCCCGATCACGGCGAGGTCCGGGTCGAGATCCCGAGGGATGAGCACCATCGAGGACGGCTCAGCTGGTGCCCGCGCCACCCCGAGCGAGACCACGATGGCCGTCGAGTACTCCAGATTCTCCAGGTACTTGCGCTGCTCGGGGGCCAGGTCAGGGTGAATCGCCAGCGCGGCGGGGCCCGGTACCGCGAGCACCACCGCGTCGGCGGCCTCCTCGTGGCGCCCTTCGCTGTCCCGCCAGCGCACCCGCACACCGTCCGCTGCCTCGGTGACCTCCTCCACCTGTGCGCCGGTGCTGACGTCGAGATGGCCGGCGGCGCGGGCCAGGAAGAAGCCGACGCCGTCCGGGTGGGTCAGCAGGTGGCCGGCCACCAGCAGGCTCCGGCAGGCGGCGAACAGGTCGACCACCGAGGTCCGCTCCGGCTCGGTGAGCACCAGCGCCCGGGTGATCGGCTCCAGCAGGTTCTCCCGGACCGAGTCCGGATAGTGCGCGGCGCAGTAGTCGTGCACCGTCTGGGTGTCGAACCGGGCCGCGCTGCCCAGGTCCAGGTAGTTGATCGAGCGGAACGCCCGGCCCAGGTCCAGGCCGAGTCGCCACAGCGCCGCCTTGTCCCTCGCCGGGATGTGCCGCGCGGCCAGGAAGGTCAACGGGTTGCGCCGGGCGATCCGGTGCACCCGCCCGTCGCGCAGCGCGCCGATCACCGCGCCGCGCGGCTGGATCTCCTGCCGCACGCCCAGTGCGTCGACCAGCCGCAGCGTGGCGGCATAGGTGGAGGGCAGGGCGCCGGCCGCCGTGTCGAACCGGAAACCCTCCCGGGCCACCGTGCCGGCCCGCCCGCCGATCTGCTCGCCGGCTTCCAGTACCCGCACCCGGACGCCGGCCTGGCGCAGCCAGAACGCCGCCGAAATGCCGGCCGCGCCGGCACCGACGACGATGACCCGTTGTTCCGGCATTCGGTCACCTCAGGGGGCTGGACGGAAAACCATACAGCGATTGATAATAGCGCGCGGGAACCTACTAGCCAGTACCGCGAAGGGGTATTGATGGCCCACCGAGCGTTGTTCCCGGTTCCGACCGAGCGCGCGATCGTGGTCGGCGCCGGGATCACCGGGCTGACCGCCGCGTTCCGACTGCGCCAGCGCGGGTTCGCGGTCACCGTGCTGGAGGCCGGCCCGACCGTCGGCGGCAAGATGAGCAGCGTCCGGCGCGACGGGTACGTGGTCAACCGGGCGGCGAACATCCTGCCGTCCTCCTACGCCGCGCTCACCGCGCTGGTCCGCGAGGTAGGGCTGGGTGACCAGGTCGGCGAGATCCCCGCCGTGCTCGGCGTGCCCCGCGACGGGCGCATCCACCGGCTGCGCGCCAGCGGGCCGGGCATGCTGGTGGACGGCGCGCGCACCCCGCTGCTCTCCCCGCGGGCCAAGCTGCGACTGGGCCGGCTGCTGGTGGACGCGCTGCGGATGAGGGGCTCGCTGAGCTACCGGAACCTCGGCGCGGCGGCGCGCTACGACACGGAGACCGTCGCCGAGTACTGCGACCGCCGGCTGGACCCGGAGATCCGCGAGTACCTGGTCGAGCCGATCCTGCGGGCGCTGTTCACCCTGAACGCGGACACCGTGTCGGTGGTCGACTTCTTCTTCGCCGCGGTGAACTTCGTTGGCTCGGGTCTACTGCGCTACCCCTGCGGCATCGACTTCCTGGTCCAGGCGCTGGCCGGCCGGCTGGACGTGCGGACCGGAGCGCGGGTCACCTGCGTCAAGGCGGACTCCGGCGGCGCCCGGGTGGACTGGGTCGACGCCGGCGGCGAGCCGCACGAGGAGGAGGCGGCGGCCGCGGTGCTGGCGGTATCCGGTGCCCAGGTACCCGAGCTGTATCCGCGGTATCCGGTGCCCAGGTACCCGAGCTGTATCCGGGGCTGGACCCGGTCCGCCGGGACATCCTGGCCAACCGGCTGCGCTACTGCGTGACCTACGCCGGGCACTTCGCGCTGCGCCATCGGCCGGCCGAGCCCGCGCTGATCGTGCCGGTGCCGCGCGGGGAGGACCCGAACCTGTGCGTGGTCACCTTCGACCACAACTTCAGCCCGGACTGCGTCCCGCCGGGCGCCGGGCTGGTGTCCAGCTACTGGCTGCACGAGTGGAGCGCAGCGCGGCGCGGCCGCTCGGACGCCGAGGTGATCACCGAAATGCTGCCGGCCATGGCGCGGATCGTCCCCGGGATCGCCGACGATCTGGTGTTCGCCCAGCTGGACCGGTGGGATCCGGCCGTGGTGCGCAGCTACCCAGGTTGGTACACGCACGTGGCCACGCTGGCCGAGCGGGCGGACCCGGCCGACCGGGTCCAACTGGCCGGCGACTACCTCTCCGCGTCCAGCACCAACGCCTGCGCGGTCTCCGCCGAGCTGGCCGCCCAGCGCCTAGAACACGCCGTCTTCCACACCGACACCCTGGCTGGGGTACACCCCTAGCGCCTGGCGTTACCGAGCTGCACGACAGGCAGGTTTGGGTGCGCCGCGACCGGCCTGCTGTGTAGTTCGGTAACTGGGCGCAGGCGCGCCGGCTGCTCCGCCACTTTCATGATCAACCGAACACCATGCTGGTCCCGGCCATATCAAATAAGTGTGGTGTTCAGTTCGGCAGTGCCGTCCCGGCGGCTGGACGTGGACCAGCAGGTGTCACCCCGGGATACTGCCGGCGTGGCGTACGACGTCGAGATGGCCAATCGGCTGCGCGAGATTCTGGCCAGCGAGCCCGGAGTCGTCGAGAAGCCCCAGGTCGCTGCCGCCAAAGTGACCCAAGCGTTGAGCCGCTGGTCATGACCCGTGAGTGGTTAGCGTTGCTATGGCAACGCTAACCACTCACGGGCTTTAGCTCCTGCCGTTGGTGTAGCCGGGGCGGCGGCCGTCCACGAAGTCGCCTCGGGCCTCGCGGGCTTCGCCGGAGATGTTCAGCTCGAAGGTGTAGCTCAGCTCCTGGCGGTACGCGGTGCGCAGGTCCCGCCCGATGCTGCCGGCCATGGCCGCCTTGAGCCCCCGGATGACGTTGGTGCGCTTGGCTGCGATGGTGTGCGCGAGCTCGAGGGCGGCCGCCGGCAGCTCGCCGGCCGGCACCAGCCGCAGCACGCTGCCGAAGGCGTGCAGCTCGGCGGAGTCGACCGGCTCGCAGGTGAACATCGCCGCGCGCAGCCGCTTCTCCGGCATCAGCCCGATGGCCTGCACGATCCCGCTGGTCGCCCCGTTGTCCGCCTCGGCCAGCACGAACGGGGTGTCCGGCGCGGCCAGCAGCACGTCGCACACCCCGGCGACCAACACGCCCAGTCCGATGCAGTAGCCGTGGATGGCCCCGATCACCGGCACCGGGCACTCCGCGACGGCCAGCGACAGGTTCAGCGAGCCTCGGGTCTGGCCCAGGATGCCCTCGAACCCGGGTAGGTTCTGCACCTCCTTGACGTCCCCGCCGCCGCAGAACCCGCGCCCCTCGCCGCGCAGCACCACCGCCCGGACCCGTTCGGCGTTCCCGGCGGAGGCGTACCCGCGCAGGTGCTCGACCAGGGTGCCGATGTCGGCCAGGTTGTAGGCGTTGACCGGCGGGTTCTCGATCACCAGCTCGGCGACCCCGCCCTCGTCCACCGTCTCGTGAATCACCGTGCGTACCGCTCCTTCAGCGCGTCCCTGGACACCTTGCCCGTGACATTGCGGGGTAGCTCCTCGACCAATACCAGCTTCTTGGGCAGCTTGAACCGGGCCAGCTTGTCCCCGGCGAACTCGTGCAGCACCTCCAGGGTCGGCGCGGCATCGGGCGCGGGGACCACGACCGCCACTCCCACCTCACCCCACTTCGGGTCCGGCATGCCCACCACGGCGATGTCGGCGACCTCGGGATGCACCGAGAGCACGTTCTCCACCTCGGCCGGGTAGACGTTCTCGCCGCCGGACTTGTACATCTCCTTGGTCCGCCCGGCCAGGTAGTAGAAGCCGTCGGAGTCGCGGCGGGCCGCGTCGCCGGTGCGGAACCACTCGCCGGTGAAGTAGTCGTCCCTGCTCTTGCGCCAGTAGCCGATCGTGATGCTGGGACCACGCAGCCAGATCTCCCCGGTCTGCCCGTCCGGTACGTCCCGGCCGTCGGCGTCGACCAGCCGGATGTCGGTGTGCAACGCCCGGCGGCCGGTGGAGCCCAGCTTGGACTTCTCCAGCCAGCGGGCCGGATCGTCCAGCGCGGTGGCCATCGGGCCCATCTCGGTGCCGCCGTACTGCGGTTGCAGCGGGATGCCCCGGTCGGCCCACAGCTGGTGTAGCTCGGGGGTGCCGATGGCGCCGGCCACGGTGAAGTGCCGGGCGTGCGAGAGGTCCGCCTCGGCGAAGCCGGGCTGGGCGGTGATCGCCTGGTACATCAGTGGGATCGCGGCGAAGTGGGTGATCGGCGGGGTGGAACCGGTGAGCGCGGCCAGCACCAGGTCGGGCGCGAACCGGGTCATGGTGGTGACCGCTCCGCCGAAGTAGAGGATCGGGTTGGCCATCACATGCAGGCCGCCGGCGTGGAACAGCGGCATCGGGTTGAGTTGATGGCAGCCGGGCTCGGAGCAGCCGGTGGTGTGCGCGTTGTTCAGCGCCTGCCAGATCAGCGTGCTGTAGGTGGACAGCGCGCCCTTCGGCCGGCCGGTGGTCCCGGAGGTGTACAGGATGTGGGTCGGATCGTCCACGCTGATGCCGGCGGGCTGGCTCAGGTGGTCCGCCTCGGCCAGGCCCGCCTCGTAGTCGGTGGCGCCGATCGGCGGGGTGCTGCCCCAGGCCAGCCGGTGCGGGACACCGGCCTTCTCCGCGATGCCGGCCGCCGTCGCCGCCCACATCTCGTCGTGCACCAGCACCGCCGGGTCGGCATCCAGGCAGATCTCGGCCATCTCGTGCACAGTCAGCCGCCAGTTCAGCGGGACGAACAGCGCACCGAGGCGCATCGCCGCGAACTGGGCCTCGAACACCCTCGGGTCGTTCTCCGCGACCAGCGCGATTCGATCACCCTTGCCGACGCCCAGCCCGGACAGCATCGCGGCCAGCCGGCCGACCCGATCGTCGAGCTGGGCCCAGGTGAGCACCCGGCCGTCCTCGGCGCACCCGAGGGCCATCGCGTCGGGACGGTGATCCGCGTGGTGGGCAACCCAGTCGTGCGCGCTGAACCCCATCCGGGTGCTCCGATCGTTGAGCCGGCCAGACGACTATTCAAACATTATTTGGTTATTGGCCGTCGCACAACGGTCCGGGCGCATGCTCTCACCCGCTCAGCCGTCCAGCTTGTCTTCCATGCCGCGCTCCTTCAGGAACGTGCGGTACATGGCGAAGGCCGGCTGCAGTGCCGGCAGCAGCTTGAGCAGCGTGCCGATCGGACCGTCGTCCGTCCACCCGAACCTTGCGGCGGGCCAACGCCATCGGGATGTTCAGCTCGCCGAGCCAGAACCGGTGGCCGTCGTCGGTGGACATGAACATGTCCACCTCGACCTCCTCGGCCATCGCCGCGTCCCCGCGCTTGACCACGGGCGGATCGACCGTGGTGACCAGGCTGACCGCGCAGTCCGGATCGGTGTAGTTGGCGCGGAACGAGGTGGCCGCCGCGACGAACTTGGGGCGCAGCTCGGGGTCCGATGTGACGTGCTCCATGAACGCGCCGAAGACCTCTTCGGCCTCCTGCTGGGAACTGAACACAGCCACGTTTTGTCCCTTCGCCGCTGACCCCGGCGTCCTTGACCGGGTCACCAAATGCCGTTAGGTTAACGTGGCGCCGGCACCGCCGCAACGGGCCCCAGACGAGCGGTGGTCTCCGCCCGGCGAGACGGAAGGTG
>Ga0193743_1003080_pt1 | contig 11330 bp, 11 predicted proteins | sample L2c2metaG_FD_143038 | JGI IMG/M metagenome (GOLD analysis project Ga0193743, IMG submission 143038) | Soil microbial communities from a riparian zone of the East river system, Colorado, United States - L2c2 | ecosystem: Environmental > Terrestrial > Soil > Riparian zone | place: USA: East River...
GATTCAGCAATGCGTGCTGCAAAGGTTGAATACACGCCACCAACAGTGAAAATAAAGCGGACCAAAGGGGAACCGTCATGAAGCTATTCAGGGTGGCTGCTACACGAGCGATCCGATGCCAGGAAGGATGGATGCCGTGATTAGGTCGCGATTGAGTGGGAAGGACAATCTCAACATCATCTTCCGTGTCCGTCGTGGATGTAGAGTCATATCGGTCAAGATCTGCACGAGAGTCATTGGGTGAGTTGGGGAATGAATTGTAAAAAGCCGTGCTTCGCCTATTAGGTGCGAGGTGTATAAAGTTGGGAAGTACGGAAGTATGAGGAGCTAGGTTTTTAAGGGGCCGAATTGAGTTATCGCAGTCAGATTCATATCCAGTGGAAGGTGTTTGGGAGCCTAGGTTAGCATTGTCCTCAAGAAGAGGAGTACGTTCTTCGATGTTTCCTTCTGGTTGGTTAATCACGGTGTCCGCACGAGCGAGGAGTTTGACTCCATAACTATACCGAAGCTGTAGAAGAATTGTCAGTTTTTTATTCGATAGAAAGTAACATTTGGGTACATACGACCATTCCAAGGGTGCTATACATTGTAAGGTAAGTCAGAGCACGACCAAGCATGGAATCCTTATTGTCATCGCTTCCCCACATGAGGTCCGGAACCGAGAGAACGAGGCTCTGCATGAGGGCGATTGGAAGGGCGTTGGAGTTCATGAACATGGCGGCTGCGACAACGAAGCTCCTGTGGGTGATATTAGAGAGAGAGAGAATGAAAGATAGAATGAAATGAAGAACCTTTGAGACTGTCGTAGCCTAAACAACGACCCTAAGATGCGACCAACCATCATGGATGCTGCGGTGACGATCGCAAACCAGATGGGGATGACCCATAGTTCCTTCAGTTTTTCTACAACGATTTAGGCTGAGTGATGAGATGATTTGAAGACAGATCGTACCTGGAGTCAAGAAGAATGCTACTTTAGAGAATAGGAGGGCTGGGGTGAATAGCGATACGTTTAGACGATTTATTTGCTAGAAAATAATTAGCGAGTCAAGGACAGAGATGAGCTGAAAGTGCAAACCTTTTGAGTCTTTTTATCGAGTATTCCATGTCTAGCAAGTATATACCCAGCAGAACATATTAAAAACACCTCAAAGATAGACTGGGAGATAAGAAAGTGGGGTGAGATCAGCGATATCAACAAGACAAGGGTTGAGAGAGATTACATTGAAAACTGCGAGGAGAAGGGAAGGGAAAGGAGATCCTGAACTGACTCTAGAATGTTGGATTTCCATGCACGCGATGGTCGGATTCAGAGAGTAGTTGAATGGGCGTGCATACTATACCAATGTTGGTTTAAGTCAAAGGACACTGCCATGATGACGTTATCGCACGTACAACCCTTCTTCTGTCAACGTAACGCCTAACGCAGGGGTAACGCAATAACATATATTCATTCCTCCCAACTAAGTTTTGTGTCTTTGTGAGCTTAGAATTCGAATTCTATGTACCTAGATAAGGCTCTAGTCCAATTCATCCCAGATATCATCTCGGAAAGATCAGATATTCTCTGCTTCAACCTCCATGTAGCAGCCTCCCCATCCCACCCTCGGTTACAGATCCTGTCGATACACAAAATGGTCCACAAAGTTCAACTTGAACCGAGGTCGTTCATTCAAAATGACAGCTTCCAGAGGGGGGAATGTCAGTTATCATCAAAATTCATCCTTGTCTTTTTGGCTCCTACTCGAGCTCAAGGGATTCCACCATTCCGTCCAATCACACAGCCTCTCGCGCAAAAAAAACTCGTCTGTTCTAACATATTCGCCAATCCCCCCTCTCCGTCAGAGTCGTTGAATTTTGAATCCTACATTGAATAGGAACATGACTTATGTAGTATAGAAGTTGTGGATCAATTCAATTTACAACGTAACCACAGTGGTTCTACCGATCCGACTTGCCTTGTTGCCTAGTACGGTTAGCGGTTATGTACACGAAACGCCCCTAGTTCTAACACACCAACCTTTTTGAAAAAAAAAAACGTAACGCTTCTCAGAGCGGTTGGCACCCATACAACTAGTTACCGCTACTTTTTTTTCGTTTTTTTTTTGGTATACAATAGAAACTCGCCCATATTAAACCAAAACATTCTGTTTATGAACAAAAAGAAAAAGGAGCGAGCGAGGACCGATAGGTATGAAAGAGAAGAGATAAACCTTTTTTTTTGTTTGACAAGTCCCACTGGCTCAAATGATAAGTGTAAATATAGATGTAAGCGCCTAGCCTTACAGAAACTCGACAAGTCTAGTTCTGACACTGGTGAGAGCAAAAAAACAAAAAAAAGCGAAATTGCTATCGAAATTTGAATGGGGACTTTCCAGTACATATAACCCGTATTGTGGGTTTGAGGAAGGGTTTTACGGCTGGGATTGGCGGGCGTTGGCATAGGGTATCGGCTCATGCTCCGGGACCTGCATGCATGTGCATGTACCGAATGTACCGAAGCTGACGGTACTAGTGACCAACTTTCTGGAAGTGTTGAACGTTTAACGGTTGGCTGTGACTTTGTACTTGGGGAGGGGAGGAACAAGGACTGTTGAACCGAATGGCTTACACCGCCTGCTATGTTCTTTTAACGTAGGCGCCAGAGCCAGTTATCTAAGCGCCCTATGCCAATGTGCTCGACCTCTCAAAAAAAGAACATGACATTTCCACAATTACGTTTTTTGAATGATGGCAGAAAACAATATCATTTTTGACGATCGCCTCGTGTACATCAGAATATGGTAAACACACCTTCAGCCACACATCTGGGCAATAAATGAATGGTCAATTTCAAAGCATATATAATTGCAAATCATCTCGGATATAAGAACTCGTTCCTTTACTTTTAGTCCCGAAATGAATATCCAAGAGGGCGATCTTTTAAGTTGCTATTGACGCCATACTTGGACTACGATGTTCCTACCAAGAACATCCAATGAGGTGCTCAAAAAAAAAAAAAACACTTTCGTATTTTCTTTTACGTCCTTCAGAATAAACGTACACCTTTCACTTCTCCTTCTTCCCTTCCTTTTCCAAGCGCATCTTCCAGCTTTCTTTCGATACCCGGCATGAAAGGTCCTATCAACTTGCTAACCACTTTTAACATCTCGAATGCCACTTGACGGGTTTCATGAACTAATGAAGCAGGACAAGAGGGTGACCAAGGTGCGAGAGTAGATAGTGATTTATTGGCCTGTTTACAAGTATGAGGTCGACGGCAAGAAGGGAAAAAAAAAAAAAGGCAGACGAACCACTCTCAACACCGACATGATCTCATCCAATGCCTCTCCAGCCTCAAGGGCATCCATGCGCTTCTTGATTCTTTCAGGTAGGGATTGGACCATGTGTTTCAATTCAGCGTTCAGAGGATGCAGAGTTAAGTGAGAAGCGAGAGATGACGATAACGAAGACCCCTCTTTGGCACGGGTTGCGAGTTTGGGAGAAGTTATTCGTAAGAAATAGTTTCCTAGTTGGGATTGGATTTCCTTGACATGTTTATCGACTTGATCTTCGGACCAATCTGGAAAAAAGTAAAATACAAGCAGGTAAAAAGAATCCATTAGTTATGGAGACATAAGATAAACCTACCGACATCATCTCGCCATCTCCCTCCAACGCGTATTAAATAGAATCGGACGCCATCCACGCCCCATTTCTCCATGGCAACTAAAGGGTCAGCAACGTTGCCGAGAGATTTTGACATTTTTTTCTGAGACACTGTCCAATGCGCATGCGCAAGCAATCGAGAGGGAAGTGGAATCGAAGATAGACCAAGTAAGATAGCCGGAAGGTATATGGCATGAAACCGGAGAATGTCCTTCCCGATGATTTGGAGATCCGCTGGCCATCCTTGTCGTTCTTGTTGGTGTCCGGCAGGCCACGGGTACCCTGCTCCGGTAAGATAAATTAACAACGCGTCAAACCAGACATAAACTGTCTGATCTGCGTCTCCAGGCACCTCAACACCCCATGATAACCGTGAACGAGGACGAGAAATAGAGATATCTGCCAAAGTTGGTGTTCCCTCAAGTAATTGAAGAACATCTTGGTGATACTGAGGTGGGTGTATAGAATTTGATTTAGAGGTGTAGTGCGTGATAAGAGCATCGCGGAAGGCGGAGAGACGGAACATGTAGTTCTCTTCTGAGGTCCATTCAACAACGGCGCCTGTTTCGATGGAGACGGTATGAGTTGGAAGTTTGACAACCTGAGATTCGGTGTAGAAACATTCATCGGTGATAGAGTACCAGCCAGAATAATGTCCTTTGTATATAAGGTCTCTTTCGTTGAGTTTCCGCTAGAACTTTGTATGTCAGGGGTCAAAAATGGCAAGGTCAAACAAGCGAAATGCAGGACTCACCCAAATGTCCTGTACTGCGCGACGATGCATCGCATCTGAGGTACGCATGAAGCACGTGTTACTAATATCAGCTTTCTTAGCCAGATCCTAGAGAACGTTGATCAACATAAAAGTCCTGATTTTACAATCACCTTCACGTACCCGGAAACGCTCGCTTAACGAGTCACAAAAAGCCTTCTCATTCCCTTCTCCACCACTCCATGCACGAGCAGCTTTCTGAATCTTCAATCCATGCTCGTCTGTCCCCGCGAGAAAGCTGACATCTCTACCTTGAAGACGGTGATACCTAGCGAAAACATCACCGATAACCAAAGAGTAGAGGTGCCCAATGTGTGGCTCTGCGTTAGGGTAGAAGATGGGGGTAGTGATATAGTATGGTTTGTGACTTTGAGTTTGGGTTAGCTTGTGGTGGGTAGAAGATAAGGAGCGTTGTGAGAAGGAAAGGCGGAGACCAGTGGCACGAGGGAGGAGCATTGGCACGTCAATGCCGGCCCTAAATCACCTCTGAACCGCACATGACTCCCACTGCCAGTTGATTACTAAAATAGTTACTACCGACTTACAAATTCAATATAAATCTAGATGTAAAGATTGGCTGCGAATTAGCATAAGTACACTGCAATTAATTTACAGAAATCAGAAAATTCGAGAAATGGGCGCGATGAGCGGACCCCCCCAAATCGTCACATGTATCACACTTAGCGCACTTTCGGAAATCACATCTAGATACCACTTTCAAAAATCACAATCACAAACTTTTGAATAATCACTTCTGTATCCAGCTAGTCTAGCCCCAATAAATCACTAGACAACGGGATTGCTGGTAACCAGGTCTAGAAACTGCAGATCAACAACTATAATTGTATACTCAAAGTAACCACTGTGAACCCCCAGGGGCGGGTTATTTTTAGTACGCGTGACACTGACCTTTATTACCCGTTTGCCCGGGCGGTCAACCCAGGTTCTCCCATAACGGGGTTCTGTTTGGATTACTTCTCAACGGGTTGTGATAGTCTCTCGAAATGAACGAGGCATAGTAGATATAGTGTCCCATTAATCTGATTCTGAAAGAGGAGAATTTTACCCGTTTTCCTAGGCATGGTCGATGGGTTATCTACAAGAATCACTCGATTGCAATTGACTGTCATTAAAATATATAATTACCGAAGCAAAGTCCTTTCGACCCGCGTTTGCGCGCGCAGCGTCAGACAGGTCTTAAAAATATGTACGTTTCCGCAGAGCATAAAACCCTGTGGTGCACGTAAGAAAATGCTTTCAATAGATCTTCTGTGTAGTAAGAGTACTGTAAGGCAGGTGCATCACCCGATGTGCCATTTCATCTCAGACTCTCACCAGTGAAAAATGTATGACCGAATCAGACGTCAAGTTGAGAGGTTTTAACAATAAATGTTGATTCCAAGGTCTTGACTACTTATGTAAACCTCCACCCAACCTCCACTACGCCCTTGTTCGGTACAAAAATTCTACCGATAGTAATTATAAATACCGTATCCAAGTCAAGTCCCTTGCATAATCCTGATTGTCGCAGAGTGCTAAATTTAAATTGGTGCTTTGGAACGCCTGCAAGTAGGACTCGGACCTACACCATATTGGTCAGACGACGGCAAAACAATGTTTGTCCATGATCAAGCTCCCTATAGAAAAAAAATTCAATCCGGACACACATGGGATGGACGTTGGATAATAATAATAAACGTAAAAAGGTAGAACAAAATGACTTTGTAGATGTGGAAAAAAAAACAAAAAATAAAATAACGATGACTCAAAAACCTTTGACGATCGATGTTGCCCGGCTGGAACAACAGCTTGAACACGTGCTATAAAAGACGCAAAGTCTTTCCTTTTCTACCACCGTCTTTTATGCGGGCTAAAAAAAAAACGAATTTGCCTAATAATCAGTTCAACCCCTTGTTTATTAATAAGATAACACATTTCTATACGTTTCCCACACCTGTTCCCTTCCTAATGCGGGTTCGATATAATAAAAAAAAGGAACGTGTGCCATTCTGTCCCAAATTTGTTTCTTTTTTTAATTCCGTGTGTTGCCATTCAGGAGGATCAGAAAACGACATGTAAAGCTATAGCCCGTGTATAAAGGATAATAATCTATAGGGGACAACACGGGGGGCGTTCAGGATTTGCTTATTTGACTTCACAGGAATGATAATGAAAGGGGATGTAAATACTAAGATGCCTTGATAAACTTTTTCCTTTCTGACTATAATGATCTTTCCATATATGCTTGGAAACCGAGATAAAGGAGCAAGCTACGATAAAGAGGTTATTAGAATGGAGGATGAAAATCATATGTCATGGAGGTTTCCCATAAGGCAACGCACCCCCACCACCCCAAAACAAAACAAGAAATGTAGGGTGAAAACCAGATTTTTCAAAGCCGATTTCGATGGTATTGAGACCGCGAGCCACATTTGAAAATTCATGCCTAGGTTAAATAGAAAAAGATTAGGCAATTATCTATCTGAAAGACAAAGAAAAAAGTTTTACCCCATAATAACTGAAATAGATATCAACGACAGCGATGAGACGGCGATAGCGAAACGAAAAAAAAAAATAAGTAGAAAAAAAATCACGAATGGAATATACTTTCTGTCATCATTGATGGCCCAAAGCACTCCACCAATGCTTTTCACCTCTCGCCTCGATATTGTCTTCTGGTGGATGGTAGTTATCACGTTGCACCAAATCAATTTCCCAATCGTCTCCCGTCCATTTTCTTAGCGAAGGAAAGGATGACGGTTCCTTGCCGACAATATTCATCGTTGATGACTCGAGGAGGTCGAGGTGCGGCCAAACTCTGGCCCGATCCCATAAACTCCCTCTCCCATCCACGATATCTAGCCACTCCAGGCGCGGAGACCGATAATCGGGAAGGAACCTAAACCGTTTATCCTCTCGACATCCTTCTAGCAAAAATTCCCACATCCGATACCGAGGGTCGTCAAATCCCGTACATGCCATGGTGAACACAAGGCTTTCGAGTCGCTCGCAAGCCGTAAGAATGGCTCTGAGGGAAGCAACAACTTTGATAGCGGTCGTCTCTGGGAGATCGAGACGCGTGTTGACAGCAAGATGAGTGAGGCATGGCAAATCTGCAACGGTGGAATAGCGATGGCCATGGGTGATACACGTGTATAGGTGGGTGACCGATTTGAAGATGGGCTCATAGAAATTAACGAGATGTGGGCTGCCATAGTGAATGAGAAACACGACTTTGGGATGGATAGGATGTTGGCGGAGCCAGAATGCATTTGAAGAGAGATTTTGACCGGTAATTGCAAGCTTTGACAGACCGGAGAATACAGGGCCTATGCTAGCCAGAGCTGTTTCGATTGATGGCCGCCGATCGTTGACGACTAAAACCCATGTATCGACTTTGTAGCTCGAAAGTAGGCGAGGAATGATATGCAGTTTGGATTTTAATGCTGGAATGTAATTTTTCCTCTTCGGTAGGAGAGTAGCAGTGAATCGATTGACGTGATCTGGAAAGACCATGACAACATGTTTGAAAAGGATGGGGAGTACGAGAACGTTCACGTCACTTGAGACCAGACGAAGTTCACGAGCATTTTCACTGCTCATTCTAGCCAAAACCAAGAGGATTTCGCGTATCAGTTCCAGAGGAAGTTGACTCCATAGTTTTGCGGATAAATTCGTGGACCTAAGAATGTTGTGTGAAAAGTCAGATCAAGTCAAACATTATATCGGATTCGGAAAGAAATATTACTGGGCATATTCAGAAAACATGCGTGTAAGTTGATTGCGGGTATGAACTGCTTAAGTTTATGAGGCTCTAAGATTAGTCCTTCGAGTCTGAGTGAGTCTGGTTTGAAGTTTGAGGTTGTTGGTCGTGAACCTCCTAATCCTAGTGGCTGCGGCTGCTTCGCCGGCCCTAAACCCAATTCTATACACGTCGTGCTCTCACGGTCCACTGTCATTCCTACTTATCAATATCTTATGTCAAATTCATTTCTTGACTTTGAACTTCATGCTTCAGACAGCTTCAAGAGGAGAACAAGAAGGGCAACAAAGGGCATCTAACCCCGCTCATCTAGATCTTCTGGGTAAAAAGCATGTGGAGAAGTTATCGCTAAGACGGCACTATCGGATCACCAGACCTTGAGCATAGTACCTTATAGCTGGGACTTCCATACTGGTTTCAACGGTCTGTACCCTTGTTTTATGAACAACTTACTTGTTTAAGCCATCCAATACGTGAACCGAGAGCTTGGTACTCCTATCTAACGCCAAGCTACCCTTCCCACATGCGCGCTGACAACCCCATTGCCTTGACGTTTGGTAAAAGACACCACCATCCATTTCTAAAAATCCATCCGGAGGTTAAAGGGAGATGTTGATCTAGAAATTGAGGTGTACAGTCCTTTCATGGCAATATAATGGGATTTTAAGTAAGTCAACGATTGGCCAAATGGCAACACAGTGATGCACATCCCCGAATGCAAAAAATTTAGCCTCCATCAGGACCGGAGGCAAATTAGGCTCCGGTCCGGAAACCGTAGCATCCATTTCTTGCCAACCGGAACTAGACGGACTCGGACCATGTTACCCGGGATTCTTTCATATATTTCGCGTAGATCCCAAGGTGCATACCTCATTTTCATATTGACTTTCGGAACTACACAAAACGAACTTTGATAATCGATGTGGTCGTCCCGTATTTCAATGCGTTTGCACACGATGAGCGCGTCGACCGAAGACCGGCCATATTTCGAGTTTCGGCCAATCATACATAGATTATCATCCTTGATGTCTCCGGGAGGTGTCTTTGAACTAACGGCTAAATTCATCATGTGTTTAAAGTATTCATCGATACTATAGACCGGCGTCTTTGCCCCCTCCAACCGTCCTTGTAATTAGATCAGCGTGGCGAACGGGCCCAGGCACAGTGAGTTGGACAGCTAGCTTGTAAATTGTGGTGGCGGAAAACATTACTCTATCCATGTTCCGAAATTGATCATGGTTGGCAACCGTAACATTTGACCAATTGGAAAGCCTCATACACCGGTTCCAAGCTCCCACAGGCTCCACACGCGGGAACCATCCTTTGATCATGCCATCAAGGCAGGGCATACGGAAGCAAAAATTCGCCACAGCCAAGACTTGTGATAGAGGGTTGGTTGGCCAGTGTTTTCCCAGGCTGCTTATGGGGGTATAACTAAGTAGATCTGGAAACGGATCACGAGTGAACAGTTTTCAGTTGTGAAGGGGCCAGAGCCTCTGCGAGAAGAGTTCCCGTCATTGCTGTCCAAGAACAATCTTCGTTTGATAGCCCTTGGAGGCGTGATGGGATACTTTACTATAGACGTCGTTTTGAAACGAAGCAAAAATTTTACTCGACGCTTTCTCATTTGTGCTTGCATCAGATCAAAAAAAAACCCGTCTATTTTGATTCGTTGACCTTTCACTCTTCGTCCGAATTATATTTACACACACACACACATTAACGATGGTATTTATGGTCTTCTCGCTTTTCTTTAGTAGGCTTTCATTAGTCTCTAAACATATCCTTTCATTCCATTATTTCCATTCATCTCCTTTGCTGTGATTAGAAAAAGTCAGACATTGGAGCCGGGGGTTCAAAGCCTTCGTAGCACACAGCCACGGCGTTGCCAGATGCATATGACGACGTGATAGATCATGATCATGATCGCGCTCATAATGGATAGAATAGCCATTGATGCCGAGAGATCCGTTCATTTTGGAGGACGTATACTATATATTGATTAGATTAGTATAACAAGTATATATAGATAGAGAGAAGAGAAAAAAAAAAAACGCCGAAATCAATTGAATACCGTACAAAAAGATGTTGCAAAGGACTTTCCGAAGGTTTACATTCATTCTTCTTAGATGGCGAGTGATGATGGAATATTGAATCCGTACTAGTGGGAGAAGTAAACTTGGGTGTTATAAAGAATACGTGTTTAATTGAAAAAAAACCTCGGCTTATCTGGGGAAAAAAGCACCATCAAGTTCCGAACCACGACCCATTTTTCCCACTTACACGATCCGAATTCCCCCGTACATAAGCAGGGCTGCTACGAAGCAAATCTCTCGTATCGCTTCGAGTTTGAGCTTCATCATTTGAAAAAAGCACTGTGTTTTATACCGGAGTAACAATGTATCAACATCCTAGGAGGGCTTCAAGAATTGTAGCTGCTACCTTGGAGTCGGTGATCTCGGGCGAAAAACATGTACCCTTAACCTGATCTAATCGATTGATTTTAATGATTAGAATCAGCTACAAGGACCGGGAACCTCGAACTGGTCAAACCTCGAACTAGCTAGAAGCTATTCTAGACTATGGGGAACGAGACGATCCTCAGAACCTGTCCCGTGAGAGATAAAAAAGACGTACGTCGAAGTTACGCGATATGTCCCTATTCTCATAGAGACAGCAGGGCAGTTGGCTAAAAACCCAGTTCAAAAAAATGCCATTCGAGATCACTACGTAGAAAATAAAAAGATTAAAAAAAAAATTTAAAAAAAAGTGTCAATTGTAAGGGAAACATCCATCGACATGGCAAACATAACGACGGCTAATTATAAAAATGTTGAATTTTTTTTTTTTAAAAAAAAAGCACTGTGAATCATGCAACTGTCGCGCTGAACGCCGCCTTCTTCCTTGTCGTGAGTCGTCAAACCCTTTTGATAACTGGCCGTCAGTTTCCCGACAACGTGTCAGAGCTTGGTGATAGTGTAGGCTGTGTCTGCCAACAATTTTCAAGGAAGGTTTGGTTATATGACGTAACGGGACGTTATATTGACTTTTTACTGACCACCGGCATAAAAAAGAATTTTGTCAGGATCACCGGAGACTAACACGGAGGACCCTTCTTCAAAAAAAAAAAAAAATATTGGGGAAAGG
>Ga0193743_1003081_pt1 | contig 11325 bp, 10 predicted proteins | sample L2c2metaG_FD_143038 | JGI IMG/M metagenome (GOLD analysis project Ga0193743, IMG submission 143038) | Soil microbial communities from a riparian zone of the East river system, Colorado, United States - L2c2 | ecosystem: Environmental > Terrestrial > Soil > Riparian zone | place: USA: East River...
CACTGAACTTGCTCGGTGGTGCTGCTCACGATGGCCGGCAAGTTCAGCGCAGGTTTGCCGATGCCTTCGGCCTTTCACGATGCACCCGAACTCGGATTCGAGATCCCGTTCGGTACCAGCATCGTTCCCGAGTACGCACTGGCGGCGCGTCGTCACATGTACGAATTCGGCACGACGGCTCGGCAGCTGGCGGAGGTCAAGGTGGCCGCATCGATGAATGCGCGGCACAACCCGAATGCGGTGCTACGCAAGACGGTCACAGTCGAGCAGGTGCTGGACTCCCCAATGATCGCCGATCCGCTGCACAAGTTCGACTGCTGCATCAACACCGACGGCGGCGGCGCACTGGTCGTGGTCAGCGAGGACGTCGCGCGGTCACTGGGCCGGCAATGCGTCGCCGTCCGAGGTCACGCGACGGCCGTCAAGGCCTCGTTCGGCGGTCGAAACGATCTCACCTGCACCGCAGCCGCGCAGTCGGGGGCCAGGGCGTACGAAATGGCGGGGGTTGGGCCCCGGGACATCGACTACGTCGGCCTTTATGACTCGTTCACCATCACCGTGATCGAGCAGGTTGAAGATCTCGGTTTCTGCGAGAAGGGCAAGGGTGGCCCGTTCGTCGAGTCCGGGGCGTTGCGCAGCCCGCACGGATCGTTGCCGACCAACAGTGACGGCGGAGGGCTTTGCAACAACCATCCGGGTGCCCGCGGTGGGATGCCGAAGATGGTCGAGGCGGTGCGCCAACTCCGCGGTGAAGCGACGCCCGAGGTTCAGTTGCGGGATTGTGAGATCGCCCTCGTGAACGGTATCGGTGGCTCGATTGGCACTCGAATGGGTAGTGGGACAGTAATTTTGGGAAGGGAGGTCGTGTGAGCACACCGCACGGACTGCCGGCGCCTGCGCCCGTCGTCGCCCCACACAGCGCCGAGTTCTGGGCGGCCACCGCCCACGAACGGCTCCTAGTGGGTCACTGCCCCGCGTGCGATCAATGGTTCTGGCCACCGACTCGATCGTTCTGTCCCCGCTGCGGCGGTGTGGCCAGCCTGCGAGAAGCGGATGGGACGGGCGCGGTGTACTCCTACACGATCGTGCGGGTGGGTGGTGCCATCGCGCTGGGCGGCGGGCCCTACAAGGACGCAGTACCGTACGTGCTTGCCTACGTGGAGTTGACCGAGGGGCCAACCGTACTGACCAACATCGTGGGCATCGACCCCGATGATGTCACCATCGGTCTCCCCGTGCGTGTGGTGTTCGCCCGCACCGGCGGTCCCGAGGAACCGGCGTTGCCCCGATTCCAGCCGGCGTGATGTTGCGCCATCGCCGGGTTGGCTCAGGCGACATGGCTGCCCTGGCAGGACTACTGCTCCTGAAGGCTGGCGATCCGAGCCTGCCAGCCAGTGATGAGTGCTTGTAGGCCCTCGCGGAACGACGCTTCCTCGTCCTGAGGGGTCCGAAACGACTCTGCCACCTCCGGAAACTCATCGAGTTCGATCAACGTGGCTGGGCGCGAGAGTTCATGCTCTGGCTTCGCCGATACTCCGGCACCGAAGACGTAGATCTCAACGCTGTTCAGAACCGTCGGTATCAGCGCAGCCGGCACACCGTCCATCGCCATTGCGCGCGCCAAACCACCCACAATGCGGCCGCCGAATCGACGGGGCGTCAGTCGGACCATTGCCGGAGCGAGATTCGGATGGGCTATCAAAGTGGCTCGATAGGAATAGGACATCGCACTGACCTGATCGGTCCAGTGCAAAGTCGGGTCAGGCGGAACCACCCCCCGCATGGCCCGTTCAATGACGGCGTTGAGGATGCTGTCCTTGCTGTCGAAATGGTAGTAGAGGGCTGGAGAGCTGACGCCCATCTCGGCGGCCACGAGCCGAGTGCTGAGACCGTCGAGGCCGTTGGTGTCCACCAGCCGCAGGCCCACCTCGGCAATCCGGTCGCGCGAGAGCATCGGCTCGGCCGGTCGAGGCATGGCAGACACTCTAGCCTGTGATTTCGGCGATGCCTGCGTGATTCCTGGCGGCTTCAGACGTCACAGCCGGGCCGCGGGCCGGCCTGCGCTGCATCATCTACACGCCACCCTCACCATGTATGGACCGTTCCCGAAAGCCGGAAACCGACCGGCTCGCCTCAGATCGCGAACGCCTCCCGCAGGCTGGCGCATTGGCTGGCGAAGAATGCCTGCGACACACCAGCTTTCGGTCGGACCACATCGAAGATGTGGAAGGCACCCGGCACGATTTCCACGTGGCACGGTACACCGGCGGCTTTGAGCCTGTCGGCGTAGACGAGGTTCTCGTCATGGAACATGTCGCGAGTTCCGACGCCGACCCATGCTGGTGGCAGGCCGGCGAGATCCTCGTGGCGCGCCGGAACGGCGATCCGCGGGTCCCCACCGGCGAGATAGGACGTCCAGCCGAAGCGGTTGCTGTCCTCGCTCCACAATCGATACCGCGTGCCGTCGAGGTCAGTTCTGGTCAGCGTCCGGTCATCGAGCATCGGATACACCAGCAATTGCAACACGGGTCGAACCGTGCTGGCGACGTCGCGGGCGTGCAGCGCCAGTGCCGCCGCCAGTCCGCCGCCGGCGCTGGCACCGGCGATCGCGAGCCGGTCGGGGTCGACCGCAGGCTGGCCCGCTAGCCACGTCAACGCCGCATAGCAGTCTTCCAGGCCCGCCGGGAACGGATGTTCCGGTGCCAGCCGGTAGTCGACTGCGGCCACCGTCGCCCCAAGTGTCCCGGCGAAGCGGCGGCACAGGTTGTCGTCCTGCTTCGCGCGGCCCAGCACGTAGCCGCCGCCGTGTATCCACAGGAGCCCGGGCCCGGGGGTCGCCAGTTCTGCGGGGCGGTGCAAGCGCACACCCGCGCCGGAGGGCAGCGTGGCTACCTCGACATCCCGAGGCGGTGGCACACCCTGCAGGGCGGTCACTGCCCGCAACGGCTTCAACGTCGATGGCAAAACCAGATGCCGGGGCAGAAACCGCGCGATCATGCGCAGGTCGGGATGGAAGTCGTCACCCACGACCGACGCCCGTTTCACCGCATCTCGATGACGGCGGCAGTGGCGGTGCTCCTCGCACTCATCCGATCTGCCGAACCTGGTCCCGCCAGTACGGCTCTCGGAGCACCCGCTTGAGGACCTTGCCACTGGCGTTGCGGGGCAACTCGTCGAGGAATGCCACCGACTTCGGGCACTTGTACCCCGCCAACCTTCCCCGACACCATTCGGTTACCGCCGCCGGTGTCAGCGTGATGCCGGGACGTGTCACGACCAACGCCATGACCTCCTCACCCCAACGCTGCGAGGGCACCCCGATGACCGCAGCCTCGGCCACTCCATCCAGGCCGTAGATCACGTCTTCGACTTCCTTGGGATAGACGTTCTCCGCGCCTGACACGATCAGATCCTTGACCCGATCGGACACATAGAGGTAGCCCTCGGCGTCAAAGTAACCGGCGTCGCCGGTGTGCAGCCAGCCGCCGGCCAATGCCTCCTGACTGGCCGTAGGCAGGTTCCAGTACCCCGACATCACCTGCGGGCCTTGCACGAGGATCTCGCCAACCGTCCCGTGCGGCAGGTCGGTACCGTCCTTGTCGACGACCCGCAGCCGCACGCCCACCACTGGACGGCCGGCGGCGCGTAGCAAGTCGGGGTCGGTATCCAGCGCGCGGCGATGGTCCTCCGGCCAGAGCATGGTCACCACGCCGGTGGCCTCGCTCTGTCCGTACACCCCATAGAAGTCGGCCTCGAACACCTCGAGGATTTGCCGGAGAGTCTCCGCGCTGATCGCCGACGCGCCATACAGCACCGTCTTGAGTGCGTCGAAGTTGCGCTCCCGCAACGCTGGCGAGTGCACCAGCATGGCCTGGATCATCGCCGGGGCCAACGTGACCATCGTGATGTTCTCGTCGTCGATGAACCGTGCGCAGCCGTCGGGGTCGAAGTCGATGATCATGTAGCCGGTCAGACCCGTGGCCCAGCCGGCGAACATGTTCACCGCACTGGCGACGTGAAACATCGGCGAGGTCATCAGACTGCGTGCGCTGTGGTGCAGCGACAGCGCGGTCCGGATCTGAGTGATGTTGGCGTCCACGGCGCGATGGGGGAGAATCGCGCCCTTGGGCTTGCCGGTCGTGCCGCTCGTGTACATCAGGCACAGCTCGTGCTCCGGCGAGATGGAGCGCCCGAGTCGGCCCGACGGCGCGGCGGCGAGCAGATCGGAGTAGCCGGTCCAATCCGGGCGGGCGCCGTCCAACAGGACGTAGGAGTCGACACTGGGTAACTTGGCCCGGATCCCATCCACCCCGTCCGCGTAGAGCTGTTGGGTGACGAACACCGTGGCACCGGAGTCCGTTACCGGGTGGATCCACTCCAAAGGGTGATGCCGGTAATTGAGCGGCACGGGCACCACACCAGCTTTGAAGGCGCCGGCGTAGATGACCGCCCACTCCACGCAGTTCTTGGCGAGCACCGCCAGCCGATCCCCGTCGCCGACGCCGAGCCCGGCCAGGGCGTGAGCGAATCGATCGGCTTGCGCGTCGACCTCACCGTAGGTCAGCATCCGCTGACCGTCGCCGATGCACTCCCGCTCCGGCGCCCGGTGGGCCCAATACTCCACATAGTCATGAATCAGCACATGGCCTCCAGCCCGATTTGGCCGCGCGCCAGGGCCCGCGCGGTGAGGTTGCCCTGGTGCCCTCGGAATCGTAGAGCCGGGTCTCGCGTGACGTGTCCAGCACAGTCAAGACGGCCTTTGGCGGCCGGTCGAGCAAAGCATGTAGGACGCCTTGATCAACGAGAGTTTGCCCAACGACGGCCTCCACTTCTCCATCTGCTCCGGCCCGAGCGATCCGACGCCGCCTGAAATCCGGCAAAACGAGCACGGCGCGTTGGCCTAAACTTACCACTGATCAGTAACGCGCGGTAGGCTGTCGTCGCTGCACGGACACCAAGTGACGACGTGCCCATCGCAACCGGAAGGGAGACGTCCGCAGTGCCAATCGACGCCCCTCGGGCCACGCGCGGCGGGAGCTGGCTGCGGTTGTTGGCGGTGGCCGTTCCATCCGCGCTGATGATCTGCGCAATGAGCTCGACGCCCGCCGCGCGTGCGGACAACCGGCGACTCAACGACGGCTTCGTCGCCAATGTCTACACCTTGCAACATCAAGCCGGCTGCACGAACAATCTGCGGATCGACCCACAGCTGCGCCTCGCGGCGCAACGGCACACCGACGACGTGTTGAGCAACCGAAGTCTCGACGGCGACATCGGTTCCGACGGGTCAACGTCGCAGGATCGCGCCAAGGCTGCGGGCTTCAGCGGGCGGGTTGCCGAAACGGTGGCCATCAATGCGGCGCTGGCCATCAGCGGAGTCGAGCTGATCAACCAGTGGTTCTACAACCCCGCCTACCTGGCGATCATGAGGGACTGCGCCAACACCGCCATCGGGGTTTGGTCGGAAAGTAGCCTCGACCGCACCGTCGTGGTGGCCGTGTACGGCCAGCCGCAAACGTGAAATATTAAGGGCCCCTTGCATCTTCGGTCTTGGTCATGGCCGCGTCGATCCACTTCCGGGCCTTGATCACGAACCCCGATGAGTTGGGTGTCTTCGCGCGCCGCAAAGAGTTTTCCGTCGACCTCCGAACCGCCTTACACGCGGAAGGTCGCTGGTTCGATACAGCCGGGGCTGTGCGCTTCTCGCGCCGGAAGGCATGCGAACATGGATGGAAACGAAGCGGTGCAAGCTGAGTTCCACTCCCGGTTCAGGACTCGACCCGGCGACCGTCGTCACCAGCCGCCGGGCGGACCTGAAGCAGCATCGGCCTCGGCGCGCGCCGTCAGCCGGTAGGACCGGGCAGGATTGGCTGACCGGACACCGGGGCGCCGGCTGGCGGGGGAGCGACCGGGTCGCCCTTGCCCGCGAAGCCACCAGCCATGTCAACGAGCCCAGCCGCCACAGCCACGGGGGCAGCGACCGGAACCGGCGCACCCACGGGCACGGGAGCACCGACCGGAACGGGCGCACCCACGGGCACGGGAGCGCCCACCGGAACCGGCGCACCGACGGGGACGGGAGCAGCGACCGGAACCGGCGCAGCGACCGGCACAGGACCGGGCAAGGCCATCGGAATACCCGCCATGTCAGCGATTGGAGCGCTAGCCGGACCGCAGCCGGCCGCTGCCGGCGCTGCATCGACCACGCCCGCCGACGTCTGCATGCATTCGTAGCCGCCGGTGACCCATTGGGCCGTCGCAACGCCAGGGCTCAATGCCACGGCGACCCCGCACAACCCAGCTCCAGCAGCAACTACTGTGATGTTGAATCGATCAAAGATCGTCATCGACGTTGGCTCCTTCATTTCGGCTCAGACATTCGGCGTTCAAGTGGTGCAACAGAACCGCATGCCCGTACCGAGGTCGCGGTTAGACGGCTGCGTCAATTATCAAAGTCAAACGTCGCCCGCGCACCATGCCGCACCGTGTCGTTTCCAAACGGTGATGTTCGGTTCCCCGATGGGCGGTGCGCCAATCGTCGTGCGTGAGAAGCGCATAGCCACTTTCTAGGGCACTGTGGGCTCGTAAGCGACACGGTCGCATACCGATTCGGTCTCGGCGGAATTCTGCACGACGACCGCGCCACTAGTCGCGTGGACGCATCTGGGTGCAGAGCCGCGTCAACCCGACACTGCGCGAGGAACTTCGAGGCTGTTCTCCCGCACTATCACCGGGTCGCCAACGTTGACCGTGTTGAAGTACCACTCGGCGTCCTCGGGGCTCAGGCTGACGCAGCCGTGACTGACGTTCTCGTGCCCGAGCGAGTTGACCGCCCACGGAGCCGAATGCACGAAGAGGCCACGGCTGGTGATGCGGACGGCGTATTCCACGTCTAGCAGGTAACCGTCGGGAGCGTCGACGGGAATGCCGACGCTGCTCGAATCCATCACCACGTCGCGTTCTTTGGCCAAGACGGTGTAGGTGCCGACCGGTGTCGGGTAGTCCGGTCTACCCATCGAGGCCGGGAACACGCCCGACTCTCCCCAGTGGGGTCGGTGGTGCGGTGACGGCAGTGCCGACGGCGGCCCCGCCTCGACTCCGTCGACGCTCACGGTGAACGTGTGATCCGAGATGCTGGCCACGCCAATGACGGCAGGGCCCGTTTGAAAGTTCGTCGACAGGCTGCCCACCGACAGTGCCACCGTGCTGTGCGCCGGCCAGAATCGGTCGGGAACCCACTGCACGACCTCGTTGTCCAGCCATTCAAACTTGCCGGTCATCGCGGGTACCGATTTGATGCCAATGGCGCGCTCGGCCAAGTGCCTGTCGGCGACGGGCCCGCTGAACGTCACCACCATGGGGTGTGCCACACCTACCACCGCGTCGCGTGTCGGTAGAACCGATGCGATGGCGGACCGATACGATTGGTTTACCGCCGCCACGCTGGGGCCGGCCGGCCCTGCCACCACACTCGCAGTCATCACCATCGCTGCAAGAACACACCGAACAACCTGACGCATGGCTTCCGATTCCTTTAATTACACCGATGTCAATTGGAATCGTAGGGGAAACGTGCTGATTCGATGTGCAGGTGCGCCTTAGCAATTCGATCAAGGATTTGTCACGCTTCGGCTACGGCGAGCGGATCCGGCAAGGTGATTGCGCGTCGCGACCTTCACCCATCCATGGGAAAGCACGCCCAAATATCAGTTCAGCTGGATGACGATGGCATAGCCGTCGTGATCGCCGGTGGTCTGGGTAGCGCTGCCCACCGAATTGCTCAAGGGCACGATGCCGACCAACGTTGCGCCGCTGAGTATGAGCCGACTGGCGAGTTCGTCGCGGGCCGCGTTGTACGAGGTGTAGGTATGCGTCGGCAGTAGGCCGTAGAGACCGAATTGTTCGCGGCTGGCCGCGACAGTCCAGACGTATCCCGACGCGGTCTGCACGGGGTCGGGTCCGAACGCGCGGGCATGGTCGTCGGGGAGCAGAAAGAAGTTGTTGGAGTAGGCGTCCAGGATGCCGGTGGGCTGTTGACCGTATGTTTCGCCGTCGATGGTGCCTTGAAAGCCGGTGGAGTGTATTGGCAGGGCCGGGAATCCGGCCTGGCTCATACGCGCATTGAACTTGGCGGTGGCCTCAGCGGCGGTGCTCGACGTCGGATCGACGATGATGACGTTGATCGGCTCCAGGAGCGTCTTGCCGCCGAGCTGCTGTCCGCCGAAGTCCGAGATCTGTCCGTCGGACTCCAGCAGCCACGGACCGATGTCCCCGTACGGAGTTTGGACCACGTCGTCGGCGCTTGGGACTCCAGGAGTAGTGGACACCGGATTCGTGCCGATCACCGGATCGGAGGTGAACCCGGTGGGAGTGCCCGCCACCGGCATCCCGAGGGTCATTTCGATGCGACGGACCACCTCGAACACCAGCAAGTGCAACGGATCCGTCGGGGGCACAGCCGGATTCGGAGAGATCAGCGTGTTCACCACGGAGAACACTTGCGACAGCACGCCGATGATGACATTGCCCGGTAATGGCGGTGCGACCGGTGTGGCGGCCGCTGGTAGCACGGCCACGGCGGCTGGTGCCACCACCGCCGAAGTGGGCGACGACGCCAGCCGCGGTGTGAGCGCCGCGGTCACCGCGGGTGCTGACCCGGTACCCGACGAGTTGCCCGACACCGACGATCGGGCCGCCGGACCCAGGGATCCCGGGTCGATCACCGAGTGGATCTCCGCCAGCGCGGCCACCACCGCATGCTGCACGGTGTGCGTCACCGCGTTCCCCCCCGACGGGGTCGGATCGGGCGAGCTGGCACCCGCGGACGGGGTTGAGCTCGTCGGGACGATGTCATCGAGTGACGAGGTGGAGGGTGCACTCGTCGGTCCTGGTGTCGAGGACTCAGATGTCGAGGACTCCGGCGTGCTGGCTTGGCCGGCCGAGACGGTCGGCGACGTCTTGGTCGATTCTGCCGCTGCCGTTAGCTTGGGAGTGCCGCTGCTGGTCGACTGGGTTGGCGCAGGACCGGCACTGCTCGGCGATGACGAGCTGTGGGTGGTGTTTCTGGTCCGCAATAATGTGGTCGACGACGCGGTGTGCGATCCGCCCGACTTCTGCGTCGAGGGCGACGGACCGCTCGACGTGCCCTCGGAGGAAGTGCTTGCTGCTGGGCTCGCTTCGGAGCCCGTACTGCTGCTCGACGAGGAGGAACCGCCGGAACTGTCGGGCCCGGTGCCGTCAGCGTGGGCGATGCCCGACCCGCTGGCCAGAGCTGCCCCGACGCCCAGGGTGACCGCACCCGCGCCGAGCCAACCATGAGCGACGCGAGGCTCCGGCTTGGCGCGGTGTCGCCCCTTCGCCCGTCGGGAACGCCCGGCCGCAGCCGTCTTTGCCCGATGCCCACCAGCCACGTCAGCCCCCCGTCGAACTTGATGCTGTTCGTAGGTATATCAGCGTTTCCAGCAAAATTCCAAGGCTCCTATGAAAACACCATCGAAGAACCGAAGAGGTGATCCGTTAGGCCGACAAACCGGTCTTCAGCCGAAAGTTCGCAACAGTCCGTATGCGTGACCGTCAAGCGACGTTAGTTGGATCGGCCGTGGGTGGATGGCGCCAGCAACTCTGGCCGTCGAGCAGATCATCATCGAGCAGGGTTCACGGCCGCGTCATGACCTTCGCGCGTGGTGTCAGACCGTCGCAGGTACCCGTGCAGCGGCAGCGGACACCGTCATCTCCTGCCGCAAGGCCGTGAAGTCCGAGATCGACTTGGTCGCCACGGTCGCCACCGGACGTGCGTCGCGGCCGGTGGCTTCCTTCTTCGAGACCATCACCACGCTGTCGATGTAGGGCTGGATCGTCGTCGCGTTCTGCACCGTGGCCACGATGACGAGCTGGAAGCCGAACTTGCGGAACGCCTGAAGTGCCTGCTGTGCGAACTGCGGGTCGGACTTCGAGAACGCCTCGTCGAGCATCAGCTGGGCGAAAACCGGCCTGTTGTCCGAACTTCCGGGACTAGCCAGGTTGAAGCTCAGCGCTCCGGCAAGGCAGAACGCCATCAGCTTCTCCTGCTCACCACCGGAGTTGTCACCGGCATTGCTGTGCGTGCGGATCAGATCCTCGGTGCGAACATCCCACTCCGCGCAGTCGAAGGTGAACCGGTTGCGGACGTCCAACGCGTCACGCGTCCACGCCTTGTCTTCCGGTGCGGTGGACGCCAGCCGGTTGCGCAGCCGCAGGATGTCGGCGTACTGGTCCAGGATCGCCTGCTTGTCACCCAGGCTGACTTCGGCGATCCGGCGGGAGATGGCCCTGACGACCTCGGTGAGCTCGGCGACCGCGGTCAGGCTGCGCGGGGTGGCCCGCAGGGTCAGCCGGGTGCCGCGGTTGAACTCCACCGAGCCCAGACCGGTGTTGACGCGGTCGATCTGCTCGCTGATGCGCCGGGTTTCCTGCTCGGCCACCCGATGCAGCGTGAGGATCGCATCCGGAGCCTGCTCGGTGACCAGCCTCATCATCCGCTCGTAGGCCTCGGGCAGCTCGCGCTCGTCGATGTGCCTGCACAGCGCCACGTAGTCGTGCACACGCTCGTCGAACACGTCGCTGTCATTGGGGATCGCGTCAGGGAACGCGGTGTCGAACGTGTTGAGGATGCGGGCCAGCTCATCGTAAGAGCGCCTGCGGCTCTCGCGCAGCTGCTCCCGTTCGCGGCGGATGGCGGTGAACACCGCCTCGCGGTGCGGCTCGGGGTTGAGCAGTTCCAACGCCACGGGCACGTCACAGGCGTAGCGGTGCAACAACTCGGTCAGCGGTTCCGACACGAACTCCGGTGCCAACCGCTCTTGCAACTCCAGCAGCCGGGTCCTGCGACGGTCCAGGTCGTCGCGACGGGTTTGGATGGCACCGCGCCGCGTCATCAGCGTCTGGATCTCCGCCCAGCACTCCTCGGCGCGCGCCGACAACGCCTCGATATCGGGATGGTCGGCCAGCAGCAGTTCGTACTGTTCCCGAAGCCGCTCAGCGTGCCCGTCGGCGGTCTCGGTGTCGATGTGGTTCCACTGTGGAAACTGCTCGCAGATCGCCTTGCAGCCCGCGGCCCGGTCCCGCCACTGCTGACGCTCGGCGGCGATGTCGTCGGCCGCGCGGCGGGCGGCCTGATAGGAGTCTTCGGCGTTGGCGAGATCGACTGTCAGCGCGTCGATCTTTGCGGCGACATCGCCTTGGTAGATGTATTCCGACTGCTTCAGCGGGCGCCGATCGTCCTTGATCGCCAGCCGGTCGGAGTCCTTGTACAGGCCGGTGTCGGTGACCGCGCGCCGGAACCGAGGG
>Ga0193743_1003082_pt1 | contig 11324 bp, 9 predicted proteins | sample L2c2metaG_FD_143038 | JGI IMG/M metagenome (GOLD analysis project Ga0193743, IMG submission 143038) | Soil microbial communities from a riparian zone of the East river system, Colorado, United States - L2c2 | ecosystem: Environmental > Terrestrial > Soil > Riparian zone | place: USA: East River...
TACTAATCCGGCCAGAGCGATGCGCTGGCTGTTATCGGCGTCGGACGTCGTAGCATGTAAGGCATGCGCGTACTCCTTCTTGTTGCTGGCCGCCCCGCTCTTCGCCCAGACACGGTGTGCCGACATGGCGCGCCTGCCTAATGTCACCGCCGCAACACAAGCCGCAACTTACTGTCGGGTTTCCATCACTCTTCGGCCGGCGGCCGATTCTGAGATCAAGTCCGAAGTCTGGCTGCCGGCGGCCTCCGAGTGGAACGGCAAACTTCTCATGGAAGGTGGAGGCGGTTTGGTCGGTAGCATCAACTCCGAAGGAATGACGTATGCCGTTCGCGAGGGTTATGCCAGCGCGGCCACCGACACCGGTCACACCGGCAGCGGTGGCAGTTTTGCCCTCGGCCATCCCGATAAGGTCATCGACTTCGCCTTTCGCGCTGTTCACGAAACTGCCGCCGAGGCCAAAGCATTGATCGCGGCCTATTATGGGCGTGGCCCGCGTCTGTCCCGGTCGCCTTTGCGTCCCCATCGAAATTCAACCGGGAGGCCTATGCAGACCTCCGCTGCGCTACGCCCCCTCCTCTCTGCTGATCGCTCCGTTTCAAGGGTGGGGAACCCCACCTCTTGCACTTGCCGCCCCTGCTGGCGTGGGCCAGGGCCAATGCGTGTTTGTGGGCAAACACAGCACGGCCATTCAGAAACGGAGGAACTACCCCATGACATACACCGCGACATACTCACCAGAAGACAACAAACTCAGGCTATACAGCTCCACGCGCCTAGACCGCGAGTTATACGCCCGCGTGAGGGGCGCAGGTTTCATCTATGCGCCGAAACAGGAGCTTTTCGTTGCGCCGACGTGGACACCCGAACGCGAAGCCTTCTCCTCGAATTGTGCGGCGAGATTGACGACGAAGACACAAGCCTGGTCGAGCGTGCAGAGGAGCGGGCAGACCGCTTTGTCGATTACAAACATAAGCGCATTAGCGACGCGGAACGCGCACACGAAGCCGTTTCACGCATCGCTGACAATATCCCGTTGGGTCAGCCTATTCTTGTCGGCTATCACAGCGAACGTCACGCCCGCAAGGACGCCGAGCGGATCGAGAACGGGATGCGTAAGACCGTCAAGATGTGGCACACAGCAAAGTATTGGGAAGACCGCGCCAAAGGCGCACTCAGGCACGCAAAGTACAAAGAGCTGCCCGGTGTGCGACATCGCCGCATCAAGGGACTTGAAGCCGATCTTCGCCGATATCAGAACTCTTTCACCCCCGACCCGAAGACCAAGCCCCAGATGTGGGACGGCGAAGAGCATGTCTGGATTACCAACGGGAGCCGTGGCGGACGTTGGGCGAAGTCGAGCAGCTTACCGGCCGTCGAGCAGCAGAGCCGCCGATGGATCGAGCACCTACAAAACCGCATAGCCTATGAAAAGGCCATGCTTGGAGAGGCCGGAGGTATCGCAGCCGCGCAATTCACTATCGAAGTGGGCGGGCGCGTTCTAGAACTGGTTTTATAAATAGGTTCGGCCTCAAGCGAGGGACTTACGCATGAGGAGGAGTGGTTGTTGAGCTTCTTCTATGAAGAAGCGGCCAGTGTTGTTGAGCGAAGAGCAGGGGATGATGTTGGCTCCGTTATTTCCCGAACCGAAGCGGCGCCGGGATGGTCGCGGTCGACCTTGGGCTTGCAACCGAGGCTGTCTGGAGGGCATTCTCTGAGTCCTGCGTACGGGTGCCCGATGGCGGGATTTGCCGGAGCAATACCCCGATGGGTCCACCTGCTGGCGGCGGCTGCGGATGTGGGAAGAACAAGGCGTCTGGCTGAGGGCGTGGCGCAAACTGCTGGGGCTGTTAGACGAACGCAAGCTACTGGGGTGGGGAAGAAGCCTTTCTGGACGCGACTTTCGTCACCGCCAAAAAAGGGGCCTTGCCGTCGGCACAACACGTCGCGGGAAAGGTACGAAGTGGTCGACGGCCGCGGCGTACCTGTCGGAGCGCAACTCGCGTCCGCGCAGATTTCCGAACACCGGCTTGCAGAAAGCACGCTCGGTACGGTGAAGGTGCCGCGCCGTGGCCCTGGACGCCCCCGTTCCCGTCTGCGACGCGTGATTGCAGACCGCGGATATGACTCCGATCCGCTGCGCGAACGGCTGAAAATGCGCGGCACAGAGCTGATCGCTCCCTACCGCAGCAACAACCGGCATCGCCGCTTCGAAGACAAACGCAAGCTGCGCCGATACCGCAAACGCTGGAAAATCGAACGCACCAACGCCTGGCTGCAGAACTGATCCATTGTCCAGATTGCGAGATATAGCCCCATTTACCCGCTACCTTTACGGCTGCGAGTCCTTCGCTAAACGGACGTACATCGTCAAAGATCGCTGGAATGGACTGCTTGCCAGTGCTGTCTACAAATCCCCACTTCGCGTCACAAGTGCGTTGCAAGGCTGCCAGCCCACTGGAGAAGTACTTGGGTAGGAGACTACATGACGTTAGCTTCTCGGAAACCCACTGCTGATTGCGATCAATCACTCTCCAGTACTCCTGCCCAAACTCAAAATTGCTTACCCATGCCAACTGGTCGCCATAATGAATAACCGCATCATAACCGTGTCTCAGCAGAACGAACTTACCAGCCTTATTCAAGAAATTTCCCTCGAGAAGACGGGCCTTGGTATCGACGGGAAAGACTGCCGCGAACCCATCCACGAAATCTGCTGCTTCTTCGAGACTAGGTTGGATTACGACTCTTCCTGTCTTGTCGATGAACCCCCACCTACCAGCAATCTTGACGCACGCTAGCCCGTCTGAGAAAGGATGAACATCTTCGTACCGAAAAGGTATGACAACAACACCGGAAGAGTTTACGAATCCAAATTTCCTCCCATCCGACACTGCTGCAAATCCTTCAGAAAAGGCTCAGCGGCGACGAACCGATGATCGCTCTTGAAACGCGCCGTGCTCGTCGATGAACCCGCACCCACCCGGCGTAGGGGCATTATGTAAGACTATCGGTTGCTCTGATTCGGAAAAAGATGTCGCTGAGAGTAAAGAAAACGCAGCCAGGAAGACGCGTTCAAACCTTCGCATTGTTCAGGTCCCACTTTCAACCCTCTATGTAAGCTTTTGCATCTTTGAGTGTTTGCACGATAAAGTCACGTGAGGCCTGTGCTTCTTCACGCATTCGCCCCGGCGTGAGTGGCTCCTATTGCCGTCCGGAACGACACCAAAGTTGATGTAGTTTGTAGTTCCCGCAGCCAAGTTGCTTACAGCTAACATCGCGTCGTCAAACTTTTTGAGAAGCCTTTGCGTCGTTAAATCTTTCATTTGATTACTGTTTGCTGACGATTTGAGCATTGCGAAAGAGTTCATGGAACGCCGCATGAAAGCAGCTCAAAATGTAGCGAAAGTGTAGCGGTTGTCGGATAAACCGCGATACTCAGGGATGCACCTTCGCCTATAAAATCAACAACTTGTGACACCGCGAGACCCAGTGATACACCTACTTCTAGGTTGAGGTCTTTTGCCACTGTCACGGTTTTTGTAACGGTTGTAAAGAATCGTGTACCCAAGCCGCCCATGAGGCGGCAGAAATCTTGGCCAGCCAGTCTACTTCGTGAAGGCAGCCTTCCGGGCAGTGACCATGCGCGAATCTAGAGCATGGGACAGGAGAGTAATTTTGGGGAACAATAACCGATTCCAGTGGCGCTTACAGAGCTTCCTGGAGCGATCAGGGCCTTGTAAATACAGCAGTTAGCAGTTCCCCAATTTTTTCCTTTTGGTAGCGTTCGAACCTGACTTCTGTCCAGCTTCTCCCTTGACAGGTTGTGAGCCCTTCTGGCTACTATAATGAATGTAACCGACGGAGCGTAGCTGCGTACTGTTAGCCACCGCATATCTTCGCCTGTGCTTTCGAACTTTTTCATCTGCTGGTCTTCCCCTTATTAAACCAATACCATCACGAGTCTTCGGAAGGCCGAGGTGTAGGTCGCTGCTTTGATCGTTTTTGTGCAGTACCAAAGGGAAACCACATTGCTATTCCAGCGCCCACCCGTAGGATGAGTTGGGTTATGCGTATCGGGCTCAAAACACTATCAGGTGTATTAGCACCAGCCGGTTATCAAGTGAACACCGCATGTTGGCTCCTATGCCCGGTGCCGAGCCGCAACGCCACCGTCACAGATCCTAGATTCCGCCCCAAGACTTTGTACCCGACGTCCTGGGCAAGTCGAAGATGTCCGCAGGCTGGATGTCGCCACTCACTTTACTCTCAGGGAGAAAGATCGCGTGCAGCGGAAGAGGCTTGATGAAGCAGAGATCAAGAGAGAGAGAGAGAGAGAGAGAGAGAGAGAGAGAGAGAGAGCGGTAGAAGGGATTGCCCCACCCAAGTCGGCAAATTCCGTTTCGCAGGTTCGCGGTGGACCTTGCGTGTACTCTGTCTTCTTGTGCTGCTCTACATTCCAGTGCAGTGGATTGTCGGTCTGTCCCCCCGGCAGCACATCGATCTTTAATTGGCAGTTCCTGGAGGCGGATCTTGCGCTGTGCCAGCAGTTGCTCTCCACAGTGCACGCAGCATGATTTTTATTTTGCATAGTAATGTCCTTTTTCCCTACCTCATCAACGAAGTCGAAGCGACTCCAAGTTGTTATTTTGTATCGGGAGACCGATGTGACGTACGGAGCCACCATTCTCAAATGATCCAGTGAGGCATGTCCTTAATCATCTCTCATGTGGTGAAGCGTGAACATTAGTCTTTTTGAGTTGACAGGCTGCAGCTTCTCTGTAGAATCCGACGTAACTGAGCAAGCGTAGCTACGCGCGAGATCCTCCTTGCTTATGGCCTCTGTCCTTACGCTTCTCCAATTTTTTGGAGAGCGGCTCTGAACAAGCCACGACAGTGGCACTTGTATCCTCGGAAGACCACTGTATCTCTGCTTTGGCCGCTAGAACTGTGATCGTTCTCAATCGACCGAGGAAACCATGTCGATGCTCCTCTCTTCCGTGCTTCCATTCGCTAAGCGCCTCATCAGCAGGGTCAGAGGCGTGTTTAGTCCACGGGCGTTGCGTGCCTTGATTAAACCAAACTCGGACCCGGGTCGCGAACGCTATCGGAGAGTGAGCGTCACTGCGTCGGCAACGCTGGTCCAGAAAGCTTTAACCATTGTCATCAGCTTCGTATCGGTCCCGCTCACCGTGCACTACCTTGGTCCGGAACGCTATGGTGTCTGGTTAACGATCAGCAGTATTCTTGTATGGATGGCGATAACCGACTTCGGGCTTGCGGGAAACGCGTTGATCAACGTGCTCTCCGAAGCACACGGAAAGGACGATCGGAAGGCAGCTCAGGAATACACCTCTTCGACTGTCTGGGCGCTTAGCGCCGTCGCTGCTTTGTTTGCCATCGTATCGATCGTAAGTTTTCGATTCATTCCGTGGAGCTCGGTATTCAAAGTCTCAACCGTGCCATCACACGAACTGGAGCTGGCCTGCGGATTGACGCTTGCGTTCTTTATTATCGGCCTGCCACTAAGCGTTCAACACTCGATTTATAGCGCTTATCAGGATGGCTTCCTGTCGAACGCTTGGGGCATTACGATCAATCTGTCTTCGCTGGTGGTCTTGGTGATCGTCACCAATTTCCATGGTGGTCTGCCCCAGTTGGTGTTGGCTCTCTCGGGTACGAGGACGGTTTTAGGGCTTATCAACGTCTACTACATGTTCTTCAAGCGTTACCGCTGGCTGCTGCCCGTGTATTCCGCAGTACGCTGGCACTGTCTGCGTCGGCTTTTCAAGCTGGGCGCCAAGTATTTCGTTATCCAGCTCGGCGCGCTCGGCATGTACCAAAGCCAGCCGATGATCATTACCCAGATCCTGGGCCCGGCCAAAGTCCTGATCTTTGTCGTGGCCCAGAAGATCATCACTTTGCCGATGGATCTAGTTTATATGGCTACGGCACCGTTAATTCCGGCGTTTGGTGAAGCCAAAGCACGCAATAACTGGAAGTGGATCAAGAGCGCATATCGCAACGTCACTCTGGTCTCGGTGGCAGTCGGAGTGTCCATCACGCTAGCGATAGCGGTGGTAGCCAAGCCCCTGATTCGCGTGTGGGCGGGGCCAGAGGCGCTCCCGGATACGTCGCTCATCCTCTGGCTCACGTTGTACAACGTGATCGGCGTGGCGCTCATGGCCAGCGGACAGTTGTTGATCGGCGTGGAGAAGGTGAACGCGCTCGCGGTTTCAGTCACTCTCTGTTCCCTGAGCATCATCGGCGTAGGCATCGTGTCGTGCTACTGGTCGGGTCTGAGCGGCGTCGCCATGGCCATGGCGGTCAGCAAACTCCTTACTGTCTTGCCTATCCAACTGTGGGCGGTGCGCCGCGCGTTTGCTACGGGTGAGGCCCAGTCGGTCGAGGCGACAAGCGAAGCTACGGCATAGATGCGTCTGCGTTCGGAAGTAAACTGATGAAAATTGTCTTGCCAATCAGCATTTCCATGTCATCGTTTCCCCTTTCATAAATTCCATGACATCCATGTGATTGATCGTCCTCTGACCAGATCTGGTCCGAGAAGAACCACCCAGGGTGTTGGCGCGACAGATTCCTCGATTGATCAAAGGGGAGGATCTGCCAGAGAATATTTGCCGCACCGCGCGGCGTCGCAATCTTTATATTGAAGAGGGTTGGTTGCATGTTTCCTTACGAGGAGACTGCCAACTCTCTAGCCAGCAGCCTGGCCAAAATCGGCCAAGAGCTCTACACCAACGCTGTCGCTTAAACGGAGCTGCGGTCAAAGACCGTATGGGGAGATCAGGATGCGTGTACAGCTGAGCGACTATATGTTACGTCCACGGGACCCAGAAGCCCTTTCATCCATGCATGGATGGGCCAGATGGGTGTTTGTCATGCTGCTCGGATCTTTCTTCGGACGGACTTTCTATTACATCGGTATTCCGCCAGCCAAGATTTTTGTTGGCGAAATTGTTTTAGTGCTGTTTCTTGTGCTTCGTCCAAGAGAGCTATTTGACCGCTGGATGAAAGCTCTGACCAGTGGCAGCGTATTCGGTCCATTCGCGTGGTCGCTATTACTGTTCATCCTGTACGGCAGCTTTGAGGTGCTCTATGGCCTGTATTCCGGCTATTCGGTCCTCACTGCCTTGGAAAATCTAGCCTTTAATATCTATCCGGTATACATCTTCCTAGGTTTATGGATAGGAACCCGTCATCCCACTATGCTACAGAAGGTAGTGCGAGGTTGGGCATGGATGCTGGCGATTTATGGTCCGGCGTATTTTCTGTTCCTAAATAACATCAAGCTCACCATGCCGGGCGCGAGCGACGTGCGGGTGTTTGGCCAGCCGGGCGGTGGTGGATTAATCATCTTGTTGCTGCTTGCTCTGGAACGAAAACCATCACGATTCTGGCTGCCGATGATAGCGGCTGCCGTCTTGACGCTGGCCGTCCAGGTGCGGGCGGAATGGCTCAGCATGTTCGTGGCGTTCTCGATTTGGGGCGTGCTCGAACGGAAGATGATGAAGGTTCTATCTATATGCGGTCTGATGGTGGTGTTGCTTCTGGTAGGATTCATCGCCGATGTAAATCTGCCCAGTCCGGCAGAACGGGGCGGCAGCATTTCTTCACGGGAAATCGTGGCTCGGGGTTTATCAGCAATCGATCCCGAAATAGCACAGGAGTATACCGCCTCTAGAAATGTTGGATTCTATGCCGGCACAATCTCCTGGCGGACCCGTTGGTGGAGCGCGATCTGGAGTTCTGTGGGCGAGTCCCTGACAAAAATCTTCATCGGTAATGGCTATGGATTTCCTCTGAAGGATCTCGTGCCATACCTCAAGAACATGGACATCCGAACGCCGCATAACATTTTCTTCTTTGCGCTCGGATACTCTGGTTGGGTCGGCGTCGTTTTGTTCTTCTCACTCCAGGTCTCCATTCTCGGCATGCTATGGCGTGTGTACAAGCTGACTGGGGAGTCATATGGTGTGGTAGTTTGGGCCGCTACATTTACCGGTGCTCTTTTTGGCAACTCCTTCGAGTCGCCCATGGGAGCAATCCCCTACTACATGATCCTGGGGTTGATCATCGGGCCCATTCTATGTCACAAACGCGTAGTCCAGACGACAGATCTTCGGCACCAACCGATCGCAGAGGGAAGCTTGACCACGCAGCTCGTACATCCGAGGGTTTCGCTGGACAATTCTCGATAGATAACGGGTTCCATTTCTTCGGTCAATTAGGAGACATCCGTGAGCATCGATATTGCAAATCTCGTAAAGATTCCTGTGCGGGTCAGACTTCTGATTCTGTCTTTGATTGTCTCAACTGGGACCATCAGCCTGGCTGCAACCATCAATGTAAAGTCCCGTGGCGCACGCGGCAATGGCGTTGCTGATGATACCGCGGCCATCAATCGCGCCATTACACGAAGCGCACTTGGGGACACGATCTTTTTCCCGGCTGGCACCTACAAGATCAGCTTTCCTTCCGGCGTAGTGCTTGAAGCAGGACGCATCTATCGCGGAGACACGAATGGAAGATCCAAGTTGATCGGGACGGGAGGCTACTCAGTCGCAACGTCGAAATTCAACGAAGCAATCGATATTACGCTCGAATACCTGGTGTTCGATGGTGGAGGATTGCGTTTGGACGGCAACGTGGTGCCAGCTCGTCATATCTCTGTGACCAACTGCACTTTTCAAAACATTGTGACCAATGGAGAGAATTGGACTACCCACATGGGTATTTTTATCGGTACTGGTGCGGAACACTCCCAGTTTGACCACAACAGGTTTTACAACATCTTTACCGGCGGCAAATACGGACTCGAAGACAGCGATGCCACCGGTATCTTCGGCTATGGCCTTTCCCACTCGACGATTACAGATAACACCTTCGACTTTGTGAACGAAGGCGTGCACATCTTCTTCGACAAAACCGACGGAACTGATGTGCTGGTAGCGCGAAATCGATTTACCCGGGTACATAGAATCGCGATGGAGTTTCAGCACGATCAGACAGATGGATTGGTCGTCGGAGATAACATCGTTTCGGACCCACTAAATCCATATTGGCTGACGTACGGGATGTCCGTCGCGGCCACTACGAAGACCGGCAAGGGCATCATCGTGCAAAACAATACGGTAATTGCAAATATTCCACTCGACACTTCTGTAAATCCAGGTAACTACTACCCCTACGGAATCGAGGTGTGGGGTACCAACACGATCGTTCGCAACAACCGTGTGATTGGCCTATGGGGCATCGGTATCGGAATTGGCGCCGCGCGCAATATGGTCGTCGAAAAGAACCTAGTCTGCGGCAAAGTAGCAAGTTACGGTAAGAGCATTCACCAATACTATGGCCCGCAACAGGGAACACGATTAGTGAAAAACGTGGTTACATCCGCCTGTCCGCCCGAGGCGTTGGCCCTTATGTCTTCGGTAAAGTGGTGACTCTACCTCCCACGCGGTGCTTTTGCCATTGAGCGCAGGGCCCACATTTTTGAGCGCCGCAACTAATTTTCTGCCGAAGTCCGTGCCACAGCGATGGCATCACTAGACGCTCTACTCTACGTATTTAGTCTCAAGCGCGATGAGGTAGTCTATACAGGATTATTTGTGCCGGAGGTTTTATGGGACAGTTACTACTCCGAGCGTCCAGAACTGGCTGGGGCTGAACACCTGTGAGTCTGTAAGGAGTGCAACGTAAAGGCACTGCGGAAGTTCATCCCTGCCCTAACGACTATCTTATTATATGGTCGGCGCCAAAGCCTCGGAGCATGTAACCGGTAAGCAGAATGAGTTAGATGCGGTCCGCGTCATTCCGGGTAACCGCCGCCATATTACCAACGGATGCGCAAAATCTCTCAATTGAGCATTGTCCTACTTCGGAATCTTACCTATTGTGGTCATACGATTTAGGTCGCAAGCGCATTTATTTCTTGCTCTTAGCGACCCCGGGCCGAGGAATTTTATACGATGCGATAACCCAGGTTCCGCGCAGATCGTCCTCCGCGAAGAAAGAAACTGAAGAGGGGATTAAAGATTGCCCTCTGAAGTCGGCCAAGTTGTCTCACGAAAAGGGCCATGCCATGGTGTTCTCAGCAAAATGGTGAGGTGGAAGTGAGCATGCCATACACATTCGAGTCAAAACTTTTTCAACCGGACAATCAGTCCGTTCTGCCGCCCTTTTTGGGCTCCGGAGGGCGTCCTGCCGTGACAACCGCTGGCAACACCGAGAACCATGCTGTCACTGAGATCGGCATCATGCTGCTGGACTCTACGGGGACGGTCGTCTTCTCCGACCAGAGCGCCAAGCAGCATTGCGAACGCGGCGACGGACTGAGTATTGAGGCCGGCACACTGCAAATCCTCACCTGCGACGGGCGATTCCGGGGAGCGCAACTTCACCGATTTGCACTCAATTCCGAACGGACCGTGCACTTTGTCGCTCGGAAGGAAAAGCTTCCGCTCGAAGTTCGGTTCCTGCCACTTCCAGCCCCACAGTTGGCTGAGAGGTTTGTGATCTGTCTTCTGCGAGATGAGGAGCAGGAGCGCTCCATACAGCTTCGCCTGCTTTGCCTGCAGTATCGCCTCAGTCCGGCCGAAGCCCAGCTCTGCTTCCTGATCCGCGATGGGCACAGCCTCTCTGAGGCAGCGATTCAACTATCCACCACTTACAACGCCGTGCGCGCCCGGTTGAAGCGTGTGTTTGAGAAGACAGGGGTGCAGCGCCAGACAGACTTGGTGCGCCTGCTGCTCTATTCCACTTTGGAGATGTCCATACAAAACAGGCCCGAGCGTGATCGCCGGGTCGCGATGCAACTTAAAAACCCTACAACCTTTTGTTGAACAGATCGGAAGAGTGTTTCCAAACCAATGTACCGCGATTTGAAATGGGCACCGAAGAATTACGGTTTCTCTGTAACCCAGCAAGCGGACGAAGAGGCTACGTATAAATCTCTCCGCAGTTTTCGGGGCTCGGTCCTGTAACCGAGAGTGCGATAGCTTTGCCCGACAGCGGCAGATTTCAACAAGCCGACCCAAAAGGTATTCTGTCTCATCGGCATACTCGCGAAGATCCTGTAGGAATGGTGACTCGTATGCAATTAACTACCGAATCCATGGATTGGTACGCGTTCCGCGTTCGTCCTCGTCATGAAAAACTCGTTTCCATGTCGCTGCGCGGAAAGGGTTATGAGGAATTTCTTCCCCTTACTAGATCGAAACGTAAGTGGGTCGACCGTTCCACGATCATCGACATGCCACTATTCCCTGGCTATATCTTCTGCGAGACCCAGCGTTCTGAGATTGGCA
>Ga0193743_1003083_pt1 | contig 11314 bp, 15 predicted proteins | sample L2c2metaG_FD_143038 | JGI IMG/M metagenome (GOLD analysis project Ga0193743, IMG submission 143038) | Soil microbial communities from a riparian zone of the East river system, Colorado, United States - L2c2 | ecosystem: Environmental > Terrestrial > Soil > Riparian zone | place: USA: East River...
GGGGCAAATCCACTGCGCCGTAATGCAGTCAAAAGGCCGGCGCCGCAGATCACCACTCGATGCACGGTGGGCCACGTGCGGCCGGCCAACTCCCTGGCGAGAAAGCGGCTGCCGGCGCAGAACAGATCGATCTCGGAAATGCCGACCGGGCCGTGCCAGAAAATGGTTCTTGCAGGCCCGAACCAATCGCTCCAACTCCAGCGTGTCGTTTCGCCGATATCGCATAGGACCAAATCGCGACTGAGATTATTTTCCGCGACATTTTTTATCGGCGGGACGGCGAAGGGGCGACCACGGCTCAAACGCTCGAATGCAGTCGGGCTGACCACGGTATAATCGACCGGTGTGCTGAGAGTTCGCTTGCTTTCGCGCGCCTCGGTCATCATGCGCTGCGCGATGGTCACCATCTCATCGGTGACCGCCGCATTGGCCGGAATAATCCCCCGGGCAATCAGAAAGGGAAGCACCAATTGGCCGGCTATGAAAGTACGCTCGACGCGCCGGGCGACGGCTTCCGCGAGCAAGAGTTTTTCTTTGGAGGCTTCACCGCCGAGCACCGCCAGAGACGGTATGCGCACTTCACCGAGCATGGTGTCCAGCGTGTTTAGTTCGCGCGCGAAGGCGATGCCGGCGCAGGCGCGTTCAACATGTTTGGCGACACCAACAGTCGATGCTCGGATCTGGTGCGCCAGAGCAAAAGCTTCGTTGCAATAGATATCGGCGAGATGCCCGAACGCATCCGCCAAAGCGTCGTCGCCGGTCGATTCGCCGGTTTCCCGGGCGAGATTTTCGATCAGCAAGATTTCGCCGTCGCTCAGCCGGCTGACGGCGCGCAGGCCGGCTTCACCCTTCCAGTCGTCCAGGCGGTTGATCGGTCGACCGAGCATTTCACTCAAGCTCGCGGCAATAGGGTCTGCTGAAGGCATGCCATCGGGCGCCGAGTCGCGATGGGTGGCGATCACAATACGCGCGCGCGCCTCTGCTAAATGCGCCAAGGTCGGCAGGGCGTCGCGCAGCTTGGCGTCGTCTTCGGCGTCGACGCGGACCAACACCGGCGAGCCGGCCAATTCTTTTGCTTCAATCGTATCGATGCTTGCAAGTTTCATCGCCGTCTCAAATTTGATTTTTCGTCAATAGCGCAGTACCGCGCCGATGTTGCCGACCTGTTGCAGCCGGAGCGCGGCGTCGCCGCCAACCTGCTCGACCTTGCCGTCTTGGTCGAGGACACGTTCGACGATCTGTTCGATCAGATCATCGATCCGGTTGACTGATCCGCCGCAGTAGTCACAGGAGCCCTCGGTCTTTGCGAACAACATGCCGCAATTGCTACAGCGGCCGCCCTCGGGGCGAAACCCAGAGGCGTAGATCAGCCGCCAAACCCGTTCTTCGGAGAGCGCGTGCAGCGTGCGCTCGAGGCCAAGAGCGCTCGGGTGATGGGCATCGCCGATGATCAAATGTTCGACCATGTCTCTTTCCATTTGCCGTTCGACGTCGCGTTCGACTCTGAGAGCGGCTTCGAGAATTTCAGCGAGGCTCGCCTTGATCGGCAAGGATAGTTTTTCCACAACGCGGCCGCGCAAGCGCTTGGACAAGAGCTGCTGGAACTCGCTGATGGCCTCCACCGGTCCGGCCAGCAACAGGCGGTCGACGCCATATTGGTCGACCCGTTTGTCGAGTACCTCGGCGACATGTTTCAGGTGCCAATGCACGTGGGTTTCGGTTTTGCTCTGAAACCGACGTTGCGAGAGAATATGATCCGTGCCAGTGGTCTTGACCAGGCGCACGGGAGCCGGCGCTAGCGCGTCGAAGTGTTCTTCAATCTCGCCGATATAGACGCTGAGCAGCCGAGCGTGTGCTTTATCGACGAGCACGACTCCGTAACGCTCGTATTCGTCGAGAATTTCCAACAGCGGCGCGATGTACGGGGTGTCGCCCCAGCGCGCCTGGTTAGGCACCGGCGTCTTGATCTCACGCGACCAGAAAAAATTTTCCGAAGCGTCGGAAAAGCACAGGCATCCTTTCGCGCGTGGTTCCAGTCGCGAAACATATTCGCGCACGGGTTCGGCGTCGGCAACGAAGTTTTTCAGTCGTGGTTCGTCCAGTTGCTTTTCGATCGACCGGAGCATGTCTTTGAGGGAAGCTTCGAAACGGCGCTTGAGATTGGCGGCTTTGCTCTGGTCAATATCCAGATAGACGCTCAGCACCGGACTGCCGGGCACCGCCTTGCGCTCGGTTAGGTAATCCACGTCTGCTTTGGTGATCATGTTAGAGCGCGCCTCCGTCGGACGAATCGGGGCGGATGCCGGCATGGCGCAGCACCAGCACTAGAGTAATAATAAAGGCGCAGGCGACCAGTAATTGTTCCCACTCGATATGCAGTGCGCCGCGCAGGATGACCTCGCGCAGGGTGCTGACGATGCCCACCTCGACCATGGCCGCCACGGAGACTCGGTGTTCTTCCAAATAAATGAGCAGAAGACGGAACAGCTCAACCAGCACGAGCACAAACAAGATATCGCCGACGATCAGCGCGAAGTCGGTGCCTTCGATCATCAGCACGGCAAGGTGGAAAAGTTTTATGCCCATGGCAGTCAAAAGCATCAAACAAAGACCGAAGACGATAACATCTTGAGCCCACTGCAGATAACGGCTCGAGCTCGCTGCGAGCGGTTGCACATCCATCCTTTTAAGCCGTTCCCCTCCGATCGCTCGCGCGCTCGTTGGCCCTCAGGTGAAAAACTGTGCGATGCCACACCGCCACGCGTTACCCCATGACGCGCTGCAAACGGCGCACGATCTCGGTTTTTGGTTGCACGCCGACGATGCGTTCCATCTCCTTGCCGCCTTTGAGCACGAGTAACGTGGGAATGCTGCGCACCTGGAAGCGCGTCGCGGTGGCCGGATTTTCGTCAACGTTTAATTTGGCCACGCGCACACGTCCCGCCATTTCCGTGGCCAACTCCTCGAGCACCGGCGCAACCATCCGGCAGGGACCGCACCAAGGCGCCCAGAGGTCGAGCAACACAGGCAAGGGAGAGCGCTCTACTTCAGTGGAAAAATTCGCATCGTTGACCGTTACCGGTTTGCCTTCGCCGACGGGCAGAGGCGATTTGCAGCGGCTGCACACCGCCTGCAGACCCTGGGCGAGCTTTTCCGATGGCACGCGATTGGTGGCGCCGCAATGGGAACAGCGAATCAATAGGGACTCAGCCATTTTGTTTCTGACCTTTCGCGTCGGTGCGCGGATTATTTTCCGCGCCTTTGACGATGAACGTGCATCCTGACTCGATCAGGCTCTGGCGCAGATGCTGGCGCGCATATTCGAGGATGTGTTCGATCTCCGGCTCGTCTTTCTGCAGGACCTCGCCAAGCTCTTGCAGGGTTAACCCGCCGCGATGATGCAGATGCAAGGCGCGGCTCCATTCCTTCGGCATCGCCGCCAGCGCCGCGTTGATGCACTGCACCAATTCTTCTTCGGCGGCGACGAAATCCTCCGGCGACGAGACGTCGACATCCGGGAACACATCTTCGAGCTTGAGCGCCTGGTCGGGCTCGTAGAAATCGAGAATCTCTTCGCCGAGAGTCACGACCTCTTCGGCTGGCGGCGTCTCGGGAATTCGCTTTTCTATGTGGACAGTGCGGTTGCGCTCAGCCTTCAACTTTTTGACTTCGCGCTCGATGTGCGCTTTGGCGAGATCGATCAGCCAACTGCCGATCTCGCGCTCGGCGGGCTGTTTGACGAATTCGTGGTAGGCGCGCAGCATCGCCGCATCCAGCACGTCTTCCGCGCTCAGCTCGCCGGGCATCAAGTCTCCGACGGATTCCAGATAGGCAAGCTGATGGCGGACGAATTCATAGAGCCGGTCCAGTTGCTGGATAGCCGACTTAAAAAATACTTCTCGGTTATTTTGCCCAGGCTGCGTGGGGTCCACTATTCTTTTACCTTTAGTTTGTGCAGTTCCCGTCGCCGGATCACGCGCTTCCACGCATACTCGCCCGTCAAAGTCGCTTTGTGCGCATCGAGCTGGCGCTCGATTTCCACGAAGGCGTCGCGCAGGCTGTCCGTCACCTCGTGACGCTCCGCTTTAGTCGCCAGGGTTTTTTGCGGCATGCGCATCGTGATCGAAACCTGGTAGAGCTTGCGCACCGGGTTTGCTTCGATCACCACCCGCAAAAACACCTCTTCGGGTGAAAACCGCTTCGCCTGCTTGTCCAGCTTATTGATGAGCCGGGTAATCAGCCTGCGAGTCTTTTGATCCGGCTCGAAGTTCTTGAACTCAATGTTGTGTTTCATGTTTGTCCCGGTACCAATCGCAGACCTTGTCTCCTATTTGAATCAGAACGGATATTGCCAAGGCGCGTGCTGCACGCTGGCCCAATGCGCCGTGGTAAACTCCTCAATCGACCATTCGCCGTTGTAGCGGCCCAGGCCGCTGTTCTTTTCGTTTTCACTTCTTCTTCCGGCGACGTTTCTGGAATATTTTCTTTGACGTGGACCGCGCCGTCGCGCTCCGATCGAGGACGGTTGACTTCGGTGGCGTCGTGCCGCTCCGCTTTGGCGGCAAAAGCTCCGCCATCGGCGGGGAAACAATCTGAACGGGATATGGTTGCATGGGTCCACGGGCATTATCCTCGTTATTCGTGTAGGGGCGCACCTGCGTGTGCGCCCGTCCGGAGGGCGGACACATAGGTCCGCCCCTACATTATCCCTCGATCGCCTCTTTCAATTCTCTCAGCAGCACTCCCGGTCAAGCGCAAAAAGACCTCGTCGGGTGGAAAATTTTCGCGCGCTTCTCTACTTTTTGCACAAGCCGCTCGATCAGGCCCCGGACTTTTTGTGGCGGCGCGAAATTCTTGAACTCGACGTTGCGCTTCATGCTCACATGTCCTTTAAATACTCGTGCACGAACTGGACCGCCATCGCGCCCTCGCCGACCGCCGAGGCGACGCGCTTGATCGAGCCCGAGCGCACGTCCCCGGCGGCGAACACGCCCGTGCGGCTCGTCTCTAGCAGGAACGGCTGCCGCCGCGCGCGCCAGTAGGGCGACTGCGCCACCGCGAGCCCAGTCCGGATAAATTCTTTGGGATCCCGCTCGATTTCGGGCGGCAGCCAATCAGTGCGCGGCACGGCGCCGATGAAGCTGAACAGCGCCGGTGTTTTGAGGACGCGCGTCTCGCCGGTCTTGTTGTTGACGAGCTCGACCTCGCTCAGGTGGCCGTCGCCGGTCATGCGCCGGACTTCGGTATTGAGCAGCACTTCGATGTTGGGTGTCTGCTCGATGCGGCCGGCCAGATAGCTGGACATGTCCTTATATAAGTTGTCACCGCGGACCACGAGGTAGACTTTGCGCACTTGCGAGGCGAGAAAGACGGCGGCCTGGCCGGCGGAATTGCCGCCGCCGACGACCACCACGTCGGAACCCCAGCACATCTGGGCTTCTATGGGCGTCGCGGCGTAGTACACGCCGCGGCCCTCGAAGTAACCGCACCCTTCGACGTTCAGCAGACGATAGTCGGCGCCAGTGGTGATCAGCAGCGATTTGGCCGTGACCGTCTCGCCGCCTTCGAGGTGCAGTATCGGGTATGTGTTGTCGAACGTCAGACTGTTGACTTGTGTCGCGACGGGAAGGCTCGCGCCGAACTTGTTGGCCTGCACGACGGCGCGCTCCGCCAACTCGGCGCCGGTGATGCCGGTCGGAAAACCGAGGTAGTTCTCGATGCGCATGCTGCGGCCGGCCTGGCCGCCAGGCGCCGTTCGCTCCAGCACCACCGTGCGCAATCCTTCCGAGGCGCCGTAGACAGCTGCCGCGAGTCCCGCGGGACCGGCGCCGACCACGACCAAATCGTATACGGTCTGCTCCAGCGGCTGGCGCAGCCCGAGAGTTTCCGCCAACTGCCGATTCGCGGGATTGCGCAGAAGCAATTTGTGCCCCCACGCGACGATAGGCGTATCGGCTTTCGTCACGCCGAACTGTTTGAGCAGTTGGTTCACCTGCGGGTCGGTCTCCAGATCCAACCACTTGAACGGCACGCGGTTTTTGGCCAGGAAATCGCGGATGCGAAAGGTCTCTTGAGAATAGCGCGAGCCGATCACGCGCAGGCCGGTGAAGTTTTCCGACTCGTGCAAAATTTGCCGGCGCGCGATGAACGCCTGGAGGATGAGGTCGCCGACTTCCGGGTGATGATTGATGAGCTGCCGCAGCGCGTCGGGCGATAGCTCGTAGACTTCGCAATCGCCGCGGGCAACGCCGCTGACGAGCGACGGAGTGCCGGTCAGCTGCGTCACCTCGCCAGTGAACTCGCCGGGCCCCAGGACGGCGACGGTTTTAGGCGTGTCGCCGGATTCATCCCTGATCTCGATCTGACCGGACTTAATGACGAAGAACTTGGAATCGCGGTCGCCGACTTCGAAAAGTTTTTCCCCGTCCCGGTAGTGCTTGAGCACCGTCAGCGAGCAGCCTGCGAGCGATGCGAGCTGGCCCTCGTTCAATTTCGGGAAGGCGGCCGCGCGTAAGTCTTGGTCAGCCACGAATAGATTCCTCAAAAATTCAAGTTGGAGTACTGGAGTGATGGAGTATTGGGTGATTGGTTTCAGAGCCAATATTCCAGTGCTCTACAAAGTCCAATACCATCTCCCTCACACTTCGGCTTCGTCGACGTAGCACCAGCGCCAGTCTTCGCCCGGCTCGAACGATTGGATGATCGGGTGACCGCTGGAGAAAAAATGTTTGCGGGCGTGGCGGTTCGGCGAGGAGTCGCAGCAGCCGACGTGGCCGCACGTCAAACATAGCCGGAGGTGTACCCACGGCGAGCCAATGCGCAAACATTCCACGCATCCGTTGGCAATCGGAGCGACCGGGCGGATGAAGCTTACATGCGGGTCCATAGTTTGATTGTCCTCACTTTCCGAGCCGCGCACGGCTGTGGATTTCCATGTCGCGAGCCGTTTGCGCAACCCACGCGGGTTCGAGCTCGACGGCGACATCAAATTTGACGTAGTACGTCTTGATATTACCAGCGCCGTATTTGGCGCGGAATTTAGCGATGACGTTGGCAACCTTCTCCCGATCCGTGATCGGTTTGGCGTGCGCATTCAACTCGCGGCCATGGACGCACAGCGTGATTGCCGGGTTCTTGACGATGTTCTTGTACCAAGGAGTGTCCGAACCGCGCACCGGCAGTAGGTAAAGCTTCCCGTCTTCCAGGACGAACCATATCGGGCGCGTCGTCGTTTTTCCTGAGATACGTCCAGTGACGCCGAGATCCAGCTCTTCGGTGTTTTTCAAAAGTCTGGTGAATTGTTCCGATGCCATTGGATCTTCGATTTTCCGCGGACGACTTTGCCGCGCTCAAGCCGTTGCGGAGACCAGTCGCAGACCGGGGTTTTTTCCCCAAGAGCGCAGCCGAAAAGACAGCACGATCATCAAGATGCCGCTGACGAGAGCGTAAGCGCCGATCCAAAGCACTACTGCGAGCGCGCCGGCCTCGGGAAAAAGCGCAAGCATGACCCCCAGTGCGATCGATGCGATGCCGATCAGCACCAACAGCCACTCTCCGGTAATGACCTTGCGGAGACGGATTGCCGCGGCGATTTCCAAGCCGCCGGTTACCAGCGCCCAGGCGGCGATCAAGTAGAGTAGGGCAAGCGCCGTAATGTCCGGCCAGATGACCGTGACGACCCCGGCGGCGACCCCGGCCAAACCGTCGAGAAATAGCAGCCACCAGCGCTTGCTTTCGCCGCGCCGCCGGACCGCGCTGATGATTGCGAGCACGCCGTCGGCAAAGACATAGGCGCCGAAGACCAGCACCAAGACCGCGAGCGAAATGTCCGGCGCAAAGAAAGTGATCAGTCCGAAAATAATTGCCGCGATGCCGCGCAGCAGGATTACCCACCAGTTACGAACCAAGGTTCCGACATCGACGACGGCGATGCGGACGAATCCGCTGTCCAACTTGATATCTTCCGCTTTCATAGAGAGACCTCCTTAGCTTCATTTGTCATTTTTTTCGCCTCCAAGCTTGCGTCACAGAACTGCTAATGGTGCGTCGTAATCGGGCGCCGGAAAAGCTTGGTCGATGGCAGCGACCTCGTCGGGGCTCAGGCGCCAACCGGCGCCGCCGGCATTTTCCACAACGCGCTCGGGATGAACGGTCTTGGGAATCGTGAACACGCTGGGATCGCGGGTGAGAAAATTAAGCGCCACTTGTCGCGCTGTGCGCTCATGGCGCGCGCCGATGGCGGCGAGAAGGCGCCCGCCGACGCTGTGCGGCGCAGGAAAATTGCCGTGGCCGTAGGGAGCGTAGCCGACGACGGCGATGTCGCGCCGGGCGCAGTAGGGCAGCAACCGACGCTCGATGCCGCGGTCGAGTAAATGATACAACACCTGGTTGCAAGCCATCGGTTCATTGCGCAGCGCGCGTTCGGCGGCAATTAAATCTTCGACGTCGAAATTGCTGACGCCGATGTTGCGAATCGCGCCCTCGCTAACGAGTTTCTCCATGGCGCGCATAGTTTCGCGGATCGGATAACTGCCGGGCCAGTGGAGCATATACAAATCGAGCCAGTCGGTTTTGAGCCGCGCCAGGCTGCGTTCGCAGGCACGCAACGTGCCGTCGTAGGACGCGTTGGAAGGCAGTACTTTACTGGCGAGAAAAACCTCGTCGCGCCGCCCGGCGATGGCCGCGCCGACGATATCTTCGGCGGCGCCGTACATCTCGGCGGTGTCGATGTGGTTCATACCGAGATCGAGGCCAAGGCGCAGGGTGGCGAGAGCGGCGCTGATGTCACCGCTGTCGATATACCAAGTGCCTTGACCGATCACCGACACTTTTGCGGGGCTTGGTCCGAAAGGACGAACTTCCATGCTGATCCTCGTATTACAATCTTGGCGCCAAAATGGTGTGGTCGTCATCCCATGGGCTTCTCTTCGAGCGGCTGATCCTCGGCTGGCGAAGTTTGCAGCTGAATCCGATTCGACCGAGGTACGATGGATGACGCGATTTAGCCGTACAGCGATGCATTTTTATAGCCCTGCTTGCGGCTTCGTGCAGCGTGCTTCCGGTGGGATCAGCGCTTCATCGCCGTAACGGTTTACCCGTGGCGCCCACACATCGCACCAGTGCATGGTTCCTTGGGCATCGATGACGACAATGGCGTCCGCCGCGATAGGCGGTTTGAGTTCGCTCGTCGGGACCACCGGATCCAGCGCCGGTAACGGGGTTACTAAGGCGCTATTGTTGGGAAAGTTCAGGCTAAACTCACTCATCCCGCGATTTCCTGTGCTTTTTATCGTTGCTCCTTCATCGATTCCCGATCGGGCGCTATCCTTTGGTACTTTTCTGAGTTTTGCCTTTATCCGCATATTGAAATTCAGGCAGTGCTTTCAGCGCTTCTTTCGTTGCGCCGGGCAAAACCAGTCTATTATTTTCTTGCTTAATGCGACTGAACGGGATCGCCACGTCGTGCTTACCCATGCCCAGGAATCCCCCCACACCAACGATCGCGAACGACACCGACTTTTCCGGAGAAATAATCAAATCATCAACATTGCCGATCTTTTCGTTCTTATCGTTGTAGACGGCTTTGCCGAGGATGGTTTTTTTCGTACTCCAACCCGTCGCGACGAGTTTTGTTTCCTCCTGACTGACGCCGATAGTTTGCGAGCCAGCGACCTGAGCCTGTGCCGTTAGCGCGCCGGCAGACAGCGCCGCCGTGAGTCCCGCCGCCACCACGTATCCCGTCAATGGTTTAAAGACGGTTTCATTCAACAGCCGAGTTTTTTTAAACATGATCTTTTCTCCTTTTCTGCTGCTTTAAGCGCAACACCCATGCCAGCAGCCGAATTGCGGAAAATTTGGCTTTGCCTGTGAGAAGCAAATCCTGCTTGGTTGCAACAACTTGGTTGCAAGAGAGTGTAGTCGATCCTTGCTAACGGTCAGCGTCATGCACGTGTAGCTCTCTCCAATCGACTCGCGATAATCCGCAAATTTACGACGGCTCGTGAGCGCAGATGCGATTTGATGTTGAGATTCAAGAGCATGTATCGCTGGCCTTTCATTTGCTCCAATGAGATTCAGAGCATTTGTCGTTGGCCTTTCATTTGCTGCAATTCAAAAACAGGACTTACAAATACTGACGGTTCTTAATTTCGATGAGGAGGTTAGTTATGGCGAAGCAAGCCAAAGAAACGTCGACTGAACAGCGCGGCAACCTGATGCTATGGAAGCCCGTTGCTGAAATGGCACGCTGGGAACGCGAGATTGAGCGTATGCTTGGTAATTTCCTTACCGGCCGGAGAAATTCTGGGTTCGATGAGAGATCGTGGCCAGGCAGTAACTTTGGCTTGGCCGAGCCGAGTGTCGACCTCTACGAAAAAGACGACGAGATCGTCGTCAAGGCGGAACTTCCCGGGCTGACCAAGGACGATATTCAGGTATCGCTCGCGGACAATATTTTAACGATCAAGGGAGAAAAGAAAAAAGAAGAAGAGGACGAGGGCAAGGATTATTACCGCTCCGAGCGCGTTTACGGCATGTTTACCCGGACCCTGCCGCTGCCCGCGGAAGTCAACCCGGAAAAGATCAACGCTACGTTCAAAAACGGAGTATTGGAGATTCGCCTGCCAAAAAGCGAAGCGGCAAAGAAAAAAGCCATCAATGTAAAAGTTCAAAGCTGACGCGCGATTAAATTTGTTGGTTCAGAGAAACTCAAAACAATAGAAAAGGGAGGTAAAAGAAAATGGCGAGATGGGACCCCTATAATAGTAGTGGAATGGAAACACTCCGCAGCGAAATCGCTCAAGCCTTCGATCGAGCGGGACCGCAATTTGCGCCTATGTTCCGGACGGCTTTTTTACCCGGCCGGGGCGCGCGTGAGTACCCGCTGATCAATCTTTACGACGATCAGAACTCCATCTATGTCGAAGCGCTGGCGCCGGGTGCGGATCCGGCGTCGTTCAATATTTCGGTTGCCGGCGAAACCCTGACTCTGTCCGGTGAAAAACCCCGGGTGCAGGGAGAGATAAAGCCCGAGGCATTCCATCGGGAAGAGCGCGCGGCGGGTAAGTTTGTTCGGAGCATCGAACTGCCGGTGGACGTCGATGGGAATAATGTAACCGCGCAATACAAGAACGGGCTGTTGTTGATCAACCTGCCCAAGTCGGAGAAGGCAAAGCCGCGGCAAATCAACGTGCAGGTGGCCTAAGGCTCAGTACGCAGTACTAGACGAATATAAAAATAAACGGAGGAGCTAAGTTATGGCGGAGAAAACCGTAGCCGCAACCAGCGGAAAACAGGCGGTAGCAACAGGTCGAGA
>Ga0193743_1003084_pt1 | contig 11311 bp, 14 predicted proteins | sample L2c2metaG_FD_143038 | JGI IMG/M metagenome (GOLD analysis project Ga0193743, IMG submission 143038) | Soil microbial communities from a riparian zone of the East river system, Colorado, United States - L2c2 | ecosystem: Environmental > Terrestrial > Soil > Riparian zone | place: USA: East River...
CTGCGGCGTGCGCCGGCTGTCGTCGGGCTTGTAGTAGTCGTCGGTGAACGCCTCGATGACCGTGGTCGGCCCGTTCACCCCCTGGTCGCCGAACGCGGTGAAGGTGAACGGGGCACGCCCGGTCGGCGCGGTGCTGAACACCGAATCCGGGGTGGTCCCGCCGCCCGGCAGCCGGAACCGGTAGTGGTAGCGCTGGCCGGCGCTGAGCTGGTCGGCCAGCCCGTGCACGAAGAACTGGTCGGCCGACCGGATCGAGCCGTCCTGCTGCGGCACGTGGCTGATCAGCTCGCGTACCTCGGCCGCGATGGTGCTGCCGTAGTTCGCGTCGGTGCCGATGTCGATCAGGACCTGGCCACTGGGTTTCGCGGTGAGCTCGCCGCCAATGGCCATCTGCCGCGTCGGGTCCGCGCCGAAGGACAGGTGCCGCCCGCTCAGTGCCAACGGCGCCGGCGCGCCGGCGACCGTGCCGCCGGTGCTCGGCGAACCGCAGGCGGCCAACACCGAGCCGATCCCGCCCACCACGCCCAACCCGGCCAGCGCCCCGACCGCCCCGCGCAGCGCGCTGCGTCGGCTCACTGGGCGGGCCTTCAGGAACCCGCGCAGCCAGTCGTTCTGCTCGCCGATGCTCATCTGTGCGGCCAGGGCGGCCGGTATCCCGACGTCCGGGGTTTCGCCTGGTGGGTTCAACGATCGCGTCATGGCTGCAAATCCACCAGGCGTTCGTCACGGTGTCAGGCCATCCGACGTGAAGGATGGGTGAACGCGCGCTGTCCGATCGGTGCTGGGGGTCCGATTTCGTGCTGGCCCCGCGCGTTGTGTAGCATCGTTGGGGCTTCGCGGGGGTTCCTCCCCGGGCAGCTGACCCGCCCCTTTAGCTCAGTCGGCAGAGCGTCTCCATGGTAAGGAGAAGGTCTACGGTTCGATTCCGTAAAGGGGCTCGACACCTTCGGGTGCCCGGGGAAAGTGTGACCTGTACAGCGGTGTAGCTCAGTCGGTAGAGCAAGCGGCTCATAATCGCTGTGTCGCCGGTTCAAGTCCGGCCACCGCTACCAGTGCCAACCGACATGATGTGAGCAGGAGATTCAAGTGGCCGCCACCGACGTTCGTCCGAAAATCCGCATGATCTTTTCGGTGTGCAAGCACCGCAACTACATCACCAAGAAGAACCGGCGTAACGACCCGGACCGGATGACCCTGAAGAAGTACTGCCCGAACTGCAAGGTCCACCGGGCGCACCGCGAGACCCGCTGACCCGGGTGGTCGACGAGTCCTACGTAGGTCGCACGCTCCCGCCTTCGCCGCCGTACCAGGTTGGGCGGGAGCGCATTCGCGAGTTCGCCACGGCGGTCGGTGAGCGCAGCCCGCTGTGCCACGACGTAGCGGCGGCGCGCGCCGCGGGGTATCCCGACCTGGTCGCCCCGCCCAGCTTCCCGGTGGTGTTCACCATGCCCCGGATCGAGCTGTTTCTGCGCGATCCCGGATTCGGCTGGCGGTTCGAGGGCACCGTGCACGGCGATCAGAAGATCGAGTTCCAGCGCCCGATCCACGCCGGCGACGAGTTGGTCACCGTGGTCCGGGTGGACGGCCTGCGCACCCGTGCCGGCACCCACATGCTGACCCTGCACTGCGCGGTGTCCACCATCGATGGCGAGCCGGTCTGTGCCACCGAGGCGCTGCTGCTGAGCCAGGAGGACGCGGGATGAGCGCCACAGCGGGCAGCGAGCGAGCACGGACCGATCTCACGGACATCGTCGAGGGCAGCGAGCTGCCGTCGCTGTCCGTGCGGCTGACCCGGACGGACCTGATCCGCTACGCCGGCGCATCCGGCGACTTCAACCCGATCCACTGGAATGACCGGGTCGCCGAATCGGTCGAGCTGCCCGGCGTGGTGGCGCACGGCATGCTCACCATGGCGTTGGGCGGCCGGTTGGTCACCGAGTGGCTCGGCGATCCCGGAGCCGTGCTGTCCTACCAGGCCCGATTCACCCGCCCCGTGCCGGTGCCGGATGTGGTGGACGGCGTGGACGATCCCACGCTCGGAGCTGTCCTCGAGCTGACCGGCACGGTCAAGTCGATCTCGGTCGCGGACGACGGAGCGCGCACCGCCCGGGTGGACATCTCAGCCAAGTTCGACGGCAAGGCGGTGCTCGGCCGGGCCGCCGCGGTGGTCCGGCTACCCGCCTGATCCGAACGAGCGGCCCCGCCGCGCTGGCGGGTGAACACTGTGCGCGTGCCGCGCGGCGGCGTTGCGGGACGGCGCGCTAGGGACAATGCTGCCGGCGTCCCAGATCCGTACCGAAAGGACCCGGCAGTGAACTTCGGCAAGCTGGTGGACAAGGCGTGGGAAGACAAGACGGCGGACGAGATTCTCGCCGCGCCGCCTTCGGCGCTGGAGGGGCTCACCCCCGCGCATGACGAGAAGCTCGCCGAGTTCGGCATCAAGACCATTGGCCAGCTGGCGAACTGGAAGTACGCGAAGCGGGCCCGGGCGCTGGCCGACCTGGCCGAGACCGACAAGTAGTTCCATTCACCCTGGCAGCGGCCGGGATGACCTTCCGCCACGCCGGCGGGGTGGGAGCGGTGACAGTCCGCTCCGGCCCCGCCGGCGTGTGTTTCCGGCTGGTCTCAGCTTGGCGGATTCCTTGACGCTGTTGCGGATTACGCGCCAGGATGCACGGAGCGCGACCTCAGTGGCCTCTCAGTAGGCATGTACGAGCACTGGCGAACCGGAAGGGAGGAAGGCTCCGGTTCCCCCCGGCGCCGACATCGGATGACTATCGCGGACTCCGCCCGCACACCCGCCCAAGGGCCGGGCCAGCCACCGAATGCGCCAGGCAACGGCCAGCACGGTGGCGCTGAATCGGGCGCCGATACGCCGCCGTCGGTCGATCGCTGGGTCTTCGGCACCGCCGGCATGCTGACTGTCGCGTTCATCGCCTGGGGCGTGTTCGGCACCGACTCGCTTGGCGCGGTGACCAGCGCTGTCCTCAACGGCGTGATGAAGGGCGGCGGCTGGGCGTTCGTGCTCGCCGCCTCCAGCTTCGTGGTCTTCTGCATCTGGCTGGCGTTCAGCCGCTACGGGCGGATCCCGCTGGGGCGGGACGGCGAGCAGCCGGAGTTCCGCACGGTCTCCTGGATCGCCATGATGTTCAGCGCCGGGATGGGCATCGGGTTGATGTTCTACGGCGTCAACGAGCCGCTCACCCACTTCACCAGCCCGCCACCGGGCACCGTCGCGCCGGGATCGCAGGAGGCGCTGGACGTCGCCATGGCGACCACGCTGTTCCACTGGACGCTGCACCCGTGGGCGATGTACGCGGTGGTCGGGCTGGCCATCGCGTACGGCAGCTTCCGGCGCGGCCGGACGCAGCTGATCAGTGACGCGTTCGCACCGTTGCTGGGCCAGCGGCGGGCGAACGGGCCGATCGGCCGGGCGATCGACGTGATGGCGATCTTCGCCACGCTGTTCGGCTCCGCGGCGTCGCTGGGGCTCGGCGCACTGCAGATCGGCGGCGGTCTGAAGGCCGGCGGGTACATGGACAACGTCGGCACCGGCCTGCTGGTGGTCGTCATCGCGGTGCTCACGGTCGCCTTCGTGGCCAGCGCGGTGAGTGGCGTGGCCAAGGGCATCCAGTGGCTGTCCAACATCAACATGGTGCTGGCCGGGCTGCTCGCGTTGTTCGTCTTCGTCGCCGGCCCGACCATCCTGATCCTCAACCTGCTGCCCACCGCGATCGGTGACTACTTCGGCAACCTGGCGCAGATGGCGGCCCGCACCGGTGCCAGCGGCGGCGACGCGATGGAGACCTGGCTGACCGGCTGGACGGTTTTCTACTGGGCCTGGTGGATCTCCTGGACCCCGTTCGTCGGCATGTTCATCGCCCGGATCAGCCGGGGCCGCACCATCAAGCAGTTCGTCACCGGCGTCATCCTGATCCCCAGCATGGTCAGCCTGGTCTGGTTCGCCGTCTTCGGCGGCGCCGCGGTGAGCCTGCAGCGCTCCGGCGTCGACCTGGCGTCCAAGAGTCCGGAGGAGCAGCTGTTCGGCGTACTGGATGCGTACCCGCTGGGGGTCGCGCTCGGCGTGGTGGCCATGCTGCTGGTGGCGATCTTCTTCGTCTCCGGCGCGGACGCCGCGTCGATCGTGATGGGCACCCTGTCACAGCGCGGCTCGATCGAACCCAGCCGGGGCGTGGTGATCTTCTGGGGCACTCTGATGGGCGCCATCGCGGCGATCATGCTGCTGGTCGGCGGTGGCGGAGACGCCGCGCTGAGCGGCGTCCAGAAGCTGACGATCATCACCGCCGCGCCGTTTGCCCTGGTCATGGTGCTGCTGTGCGTCTCGTTGACGAAGGAACTGCGCACCGACCCGATGGTGCACCGGGACGACCGGACCAGGGAGAAGGTCGAGCGCGCCATCGAGTACGGCACCGCCCGCTACGGCGAGCACTTCCACATCCGGATCGAACCCAAGAGCCCCAAAGACCCGTGAGTGGTATTGGTCGCTATAGCGACCAATACCACTCACGGGCTCTGACCTGGCTTTACTTCGCTTCGGTGAGCAGCGCGCCCATCCGCTCCACGCCGGTGCGCAGGTCGTCGTCGCCGAGCGCGTAGGAGAGCCGGAAGTAGCCGGGCGTGCCGAACGCCTCACCCGGGACCACCGCGACCTCGGCGTGCTCGAGGATCAGCGCAGCCAGGTCCACGCTGGTGGCCGGCCGCTGCCCGCGCAGTTCCTTGCCCAGCAGATCCTGGACCGAGGCGTAGACGTAGAACGCGCCGTGCGGGGTCGGGCAGCTCACCCCGGGGATCGCGGAGAGCAGCTCGACGATGGTCTTGCGCCGCCGGTCGAACGCGGAGCGCATCTCGACCACCGCGTCCAGCGGGCCGGCCACGGCGGCCAGCGCCGCGCGCTGCGCCACGTTGCACACGTTCGAGCTCAGGTGCGACTGCAGGTTGCTCGCCGCCTTGATCACGTCGGCCGGGCCGACCATCCAGCCGACCCGCCAGCCGGTCATCGCGTAGGTCTTCGCCACGCCGTTGACCACCACGCAGGTGTCGGCCAGCTCGGGCACCGCGACCGGCAGCGACTCGGCGCGCACCCCGTCGTAGACCAGGTGCTCGTAGATCTCGTCGGTGATCACCCAGATGCCGTGCTCGACCGCCCACCGGCCGACCTCGGCGACCAGCTCGGGCGGGGCCACCGCGCCGGACGGGTTGGACGGCGAGCACCACAGCAGCACCTTGGTGCGCTCGGTGCGGGCCGCCTCCAGTTGCTCCACCGAGGGCAGGTAGCCGCTCCGCTCGTCGGTGAGCACCACCACGGGGGTGCCGCCGGCCAGCGTGATGCACTCCGGGTAGGTGGTCCAGTAGGGCGCCGGCAGCAGCACCTCGTCGCCCGGGTCGACGAGCGTGGCGAACGCCTGGAACACCGCCTGCTTGCCGCCGTTGGTGACCAGCACCTGGCCGGCCTTGATGTGGTAGCCCGAGTCGCGCGCGGTCTTGGCCGCCACGGCTTCCTTCAGCTCGGGCAGACCGGCGGCCGGGGTGTACCGGTGGTTGCGCGGGTCGACGCAGGCGGCCTGGGCAGCGTCCACGATGTGCGGCGGGGTCGGGAAGTCCGGCTCGCCGGCACCGAAACCGATCACCGGCCGGCCGGCTGCCTTGAGTGCCTTGGCCTTCGCATCGACGGCCAGCGTGGCCGACTCGGCGATGCCGCCGATACGGGCCGAGACGCGGGGTCGGGCGGTTTGGGACAGGGCTGGGCTCGCGGAGGACATGCCTCCATCCTGTCAAACTTGGCAAATCGACCGTCGTCGCACCTAAGAGTCCTGGATCCGGCCCGCTCGGGGGGCCGTGGGCGGCGCGGATTGGGGCGTAAAGTTGTGGTGCCGTACACTCGCTGCGGCTGGCTCGTCGTGTACACGCTCGTTTGTTCCGGCGCGCCGCTCTCCGCGATGCCACCCGGTTGTCACACCCGGGCGGTTGCGTGGACGGAAGTTGCCATAGGGGTGTAGCTCAACTGGCAGAGCAGCGGTCTCCAAAACCGCAGGTTGCAGGTTCAAGTCCTGTCACCCCTGCCACCTGACACATGGGTGTTGAGAACAGAAAGCGGGAACTAGTGGAGCAGCGGACGTGACTGAGGAGCGCGAGTCGGAGCGGGCCGGCCGGGATCGTCCGGCGTCCGCCGCCGACCGGCGCGGCCCGTCCGTCGGTGCCGAGATCGACGGGCGCAAGGGCCGGCCGACTCCGGCGCGCGACGGTCGGGCGGTGAAGGTTTCCCTGCTGGCCCGGTTGATGCGGTTCCTGCGCGAGGTAGTCGCCGAGCTCCGCAAGGTCATCTGGCCGACTCGGAAAGATCTGGTGACCTACACGATTGTCGTGCTGGTGTTCGTGTCCTTCATGGTGGCGCTGGTTGCTCTGCTCGACTACGTGTTCGCCAAGGGCGTGTTCGCGGTGTTCGGCAACGCCTAGCAACCAGAGGGTGGCCGAACCTCACGTCGCGAATCTGCGACGGACCAGGCACGGAAAGGAAGCGAGACTGCAGTGACCTCCTACGACGGCGGTCCGGAGCCGACCAACGACACCCCGGACACGAAGGTGGCCGAGGCGGTTGGGCACGCCGGCCAGCTCGACGAGCCGGAGGCGCAGGACGACGCAGCCAACGACTTCGGTGCCCAGGACGAGACCGAAACGGCGGTCGACGAGACTGCCGATGACACGACTGACGATGACGAGGCGGATTCGGCCGATGCGTCGGCCGGCGACGAGCCCGCCGACGAGCCCGCCGATGTGGCCGACGAGCCGGAAGAGGAGCTCGACCCGGCCGAGGAGATGCGCGCCGCACTGCAGCGCGCGCCCGGCGAGTGGTACGTCGTGCACTCCTACGCCGGTTACGAGAACAAGGTGAAGAGCAACCTCGAGACCCGGGTGCAGACCCTGGACGTCGAGGACTACATCTACCAGGTCGAGGTGCCCACCGAAGAGGTCACCGAGATCAAGAACGGCCAGCGCAAGCAGGTGCAGCGCAAGGTGCTGCCCGGCTACATCCTGGTTCGGATGGAGCTGAACGACCAGTCCTGGGGCGCGGTGCGTAACACCCCCGGGGTCACCGGCTTCGTCGGCGCCACCTCCAAGCCGTCCCCGCTGACCATCGACGACGTGCTCAAGTTCCTGCTGCCGAAGCAGGAGCAGCCGAAGAAGGCCGCCGCCGGCAAGGGTGGCGCCGAGGCCGGCACGGGCAAGCCGTCGGTCGAGGTCGACTTCGAGGTCGGCGAATCGGTTACCGTGATGGATGGGCCGTTCGCCACGCTGCCCGCCACCATCAACGAGGTCAACATCGACGCGCAGAAGCTCAAGGTACTGGTGTCGATCTTCGGCCGGGAGACCCCGGTGGAGCTCTCGTTCAGCCAGGTATCCAAGATCTAGCCAGGTCGCGGCAGGGCGACCGGCTAAGTAGGTAGAAGGAACAGAGGACATGCCTCCCAAGAAGCGGAAACTCTCCGCGATCATCAAGCTCCAGATCAAGGCCGGCGCGGCCACCCCGGCGCCGCCGGTCGGTCCGGCGCTGGGTCAGCACGGCGTCAACATCATGGAGTTCTGCAAGGCGTACAACGCGGCCACCGAGTCCCAGCGGGGCAACGTGGTGCCGGTGGAGATCTCGGTCTTCGAGGACCGTTCCTTCACCTTCACGCTGAAGACCCCGCCCGCGGCGAGGCTGCTGCTCAAGGCGGCCGGCGTGGAGAAGGGCAGCGGCGAGCCGCACCGGCTCAAGGTCGCCTCGGTGACCATGGACCAGGTGCGGGAGATCGCCACGCAGAAGATGCCGGACCTGAACGCCAACGACATCGACCAGGCCGCGAAGATCATCGCCGGGACCGCCCGGTCGATGGGAATCACCGTCCAGGGCTGAACGTTCCACTAGGTGGGGAGCGCGGCGACTGGCCGTGGCCCCGGTGGGAGAGCCGAGCGCGGCTCGCACCACACCTGACTCAAGCGGCGGCCGCCCAACATCGCGGCGCCGCGAAACAACACAGAGGACAGTGAGATGAAGCGCAGCAAGAACTACCGCCAGGCGGCGGAGAAGATCGACCGGGAGAAGCTGTACACCCCGCTGGAGGCCGCCGGGCTGGCCAAGGAGACGTCCACCACGAAGATGGACCCCACCGTCGAGGTCGCCATGCGGCTCGGCGTTGACCCGCGCAAGGCCGACCAGATGGTCCGGGGCACCGTGAACCTGCCGCACGGTACCGGCAAGACCGCTCGGGTGATCGTGTTCGCGGTCGGTGACAAGGCCGACGAGGCCACCGCCGCCGGCGCGGACGAGGTCGGCTCGGAGGATCTGATCGCCCGCATCCAGGGCGGCTGGCTGGACTTCGACGCCGCGATCGCCACCCCGGACCAGATGGCCAAGGTCGGTCGGATCGCCCGGGTGCTCGGCCCGCGTGGCCTGATGCCGAACCCGAAGACCGGCACGGTGACCCCGGACGTGACGAAGGCGGTCAACGAGATCAAGGGCGGCAAGATCAACTTCCGGGTGGACAAGCAGTCCAACCTGCACCTGGTGATCGGCAAGGCGAGCTTCGGCACGGAGAAGCTGGTGGAGAACTACTCCGCCGCGCTGGACGAGATCCTGCGGGCGAAGCCGTCCGCCGCCAAGGGCAAGTACCTGAAGAAGATCACCTTCAGCACCACGATGGGTCCGGGTATCCCGGTCGACACGAACCGCACCCGCAACCTGCTCGTCGACGAGGCACCCAGCGCCTGAGCGCTGCCACAGAACAACCGCCAGGGGCGGGTCGGGGCCGAGAGGTCTCGGCCCGCCTCGGTCGTTTCTGCACAGCCGTTCCCGCACAGCTCACTCCACCCACTCCCAGATGCCGTGGGCGTGGGCGTCCAGCGGGCCGCCGGCCGGCTCGCGTTGCTCGACGGTGTAGTGGTAGCGGCCGGGCTGCCAGTCGTCCTGCGCGGCGAGCTGTTCCAGATGCACCAGCGCCCAGTCCCGCCAGTCGTCGACCCCGGTGGGGGACACCACCGGTGGGTCACACTCGATCTCGATGAACGGCTGGGGCTTGCCGCTCAGCCCGGACCACATGCTCACGTCGATCCACACCGCGGCGGCTGAGCCCATCGTGACCTCCTAGTATGAGCAGAGACTAGCCCGCGCTCAGGAGACCAACCGGGGCGAGGCCGGGGCTACCCGACCCGGTGATACGAGCCCGCCGGACGTCACGTATCGTGGTGGTGTTCCACCGAAGACCGCAGGTCTCCGTGCGCCCGCTCTGTGGGGGTGCGGACGAAGGCCCCGCCGCAGGCGGGCGGCCCGCGCAGGAGGACGAGGTTGTTGCCCGACGTTGGCTTTCGCCGCGTCGTGTTCACGCCCCGTGCGCCCTGCGCCGGGGCGTTCGTCGTCTGCTGGGTCATCGAGTCCGAATCGGGCTGGCTCGCGGTCCTTGGTGGCACACGCCCTGATACCGCTACATGAGGAGGCCCGATGGCACGGCCCGACAAGGTGGCCGCCGTCGAGGAGATCACCGAGCGTTTCCGCGGTTCGTCCGCGTCGGTGATCACCGAATACCGCGGTCTGACCGTGACGCAGCTCTCCGAGCTGCGCCGGGCGCTCGGGGGCTCGGCAAGCTACCGGATCGCGAAGAACACCCTGGTCAAGCGGGCTGCCGCGGACGCCGGTGTGCAGGGGTTGGACGAGCTGCTGGTCGGCCCCACCGCGATCGCCTTCGTCACCGGCGAGCCGGTTGACGCGGCCAAGGCGCTGCGCAACTTCGCCAAGGACAACAAGGGTCTGGTGATCAAGGGCGGCGTGATGGACGGCCGCCCGCTGAGCACCGACGAGGTGAACAAGCTCGCCGACCTGGAGTCCCGTGAGGTGCTGCTGGCCAAGCTGGCCGGCGCCATGAAGGGCAACCTGGCCAAGGCGGCCGGCCTGTTCAACGCTCCGGCGTCGCAGGTCGCCCGACTCGCCCAGGCCCTTGCCGACAAGCGCGCGTCCGAAGGCGGAGCCCCCGCCGAGGCGCCCGCCGACGCGGAATAGCCGCACGCCCAAGCCCAACCCGCTGTAGACCGAACCTGTAAGAGAGGAACCGCCACCATGGCGAAGCTGTCCACCGACGAGCTGCTCGACGCGTTCAAGGAAATGACGCTGCTCGAGCTGTCGGAGTTCGTGAAGAAGTTCGAGGACGTCTTCGAGGTCACCGCCGCCGCGCCCGTCGCGGCCGCCGCGGGCCCGGCCGCTGCCGCCGCCCCGGTCGAGGAGGAGAAGGACGAGTTCAACGTCGTCCTCGAGGCCGCCGGTGAGAAGAAGATCCAGGTCATCAAGGTGGTCCGCGAGCTGGTCTCCGGCCTCGGCCTGAAGGAAGCCAAGGACCTGGTCGAGGCCGCGCCGAAGCCGATCCTGGAGAACGCGCCGAAGGAGGCCGCCGAGGCCGCCAAGGCGAAGCTGGAGGAGGCCGGCGCCAAGGTCAGCCTCGCCTGATCCTGGCACCACACGCACCACACCGTCGAAGGGCGGGCCGGACCCACTGGGTCGGGCCCGCCCTTTGCGCTGGTAGAGGGTCGTGAGTGGCGATGGTCGCTATAGCGACCATCGCCACTCACGACCTCTGACCTGCGGTTTTACCGGGGATGGGCCGGCTCGCGGTAGCGGACCAGGCTGAGCGCGTAGTCCACGTACCGCTCCGCGACGTCCTCCGGGGTCAGCGTCAGCGCCATCTGGAACCAGGCGGCTACCGACACCGACATGGTGACCACCGCCCGACTGGCGTCCAGCGGGTACCGGGTGCGGAACAGCCCGCGGGCGGCGCCGTCCAGCACGGCGGTGTCGACCAGCCGCTGTACCTCGGTGCGCCGAGCCGCGATGCGCCGCCGGCTGGCCGATTCCACGCTGCGCATCTCGCTGGCCGCGACCAGCCCGAGGCCCCTGCGGTGGCAGTGATAGAGCACCAGCGCACTGACCAGCAGCTCCAACCGGAGCGCCGGGTCACCGGCGCCCTCCACGTCGGCCGCGTCCAGCCGCCAGCGCAGGTCGGCCAGCGCCGCGTCCAGCACGGCGACCAGCATGTGCTGCTTGCTGGGGTAGTGATGGTAGAGCCCGGGAACGGACAGGTCGGCCTGCCGAGCGATCTCCCGCATCGTGGTTCCGTGATAGCCCAGGGTGACGAAGCTCTTGGCTGCCGCCCCTAAGACCGGATCCAGGTCGAGCGAAGGGGAGAAAGTCCGCCAGTCCGAAACCGTACGTAACGCCCCATTCATGCTCCGACCTTACGGCGGTCACTCACTCGTGGGGTACGGCCGCGCC
>Ga0193743_1003085_pt1 | contig 11311 bp, 10 predicted proteins | sample L2c2metaG_FD_143038 | JGI IMG/M metagenome (GOLD analysis project Ga0193743, IMG submission 143038) | Soil microbial communities from a riparian zone of the East river system, Colorado, United States - L2c2 | ecosystem: Environmental > Terrestrial > Soil > Riparian zone | place: USA: East River...
ATCACCATCCCCACCGAGCTGCGCGAACAGCTGGCCGCCGATGTCGACGGGTACGCCAACCGGCTCGTCGACTTCCTGCTGCGCTCGGTACTGAGCACCGCCTGACCTCGCCGGGGTGACCGGGCACTCACTTGCGGCCGGCTACCGGCCGGGATAGCTTCGAGTTTCGGACGAGTCACGTCTAGTAAAGCGAGCGCGCATGGCGAGCATCTCCGACATCGACCCCCGAACCCCCGTCCTGGTCGGCGTGGGGCAGGCCTCCGAGCGCATCGACGACGCCGGCTACCAGCGGTTGTCCGCCGTCGAACTGGCCGCCTCGGCCGCCCGCGAGGCGCTCGCGGACACCGGAGCCGACCGCGCCGAGGTGGCCGCCGCCATCGACACGGTGGCCGGCGTCCGGCAGTTCGAGATCTCCACTCCGTTCGCGCGCGCCCCGCTGGGCCGCTCCAACAACTTCCCGAGGTCGGTGGCCCGCCGCCTCGGCGCCACGCCCACCAGGGCCATCCTGGAGATCACCGGCGGCCAGGCCCCCCAGCACCTGGTCACCGAGCTGGGCGGGAGCATCGCCGCCGGCGCCGCCGAGGTCGTGCTGATCTTCGGGTCGGAGGCCATCTCCACCGCGCGGCACCTGTCCGGCGCCCCGGACAAGCCCGACTTCGCCGAGCAGGTGGACGGCGACCTGGAGGACCGCGGCTACGGCATCGCCGGGCTGGTGACCCGCCACCAGGCCACCCACCGGCTCACCGACGCGCCGACCCAGTACGCGCTGTGCGAGCAGGCCCGGCGGGCTCGGCTCAAACAGTCCCGCGAGGAGTACGCGGCCGGGATGGGCGAGCTGTTCGCGCCGTTCACCGCCGTCGCGGCGGCCAACCCACACGCGGCCGCCCGCACCGTGCGCACGGCCGCCGAGCTGAGCACGCCGTCCGACCGCAACCGGCTCATCGCCGACCCGTACACCCGGTACCTGGTGGCCCGCGACCAGGTCAACCAGGGTGCCGCCGTGCTGCTCATGTCGGTGGCCGCCGCCCGACGGCTGGGTGTGCCGGTCGACCGGTGGGTGTTCCTGCACGGGCACGCCGACCTGCGCGAGCAGCCGCTGTTGGACCGCCCCGACCTGGGCGCCGGCCCGGCGTCGGTGCTCGCCGCCCAGCACGCGCTGGACGTCGCCGGCATCGGCGTGGACGAGCTGGCCACGGTGGACCTGTACAGCTGCTTCCCGATCGCGGTGGCCAACGTCAGTGAGGGCCTCGGGCTGACCGGAAAGCCGCTCACCCTCACCGGCGGGCTGCCGTTCTTCGGCGGCGCGGGCAACAACTACTCCATGCACGCCCTGGCCGAGTCGGTGCACCGGCTGCGCGCGGCCCCGGGCAGCTACGGGCTGGTCGGCGCCAACGGCGGCATCCTGAGCAAGTACTCCGCCGGCGTCTACTCGACCACGCCGACGCAGTGGCCGGCCAGCCGTTCCGCCGACCTGCAGGCCGAGATCGACAGCACGCCGACGGTCGAGCAGGCGTACCAGGCGGACGGCTGGGGCACCGTGGAGACCTACACGGTGACCCACCGGGGCGAGGAGCGCACCGGCATCGTGATCGGCCGGCTGGACGCCGACGGCCGGCGCTTCATCGCCATCACCGAGGCCGGCGACCAGGAGACGCTCGAGCTGCTCACCGAGGCCGACCCACTCGGTGGGCGGGTGTACGTCCGCTCGTTCGGCAAGGGCAACCGGGTCACCACCTCCGACCACCGCATGGACCAGCTGTTCCCGCCCCGGCCGGCGACGCTGCGCGAGGAGTACCAGCACGTCCTGGTGCGCCGCGACGAGCACCTGCTGGAGGTCACCATCAACCGGCCGGACGCGCGCAACGCGCTGCACCCGCCGGCCAACGACGAGCTGGACGAGGTCTTCGACGCGTTCTTCGCCGACCCCGAGCTGTGGGTGGCGATCCTGACCGGCGCCGGTGACCAGTCGTTCTCCGCCGGGAACGACCTGGCCTACACCGCCGCCGGCAAGCCGATGTGGGTGCCGAAGAACGGCTTCGCCGGGTTGACCAGTCGCCGGGGGATGACCAAACCGGTGATCGCCGCGGTGAACGGCTACGCGATGGGCGGCGGCTGCGAGATCGCGCTGGCCTGCCACCTCGTGGTGGCCGACGCGACCGCCCGGTTCGCGCTCAGCGAGGTCAAGGTCGGCCTGGTCGCGGGCGCCGGCGGGCTGGTCCGGCTGCCCCGCGCGATCCCGCCGAAGGTGGCCACCGAGCTCATCCTCACCGGCCGACGGCTCAGCGCGACCGAGGCGCTGGGCTACGGGCTGGTCAACCGGGTCACCGAGGCCGGCGGCGCGCTGACCGGCGCCCGCGCGCTGGCCGAGGAGATCCTGACCGGCTCGCCCACCTCGGTCCGCGCCTCGCTGCGGATCATGGCCGAGACGGACGGCATCACCGACACCGTGGACGCGGTGACCTACCCGTCCGGCGCACTGGACGAGCTCATGGTCAGCGAGGACATGATCGAAGGCCTCACCGCCTTCACCCAAAAACGCCCACCCCACTGGCGCAACCGCTAACCCCACCCCACAAAGCCCGCGAGTCGGGGCTCTCAGCACACTGAGTCGGCGCTCTCAGCACACCGAGCGCGTCGCGTGGTCAGGTGGTGGGCAGCGGCTGGCTCGGACAGCCGGCGAGTACCCGGTCGATCGCGTCGCGTTCGGCGGGGATCACCCAGAGCCGGTACTTGGCCTTCACCGCGACCTGGCGGGCCACGTAGTGGCAGCGGTAGGCCTTGTTCGCCGGCAGCCAGGCGGCCGCGTCCCGGTCGCTCTTGGCTTGGTTGGTCGGCCCGTCGACGGCCAGCAGCTCGAGCAGGTCCCCGGCCATCTGTGCGCGGGTCTGCTGGTCAAGCTGCTGGGCGCCGGTCCGCCACGCGTCGGCCAGCGCCACCACGTGGTCGATCTGGACCGCCTCGCTGGTGCCCTGGCCACGCACGAAGTTGATCTGCTTGCCGGTGTACGGGTCGAGCAGCCGCCCGGAGGCCACCACGCACCGGGAACCCTTCCGCAGCTGAACCGCCGTCATGTCCCTGGCCAGCACCTGGTTGCGCTGGTCGCAGCCGCTGCGGTCGACGTCCGCCCAAGCCGGTCCGAACGCGGCTCGGCTGTAGCCGGTCAGCGGCGCCGGGCCTTTCACCGGAAGTGCGGCCAGCGCCGAGCGGGCGTCCCCCGCCACCACCGAGCCCCCCGAGGGCACCGGCGAGTCCGCTGGGCCCCCCGCCGGCCCCGGCACCGGCGCCACCTGGGGCTCCGGCACCAACGACGCCGGCGAGGCCGGCGAGGCCGCTTGAGGCTGCGGCACCGACGGCGCCGGCACCGACGGCGGCGCGGGCGACGCCGGCGGCACCACCGACGGCGTGGCCCCAGGGTGCAGGTTCTGGTTGATCGACACCGCCGGCGCGATGACCACGTGCCCCGGCGCGGGTGAGACCACCCAGCGCGCGGCGGCGGCGGATCCCACGGCCAACGCGACCATCAGGACTCCGGTGGCAAATCGGGACGCCACTACCGATGTGCGGCCTCGGCGCCCCTTACCACCTGGAGCGCGGTGCACCGTGTCAGACATCTTCGACTCCAACGAGCTCGGTGCGGCCAGGACACCGGCACGGCACCGCCGGCCAGCTGGGCATGCGGCACGGCCAACCACAAGCGGACCGATCCTGCACCGCGCGCGGCGCCGGACCGCGCCAACACGCCGAGCGTGGGATTGATCACTTACCCGAAGCCGCCGGCCAGCACCGATCCGTACCGATCGGTATATTTGAAAGGCTCAGGCGCACGACCGGCGGAGGCCACGATGAGAACCGGACGACCTCGCGAGTTCGACATCGACCAGTCGCTCGACCGCGCGGTTCAGGTGTTCTGGCGGCAGGGCTACGAGGGCACCGCGATCTCCGACCTGACCGAAGCCCTCGGCATCAACCGGCCGAGCCTTTACGCGGCCTTCGGCAACAAGGAGTCGCTTTTCCGGCGAGCGCTGGACCGATATGCGGGTCGGACGGCGCGCTACGTTCCCGAGTCGCTGGAGCAACCCACCGCCCGCGCCGTGGTCGAGCACCTGCTCCGCGGCGCGGTGGACGCGACCACCGGCCGAGGGACGCCTCGGGGCTGCCTGGCTGTGCAGAGCGCGCTGGTCTGCTCGCCGGACAACGACCCGGTGCGCCGCAAGCTCGCCTCCTGGCGGCGCGCCGGCGAGGCCGCCACCAGGGCCCGCCTGATCCGGGCGCGCGAGGAGGGAGACCTGCCGACCGGCGCCGACCCCGCCGACCTGGCCCGCTGGGTCACCACGGTGATCCAGGGCATCGCGGTGCAGGCCGCTGGCGGTGCCAGCCGCCGCCAGCTGCACCGCGTGGTCGAGATGACGCTGCGCGGGTGGGACGCCGTGGTCGCGGACGCGACCGCCGCGACGGACGCCCAGCCAGTCCCGGCGGGAGCGACGGACGCCCAGCCACCCCCGGCCACTTGACCGACTTCCCCGATCCGCCTAGATTGATACCTATCGGTACAGAACTAGCAGCAGGGAGATAACGATGGCTGACTCACTCGAGGGCAAGGTCGCCCTGGTCACCGGCGGTTCGCGCGGCATCGGCGCGGGCATCGCCAAGCGGCTGGCGGCGGACGGCGCGTCGGTGGCGCTGACCTACGCGAACTCCAAGGACCAGGCCGACCAGGTGGTCGCGGACATCGCGGCGGCTGGCGGCACCGCATTCGCCATCCAGGCGGACAGCGCGGTCGAGGCCGACGTGGTCGCCTCGGTCACCGAGACGGTGCAGCGGTACGGGCAGCTGGACATCCTGGTGAACAACGCCGGCGGCGGCACATTCGCCACGCTCGACGAGATGGCCACCGCCGACATCGACCGGACCCTGGCGGTGAACGTGCGGGCGGTGATCCTGGCGATCCGCGAGTCGCTGAAACACCTCGGCCCGGGCGGCCGGATCATCAACATCGGCAGCATCAACGCCGAACGGGTGCCCTTCGCCGGCATCTCGGTCTACGCCGCCAGCAAGGGCGCCATCGCGGGCCTGACCAGGGGCTTGGCTCGGGAGCTGGCACCGAAGGGGATCACCATCAACAACGTCCAGCCAGGGCCGGTGGACACCGACAACAACCCGGCGGACGGCCCGGCCGCGCCGCTGATGCTCGCCGCGATGGCGCTGGACCGGTTCGGCGACGTCAGCGAGATCGGCGCGTTCGTGTCCTTCCTGGCCGGCCCGGACAGCGGCTACATCACCGGCGCCAACCTGAACATCGACGGCGGCTTCACGGCGTAAACCGCGGTCACTCCTCGGCCGGCAGCGCGGATTCGTGCCACCGGCCGAGCAGCCGACGCTCCACCAGCACCACCGCGCCGAACAGCAGCAGAGACACCGCGCAGGCGGCCAGCACGGCGAGGAACAGCTCCGGGGTGCGCAGCCGCACCGCGCTCTCGGTGATCACGTAGCCGAGGCCGCCCTGCCCGCCGCCCACCCCAGCCACGAACTCCCCGACGATCGCACCGATCACCGCTGCTCCGGCGGCCACCCGCAGCCCGGTCAGGATGGCCGGCAGCGCGCTGGGCAACCGCAGGGACAGCAGCCGGACCCGGGGCGGCGCGCCCGCCATGGTGTAGAGCTGGACCAGGTTGCGGTCGGTCGACTTGAGCCCGGCCAGCGTGTTCGCGGCCACCGGGAACAGCGCGATCATGGCGGCCACCACGGTGTTGGTCACCGCGCCGGGGCCGAGCCAGACCACGAACAGCGGCGCGATGGCCACGATCGGGACGGTCTGCAGGATGATCAGGTAGGGGTAGAGCCCGCGCTCCATCAGCCGCCAGCGGGACATGACCAGGCCGACCAGCACGCCACCGATCCCGGCGAGCAGGAAGCCGACGTAGGCCTCGCGCATGGTCACCCAGGTCGGCGCGCTGATCATGGCCAGCTCGGCCAGCACGGTCCGACACATCGTCGCCGGGGACGGCAGCATGTACCCGGGAATGTCGAACAGCGTGATGACCAGCTGCCATGCCACCAGTCCGACGACCAGCGCGCCCACCGGCGGCAGCACCGTCCAGAGCAGCCGGGACCGGCCCGGCGCGGTGGATCGGGTCATATCCGGGCGCCTCCCAGCATTTCGGAGATCTGGATCCGTAGCTCACGCAGCGCGGGGTCGTCGCGCCCGGCCGCCCCAGCGCGAGGCGGCGGGCTGGGCGACCGGAACACCCGCACCAGATGGCCCGGCTGGGTACCCAGCACGGCGATCTGGTGGCCCAATCGCACCGCCTCGGAGATGGAGTGGGTGATGAACATGACGGTGAGTCCGCGCGAGCGCCACAGGTTCAGCAGCTCGTCGCCCATCTTCTCCCGGTTGAACTCGTCGAGTGCGGCGAACGGCTCGTCCATGAGCAACAGCTCCGGCTCGCTGGTCACCGAGCGGGCCAGGGACACCCGCATCCGCATGCCGCCGGACAGCTCTCGCGGGTAGGCCTTCTCGAAGCTGGCCAGCCCCACCATCTCGATGGCGCGCCGGGCCCGCTCCCGGCGCTGCGCTCGCGGCACGCCCTGCAACCGGGCCACCAGCTCCACGTTCGCCTGGATCGACCGCCACGCCAGCAGGGTCGGATCCTGGAAGACGTAGGACATCCGCTCGGTCCGGCGGGTGAGCCGACCGCTGGACGGCGCGGTGAGCCCGGCGGCCATCCGCAGCAGCGTGGTCTTCCCGCAGCCGGACGGCCCGACCAGCACGGTGATCTCGGCGCGGGCCAGGCTCAGGTCGATCGGGTCCAGCGCCCGGAAGCCGTTGGCGAACACCTTGTCGGCGGCCGCGAACTCCACCAGCGCGGTGTCCGGTTCGACCCGCTGGGCCACCGGCGCCGCCACCTCAGTACGACCCGGACGGCGGAGGCGGCAGCTGCGCCGGCGCGCCGATCGGGGGCAGCAGCGAGTCGTCGAACAGCTCGGTCGGCGACGGTCGGGTGGGGAGCTCGCCCAGCTGCTGCATCTGGTCGAGGAAGGTGCTCCAGCGCTGGGCCGACATCGCGCCGAGCTTGCTGGCGCCGTCCCCGGCGACCACGTAGGCGCGCTGCTTGTCCCAGGCGTACCAGATGCTCTGCATGGTCTGTTGGTTGTTTGCCGCCAGCAACGCCTGGTTCGCCGCCCGGGCCACGGATACGTCGCCCAGGTAGTCCCGCCAGCCCTGCATGCTCGCGGCCAGGAACCGTTGCAGCTGGTCATGATGGGAGGCGAGGTAGGACTCGGAGGTGAAGAACACGTCGTTGTAGGGGTTGAACCCGGAGCTGGAGAACGGGATGAAGGTGACCGGGACCCCGGCCTGCTGAGCCTGGTAAGCCTCGTTCGTCGGCCAGCCCTGCTGGACCAGCCGGTTGTTGTTCAGGAAGTTGGCGATCGAGCCCTGGTACTGCTGGGTCTGGAAGCTCACCCCGGTGGTCTTCTGGATCCACGCCGGCCCGAGCTGGCCGGCCTGGACCACCCAGGTCATGCCGGCCATCTGGGCGAACGACTTGATGCCGGTGTCGGCGTGCACCATCACGCCGACCGGGTTGTTCTGGTAGAGCGCGCCGATCGCAATGATCGGGATGCCCTGCGCTCGGGCCTGCACGATGCCGGCCGCGTCGGTGAACCCGACCTGCGCCCGGCCGGTGGCCACCAACTGGGTGGCGGAGACCTGTGGCCCGCCCGGCTGGAGCGTGACGTCCAGCTTCTTGTCCCGGTACAGGCCCTGCGTCTGGGCGGCGAAGAACCCGCCGCCCTCCGGGTCGGCGTACCAGGGCAGTACCAGGGTCAGCTGGTCGTTGCCGTCAGCCGGCGTCGAGCCGGCGCCGCCGGCGCACCCGCTGAGCACCGCGGCCAGGACCGCGGCGAGCACGGCCAGTAGCGCGACACCGGCACGGCGACCACGACTGACGCCCCGACCACCCAACAAGCGCTGCACCGGCACCGAGCTCCCCACTTGGTCTGGCCAACGGTCCATATGGACCAACCGCAGCGTAAGAGCCGCAAGGCCGGCGGTGGAGTCGTGCGAAACGTTGTAAAGCGATATTTACCGCCGAAGCGTGCCGGCAACATGGCGCGGCCCGGCTCCCCCCTCGGAGCCGGGCGCGCTGAACCAGACGTCACCAGACCGAGGGAGAGCACTGGCCTCCCCTTCGCCCCAATGGTTACATAGTTAGCATATATAAAGTTTTATAGGACGCCTCGGGGGTGCCAGATGACCACCACCAACCCGATCGCCGGCCAGCGGCGCGAGGACGAGCTCGACCCACCCAGGTATCCAATGCCCCGGGGTTGCCCGTTCGATCCGCCCGCCGATCTCGCCCGACTGCGCGCCAGCACGCCCATCTCCCGGGTCGCGCTATGGGACGGCAGCACCCCGTGGCTGGTCACCCGCTACGAGGATGTCCGCGCGGTGCTCGCCGACCGGCGGTTCAGCTCGGACACCGAGAAGCCCGGCTATCCGCCGACCTCCGCCGCCCAGCTGGTCCGGCGGCGCAGCACCCGGTCCTTCATCTCGATGGACGACCCCGACCACGCGCGGTATCGGCGGATGCTGATCGGCGAATTCACCGTGCGGCACATCGCCGGGCTGCGCCCGATGGTCGAGCGGGTCACGCACGAGCTGCTCGAGGCGATGGCCGCGCGCGCTACGCCGACCGACCTGGTGGACGCGTTCGCGTTGCCCCTGCCGTCGATGGTGATCTGTCAGCTGCTCGGGGTGCCGTACGCCGACCACGACTTCTTCCAGGAGCACTCGAAGAGCCTGCTCGACATCACCACCGAGCCGGACGAGGCGCTGCGCCGCAACGAGGAGCTGCGCGACTACCTCGTCGAGCTGGTGGCCAGGCGGGAGGCCGAGCCCACCGACGATCTGCTGGGTCGGCTGACCGAGCGCCGGGTCCGGACCGGCGAGCTGACCCGCGACGAAGCGGCGTCCATGGGCCTGCTACTGCTCATCGCCGGCCACGAGACCACCGCGAACATGATCGGCCTCGGCACCCTGACCCTGCTGCGCCACCCGGAGCAGGCCGGCCGGGTGCGTGACGGCGAGCCGGCCGTGGTGAACGCCGCGGTCGAGGAGCTGCTGCGGCTGCTCACCGTCACCCACATCGGGCGGCGCAGGGCGGCCACCGAGGACGTGCAGATCGGCGGGGTGATGATCCGCGCCGGCGAGGGGGTGATCGCGGCCAACGAGTCGGCCAACCGGGACCCCGCCGAGTTCGTCCGCCCCGACGAGCTGGACTTCGACCGGGAGGCCAACCACCACATGGCGTTCGGCTTCGGCGTGCACCAGTGCCTCGGCCAGCCGCTTGCCCGGCTCGAGTTGCAGGTTGCCTACTCCGCGCTGCTGCGCCGCTTTCCGCACCTGCGGGTGGCTGTGCCGGCCGAGGAGCTCCAGTTCCGCAACAACATGGTGGTCTACGGCGTGGACGCGCTGCCGGTGGCTTGGTGAGGTGATCGGCATGGAGGTTTCGATCGACCGGGATTCGTGCGTCGGGGCCGGCCAGTGTGTGCTGTCCGCCCCGGCGGTGTTCGACCAGGACGAGGACGGTCTGGTCGAGCTGACCAACCCGCGTCCGCCGGCCGAGCAGGAGCGGTCGGTGCGCGCCGCGGCCCGGCTGTGCCCGGCACGGGTGATCAGCCTGGGCTGAGCACCCAGGCGCCGCTCATCGGGCCAGGCCGTGCAGCAGCAATTCGGCGAGGTGCCCGTAGGCCTGCGCGTCGGCCAACCCGGTCGAACCGGCGACCTGTCGCCGCTGGATCCGGACCATCACCGAGGTGATCACGTCCGCCGCGAAGGCGACGTGCACCTCGCGGAACGCCCCGGCCGCGACCCCCTCGTCGATCAGCTGGCGGACCCGGTGCGCGGCGGCCCGGGTATTGCGCTCGTAAACCTCGGCGGCCGGCTGGAACGCCGCGACGTCGTCGAAGAACTGGGCGGACGCCGGGGCCAGCTCGGCGGACACCGCGTGCAGGTAGCCGGCCAGCCGCCCCGCCGGCGTGGACTCCGCCGCCAGGGCCGCCTCCACCCGCGCGGTGGCCCGCCGGAAAAAATGCACGACGGCCGCACGGACCAGCTGCTCCTTGCTACCGGCGATCCCGTAGAGGGTCCGCTTCGAACAGCGCAGCCGGGCGGCCAGATCGTCCAGGGTGACGTGCCCGAAACCCTCGCCGAGCAGCAGCTCCACCAGGTCGTCGAACAGCTCGGACCGGCGAGCGGCGCCGCGGCCCGTGGCCTTCGGGCCTATCGCTGGGGCATCCGTCACGTCGCCTACTCTCCCAAACCTCGATCCGCTACTGTATCCGGTACTGTCGTACCATTCACAGTACCGTTTCGCTGAGCTGGAGTCCCCGTGGCCGTTGACCGCCTGCTACCCACGTCCGAAGCCCAGGATCTGCTCGCACTCACCCGCGAACTGGGCGACAAAGAGCTCAGCACCCGGGTCGAGGAGCACGAGCGCAGCGAGACGTACCCGGACGGCGTGTTCGCCGTGCTCGGTGAGGCCGGCCTGCTCGGGCTGCCCTATCCCGAGGAGTACGGCGGCGGCGCCCAGCCCTACGAGGTCTACCTGCAGGTTCTGGAGGAGCTCGCGGCCCGGTGGGCGGCGGTCGCGGTGGCCACCAGCGTGCACGGACTGTCCTGCTTCCCGCTGGCCAGCTTCGGCACCGAGGAGCAGAAGCAGCGCTGGCTGCCGGACATGCTGGCCGGCCAGATGATCGGCGGCTACAGCCTCTCCGAGCCACAGGCCGGGTCCGACGCCGCCGCGCTGAGCTGCAAGGCCGAGCGCGCCGACGGTGGCTACCGGATCACCGGCACCAAGGCGTGGATCACCCACGGCGGCAGGGCGGACTACTACGCGCTGTTCGCCAGGACCGGCGCGGGCAGCCGAGGCATCTCCTGCTTCCTGGCTCCCGGCGTGGCCGAGGGACTGTCCTTCGGCAAGCCGGAGGAGAAGATGGGCCTGCATGCCATCCCGACCACTTCCGCGTACTGGGATGGGGCGCTACTGGAGTCCGGCCGGTTGCTGGGCGCCGAGGGCCAGGGGCTGCCGATCGCCTTCGGCGCGCTGGACGCCGGCCGGCTGGGCATCGCGGCCTGCGCCACCGGCCTGGCCCAGGCCGCACTGGACACCGCCGTCGAGTACGCCAACCAGCGCACCGCCTTCGGCAAGAAGATCATCGACCATCAGGGGCTGGGCTTCCTGCTCGCCGATATGGCGGCCGCGGTCGGCTCGGCCAGGGCCACCTACCTGGACGCCGCGCGCCGCCGCGA
>Ga0193743_1003086_pt1 | contig 11310 bp, 9 predicted proteins | sample L2c2metaG_FD_143038 | JGI IMG/M metagenome (GOLD analysis project Ga0193743, IMG submission 143038) | Soil microbial communities from a riparian zone of the East river system, Colorado, United States - L2c2 | ecosystem: Environmental > Terrestrial > Soil > Riparian zone | place: USA: East River...
TCGGGGTTCAGATTAATCGGCTCAATTTCTATCCGGAAAAACTACTTCAGGATTTTGCCAAATTGTTGAAAAATCTATCCGGACAGTGTGGGGGTTTCAAAAAATTTCATCAATTTCTATCCGGATCCGGAAACGGCAAATTATAGGGCGTCCTTGTGATTATGTTTTCGAGCCAAAATAAGCAGCTTACCTTGATTTGGAAGTCGGTAGCAATGACCGCAAACTCTTCACACTGACGAGGTTGGTTTGCGCCTTCCTCGTTGTTCGCACTCATTCATCTGTAATATTTCGTTGCATTTAAACCATTTACAGCATAGTCTGTTACGATGTTAAAGTAAAGATTTCAGCCGGAGGAATACATTTTCCGATATCTGTGACAGGCCTAATTAAGTGAGTACTTACCAAATCCGGAGTCCCTGAATTTTGGCAGGGCAATGATGGCTGCCCTAGTGAATGCCAAGGATTTTCTACCTCATTTTTCTACATTCACTTACAGTAAAATGTCCCGACCCCCAGCTATAGAGACTCTTTTATTAGGGATAATCCTTCACTTGCCGTTGCTCAATCAAGCCTTTACGGCATCCTAATAAGTAATATAGTCCCGGCGAGCGGCAGAGCCCATTCCGGTATGGGAATTTTTAAAGCCAGTGCTTATAGATACGCGGGATGTAAAAACTTGGTAGATGATGCATTGAAGAAAGAGAAACGATAGTACAAACCCTAAGTGATATGCTTGAGTAAATAAAAAGGTTCATCATGATCTCGTTTTGATGATTATTGTGTTCAACCCAGATGATATTTTCACAAGTCGCAACCAAGAATAACATCACAGCTCGATACGTCGTTGTCGACAACGAAGCCCAAGGCACAGGTGAAAGCACCACATTCGAATGAGGTGGAGACGGAAAGCAAAACTGTAAACAGAGGCACGATGTTTGACATTTAAGTGATGTTTGGACACAATACCCATTAGAAATGCAAGATTGACTGACATCTCGCGAGTAAACACAACACGCAGAGGGACCAGTAATGGCGAAAGTAAAGCTTGTTGGATATACAGCAGATAGTAACGTGTAAAAGTGGCAGGAAGCAAGCTTTCCAGACCTCAGAGAAGGCCAGTTGTGTTTGTAAGCTCTTCACTGCGAGATCCATGACTGGTCTTGGAAACTGATGCGATAATATCAACTAAGAACTAGACAAATGAGCCATCTCAAGGGCGAGTATCTCCTACTAGGTTGAAAGAAGAGGCGGATATAGAGCTAGTGAATTTGAGGTCCAATTTCGTGCTACTCCGAGCCTGAGCCTCTTCAGGGAAGTAAGGAGCTGGGGAGATTGATATTCTTTCTGTTTTATCTCATCTAGATAGTCAATAATAGGGCCTCCCACGAGCTTCAATATGAATTGAGCAGTGGCCAATAAATCCAACATAAAAATAGTACGGACGAACCTACAATAAAGTACCCCATGACTTGGTGAAGGTCATTCAGTCTCCTTGTGACTAGCTCTTGGATGAATTCGGTCATCTACCAGAAGAACGGCGCCGGACCTTGTCGATAGTAGGTCTGTTTTTAGAATGCAATGATCGGACGAAACAAGGACTAAATTACTCATGCAGTAGATTTCGTTGAGGGACATATATGGGCCAACTATAGGTCTACTTGATGTCCATTATCCAGACCTATTGAACCATGAAAAAATTGTGTGCGAGCTGAACCTGAACTGGGCCAAAGATAACCCTTCAGCGTTACAACGCCAGGAAATTTTGGCCAAAAGAGCGTAGTACTCAAACTGGGTCACAAGAATGTGGTCGACTGAACACGAAACAACCACAAGACCTGACCAAGACCAGTTCCTAATGATTAATCGAATACTACGGACAAAGGCTCGAGGATATCAGTATCAAGTGAGTTTCAGTGAAGACATTATCAAAAGATCAGTCACCAGTGGAGGAATGCACAGATACTGCCGAGCGCTATACGATATTACATTAGGCGATGATAACAATCGCAACATTTTCCTTCTTTTGCGTCATGCGGGGTTTCAGGAAAAAGTAAACTCCCAGGTGCTGGCCCTAATGAGACAAGATGAGGTGTGACAAGGAACAAGCTCATATTCGAGAAATAGTGCTCATAGTCCATATCGTTATGGAAGACATATATCTCCGACAAGGCAACTTGGGAGACCGTTGCGCGTTCAAGATAAGGCTGTGGAGGAGATAAGGTGACCGATGAAAGGGAGAATCAGAAGAACATGGTGGTCATGGTGTCAACGTCTCGGCGAAGGGTGGAGTCATCTTGCGTTCCAACATCAAGGGGAAGCAGCGGCAGTGAACACCGACGACGATATCACGACTTGGATACATATTTGGCAGGTTTAGCATATTTGGAAAGAACCTGAGTGAATTCTGCAGAAGATATTTAGCGCCTGACCAGTCATCTCCAGTATTTCCGCTCCACCCGGGATGATCAGAAGGTATACCTGTATGTAGATATCCATGACCGGGTTTTAGGCGAAAATGCATGTTGCATTCACGAGCAAGCTCCAGTAGTTCATCTAATGGCGCCAAATCGGTAGACTGCGGAATGCGGAAGCAGGACCAGGGCAAAGCAAATTAAGCGACACCGGAATCATCAACACCAAGAAATTCTTAGTAGAGTGCGCTGTATGAATCATCAATCATGTTTGGGTCACACAGGGAACGCGGTCGATGATCGAGCAACGAGAAAGCATACATAGACACTAAAGTTGGATAACGAAATGTACATACCAAATCTACCTCCAACTGAGTGGTTGGTGGTAAGACCTTGGCAAAAGGTCAAATTCGGAAACTTTTGCCAGTAGTGGTAATAGAATTATACCTTATTCATGAGATTAACACACCAGGGGGGGTGTTAGAAAGTTGCGCAAGAAACTTGAAAGAATACAATGAGAGTCTATCAGTGTCAAAAGGAGAGACATAAAAAATGGTGACATGGTGCGGAGGTAAGCAGTAACAAGTTGCTTGTGTATATACCGCAATGTATGGGATTCTGATTCTTGTTTCATCACTTACTTATTCTGGCCGCTTTAAATTTTCTATCTGGTGGATATGGATCTATGGAAAGTGGACACAGTCGAAGGAGTCAGCAATTCTCAAATTGTAGTGATTGTGACGCAACGTGCTTCTTACGCTGGATCCAAGCTGGATCTAGCAAGCTTTTAGGCACATTCCTTGGCCTTCACCGTGGTCTGGCTTCTCTTTTTACTGGCACCGTCTTTTTTGATTTTCTTGGGTTTCTTGGGGTTTTAGATGAACTTTGTAAAACGATATGCATTTGATTGGTATTAAAGCTTAAAGAATGAATTAATGATGACCTTGTCAAACCCTTTAGTCTATGTTCGTACCGCTTTGGCAAGTTGGGAGGAAAGATGCAAAACTTTGATCCTCCCCGCATATAGGGTGGTCCAAATATGTTACTTTAGTCAAGTCGTCCAAAGAAAGAGAAGGTGTGACTGTAATTACTATTGAACTATACCTAGCTTACTAGACAAACTAATGAATATTATCCGATCCTTAATATGTACCACCGCACCTTTGCCGCACCTTGAACTGCCACTTGCACGACATGGCACTCTCGTGCACGGTATGCATGGCACACTTGGCCCCAAAGGTGGACTACTCCACCCAGTATGATTTAAGACTGGGAGTGCGAGCACTAGCACTGAAGCTGAGCGAAGGACCGGGCATCGGAAGCAATTCAAAACTAGACCCAACAGTGAGAGTTCTGGCACGAAGGCTGAACATGAGTCGTGTCGTTGCAATGGATGTAACGGAAAGGATAAGCCTAGTATAAACATATGAACAAAGTAACCAGAAATTAAGATGTTAATTGGGTTTGGAGAAATGTAAGCAAGAGTTTGATGGTGACAGCTTACGGGGAGAAGGTGGCGGGAATGTTTATCTGATTAATGGAAGGTTAATTGGGAAGATGGTCTCCATGAGATATTATACTTACTTGAGGGACATTAGTCAGGAACGAGCCGATTGAAGTAAACCCAACAGATACTGATGGAAGCCTTGAGTTAGATACGAAGTCCACGGGTAAAGAAACGTCAAATGGCCGAACATACAGATGACGATCAAGTAGTACACCCCCCCACTAAATGACGAAAGGATCAAAGAGGTCAGTGGCAGAAAGAGTCAGGAAGATGAAGGCAAAAACAAAATAAACGCACTCTTTTACCAAACGCTTACTCAACGAGAGGCGCTTCCAGTCTGGATTAGTGAACGCCTGAACTGTTACCAAGGTTTGTATACCAGTCTAAGCGCATTACGGTCAAACAATAAACTACGTCAGCGCTTCTTATTATAGGTGTAGCACGCCATTGTCGAATGTACACTCACATGCAATACTAATGAAGGCAAATAGATGCGCCAAAATCCAGGAGGATGCAAGGCTCGACACCCGACAAACATGATGCGGGGACCACTAGCTGCGATGGCGAACACCTCAAGTCGGCTGACGGATAGGCCAAGAAATACAAGGGAGGTTGCAACAGAGATGACAAATGAAAGGATGAGACCGATCCTGACGAAAGAGGCACCAGGAAAGAGGAACCAAATATGTGTGATGAGAATGACTGAATAGCGTGGTATTTAATGGAGATTCCATGATTGCTGGGACAGTATGTGACCATACCTTGGTCAACATTGATAGCCAGAAGGGTGAGGAAGAAAGTGAGCTGAATTGCGGGTATGCAGCTATAGATTAGAAACACGGTCAAATGGCTGAAACTATTGGATACTGGATGAAAGTGTTCACAACTGTAGGACAGGTGCATAACATATCTTAACAACGGCGAGATATTTCGCGCAAACATTATGACCTACCTCGACGGTGGGGTTCACAATCAAGAAACCTACACTCCTATGAGAGAAATTGAGATAAGAAGGGACTTGCATCCTCACAAACAAGGACAACACTACCACCCGGGACCAATTCATGCTCGATATCATTTTCAAGGGCAGACAACTTACATCACGATACAGGGTGGAACATAGCGGTTCTACGAGGAAAATTTGTTAGAGAACATAGAGAACAAGGATTAAAAAAGATGACGGTGTCGCTCACGAAGAAGAACAAGATATGAGAGACGGAATATGGTCCTCTCCAGAAATATTTTTTCTTCAGAGCACCTTTAGGTCAGGTGTATTTCTGAAAGTTCATATCATAAAGTCTATACTTCATCATCAAGAGTGATCGCATATTCATAGACTGAAGTTGTTCAGTATCAGTCGACTGCTGTAAAACAATGTTTTTGATGGACGTACTCATCAGGGCAAACAGTGCGATTACGATGGTTCTGGCGATCTCGACACCCAAAAGAAAATCTCGATACTGCGTCGAAGGAAAACTGACAAAATCAAGTATAGGAGTCTCAGACTCCATAGAGAAAAAGAAGGACAATCCTGCAGCGAGAGAAGCGAAAGATTGAGGCAAAAAGGTAGTTTTGAGACATGGTCTGCATTCTGTGGCAATGATTTCCTGTCCTGACGACACATTGGTCGCTAAGACAACTGAGTCTAGGAACGAGGGGAGGTTTTATCCGATCGTTTATGTAAGTCGCAACTCTTTAGCGCCTGTTAGGGGATTTCATGATCCACGCTGTGCTATGTGCTATATAGAACTCTTGTTTGACCACTAGATGAGTCACCTCTGCAAGTGATGCAAATTGCAATGTCGAGTACTTAGTGTCTCCCAAGTTCGCCCACGAAGACGCCTTAGTGACAACCCATATTCGAGTTATATTGAGCTCACGTATGAGCTCGTGTGAGCCATTTTCATTTCGGGGACCAGGAGAGAGGACAAAATGACTCAGGGTTACGTTTTGAATTGTCCTGTCACACCTGTGACGATACCGTTACCTGATGTCACACAAAGTGGCTCCCGATTTTCCATACCATAACACACATCAGTCTAGCGATCGCGATGGCGCCCAACGATATTCATATTGACCCACTTCTCACCCAATTGACTGCCCCTAATACCAGTATCAACAATCTTAGCAGTCTACTAAAAAATGGCATCCCTCGAGAAACGAGAGAGACAGTCCTCAGTAGTTTCTTATCGAACGGCCAAGACCCATTGATGTTGCTAGATGTGAGAAGCAATACGTTGGCGGTGTTGTATATCCTGTGAGTAGCCATCCACCTTTACCCCTCGTCTTTGTCTGATCTATTATTGCTACTTGTCGTAGATCTGCCAGGGTTAGCGGAAGTTTTTCTAATACTCAACCTCCTCCTTGGCCTGTTGTTCAAGAGTTTTGTCGGAGGTTTAACCCTGAACATGCCCGTTATGCACCTGATCGTAGTATGTGGTCTTTGTTCGCTGATGTCGATTGTTTGATTCATTGGCCGCCTTGGCAGTCACCAAATTGGCAAAAGGGATTCACCGTCTGGCTTCGCACTATGGTAGCGTGAGCGCGACTATTTCTTTTTCCCGCTCACATTCTCATTTGTTTACTTAACAGACAAATTTGGCTATCCGTCCTCTCCGTGATCTCTTAAGCCGTTACCCATATGATCCATCTTTTCTGACCACAATCCACCCCATTTTCATGCTCGTACGTTTACAATTCATTAACTACCTTTCAACCTAAGATTTCTACTAGACCTGTGTCTCAACCCGCAACTTCCTCGCTGCTCTTCCTGTTCTTTCCTATCCGATCACCAACTTTGATACCTCGATTTCTCCCGAGTTGCACTATAGCGACAATTTGTCGTACCATTACACCGGTGGTATCGCGTTGGCCGCTTTGAAGCGATGGGCTGAGGCAGGAGAATATTTTGAGATTTGTGTAACGAGTCCTGGGACTTTCCCGGCTGCTCTGCAGATGGAGGCTTTGAAAAAGTTGAGGTTGGTACAACTGATATCGACGGGAAAGGTATGTTCTTAATATAGAACAAACGATGCAAATCAGCCAACATATCCTTGCAGACTGCAAATCTACCCAAATACACGCATCCCCTCTTACTACGACTGTTCAAAAATACACCGTATCAAATGTTCATCAACGCGTATCCGAATAATGTTAATCAGATGAGAGAGGTTTATGAGAAAGAAAAACAAACGTTCATTCATGTGCGTTTTCTTCCCTATTGATGGACGATTCAATTCTGATCAATCGTATTGCTAGGAAAAAAACTTTGGGTTAATCAGTCAAGCTCTGATGCGCGCGCCACGGTGGGTGCTCAAGAAACTCACTTCAACTTATGTTACTCTCCATCTCTCTGATATCGGCCGAGCGATTAAGTTCGATTCGGAAGATGAGGTTAGGGCTTTGCTGCTCAGCATGGTACATATTCTGGTTTCTCCACTGATTCCTTACTCATTAACTTTCCTTCCGTCCCTGTCAACCTCATAGATCGAAGCCAACGATATAAGCGCCCAAATCTCCGCCTCTGGCACAGTCACATTCTCCGACCCCACTCCTCAATTCACCAAGGAGCAGGTTGACAATGTGGTTAGGGAGGTTCAGGAACAAACTGCGCTTCTAACTTATTTAGAGCAGCAGCTTGGGAGGAGCAAGGAGTTTTTGAGCAAGGTTCGTTCTTATTCTTGTCGAATGGGCTTTCTAGCTTGAACTTTTCCGGTTGATCTTTTTTGTCATTTTTCATTGGCAGGCTGTGAAGACGGGTGATTCTGCGTGGGCTCCATCGACTGAGGAAGAAGTATTCGCGAACTTGAGTGGGCAACAACATTTGTGGGATGAACATGTGTATTCATAAACACGCTTTTTTGTCGTTTTTGTCTTACTGTTTGGTTGGCACCTCCACTTCGCGTTTCTTTGAAAAGTTGTAACTGGTATTCACACATCATACGACCATCCTCTTCGCTATAAAAATTGAACAAGAAATGCTTTTCACATGGTTAAACCTGGGTTTCCGAATTTTTATTTGACCCCGAGTGATGTGACAGAGTCGGTATCATTCCGCGCTCAGCGCTCAGCTGTGAAGACCGAGCCCAAGCTATATTTCTTAAAGGGCTCAATTGCAAATTGTGAGATCCGGACCATTTCATAACTCTAATGAGGTAAGTACGCCATTCAAAAGCCTACGCCAAGGTCATGAGGTCCGACTCACGTGTGGTCCTCGATCAGTGTAAGCACCATTTAAGAAGTGGTTCACGACGACTCCCACCAACGATCACCTAACATACCAAATATTTGAAAATATGACAGACGGAACTGTAGCTCAACATCCTCCTGCTAGTAAGCTTTCACAACCATGTTGTCTCGAATGATGCTGACTAGTCTTTCAGTGAAAGTAGGAGGCCGACGTCTCTCGATGTCGATGAAGCACAAGGCACCAACCCCAGCGTAGGTGATTTCCACTCTTCAATCAAAGCAGAAAGACTTGGAATATGGCTTTATGTACAGCGAATCAGCAGCTACCACTCCAGGAACTGAAGACAAGAAAGAGACGACAGCTCCTGACTATCCAAGACCTGCTCCGCCCACTGCAGGCGATGAAGCCGCTCAACAGCAACAAGTTCACCGTACCGAAGAAGAGTTGCCACCCAAGAAGGAGAAGAAGTATAACCACGATAATGAAAAAAAGGTTCAGGAATATGCTTATTGGAAGACAGAAACAACACGGCCCAGGAGAGACCTGAATGGGGGAAATAAAGGCCAAACAATGGGTGTAAGGATTGGACAGCCAGCGGGCAAAGCATTCGGGGCTTGACAAGGAAGAATGATGATTGGTCAAGGCGGACAGTATGGAAATCGACTACGGTTCTGAATTTGTTTCATCCTGTCGAAAAGAAGTGTACGATAGTCGGCGTTGTTTTCTGTATGTGGCAGGTCAAATAGGCTGAATACAAATCATGTATCCCTCAGAGCTAACAAGAAAGTGCTCATAGAAACCTTAACTATATTGCATGTGTGCATAGAACCATATAGAAGAAAGCGAGTAGAGAAAAAGATCACTCAGAGACGATCTTGCTCTTCTTTCCCCTAAGTTTCTTGGCTGGCGTTGGCTTGGGTTCCTGTTGAGCAGCGATAAGTGCTGAAACCCGTGCAAGGGCAGACTAAATAGAGCAGGTGATGTCAGTACTGCTGTTTGCTATCGGTAATTTTAAAAGCGTGAAATAGAATGGGAAGAAAGTGTTAGCGCCAACGAGTCGGATCCTCCGCGGTGAGCAACGAACGGGGTCCGATAGCGACAAGGCGCGATATCCATTGGAGTTTTGATCGACTCCGATGAAACAAATTGATATTGCAAACATGTCCACGCCCAGCCTTCAATTACTTTTCAGTAGTTCCAGTGGGTTCTAACGAGAGTGCGTTCCGAGAAAAAAAAAAGAGACAAAACGAAGGGTATATGTGAGCATAAACTCACGGTACGCAGGTCAGGTCTGTATCCCCGCTTGGCAGTTGCAGAGGCGATTCCAAGGGCACGACGGCTGCCTGACCGGGGTCGGATAGTTGATGTGGCAGTGGCAGAGGCGACGGCGTGAGGAGAAGATTTCGTTTTGCGAGTGAGGATTTTTACACCTGACGCAGAATCTGAGATGTCAATGACCTTGGAGTTGGCCAGCCCAGAGTATTTGTATGAGTGCAAGTTACGGAGGTTGCCCTACGATACTGGGTTAAAACGACATAATTTGGACGAATACGATTGACCGACAGGCTCCTTGGAGAAGACAGGCCCACCAGGCACTCGCTTCACGATGAAGGAGTTATTTTTCTAAATTTTAAGGGTAAGATTGGGTATATGCTACAACTTTGAGTGAACGCACACGGAGAAGGAGCCATTGGAGATCGTTAGACATGATAGAAAGATTTGCTGAGGAACGGGCTACACGATGACCGAGGGTTTGCAACCAAATTTGTCCGGTGGCTGGGTCAACTGTACAGCTGACTTTTGGACAATATATACAAACACCAGACTCTGTCGCGCCTTTTATGGTTACCACTTTATGTCTGCATCTAAGTTATCATGATCAAACTCCGTCCTGCTCTCGCAAAAATCACAGCTTTGCAGACTTCACATCCAAAGGTCTAACGAGTTTGCCAAGCCCCGCCTTAGTCTCCACCGCCATGGGTGTACTCTTCCGCGATTCACTACCCACAAACACATGTGTATAACCTCCGACTGCTGCAGGAGTGTCTTTCCCTTCCTCAAACACTCCAACTTCATACGATACTGAGCTGCTTCCAAGCTTATCCACTCGCAATCCAAGGTCCAGAACTTGAGGAAATGATAGCGGTGCGAAGAACTGTAACAATCGTTATCGTGGACTGATGGGGGTGAATGAGGATGATCATACCTGACATTGTGAGGAAACGACAAGTCCAATCAGAGGTGATGACTTGGGGTCAAGTCCACATTTCTCAATGAGATAAGTGTTGACGATGGAGTCGAAAAGATGATAGTAGATCGAGTTGTTTATATGCGAATATTGATCATTATCACTCCTGTCGGGAGTTCATGGACATATCATAAAGAAAAGGTAGCTCTTCAGTTCTATATGCCTCATGACCGACTTCAAGCTAGAGCTTACCGACCATCGCGTTCGATATGCCAGGAAATAGACATAGTCAGATCGTTTTCGCGCTTTCAAGTTGGGTTCAGCCATTTTCTCTGAGAGAGAATGAACCAGGTGGTTGGAGCAGTGGTGCCGGCTCTTGGGGTTTTGGGGGTTATGTGTCTTCCAACAGTTGCAATTTAGCGACGCCAGAGTCCGTTACGTAATAAGAAGGCTACACAAATTCACTGACACTGGTGGAAGGGACTATTCTGCGGTGTGCAGAATCACAGTAGAATGTATTGCAAAACCATTAAAATCTGCACATAGCAGAATAATCAATTGTTATTTAATTCTGCCAAAGTGCAAAAGATAATTAGATTTTGGCGAGATTTATATGTTCTGCCTCAATTTTGTATTAGGTAGATTATTACCTTTTGTGTCAATTTCAAGACAATTAGAATCTGAACAGAATGTAAGATTCTACCTAAATTTAGCCCAATATATAAAGTATATTTCTGTGACATTGCAGAATGAAAGGAGAATTTTCCATTTTGGGAGATGCAGAATGTATCATTCTGGATTAATTTTCAATAGATTCAGCAAACTGCGGAACATGATCAGAATTTTTAATTCTGCGCTCTGCACGTGTGCCAACAACCACGTGCTTGCTGTGTTTCCTCACACTCACCCTCACCCTCACTCACACTCACACATTCACATTACTGTCATTACCATCACCATTATCACCAACAACAACCCAATACCTTATTTTATCCAAACATGAGGCCCAAGATTG
>Ga0193743_1003087_pt1 | contig 11308 bp, 11 predicted proteins | sample L2c2metaG_FD_143038 | JGI IMG/M metagenome (GOLD analysis project Ga0193743, IMG submission 143038) | Soil microbial communities from a riparian zone of the East river system, Colorado, United States - L2c2 | ecosystem: Environmental > Terrestrial > Soil > Riparian zone | place: USA: East River...
AAGAATTCGAATCATGAAGAACTCCGCCGATGAATACACCAAATTCCTTACACAATTGGACAACTTGATAGCAAGAATAGACTTGACCATGGAAACAACGAGGCTTCCATTTAAAAGAAAGATTGTTTGTTTCGCTGAACACAACGAAATCTTCTTGATTCCCTCTCGAGAAACTCCTCCTATTCTGACTATCCCAAACTTCGACGTTCAAAATCTACAAAGTCTTTTCCCTGATCTATTCTACTAAACTATGCCTCCCTCTCGAAACTCTTGTCCTCGTCAAACAGCTTTCTCTTCAGATGTTTTATTCCGAAACTCCTCTACCACTACTGACATTCAACATGTCTACTTACTACTCGCCGGTCGAAGAGACATCAGAGACAACTATGCAACCTTCGTCTTCCTTCGTCAAATGATTATTCGACAAGAAGAAGAATCAGATAGACGCCTTCAACATGAACAGAACGAACTCGCCCTTCTTCGAGAATTTTCCGAAGCATCTTTTCAAGAAGCTTGCGTCGGTGGACTTGACACCATTCTACAACCCATGATACATCTCAGAGAAGAGAGAAACCATCGTCATCTTCATAGGACAGGACGATCTCCACCCATAATTCCCTCTGACTCATCTTCCCTTCCTTCCCCCATTCCTCCATTCAACGATCGAGGCAACAACCTGATATCATTTCACAATCTTCGAACAACTCTGGTCCTTCTTGACCCAGAGCCCCACTTGGCTCTTTCCATAATCCGATAGTTGTCGAGGAAGATGATTCTGATGACGAAGCCAGAACACCTACCGATAACACTCGATGCCCTAGGTGTCATCGGTACATACATAACAGTTACCATAACAAAGACTATTGCGACACAATCTTCATCCCTGGAGCCCCCGCCATGATTTTTCACCGATGCGGTCTTCAAGGGCATGTTATGCTTGACTGCAGAGAAACAGTGTGCACTTGGTGCGAAAGATTCGGCCACTTCATTGAAAACTGCCCTGACCTTAAGTGAACACTTTCGAATCTAGGATCTTCGAAGCTAGCGAGGGTAGTGTTATGATTTCATCCTCAACAGGTACGATTTTACTTTTCATTTTACAAATCTCTTGAACAACATGCCATGAACGCATGTTCATCTATTTTTACTTTCTTCCATGCATAACATGCATGTTACATGCTAGCAACGCATGTCTTTCATTCTTGATGCTGCACATCTTATCTTCTCTTCTTTATCACACATGTAATACATGCTTTAAACATGCATTATACGCATGTTTTACTATATATATACCATAGCTAGATACTATGTAACCTTAGCTAGTCTTTGTTTGAACACGAAGACATTCTTGATACTCGAAGAACATTGGCTTGACTTAAGACAATACTTTGGTTATACCAAAGCATTCTTATAGTCTGATAACGAACGAACTTGAAATTAGTCCAACGACTGTTACTGATCAGGTCTGTAAAGACTGAATCGGTCGAAGTCGTAACAACGACATCAACGAGAATCCTTTCAGAAGTGAGGCAGCTGACATTATTATGCTTGCCGGTGCTGGTGGCAGAGGTGTTTAAGGTGATGAGAGGAGGATAAAGATGAGGAATTTGGAAACTGGAACAATGAAAGAAAAGGAGGAATGAGAGGTGAAAGAAGGGATGGTGGTAGGATCTAGAGAAGAGGGGGCAGCATATCCGTGTCGATAACCTCCTTTGGATTGTATCTGTAACTATAAAGATCCAAACAAGTATGATCAATTATACCGAACTTGAAAACGAGAAAGAGATGAATCTGATAATTGTCTTCTTCAGCAAATCCTGTAATACTTTTTCAAAATCATTGATCTTGCAGTAAATTCACTTCTTCTGTATATTCGGCAGCATATGATTCTCGCTCTCAGTTTTGACCTGGGATTTATAGAAAAAAACACTGCTTGTAACGTGTTGATGCAAAAAAATCCATATTCTAAGTTGATGTGTTTTCCTTATCGCTGTCCAAGTTGAAGGAGGGTTCTTGGCAAGCAAAAATGTTGGAGCGTACTTAAGATGTGGTGTAAAATGGCCCAAGGGGAACCTTTTTGAGATCTTTCACTTACAGATAAATCAACCTGATTTTTACTTTCAACGACTGCAAATTGAGAGTGCTAGATGAAAACAAAGGTCTCAAGTTATTCTAGGAATGCACTGTCAACGTTCAGTCACCTCGAATGCCCTGTAACATGGGGGGGGTTCCACATCTCTCCTAGGAATTGGACCTGTCCAAGCTGCAGAGTAATAACATCCAGTCCCATTTCTGAATTCACTGGTTTAAGTGGGCCAATGCTTTCAGCATGGCAGGTCCAAGTTCCGACTGAGAGAAACAACTCAAGTTATCAACCAGCTGATTGCCATCACCACCCATTTTTTGGGGTGCAAATATTGCAAATAGTACACTCTAATAAATAATTCTGATTTCTGTGTTTTCATTTTCATTGTCGAAGCCACGTGGCTTGGTACTCCGACCGGCAATCACCGCACAAATAGATGCTGACCCTTTTTTTTGCAGGGTTATATAAGACCGAGTCCTCAATACTGAGAACTCGGAAAGGGTGTTCGATACTCATCACCATTCCTCCTCCCTTCCAATAATGTTACCCCAAGCCCGGATTCTCTCTACTTCCTTGACTGCACCTCCTTCACTCTCTCTAACAATCCTCCCACTCAGCCCATGTTGGATGAGAAGACCCCCTATCATATTACCCATTGTTACAACCTCCAGCGTCCGGCATCCATCCGCTAGATCCCGTGCAGCCTGGTTGAAGCTCCTGGGAGCATATTTCCCATAACGATAACTTTTCTCGGGGTCAGCGCCAACGTCAAACCCCAACTCAGCATACTCTTCCGAGTTGCATAACTGTGGGAAGAAGGGTTTGGTGGGGCTAATGAGACCGCCAGAGAGAGTAAGACGGTGTAGGTTTGGGAATAGGGATAAGGAGGCAGTGATGGAATGCTGCATATGAGACTGCATCAGGTTCCTGAAGAACAAACGTACAACAACTAAAAAAACGATGACAGGAGACTCACAAGGATACCATTAGACGTTCCCACAAGTTCCAATTCCTCCAGGCCTGGAGCCGCCTTTGATATACTCATGATATAATTTCCATCGTATTCCCTGGGTAACTTTGCATCCGCCTGTGACACACTGCCGTTTTCGTCTTCCCGCCACCGGTGTCCCTCCTGTGACTTTGGGCTGTTTCCCTTGTCGCGATGGATGCTGAGACTGCGGAGGGCTGGAAGAACTCCCTCCGGAACAACGGCACGAAGGAGGTACGGGCCTTGTGCGTTGTATGTGTCCAGGAGGCTAAGTCTGATGAGCGTCTTCGAGACTAGGGGAAGGAGGACAAGAGCGTAATGGACATCACACTGCCATAACGATCAGATAAGATCCATTGAGGTTGAATGGTAACAGTAATCACCTGCAGGTACCTCAAATTCGGGAGCATTCCGGCTTCAAACTTATCGAACCAGCTGCCAGTCACGTAACGCCCGAATTCAAGACGCTTGATACCGGGATGAAGTCTCCAAAAGTGGTTCGCAGAGGTAGGGTCAGAGATAGTAAACTCGTCGAGGATGAGAGTGTTGAGGTTTGGGATGACACAGCTGAGTAGTCCGTCAGGATCAGAGGCATCGATTTTTTCATCAGAAAGGGAGGAGAGATCGGAGAGCCGGAGCTCGAGGGTGTGTAAATATGGCGGAAGTTGTGAAAGGTTGATGGTTAGGTTTGGGTCTTGAAAAAGGGGTCAGCAGGGGTTGATTGACTTGTCATGTAACGTACAGTCGAACAAGAAACTTTGGACGCGGATGCTGGTCAAACTCTAGCAAAAGTGACTGTTGTCAGAACAACATCAGATGCATAGGACTATCATATACCTGGATGGAAAAAATCCCAGGGGGGTCTATCCAGTAGTTCCCGAATTCCTGCGAGAGACCGGTGAAATGGACGCTTTTTAAATGGGGGCATCTTGTCCTCAGGCTTTCCAAGAATGACGAAGGAAGTGTGAGGTAAACGTCGAAGGGATCGTCCACAGGCGACCCATCCCATCCCCCGTCGACGTGAAGAGTCAAAGCTGAGAGATGTCGTAGCCCATCCACATCTACGAGTTTCTGGAGTGCATTGATGGAATAATCTGGCGTACGGATCGGTGTTGTTGTTGACGACTCGATACACAGGCGGTGGATGCAGTAGCTAAGAGAAGGATTCCATTTCTTTTGAATATCCTCCTCGTTCTCTAATTTCGCAATCAACGTGTTCAAGGTAGGTAATGCTTGGTCCTCACCCACGAGTCGCACATTTTCGTACAGAAGATGTGGAATTACAATGTCGTGAAGGCGCTGGCAAGTGAGTGCCAATGAAAGCAAGGTCGAAGGACGATAGGCGAGCGGAAGATGACCTGAAATGACATGAAATAACTCGGGGAAAAGTTCGCTGAGGGACATGACAATGGAACTGACTACGTTACATAAGCAATGTTAGGCGAAATGGTAGTCCAATTGCAAACCTTTCAGGACCGCGATAACCATAAGAAACTCATGCGGCGTGCTCGATACCATCGGCCAATTGGTTGAACGGCGTAAAAGAGTAACATTCAAGCAACATCCAAAGTGTCCCAGTCATCAAGAATGCTGGTTACACCCTCCAAGTGGGCTATTTTTGTGAGTCCGCCTCGCAATATTTCTTTCTCCACAACTTACCTTCTGTAGCCATCTATGAGGCGACCATCACAGCCGGAGACTTTAAATAAAAAAACCAATAGTTCTATCTCTGGCCAGAGGGACTTTGTCGTTCCCAGCATTCCGAATACTTAACACCATGCTCTAATAGTCCAACAATGTATTCGAATCCAAGCGAAATACCTCTTCCCGCGACGAATATGCTCTCTCCAAATCTCTAGAATACAAACCATCAGCTTCTTCCCTCATCGTAACAAACTTCAAGGACACCGCTGTCTTTCTCTCTCCCCTCCGTATGGAATCGTTCTGAACCTGCGTTTGAAAGGGTATTGACGACTCAACCCTCGTTGGCTCTAAGAATTATTATTATCTCCGTAACGCGCTCTCTAGTTATAGAGTCCCGGTATCGAAATCGACGCCTTCCACAGGGGACCTCCACAAGATCTGAATTAACGTTTGCTTGCAGATGAGCACGCATTCGCAACTCGCCATCGTCCTTCTCTTCTGACTTTGGCATTGCGACATTGGTTCGACCGCGCAAGAGCACTCTAATTTTTTCCGTTGGCAACGAGGCAGATCCTTCCAAATAGTCTCCCTATCTATCCCTTCGACGCCCCTTAAATTCCAACAGTCACAGCGGCACAGCTTAAGACAATACAACGTGAATCACCCTCCGTGAATTCTGGAATCGACGAATCTTTCAAGTGAGGCGATTCCTTCATGCTGAAGATCCAGGATGTCTTTGGCGGAACGCTCGGAACGCGATGCCTGCTGCACCATTTATCGTTGTCAGACCACCTCAATTGACGATAATGCTGTCCCTGTGCCATCTCCACCTTTGTTCGACGACCGATTCCAGCCACTGCACCATCCCAATGAAGACGACGAGGAGCTCGAGGTACCAAGGTAGTTTGATTGACTTGTAATTGCTCAACGACAAACTTCATCCGGCCCAAGGGTCGGTCGATCCTTGGTTATATGATACTCACCAGGTGATAATAGAGTGCTTTCCGGCACATCGAAGAGCTCACCTTTGGATAGCTTACGCTACCTAATAAAACGATTTTCTATGGTCTTCTCGTTGAGTACATCGACGCAGGATGGGAGCTCGACTCCGATTTCGCACAGGAGTTGACCCCTGGTAGGCAAATACACATGGTACGTCTAGCACATTATCATTGCAAGAAGCAACTGGAAACCAAGTAAACATCACTTTTCAGATCTAAAATTTATCTCTGCCTCAGCGACTCAAACATGGGAACCAGACGAATCCAAAATTACTTTGGCATCACTTTCGCGTCCTATTGGGTACACTAAGAGATGTCGGGTTTGATTCAGAGCTTCGTCTGGAGTCATTTTGGAGAGCCTGGTGATTCGGATTCAGCGATGGGTTTGGATTCCTACGCGTCCAGGGAATAATGAGAGGAGGGCTGAAGCTAGAGAGATGTTCCTATATATCTTGTCTGCTTTTGATTCTGCGCTGTCCTGCTGCATTTTTTGTTTGGTTTTCTGTCGCATGTGACCTTACCCCCCAGAAAGAACCCCGAGTTCTCCACAGGAGTTGGTCGTGAGGATGTCGCAGTGCCTCATTTTACTCATTAACTATAATAGATGGCTTGGAGCATTTCGGGTTCATGGGATCTTTCGAAAGGCAACCACCTCCGATGCCGGGACTAAATCGAACATTCGCCATGAGAATCTTTCAGTTTTGTCACTCACTATCTTTGGAGCAAACCGATAAATAGTGGCGCCAGGGAGTGGGGTTACTGGTAATGCAAGGTTTGGCATTTACATTAATCGATCATGTGTTCCGGCATTATATGCATTTATTATACCTTTGTTATGGGAATAATCGTTATGCTAACATTGTAAGTTACATTTCTATTTAACAGCCTTACAAAGTGTCCAGCAGGTAAGGCTAGCTGAGATACAACATCTGCAATTCGACTACTAGGTACAGAGGGCCTTTCATCGCTCTGTCAACTCCGTTGGATGGTAAGCGGCTTTCACGATTTGATAATACATATATATGTACGACTGAAAGCCATTTTATTGCAACTGGTGCAAGCTGAAAACGATAATTATAAATTGTGGTCAAGTGATCGTAAAATGAAGGAATATGTCGAGTCGTTGCACACATTCGTCTCGACGTGCAAACATAATAAGTTTTGTTTTATCCCCTGTCAATGGGTATATCCCCGTTAACGTGTCGTCCTCATATGCGTGTGCGTGTCCAATGCGTCGCACCGTTCATTCATTCGATAGCCTGCCACAATGGGTGCCACCTCAAATGGATTGTGTAAAAAGCCAGCGCTGAGCGCGCCTCCCTGTCGTTCAAATGGGTTTCTCAATTCAGGCAACTTCGCATCACACTGCCACCTTGTTTGAATACCTGGTACTCGTCCAGCAAAAAAATAACAAATCTCGGAACTCGATGCAATGTACCTGCTGACTGAACCTGAGGCCAGAGACCTGAACCTAACGTATTCGTTCCAATAAAATAGGCTCAGGTGGAACTGTGTGCCAGGTGATCAATTGATTCAAGTCATCGTGATCACTTGAACAAGGTCAGGTGCTTAAATTTAAACCCGACCCTAAATGGCTATAAAAGAGATCGTATTAACTACTTGCGAGTTCCCTCTTTCCCCCCCTCCTTTCCTCCATCCCAAGCAACTCCCCATCCATCGGCTTGCAGAAACTCAACTGCCACTCTCGCTCAGCTCTTTTTCTTTTGTTTTTGTTTTGCGCCCTCATCAATTCCTTCTGTGTCTTGTCTTTTGGACTACCTATTTCTGGTTCGGCTACTCGGAACGAGACACAACCAATAATGCTGGCGCACTGCTGACTCACTACTCCCCGCCTCGATCCTTTTCTGTGCCTTTTCATCATTCCAACTGCATTCTTTAAGTCTCGGGGATCCCGGTACTGATACAATTTTCGATGATAGTCTCTGGGGTCTTTTCTAAAGCCACTCACAGGCCTTCTAACCTTTAACTCTCATCTCGTGTTCGGTCGGATCTTGCAGAAAAGGTGGGGAGGTAAGGGGAGGATGGATGAGAAACTAGGTTTGAACAGCGAGGATTAGGAGGTGTTTGAGGGGTATGCATATCTCCATCTTCGAGGTTTGTCGTTCATCTCTTATTCCAAATTGATTTGATTTTTTTCCGTCTTGTACCTTACTAACTAGCCTCTCTAGCCTCCCCCTTCTTTCTCATTACCGATATCATCCCCAAGCTATATATTCTTCCTTCCATATACCCCCATCCATCAATCGATGATGGTGAAGCTGTCGGAAGTTTTTTTTTTGCCACCTACGCGTTCTGCAAATAATGAGGCTCTAACCTGGTTATCTTGCAAGTAGCTGAAGAAGGACCGATGGCAGTGGAGAGAAGGGAACTTGAACGGGAAGGAAAATTCACACCCTAGGTTAGTATGCACGGGTCCCGGTGTTAGGTAGGCGATATGCTATTATTGATGCTTATCTGAAATAAAGTAGCTTCTTGGGTCTTGTCATCCTGAACGGGCTACATTCATGCAAGGAATGGATATACCGGAAGGGGGTCCGGGGGAACCAGTTCATCATACAAGTAACTCACGAGAGCTTGGCAAAACAGGGGGGGGAACCCATCGCAGCGTGCTTTTCTCAAGGCTCATTTTTGGATTTAATACATGGGGTATTGACAAATCTTCCGCGACATACGGATCCCGGTCTCCTAAAATGACAGGTCACTGTGAGTGAGTTGTAACTTCCAAATCTCCAAGGAATTCCCGGGCCTGGTATTTCCCCTACGTTACGAACCTGGCGTCAAAGTTGTGGCGCTGATAAAAAATGATATTCATCTTTTACCCCTTCTTTTATATTACCCCACATTCTCCTTTGACAAAGTTTCTCTCACCCCTGTCCAACCCCGCATTTCATTTCGTCAGAGCATGGAACACGCATTCAATTGGATGTCAAACGGTTACTCCCACTCTCGCACGCAGATCTGAGCAAAAATACGCAAACGGCACGTCTTTTTCCCCCCCGATGATCAGTGGCAATAAGAAAAGTGATTCATTAGTGTTGGTTCCTTCTTTTTTTAATGTTTGATCAATCCCCAAGGCCCCTCCCTAGTACATATATTCCGAGGTCATAAACGATACTCGATTTCGACAGGCTTTCTGGCCTGCTCTGGCTCGTTGGCTATGACGATCTGATGTCGCCTAAGTCTAATCAAATGAAACGCATGCCTGGTTGCCACATCTGGTTCTTCTAAAATCTATATTATTGGGATGGGTTCTGCTTGGCTACGGGTTTCGGGGGACCCAACACCCTATAAGAAAATGACTTTGGTTTTCAGTTATTCGAATCGGCCCATCGTTTGATAACCTTTTTTTTTCTGGAGTATGAGTTAACAAAGCCATATACGGATGTTTCCCTTTGGTGCCAAATTTAATTAGGGTATCTGGGGGGGTTGGGTGCTTCCTTGCATTGTAACCAAGAGGCCCCAATTTTTTATTTCCATTTTTGAACTGGAAAAAAAAGCATATGTTATATTTGATGATCAGGAAAAGAAGTGATTAAGTTCTTTCCAAATCGGTAGGGTGTTTTTGGGGTTATCAACACTCCGGCCACGTGACATCACATGCCATTGTGTAGTTAGGTAAGCGCCCGTAGAGCTCAGGGATCGTTTCGCTTCATCTCTCGGCCACTCCATCGGCATTCAATAATGTGGTGTTTTTTTTTTGCAGGTCATCCTGCAGGCGTAAGCATGTAGAAAAGTAAAAAGGGAGGATTTCTTGGTTACCAATTGGCGCAAACAGAGTACGGTACTGACAAACTGTATTTACACCTAGATAAATACTTTTGGTTCCATGCCCAAAACATGAGGCGCAGCATGGCTCGACCCTATTCGGTAACCTAACAATTCCAACGAAGCAATGTCATAGTATCTCGAGATTTAGTCAACTATAAAACTCTTGGCACATTGTTATACGGAACGCTCGCTTCCGATGTCTGGGCGTTCTGGGCGTGGGTGTGACAGTGGCCATAATTGGGTCTTTCAAAAAAAAGTTCTTTGCCAGGGTTGTGCCGGTTTGTTCCTCGCCCTTTCATCAACCTGCTTCCAACCTCCGTAATCTCCCTTTCCCTTCTTCTCACGTCTAGCATCTATGCAGTCATTAAAATTACGTACCAATGCCACGCTCAGGAGACGGTTTCATAACTTCCATTTCATGTCGGGGGTACTTATGCGTCCCTACACACGGTCATGCCATATATCTATCTTCAGAAAATGTTGTCCACAAAAGAAAATCGAGCGACTCGGGCTGCCGGCTGGAAGTCCTTTTTTTCATTTCCGCCTATAACGTATTTTTTTTTCTGGTGTTCTCGAAACTTTGGAGGAGGGTTTCCCAAGGCTTGACTCGACTTGTTTGTCTTTTTTAGCATTCGAGAAGGAGAAGGGTGCAGCCAGCGATCCAAGCTTTTCGTGACACCGGTTCACGCTTGTCCTCTGCTGACGACATATTTCATTCGTGCCTTGGGCGTACTGTGCTGTACAATGACTGCCTGCAACAATTCTGTGAATCCGGTTCCAGTAAACATCGTCTTTTAATTTTGTTTTCGGTTTTTTCCATGTTTAATGTTGGCGGTGTTCGGCCGACAAACACCCCCCCCCCTGAATTTACGAATGGGAGAGTAGTGATGGTTCTGAATAGGACAAATGGGCCCCCCACTTTTTTAAATAATTTTCACCACATTGTTCTCTTCGAATTTCGCTCTCCCTTATGAACCCAGTCGGATGATCTGGGTTGCTTCCTCGTCGTTGGGTCAATCCGGGATATATAGCTTTAGATTTCATATTTCATATATAAGTCATTGATGGATACTGGAGTTTCAGCATCCATTATCGATCAACATTTGATCTATACTTCGTACGCATTGTCTTTAATTCTTTGCGAGAAGCAGATTATTAACGCTCCAGCTCCACATACATGTCGATATCACCCGGACCCACTTCGGGTTCCTTCCATTTGACTCCGATGCTCGTTTTTTTTTGGGACTTCTAGCTATTCTTTGTTTTTTTTTTTTTCACTTTTTTATTTTTTTTTTTTTTTTTTTTTTTTTTTCTTATTTAGCAACCCAATGAGACTCAAGAGTGGTTTCGAGTCTAGGGGCTTCTATAGCCTTTCTACATTAGCCCTGTCAAATTTAAGGTCCATGTTCGTGTTTATTCTTCAAACCAAAAAAGCTGTCTTTTGACAAGTTGGCACCCAAAACCTGGATCTAGGCTCCAACTAGGTTTCACTTTTCTATTTATAAATATTTATCGGATGCTGACTAGACAGGATGCGTTAAACCGTCGATTTTCCTTGAACCAGTAAGTATGCCAAAAATTAATGTCAGTTTCTATGGGCGAGTGGCTTCCGGCGCGCCCAGTGAAAAAGCGTGGAGATCTAGGTAAGATTCCCCAGATCCAAAGAGATAAGACTTACTATTTGGCTTTTTTTTTTTTTATTCCATATCTGAAATTTTTTGATTGATAAGCGCTTCTTTGCCTTGATTGTATCCATAACGACTTTCCTTTTCGAATCGATATTCTGTTTCACCCCTTCCC
>Ga0193743_1003088_pt1 | contig 11308 bp, 8 predicted proteins | sample L2c2metaG_FD_143038 | JGI IMG/M metagenome (GOLD analysis project Ga0193743, IMG submission 143038) | Soil microbial communities from a riparian zone of the East river system, Colorado, United States - L2c2 | ecosystem: Environmental > Terrestrial > Soil > Riparian zone | place: USA: East River...
TGGTGCATATCAACCTCACGCCACTCGCAGTCGATAGCCGCGCTGTGATCAATACGCCGCGGGGCGTATTTGCCGGGCGCGACCATTTGATCACTATCACGCCGACATGAGACAGCCGATGGCCGCCAGCGTTGGTAGGGACAGCCGCAGCATCGGCCAGCAACAGCGTCGGTTCCAGAACGAGGAATTTCGCAGCGCCGTGCGCGCCCTGCTGATGACGCCGCTGATGAGTCCGGACCACGACGATTTTCCGGCGATCCGCCGTCAGGCCGACGCACTGCGCGACTGGTTTGGGCGCGAAACCGGCTGGGCGCTGCACGTCGAACAAGAGGGTGCTCGACTTTATAAGCGGCCGGCGGACCTCACCAGCACGATGCGCGGCTTGCCGTTTTATGATCGCCGCCGTTACGTGCTGCTGTGCCTGGCTTGCGCGGTGCTCGAACGCGCCGACCCGCAGATCACGTTGCGACTGCTGGGTGAGCGGCTGCTGCAATTCGCCGCCGAGCCGACGCTGGCGGCTTCCGGCTTCAGCTTCACGCTCGGCGCTCCCCACGAGCGGCGTGAACTGGTGGCGGTGTGCCGCACCTTGCTCGACTTGGGCGTGCTGCAGCGTGTCGCCGGCGACGAAGACGCCTTCGTGCATGCCGGGGGCGATCAGGCCGATGCGCTCTACGACGTGCAGCGCCGCGCGCTCGCCGGCATGCTGGCCGCCGTGCGCGGGCCGTCGACTTTCCGGCCGGAGGATGCGCCGGTCACGCTCGACCAGCGACTGCATGCTCTGGCCGACGAGCATGTGGCTGATAGCGATGAGGGCCGACGCACCGTTCTGCGCCGCCAACTGGCACGCCGGCTGCTCGACGATGCGGTAGTCTATACCGACACACTGGACGCGGAGTCCCGGGCCTATTTTGTCAACCAGCGTGGCGCCATGGCGGCCCGCCTGTGTGACGCAACCGGGCTGGTCGCGGAGCAACGCGCCGAAGGTCTGGCGCTGGTCGATGAGGCTGGCTCGCTGACAGATGTGGCGATGCCCGCCGAAGGCACCGACGCCCATGTCACGCTGCTGGTCGCGGAGTTCCTGGCCACCGTTTATAGGCAGCGGCAGACGGATGCCGCCGGCGCGACCCACCCATTCTCTGGTATGATCAGGGAACAAGACGTCGTCGATTACCTGCGCGAGAGCAAGCCCCGCTATGGCAAATACTGGCGCAAATCTGCGCGCGAACCCGGCGCCGAACGCGAGCTTGCGGAGATCGCGCTTGATCGGCTGGAAAAGCTTCAACTGATTGTGCGCGATGCCGAGACGGTCTACCCGCGCCCGGCGCTCGCCCGTTTCGCGCTCGGCGAGGCCGAAGTCCGCGACTTTCGTGAAACACGCGGCGTACCGACCGCGCCTGCCGATACCCTGGTCGGTCTGACATGAACGACCGGCCGGCTTCATTTGCTGCGCTCTCCGAGAGACCCGCGCTGCCGATCCCGACGCGGCAACGCTGGCAGCCTTTGCGGCTTGGACTGGTGGAGCTGTTTCACTACGACAGCGAGGAGTTCTGGTTCCGCGACGGTCATCTGCTGCTGCGGGGCAACAACGGCACCGGCAAATCCAAGGTGCTGTCGCTGACGCTGCCCTTCTTGCTCGATGCACAGCTCAAGTCCTCGCGCATCGAGCCCGACGGCGACAGCGGCAAGAAGATGTCCTGGAACCTGTTGATGGGCAGCTATGACCGGCGCATCGGCTACGCCTGGATCGAATTCGGCCGCCTCGCCGACGACGGTACGCCGCATTACCTCACACTCGGCGCCGGGCTTGCCGCGGTCGCTGCGCGTCCCCAGGTGGACAGCTGGTTCTTCGTGCTGGAGGATTCCATTGGCGCTCCGCGCATCAATCAGGATATCTGGCTGATGAGCGATCAGCGCGTGGTCCTGACACGGGAACGCCTGCGCGACGCGCTGCACGGCCGCGGCCAGGTGTTCGATACCGCCGTCAGCTACCGGCGCGCGGTCGATGAGCGATTGTTTCACCTCGGCACCAGGCGCTACGACGCCTTGATGGATACGCTGATTCAGTTGCGTCAGCCGCAATTGTCGAAAAAGCCTGACGAAACCGCGCTCTCGGACGCACTCACCGAGGCCTTGCCGCCGCTCGCAGCCGAGCTGCTTGGGGACGTCGCCGAGGCTCTGGGCCAGCTGGAGGAAGATCGCCGCCAACTCGAGGAATACCAGGCGCTGGCAAGAGCCGTCGAGCGCTTCGACCAGCGCTACCGGATCTACGCCGGCACCCAGAGCCGGCGGCAGGCCCGCGCGCTGCGCCAGGCCCAGACCGAGTTCGACAGCGCAAGCCGGGCGCGCGCCGACGCGCAGGCGCGGCTCGAGACGGCCGAGACCGCGGAAGCGCTCGCCCGTATAACTCACGACGACGCGCAACTTGCGCTCAAGCGCGAGCAGGCCCGGCTTGATATCCTGCGTGCCGACCCGACCATGCAGGACGCGAACCGTCTCGAATCCGCCGAGCGGGACGCTTTGGCGCGGCAGCGTGCGCTGCAAGTCGCCACCGCGGCGGTCGATGAGGTGCGACGGCGATTAAAGCGCAGCACTGAGGAGACCGGGCACGCCGTCCAGCGCATGACGCAAGCCGAACGTGTGATGACGAAGCTACGTCAGAACAGCGCGACGCATGCCGAGGCCGCAGGTATCGCCGGCCGGCACGCCGGTAGCCCGCTCGCAGCGCTCGCCGCCGCCGATCTGGTCGAATTGACGCCACAAGCCTTCGACAATGCATGCGCCGACCTTCGCACCTTGATCGTTGATCGACGCCAACAGATCGCATTGTTGCGGCGACGCCATGCCGAGGCGACGGAGGCCGAAGCCCTGCATACACAACGCCAGAACACGCGCGACGAAAGACAGGGCACGGTAGAGGCCACGGCAAAACGACGCGAGCAAGCCGATACGGAGGTCGATCACGAGGGCCGCAACCTGATTCAGGCCTGGGAGCGCTACTTCGCCAGCCTGAAGCAACTGCAGGTCAGCCCCGACGACAGCCGCGCAGCGCTCACGGCCCTCGCCGACTGGGTTGTTGGGCTGGATGGCGACAATCCGGCGCGACATTGCCTGCAAACGGCGCAGCAGCACGCCAGCCTGCGTCTGGCGCAGCGTCGCGTGTCGCTCGACGGCCAACGCCAGACGCTGGAGACGGAGCTCAACACCCTCGAAGACGAGCGCAGCCGTCTCGAAGCCGGCGTCGATGCGACGCCGCCCCACCCGCATACGCGCGGCGCCGATGCCCGAGGTGCGCGCGAGGGTGCGCCGCTCTGGCAATTGGTGGATTTTCGCGAAGAGGTCACGACCGCTCAGCGCGCCGGCCTCGAGGCCGCGCTTGAAGCCGCCGGCCTGCTCGACGCATGGGTCTCGCCCGACGGCCACCTGCAGGCCGGCGATGGAGTGGAGCTGTTGCACGACACCCAGGTGCTGCAGCGACAGCCGCATGCGCTCTCGCTCGCTGGTTGGCTGCACGCTGGCACGCCCGCCGATAGCGCGGTACCGGCCGCACTCGTCGAACGCCTGCTGTCCGGTATCGCCTGCACCGACGACGATCCCGCGGACAGCGAAGCCTGGGTCGCCCCCGACGGTCGCTTTCGGCTCGCCGCGCTGGTCGGCGCCTGGGCCAAACCGGCGGCGGTCTATATCGGCCATGCGGCCCGCGCCGCGGCCCGCAAGCAGCGACTGGCCGACGTGGCCGGCCGCCTAACACAAATCGCCGATGAGCTCATTGCGGTCCAGGCGATGGACGCGCAACTCACGCGCGATCAGGACCGAGCCGCCGATGAATGGCGTGTGGCGCCCTCCGGAGAGGCGTTGCGCAACGCCCATCTTGCGGCGGCCGCCAGTGCGCGCGAGGCCCAGACCGCCCGCCAGCAATTGAGCGAGGCCGATCTTCAAAACCAGGAGGCCGCACAAGCCCTGCAGACGGTGCGGCAACGACTCGCCACCGATGCCGCCGATCTGCGCCTTCCCGCATTATCAGCCGAATTACCGGCGGTCGAGATGGCGTTGAACCACTATCACGATGCCCAACTCCGCCTCGCCCAGGCTGTTCACGAGGTGCGTCTGGCGCTGCCCGAGCTGCAGCGGCAACGCAACCGCGAGAACGAAACCCGCGACGACCTGAAGAAGCAGGATGAACAATTTGCGGCTGCCCGCATCGAGGCGGGAGAAGCCGCCGTCCGGTTCGAGGTGTTGCGCGGATCCGTCGGCGCCAGGGTCGAGGAGCTGCAACGGCGGCTGGCCGATGCCGGGACCGCCGTCGAGGCCAGCAATTCCGCACTAACGCTCGCGCGCGACGTCCTGAGCAAATCCGGCGAGGCTCGCGCGGTCGCGCACGAACAGGCAGCGACTGCAAGCACTGTGTTCGGACAACGGAGCGACGCGCGCGCCGAAGCAATCGCGAAGTTCCAGCACTTCGCGGCCACCGGCCTGCTCGCGGCTGCGTTACCGCAAGCCGACCTGCCTGACATGGGCGGCCCGTGGACGATCGACCCCGCGCTTACTCTGGCTCGCCGCGCGGAACAGGCCTTATCCGAACTCAAGGACGACGACGACGCCTGGACACGCCTGCAACGGCAGATCGGCGAAGACCTGACGGAGCTGCAACGCGCCCTCAGCGCACTCGGCCACCAGGCGCACGCAGAACAGAGCGATTGGGGGCTTATCGTCCGCGTCGTCTACCAGAACCGACCCGAACCGCCGGATCGCCTTGCCGCGCGCCTCGCCGAAGAGATCGCCCAGCGCAGTGAACTGCTGACGGCGAACGAGCGCGCTGTGCTGGAGAACCATCTGCAGGCCGAAATCGCCTCCGAAGTGCAGCGGCTGCTGCAGGCGGCCGAAACTCAGCGCGATGCGATCAACAGAGAATTGCACCATCGCCCGACCTCCACCGGGGTACGCTATCGTCTGCTGTGGCAGCCGCTGGCGGAAGAAGAAGGCGCTCCGGTCGGCCTCGAAGCAGCGCGCAAACGCCTGCTCAACACCAGCGCAGACCTTTGGTCCGCTGACGACCGGAGAGTGGTCGGCGCGATGTTGCAGCAGCGCATCGCCGCCGAGCGCGAGCGGGCCGATTCGGGCGCCGGAAAGGATGTGGGCGGCAGCCTGATCGAGCAACTCGCCCGCGCGCTGGACTATCGCCGCTGGCACCGCTTTCGCGTCGAGCGCTGGCAGGACGGGCACTGGCGCAAACTCTCCGGTCCGGCCTCCAGCGGAGAGCGGGCGCTCGGCCTCACCGTGCCGCTGTTCGCCGCGGTCGCCAGTTTCTACAGTCAGGGCAGCTACGCGCTGGCGCCGCGCCTGATGCTGCTCGATGAAGCGTTCGCCGGCATCGATGATACCGCGCGCGCCCATTGCATGGGGCTGATCCGCGAGTTCGATCTCGACTTCGTCATCACCAGCGAGCGTGAATGGGCCTGCTATGCCGAACTGCCCGGCGTCGCCATTTGCCAGTTGCAGCGGCGTGAAGGCATCGACGCGGTGTTCGTGTCGCGTTGGAGCTGGGACGGTCGCGCCAAGACACGCGAAGACGATCCAGATCGCAGGTTTGCGCCGACATGATTTCCTCGACCGACCCACGCCTGCAGCGCCTGCTTGGCGGCGACCGTTACGCCTTGCTGCGCAAGCGCCTGCGTCAGCGTTTCGAACGGGCACCGCTCGACGCCACGGTTGAAAACTTTCGCATCGGCAAGCTCACCGCGGAGGAACATGCCGCATTGGCTTCGCTGCTCGGTCGTCCGCTCCGTTACACCAATTCCTTACAGGTCGACGTTCGCCTCGTCGATACCGCCTTCCAGAATGCCGGCATCGCCGCTTCGCTGCGCGACGCACTTGAACAACTCGATGGCCCGATTACGAATCTCGCCACGACGCGCCTTGCGCTGCAAACGATGTGGTCGGATGTGCTGGGCGGCTGCACTCACCGCGAACTGATCGGACTGCTCCAGGCTCCGGCGGGCATCGGGCTTCTCAAGCGCCTTGCACGACAGAGCCCACCGGCGGCGCTCCAACTCTGTCGCCGTGTCGAAGCGGTATTGCAACGCCTGCCCGCGAGCGGCATCACACGTTCGCAATTGGCCGCCGACGTGCTGGGCGACGCCCACGCGCTCGACAGCGGACAGCCCACGGCAACCCTGGTACTGACGGTCTGGCGTCAGGTAATCGCTCGGACCGATTACAATAATGATGACGTCGATAGCGAGCCAACGGGAGACGGCGAACTGGAGCCGGGCGGTGGTGCGGAGCGCGACCGCGACGTCTGGGCCAAGGCCGGCGTGCTGGTCAATGAATTGGCGCGCCCGGTGCTGTTCCTGAACCTGCCCATGCGCGATGCGGGAAATTACAGTCAGTCGCCGGGAGAGCCTGTTTACACTTCGCTTCGGTCGCTGTTGCGGTCTCCACCGTCGTGGGACGTGGCGGATCGCAGGGTCTATGTCTGTGAGAATCCCAACCTGGTCGCGATCGCCGCAGATCACTGGGGCTCCGATTGCGCGCCGCTAGTCTGCACTGACGGCATGCCCGCCGCAGCACAGCGATGCCTGCTGTCGCAGCTGGCTAAAGCGCGGGCGCAGCTTTTCTATCATGGCGATTTCGATTGGCCGGGAGTGCGGATCGGCAACCACGTCATGCGCGAGCACGGCGCCCAACCCTGGCGCTTTGGGGCGAGCGACTACGAGGCCGCCGTCGAAGGGGCCTCAAGTCTTGGACAGGCTCTCACGGGGAAGGCTGCCCGCGCATTTTGGGACGAAGGGTTGATGACGGCCATGCAGCAACATGAACTCTCCATAGCCGAAGAAGCTCTAGCCGCTTCATTGTTGAAGGATCTCAGGGCCGCATAGTAACTGGGTTCGCGGTTTATTCTGAATGGTGGCAAATTGGTGCCCAGGGGCGGGATCGAACCACCGACACTGCGATTTTCAGTCGCATGCTCTACCAACTGAGCTACCTGGGCACTGCGGGAGCACAAAAGCACCCCGGAGCGGGCGGTTTATAGTGAGGTCGGACCGCTGTGTCCACCATGCTTCGCCTGCTTGTCCGGCATCGTCCGAAGGACGACGACGGGCGGCTACGCGTGACGCGGTCATGCGGACGAAGGCGAAGCGTGTCCGGCGTGGTCCGCAAGGCGACCACGGACGAGCTAACCGCTAACTGACTAGAAATACTTAGGAATATCGCCTATTCGGCGTTTTCGTCGTCGTCGGGTTTTCCGGGGATTGTGTAGGAACCGGATAGCCAGCGGTTCAGATCGACGTCCCGGCAGCGCTCGGAACAGAACGGCTCCAGGGCCTCGGTGGCGGGCTTGCCGCAGATCGGGCAAGGCTTCCGCGAGGCCGGCTTGCCGGACGGCTTTCCAGATTCTTGATTCGACGGCTTAGCTGGCATTCAACCAGCCGAAGCGGATCGGAAAGCCCTCGCCGCCGAGCAGCGTGATCGACTCATAGAGCGGCAGGCCGACGATATTGGTGTAGGAGCCGACCATCTTGACCACGAACGATCCGGCGATGCCCTGCACCGCATAGCCGCCGGCTTTGCCGCGCCATTCGCCGGAACCGATATAGGCCTGGATATCGTCCTCGCTCAGGCGCTTGAAGCGCACCCGCGTCTCGATCAGGCGCTGGCGAAAGCTCTCCTTCGGCGTCACCAGGCAAACCGCCGTGTAAACGCGGTGGTTGCGGCCCGACAACAGCCGCAGGCATTGCGAGGCCTCGTCGACCAGATTGGCTTTCGGCAGAATGCGGCGGCCGACCGCGACCACGGTGTCGGCGGCGAGGATGAAGGCGCCGCGCAGTTCGTCATCGAGCTGCACCGATTTGAGCGCCGCGTCCGCCTTGGCCCGGGCCAACCGGTTGGCACAGGCGCGCGGCAGCTCGCCCCGCCGCGGGGTCTCGTCGACATCGGCGGGACGCAGCGCGTCGGGCTCGATGCCGGCCTGGTTGAGCAGGCTGAGCCGTCGCGGCGAACCGGAGGCGAGAACGAATTTGGGGCGGCCTAGCATGCTGACGTTGGCTGGGGGAGGATTCGGGGAAGACTCATTTTAGGCATGATCTTTCCGAAAACCGGTATCCACTTTTCGGGACCATGCCTGTTCGCGCGGAACCTATCGGAAGGGCTTCTCTGAGACAACCACGGCAAGCGCCGTGGCCTGGCTAATTAGGGATGGGCAACCCTCGGTCCGGCGAACAGGATGCTGAATTCCCAGATTCGCGATACCTTTTATGACCGGCGTCAACCGTTCGCCGCCTCGACCTTGGAAAACCGCTTGCGGATCCGCAGCAACAGCCCGTCGCACACCTCCCGATAGGCTTCGAGCTTCTGCTCGCGATTGCCTTCGGCGCCGGTGGGATCATGCGTCGGCCAATATTCCACGTCGGCGGCCAGCGTGTGGGTCAGTTCCAGCGCCTTGTGATGCGCCTCGGGCGATAGCGTGATGATGAGGTCGAAATTGAGCCCTTCCCAATCGTCGAGTTCCTCGAAGGTCATCGGCCGGTGGCTGGAGATGTCCTGGCCCAGTTCCGCCATCACCGCGACCGCGAACGGATCGAGCTCGCCTCTCTTGACACCGGCGGATCTGACGTAAAGCGCCTGCGGAAACATGTGCCGCAGCAGGCTTTCGGCCATCGGCGAACGCACGCTGTTGAAGCCGCACGAAAACAGCACGGCTTGCGGCGCCCGCGCGCGCGGCGGCGTCACCATGCGCCTAGGTTTCTCTCAGATCGGGCACGCTCCTGGCCGGAATCATGCGATTTAAGTACCGCATGATCTGATCCGAAAACCGGAGCCCACTTTGCGCTAACGCGGCCCTTCGGGTCGGGATCATGCCTCGCCCTTCCAGTGCAGCACGCAGATCAGCGTGAACAGCCGGCGGGAGGTTTCGAAATCGACCCGCACCTTGCCCTTCAACCGCTCCTGCAGCGTACGCGAGCCCTCGTCATGAATGCCCCTGCGGCCCATGTCGATGGCCTCGATCTTGTCCGGCGTAGCTGTCCGGATCGCCTGGTAATAGCTGTCGCAGATCATGAAATAGTCTTTCACGATCCGCCGGAACGGCGTCAGCGACAACAGATGCGCCACCACGGGCGTGCCGTCCTCATGGCGGATGTCGAACATCAGCCGGCTGCCGGTGATGCCGAGATGCAGGGTGAACGGGCCCTTGCCGACGCCCTCGGGCGCGAACAGGTTCTTTTCGACGAGATCATAGATCGCGATCGCGCGCTCGTGCTCGATGTCGGGACCGGAGCGCCCGATCGATTCCTCATCGAGCGTCACCGCGACGATGCGATTGTCTGAATCGTCCGTCGGGAGCGGCTTGGTCATGCCGGATCGGTCGGCAGATTGAGGCGCATTCCGACCGAACGGGCATGGGCATCGAGCCCTTCGGCCTTGCCGAGGGTCATCGCCGCCGGGCCCAACGCCCGCAACTGATCCGGCCCGCATTTGAGGATCGAGGTTCGCTTCATGAAGTCGAGCACGCCGAGGCCCGACGAGAACCGCGCCGAGCGCGCCGTCGGCAGCACATGGTTGGAGCCGCCGACATAGTCGCCGATCGCCTCCGGCGTATGCGGCCCGAGGAAGATCGCGCCGGCATTACGCACCTTTGCCGACAGCGCTTCCGCGTCCGCGGTCATGATTTCCAGATGCTCGGCGGCGATGTCATTGGCCAACGCCGCGGCATCGTCGAGATCGTCGACCAGAATGATGGCGCCGAACTCGTTCCACGAGGCGCGGGCGATTTCCGCGCGCGGCAGTGTCTTCAATTGCGATTCCACCGCGCGCTCGACCTCGTCGGCGAGCGCCGCATCGTCGGTGATCAGGATCGACTGCGCGCTGGCATCGTGCTCGGCCTGCGCCAACAGATCGGCCGCGATCCAGCCGGCATTGCCGGTGCGGTCGGCAATGACCAGCACTTCCGAGGGACCGGCGATCATGTCGATGCCGACCTTGCCGAACACCAGCCGCTTGGCGGCGGCGACATAGGCGTTGCCGGGGCCGACGATTTTTGCGACTGGCGCGATGGTCGCGGTGCCCCAGGCCAGCGCCGCCACGGCCTGCGCGCCGCCGACGCGGTAAATCTCGGACACGCCGCCGAGCTGGGCGGCCGCCAGCACCAGCGGATTGAGCTTGCCGTCGGGCGACGGCACCACCATCACCAGCCGCGCCACGCCGGCAACGCGCGCCGGCACCGCGTTCATCAACACAGAGGAAGGATAGGCCGCGGTGCCGCCCGGAACATAAAGACCGACGGCATCGATCGCGCTCCAGCGCCAGCCGAGTTCGACACCCAGCGCATCGGTGAAGCGCTCGTCCTTTGGCAACTGGCGCCGATGGAAAATCTCGATCCGGTCGCGCGCGAATTTCAGCGCGTCGAGCGTCTGGCTGTCGCAGGCCTTTACCGCCGCATCGACCTCGGCCGCCGTCACCCGCAACCCGCCGGCCTCGATGTCGAGCCGGTCGAACTTGCGCGTCGCCTCGATCAGAGCGGCGTCGCCGCGCGCCGCCACATCATCGACGATGGCCCGGGTCGCCCGCTCGACATCGGCGGACGCTTCGCGCTTGGCGGCGAGAAACGCACCGAAGCGCTCGGCGAAATCGGGGCTGCGGCGGTCCAGGCGAACGGGCATGGCGGCTTTCTTAAGGGTTGGATCGAAGGCCTATGCTCAATGGCGCGACGGCCAATGGCCGTCAACCCTTTGGATGCGCGGTCATTCCGGGATGGTCCCACCGGGTCGGCGCTCTGCGCCGCCCGATGACAGGCTCCGGACCAGAACCGGAATGACGTATTTATCAGGCATCCAGCCCCGACGGCTCGACCCCGAGATCGGAGGTCCCGAGATCGTCGGTACCAAGGTCGGCCAGTTCGCATTCGAGACATTCGACGTCGAGCCGGAGTGCCCCGCCGCTGCTGAACAGCAGCATCACGCTGCCGCCGGGGGCCTCGCCGGGGTGAAACTCGATCCCGAGCAGTTCGAGGGCGGGTTCCGCCGCCTCCAGATCGATATTGCGCGACTTGCAGGACAGCACGCGGTCGAACCGCAGCGCCGACATCAGCCGGCGCGGGGTGGCTTCTCCCGCCATCGTCTGTTCCCAGTCGAGCCGGCTCATGCCGACCACCAGCCGCTTTTCGCCTTGCCGCCAAATGATGTCGGCGGCGTGCAGGCGGGCTTCCTGGACATGGGCGGAAATCACCGCGAGGTCATCGGTATCGAGCGCAATCAGTTTGAGCTGGGCCGTCATCGATCGCACCTCGAATTTTGACGCATATTCTTTCGCAAAA
>Ga0193743_1003089_pt1 | contig 11308 bp, 8 predicted proteins | sample L2c2metaG_FD_143038 | JGI IMG/M metagenome (GOLD analysis project Ga0193743, IMG submission 143038) | Soil microbial communities from a riparian zone of the East river system, Colorado, United States - L2c2 | ecosystem: Environmental > Terrestrial > Soil > Riparian zone | place: USA: East River...
CTTCTCTTCGAGCTGCTCGGCGATGTGCTCGTGCCGCCGCTCCTCCGCCGCCAGGTCGCCCAGCAGCTGGCGCACGGCGACATCGGTGGCGCGGCCGGCGGCGCGTTCGTAGAAGCGCCGGGTCTCCGCCTCCATCGCCTCGGCCTGCTTGCGCACCGTGTCGAGCGACAGCGGCCGGGTCAGCCACACCGGGCGCCGGCGGATGAAGCCGCGGACATGGTGGCGGTTGATCAGCGGGATGTGGACGCCGAAGCGGTCCTTGTAGAGCGCGAGCAGGCGGTGGCGATGCCCGTCCTCCTCGCGGCCCATGCCGCGGAAGATCGCGGCCGATGCGGGGAAATCGGCGTTCAACCCCTCGGCGAAATCGCCGTAGACCCGGGAATCCTCTTCCTCCAGCGAGATCGCCAGCGCCAGCAGCTCGCGCTCCGTCAGCTGGGAAAAATCCTTCATCACCCGTCTCCGCATCAGCTCCCGCTTCGCTTCTCGTCCGGGCGGCGGACGAAGGCAATGACGAACGACTCGCAGACGCCGCCCCGACGGCCGGGCCCAGGCCCGGTGGAGGGCCAGGCGCATCGATGTCGCAGGCGGGATATAAATTCATAACGATATCCTTATATTGTGGTGGAGTTCGCTTCGGGGCGGCAGTAGCGTTGCCTGCGCCGTCGCGCCCATCCGCGGTTTCCACGTAAGGTCCGGCCATGACCAGCACCCGCTTCCCCGATCTCCTCGCCGCCAAGCCGATCCTGTTCGCCGATGGCGGCATGGGCACCGGCCTGTTCGGCCAGGGGCTGGAGACCGGCGACAGCCCGGAGCTGTGGAACGTCGACCAGCCGGAGCGGGTGCAGGCGGTGCATCGCGGCTTCGCCGAAGCCGGATCCGACATCATCCTGACCAACACCTTCGGCGGCAATGCGCGCCGGCTGACGCTGCACAGCGCCCAGAACCGGGTGCGCGAGCTGAACGTCGCCGGTGCCCGCATCGCCCGCGCGGTGGCGGAGGAGTTCGACCGCCCGGTCATCGTCGCCGGCTCGATGGGGCCGACCGGGGACATCTTCCAGCCGGTCGGCGTGCTCAGCTACGAGGAGGGCGTCGCCGCCTTCGCCGAGCAGGCCGAGGCCCTGGCCGAAGGCGGCGTCGACGTGCTGTGGATCGAGACCATCTCGGCCGCCGAGGAGATCGCGGCGGCGATCGAGGGCGCGTCGCGCACCGGCCTGCCGATCGTCTCGACCATGACCTTCGACACCAATGGCCGCACCATGATGGGGCTGACGCCGGAGGCGGCGATCACCCATGGCCGCAACTGCGCCTGCCGGCCCAGCGCCTTCGGCGCCAATTGCGGCATCGGCCCGGCCCAGCTGCTCGATAGCATCCTCGGCCTGGTTCGCGCGTCGGACGGCAACGACATCATCGTCGCCAAGGGCAATTGCGGCATCCCGCAGTATCGCCAGGGCGCCATCGTCTATGACGGCACGCCGGAGATCATGGCCTCCTACGCCATCCTGGCGCGCGATGCCGGCGCCCGCATCATCGGCGGCTGCTGCGGCACCACGCCGGAGCACATCCGCGCCATGGTCGCGGCGGTGAACGGCACCGCACGCGGCCCGGTGCCGGATGTCGAGACGGTCGAACGCTTGCTGGGCCCGATCAAGACCCAGTCGGGCCGGCCGTCCGAAGGCGGCGGCGAGCGCGAAGGCCGCCGGCGCCGCCGCGCCTGAGGCGGTGTCCCCACCGCCGCGCTGCGTCGATTACGAATCGGTAACTACCGCTTGGTGATCCGGCGGGCCTAGGGTCCGGTCCTTCGCTCCTGCCGGACCCTCCATGACCGACCATCCGCCTGCCTGCGGGGCCCTGACCGGGGTTGCGCAGGAAGTTTGGCCGCGCCCTCATCGCGCCGCGCCCACCGTCGAACGTCGCCGCCGCAGCACCGGCCTGGCGCCATGTGCGGCATAGCCGGCCTGGTGACGTGCCGGAGCGGGCCGCCGGATGCGGCGATGCTGTCCCGCCTCGAACGGGCCCTGGACCATCGCGGGCCGGATTCCTCCGGCCGCTTCGTCGGCGACGGCGTCGCCCTGATCTCGACCCGCCTCGCCATCGTCGACGTGGCCCATGGCCAGCAGCCGTTCCACGGGCCGGACGACACCGTCCTCGTCGCCAATGGCGAGATCTACAACGCCCCGGCGCTGCGCGCCGCGGTGGGGGTGGAGCACCTCGCGACCGGATCGGATTGCGAGCCGCTGGTGCACCTCTACGCCGGCCGGGGCCTGTCCTTCGCCGAGGATCTGCGTGGCATGTACGCCATCGCCGTCTACGACCGGCCGCGGCGGCGGCTGGTGCTGTCGCGCGACCCCTTCGGCATCAAGCCGCTGTACTATGTCGAGGGCGGCGGCACCTTCGCCTTCGCGTCCGAGCCGCAGGCCCTGTTCAAGGCCGGGCTGGCCCGGCCGGAGGTGGCGACGCCACAGCGCGCCGAGCTGATGCAGCTCAAATTCACCACCGGCGAGGACACCATCTTCCCGCAGGTCCGCCGCGTCCTGCCCGGCGAGACGCTGGTGGTGGAGGACGGTCGCATCGTCCAGCGGCTGCACCGCGCCGCCTTGCCGGCCGCGATGGCGGGCTGGACCGGCGATCCTGATTGCACGCTCGCCGCGCTGGACCGTGTGCTGGAGGACAGCGTCGGCGTCCACCTCAACTCCGACGTGCCCTGCGGGCTGTTCCTGTCCGGCGGGGTCGATTCCTCGCTGCTCCTGGCCTATGTCCGCCGCATGGCGGGCCGGCGGGTCCAGGCGATCACCATCGGCTATGACGGCGCTGATCCCGCGGATGAGAGCCGGGAGGCGATCCGGGTCGCGGCGCTGGCCGGCGCCGATTGCGAGCGGGTGGAGATGGATGCGGCGGCGTTCTGGGCCCTGGCGCCCGCCGTCGCGGCGGCACTGGACGACCCCACCGGCGACCCCGCCGCCTTGCCGACCTATTGCATGGCCCAGGCGGCCGCGAAGGGCGGGCTCAAGGTGATGCTGTGCGGCGAGGGCGCCGACGAGCTGTTCGGCGGCTATGTCCGCTACCGCCGGACCCGGCTGCCCTGGCGCTGGGTGACCCGCGGCGCCCGTGCCGACGGCATCTTCCATGGCCTGGACGGGGTCAGCGGGCTGGAGGGCTGGCGCACCGCCCTGGGCGCGGTCGAGCGGCGCGAGACGGAGGCCGGCCGCACGTTGCTGCAGACGCTGCAGGCGATCGATTGCGACGAAGCCCTGCCGAACGCGCTGCTGGCGAAGCTGGACCGCTGCCTGATGCGCCATGGCGTCGAGGGGCGGACCCCCTTCATCGACCCTGTCGTGGCCGACTTCGCCTTCTCCCTGCCGGACAGCACCAAGATCGGGCTGAAGCGGGGCAAGCTGCTGCTGCGCCGGCAACTGGCGGCGATGATGCCCGACCGCGTGGCCCAGGCGAGGAAGAAGGGCTTCAACACCCCGGTCGGCCGCTGGATGGCGGGCCGGCGGGCCGATCTTCGGGCGCTGCTGCCACGCCAGCCCGGCCTCGCCGCTTTCGTCTCGCCCGACCTGGTCCGCCATGTCTGCGACACGGCGTCCGAGCGGCCGCAGCAGGCCTGGAGCCTGCTGTTCTACGCCCTGTGGCACAGCCATCACGTCATGGGCCTGCCGCCGGACGGGTCGGTCGGCGACGTGTTGGCGCAGGCTGCCCGGAACTGACGGTCTGGCCTCGACAGCCGCTCCGTCTCAGCGGGGCCAGTCCGCCATCGGCACGGTGGTCTCGACGATGTGGGCGCCCAGCTCCGCCCAGCGGGCGAAGGCCTCGTCGGCCTGCGGGGTGAAGTCCAGCTCCGGGATCGGCCGTCCCTCCGCATCCAGCCCGACCACGGCCGACATGCCGTCGCGCAGGATGTAGACCCGACGCGGCAGCGCCGGGTCGAGCGCGCGCATCCGGTTCAGCAAGTCGTCGACCGACCAGCGCACGCAATGGCTCGAGGCCTGGCCGGCGACCACGATCCGGTCGGCGCCCAGCAGGTCGCGCAGCGCCGCATCGTCCTGCGGCTTCACCAGCCGGCCGCCGTCCCAGCGGTCCGGCACCTCGGCGCCGAAGGCGGAATAGCTCTCGCTCCAGGGATCGTCGCCCTTGACGATGGCCGGCGTCGCCGCGCCGCGCAGCAGGGCGTGGAACAGCCACGCCTCCTGGATCAGCCCCGGCATGGCATGGCCTTCCGACCCGATCAGGCAATGGTCGGGCCAGACGATCAGGACGTTGCGGCCCTGCCGCGCCAGGCTGCGGACATAGTGCAGCAGCTGCCGCTCCACCCAGGCCAGGCCCTGCGTTGCGACCTCGGCTGGCAGCAGCGCCAGCACGCCCGGGCTCGGCCGCAGCGCGCCGCCGGCCAGCGTGTCCTCCGAGATCAGGGTGAAGGGCGGCGGCGGGGCACCGTCTGCATCGATCCAGAACGAGCGGTGGAAGATCTGCAGCGGCGTGTGGGTGTCGAAGGTCGGCACGATGCGGTCGATGGCGCCGAGGTTGCGGTGGATGAAGGCGGCGATCCGCGCCGTGTCCTCCACCGCGCCGCGGCCGGACCGGCCGCCGACATAGAGCGCGCCCTCGGGCAGGCAGAAGTCGCGCTGCAGGTCGATCAGCAGCAGGTCGGTGCGCCCGCCCTCCACCCGCTTCAGCCGGCCGCGCCGGGCCTCGGCCGCGGTGCGCAGCCCGGCGGTGTCGGGCCGGTACGACCAATCCCCGGCCTGGGCCGGATCAAAGAAGGGCGGAAGCTCCACCGTCTCGCTCATGCCGGCCCCCTTACGTGTGCAGGGACAGACTAGGCAGCGGGGCGGGGTGATGGAAAGGGCCGCCCGTCTACCCCCGAATCGTCGGGGGTTGCCTCCGGGGCGTCTGTTTCATCACTTTGGCGGCAACAGCGGACGTGGAGATCGGCCCGGATGCGGCATGCCGACAGGGGCATCCACGTCCTCAACCCTTCCCGTTCAGGAGAGCTCGATGGCGCGTTTCGAAGGCGACGACAACGATAACCAGATCCCGCAGTCCGGCCAGAGCAATGCCGGCGACGACATCATGTATGGCCGCGGCGGTGACGACTATCTCGACGGCGGCATTGGCAACGACTATCTGGTTGGCGGGGCCGGCGGCGACACGCTGATCGGCGGGGCCGGCATCGACACCATCAGCTACTGGGACGCCAGCGGCGCCGGCGTGGTGGTCAACCTGACCACGCTGAAGGCCTCGGGAGTGGGGTCCGAGGCCCAGGGCGACGTCATCTCCGGCTTCGAGAACATCGAGGGCGTGAACCACGACCAGGGCCACGACATCCTCACCGGCTCGGCCGTCGCCAACAGGATCGACGGCATGGGCGGCAACGACCGGATCGACGGCGTGGGCGGGAACGACACGCTCTATGGCGGGACCGGCAACGACGTCATCGCCGGTGGCAGCGGCAACGACTACATCGAGGACCTCGACCAGGACAACCAGCTCTCCGGCGGCGACGGCAACGACCGGATCCTGGCCGGCGGGTACAACGACACGGCGGATGGCGGCGCCGGCGACGACTGGCTGAGCTGCGATCGCGGCTCGTTCATCGAGGACGAGGTGAACGTCCTGCGCGGCGGCGCCGGCGCGGACCGGATCATCGGCTCCGCCGCCAAGAACGACATCGCGACCTATTCCGAAGGCACCGTCGGTGTCGCCATCAACCTCACTGCCGGCACGGCCAGCGGCGGCAACGCCCAGGGCGACGTGCTCAGCGGCATCGAGCATCTCATCGGGTCCTCCGGCAACGACCAGCTGACCGGGAGCGTCGATGCCAATTCGCTGAGCGGCGGGGCGGGGAACGACATCCTGCATGGGATGGACGGCAACGACCGGCTCGACGGCGGTGTGGGCACGGACACGCTGTACGGCGATTTCGGCTCCGACACGCTCACCGGCGGCGCGAACGCCGACACGCTGGATGGCGGGATCGGCAATGACAGCCTGCTGGGCGGCGACGACAACGACATCCTGCGCGGCGGCATCGGGGCCGACCGGCTCGACGGCGGCGCCGGCACCGATTCGGTGATGTACACCGAGAGCACGGCCTCGGTGACGGTCAACCTGGCCAGCGGCGCCGGCAGCGGCAGCAACGCCCAGGGTGACGTGCTGGTGTCGATCGAGAATGTCTACGGCAGCAACTACAACGACACGCTGGCCGGCAATGCCGGGGCCAATGGCCTGGTCGGGGGCGCCGGCAACGATGTGCTGGCGGGTATGGGCGGCAAGGACACCCTGGTCGGCGGGGCCGGGGCCGACCGTTTCTACTACGCCACCCTGTCGGACAGCCCGGTCGGGGCCAATGCCGACCGCATCACCGATTTCAGCCACGCCCAGGGCGACCGCATCGACCTGCACGGCATCGACGCCAACACGGCGGTGGCTGGCGACCAGGCCTTCCACTTCATCGGCAGCGCCGTTTTCGGCCACCATGCCGGCGAGCTGCACGAGAGCGTGGCCGGCGGCGTCACCACCGTCAGCGGCGACGTCAACGGCGACGGCGTGGCGGATTTCAGCGTCACCCTGACCGGCGCCATCACCCTGGCCGCGGGCGACTTCCTGCTGTAGACGGGCGGCAAGCGATACCGTCGGGCGTCGAATCCATCCGACGTCCCGCGGTGTCGCTTCTGTCGCGGCCTTACTGGAACAGGCTGGAGACCGACTTTTCCTCGGCGATGCGCAGGATGGCCTCGGCCATCAGCGGCGCGATGGTCAACTGGCGGATGTTGTGGCTGCCCTGCACCGCCTCGGTGGCCAGGATGCTGTCGGTGGTCACCATCTCCTTGATCGGGGAGGAGCCGACGCGGGCCACCGCGCCGCCCGACAGCACGCCATGGCTGATATAGGCGAAGACCTCCGACGCGCCGCGGTCCATCAGGGCGGCGGCGGCGTTGCACAGCGTGCCGGCGCTGTCGGCGATGTCGTCGATCAGGATGCAGCGGCGGCCGTCGATGTCGCCGATGACGTTCATCACCTCCGACACGCCGGCCTTCTCACGCCGCTTGTCGATGATGGCGAGGTCGGCATCGAGGCGCTGGGCGATCTGCCGGGCGCGGACCACGCCGCCGACATCGGGCGAGACGATGACCAGGTTCTCGCTGGAGAAGCGGCTGCGGATGTCCTTCACGAACACCGGCGACGCCACCAGATTGTCCAGCGGGATGTCGAAGAAGCCCTGGATCTGGCCGGCATGCAGGTCCAGCGTCAGCACCCGGTCGGCGCCGGCGCGGGTGATCAGGTTGGCCACCAGCTTGGCCGAGATCGGCGTGCGCGGGCCGGTCTTGCGGTCCTGCCGGGCATAGCCGTAATAGGGCATCACCGCGGTGATCCGGCGGGCCGAGCCCCGACGCAGCGCGTCGATGGTGACCAGCATCTCCATCAGGTTGTCGTTGGCGGGGAAGCTCGTCGGCTGGATGACGAACACGTCCTCGCCGCGGACGTTCTCGAGGATCTCGACGAAGACCTCCATATCCGCGAAGCGGCGGATCTGGGCCTTGGTCAGCGGAATTTGCAAATAGGCGGCGATCGCCTCGCAGAGCGGGCGATTGCTGTTGCAGGCGATGATTTTCATGAAGGCGGCTCGGTGGTCTCGGGCGGTGGGGCCGGGGCCGGATGCGGCTGCGTATAGACCGCGCGATCCGGGGTGTAAACGGCCTTCGCGCAACCCTGTCCCCGAATTGTCACATCATCATGAAGACGCAGCCGCCCAGCATCGCCACGATGATGAACAGGAACAGGGTGATCAGATGCGGCATCGGCGTCAGTCCGTCAGCAGGATGGCCGAGATCTGGCGGCCGTAATCCGCCTCTTTCCGCAGGGTGGTGCGGCGATAGCTGAAGAACTGGTCCTCGCGCGCCAGCGTGTCCAGCCCGGTGACGGTGACGTCGCGCAGCCCGGCGCGGCGCAGCCGCTGGGCGACATAGCCCGGCAGGTCGAAATGCGGGCGTGGGGTCGTTCCGTTGGTGCGGGCCGGGGTGCGGAAGAATCGGGCGCTGTCGGGATCCTCGGCCAGGAAGCGGTCACGGAACTCGGGGCCGACCTCGTAGCCGTCGGGGCCGATGCAGGGCCCGACGGCGGCGGCGATCCGCTCCGGCACCGCGCCCAGCGCCCGCATCGCGGCGATGGTGGCGTCGGTGACGCCGCCCAGCGCGCCCTTCCAGCCGGCATGGGCGGCGCCGATCACCCCGGCCTCGGCGTCGGCGAACAGGATGGGCGCGCAGTCGGCGGTCAGGATGCCCAGGGCCAGCCCCGGCCGGTCGGTGACCATGGCGTCGGCCTGCGGCGCCGTCTCCGGCGTCCAGGCCGCGGTCACGGTGACCACGTTGGGGCTGTGCACCTGGTGCACGGTTACCAGCGTCTCGGCCGGCCCCAGGTCGCGGCGGCAGCGGTCGCGGTTCTCGGCCACCGCGTCGCGCCGGTCGCCCGAGCCGAAGCCGCAGTTGCGCGACGCGAAGATGCCTTCGCTGACGCCGCCGGTGCGGGGGAAGAAGCCATGGGCGAGGCCGGGCAGGGCGGACAGGGCGTCGATGGTGATCACGGGCGGCTCCGGCGGCTCATGGACAGGGACGGAATAGCACCGCGGGCGCGGCCGCGGCTAGAACCCGGCCTCGACCCGGATCGGCGTGCCGTCGCTGAAGCGGCCGAAGCGGTAGGGCGTCGGGTCGACCACCGGCGGCGCGCCGGTGACCAGGTCGGCGACCAGGCGGCCGGCCCCCGGGCCGATGCCGAAGCCATGGCCGGAGAAGCCGGTGGCGACGACGAGGCCGGGCACCGAGTCGACCGGCGAGATCACCGGCACCGCATCCGGGGTCACGTCGATCAGCCCGGCCCAGTCCTGCGCCCCCGGCACGCCGCGGAACAGCGGGAAGGCGGCGTCGAGCCGTGCCCGGGCCGCCCGGATCACCGACGCCACCGGTGCCGGGTCGAGGATCCGCACCCGCTCATAGACCGAGACCTGGTCCGGCGCCGCCTGCTTCGGCAGCTGCCATTCCGTCAGGAAGCGGTCGCCGACGCGCAGCCGCAGCGACCGCCATTGCGACCGCAGCGCCGGCAGGAAGTCGAAGAAGAAGCGGAAGCTGTCCGGCACGATGTCGACGATGTTGGTGCGGGCGTCGGCCACGCTGTAGCCGCCGTCCAGCCGCTTGCGGAAGGCGAAGCCGGAGGTCGCGGCCGCCGCCTCGGGCCCGCCCGCGACCGGCGCGGTGCGCTGCACCGAGGACAGCACCTTCAGCTGCGGCAGGCGCAGGTCCAGCGCCCGGCAGAACAGGCCGGACCAGGCGCCGCCGGCCAGCACCACGGCATCGCAGGCGACGCGGCCCTTCTCGGTCACCACGCCGGAGATGCGGCCGCCCGCGTTGTCGACCGCGCGCACGGCGCAGTTGGTCATGATCCCGGCGCCCAGCCGGCGGGCGGCGCGGGCGATCGCCGGGGCGGCCAGCTGCGGTTCGGCCCGGCCGTCGCTTTCGGTATAGAGCGCGCCCTGGAAGCGCGTCGCCGCCCCGGGCAGCAGCCGCGCCACCTCGTCCGGCCCCGCCAGCCTGGTGTCGAGGCCATGCGCCCTGGCGTGGACCAGCCACGTCTCGTGCCGGGCCATCTCCACCTCGGTCTCGCCGACATAGAGGATGCCGGCCTGGCGGTAGCCGGTCTCGGCCTCGACCGTGGCGTTCATCCCGCGCCACAGCTTCAGGCTTTCCTGCACCAGCGGGATCTCGCGCGAATCGCGGCCCATCACCCGGCACCAGCCCCAGTTGCGGCTGGACTGTTCGGCGGCGATCTCGCCCTTCTCGCACAGCAGCACCGAGACGCCGCGCTGGGCCAGGGTCAGCGCGGCGCTGGTGCCGATGATGCCGCCGCCGATGATCACGACATCGGCGCGGGCGGGCAGGGCAGGGTCCGACGGGACGGATTCGATCGCAGGTCCCATGGGGCCGCTCCGCTGTGAGGAGGGGCGACGCTAGCGCGCCGCCCGGGTCAGGGGAACCCCGCCGGCGCGCCGGTCTGGGGCGCGGTCAGCGCCAGGGCCTTGAACAGCGTGCCCATCCCGTCCGGCCCGGCCAGGCGCTCGATGGCGGCGTCGATCTCCGCGGCGCGGGCGGGCGATGCCTGCTTGAGCTGGGCGGCGCGGGCGCGCAGGCCCAGCGCCTCCAGGAACGCGCCCTGCGGCACCGGCCCATGCGCCGTGGCGCCGGCCTGGGTCGCGGCGAGGGCGAGCGCCTGGAAATCGACATGGGCGGTCAGGTCGGCCTCGCCCGGCGCCGCCAGCGGGTCGGCGAAGGCATGGCGGCGCATCGCCTGGAAGCTGTCGCCGGCTGAGCTGCGGGCCGGGCCGTAGTCGACGACCAGCGCGGCGCCGCCCTGCTGCGCCAGGCGCCGGCCCAGCATCGCGGCGTGGGACAGCCCGGCCGGGCAGGCCTCGGCGAACGATCCCTCCGGGGCGCCGCGGACGGCATCGGGGATCAGCGCCAGCCCGGGATCGGCCCGGGCCGACAGCTCCCAGCGCAGCGTGCCTGCCGCCTCGTCCCAGCCGACCAGCCGCTCGTGCCAGCCGCCGGCGCCGCGCTGCCACTGCCGGATCGGCAGGGCGTCGAAGAACTCGTTGGCCACCACCAGCGCCGGCCCTTCGGCCAAGTCCGCCAGCCGGTCCAGCCACACCGGGTCGGCCGCCGCCAGCCGCGCCGCCTGCGCCGCGCGCAGGGTGGGGCTGGTCTCGACCAGGTGCAGCCGCAGGGCCGCGCGGAACCCGGGCGCCGCCCGGCCGATGGCGCGCAGCGCATCCTGCATCAGGGTGCCGCGGCCGGGGCCCAGCTCGACCAGCAGCACGCCGAACACCTGGCTGATCTCCGGCGCCGTGGTGAAGTCGCCGGCGGCGCCCAGCGGGTCGCGGGTGGTGTAGTAGCCGTGGCGCGGATGGCCCAGCGCCTCGGCCATGTACTGCGCCACGGTCAGCGGCCCGTCGACCGCGATCCGCCGCCGCAGCAGGTCGAGCAGCGCGGTCACGCCGTCCTCGCTACGCCGTCGCGGAGGGGGCCGGGGCAGGGGACGGTGCGGTCATCGCCGGCCGTCGGGCCGCCCAGATCACCACGGCGATGCCGATCACGATCATCGGCAGCGACAGCTCCTGCCCCCGGGTGATGCCGAGCCAGAGGTAGCCGATCTGGGCGTCGGGCTGGCGCACGAATTCGACCAGGAAGCGCGACAGGCCGTAGCCGGCGACGAAGATGCCCAGGATCAGCCCCGGCCGGGCACGGATGCGCGGGTTCATCGC
>Ga0193743_1003090_pt1 | contig 11308 bp, 23 predicted proteins | sample L2c2metaG_FD_143038 | JGI IMG/M metagenome (GOLD analysis project Ga0193743, IMG submission 143038) | Soil microbial communities from a riparian zone of the East river system, Colorado, United States - L2c2 | ecosystem: Environmental > Terrestrial > Soil > Riparian zone | place: USA: East River...
CCCTCCACGCAGGCTCGCCACAAGTCGAAACCCGGGTGCTTGACCTTGTTTCCGATGTTCAGGAAATTCGGCCCCGCCACGTAGTCCAGCTTGTTCGAAGCCAGCTTGAAGTTCGACCGGACCACCGTCAGCATGTCGATGTGCAGATACGGCGCCGGCCGGCCGAGAAGGGGCTCCCCGAAGACCCCAGTCTGGGTGTCGTCCGAATCGACACCCATCCTAACGTCGTGCTCCACGAACTCGCGGTTCAGGTGCTTCATGTCGAAGCCTTTGCCGTTGAAGTGGATCACAGCGTCGGCTTCGGATACCAGATCGAAGGCCGCTCGGACCATCGAGTCCCGGCCGTGGTGGAACTCCGAGTAGAACGCCACCCGGGGGTTGCCGACCCACTTCGCCGCGAACGACAGCATCCTCGTCGGATCTTCGATCTGGTTGATGCCGATGTTCTGGTTGAACAGACCCCAGGTCGACAGGAGGTGTGCGGACGTCTCGATATCGATCACGAGCCGTTTGAGTACGTCGTTGGTCTTGATCACTGACTCTCCCCTGGGTTGACCTGGCCGAGGGCTACCCCGATGCGGGCAACCAGGATGTGAAGCTGCGCGCCCATGATCATGACTTCCTCCACCTTACCAAGGATGTCGATCAGGATCTCTTGAGTGCTCTTACCTTCGAAGGCTTGGAATCCAAAGAACACCTGTTCGGGACCGATGGTCCCAACCCGGCTTAGCGTCTGGCCGAGCAGCAGCTCGACGTGAGCGGCGAAGGATTCGGCGGTCATCGGGAACTTCGGAACGTCGATGACCAAACCCTCCGGGTCTTCGTCGTCCACGTCTTCCAACGGCTCGAGGAACTCCAGCTCCGACTCCTCGAAGGCTGAATAATAGCCGACCTTGTGGACGTCTGGCAGGAACACGAAGTACCTATCGAAGGTGGCTTCGTACTGAATCACCCGACCCCACTGGCCCTTGAAATCCGAATGATCTCCGATGACCAAGACTTCGTCGTTTTCGTCGAACCGATGGTCGGTCATTCGCAATCCTCAGGCTCGTTGTAGTCCGACTCGGCATCCTCGTCGGAGGTGTTGTGGATGTAGTCGACCCACTCGACAAGCTCGTCGAAGTAGGCGGGGTATATCTCCATAGCTTTCCTCCTAGTCGAACATCGGACTGTCATCGTCGAACACGTCGGATTTATCACCCATGCCGAACTCACTCAGCGGGTCAACTATAGAAAGAGTCCGGGTCGCGGAGTCAAACTCAAGTTTTCCTGGAGGAACCCGGACATCTCGACCGTCGGCCTGAAAGAACCGAGGGGCGTCATACTCATCGCTGTCCTTGTACACCGACATGTACGACGAAGGCCAGTCCATGAACGCCGTGCTCCCACGGGCTCGTGTCTGGTCTTGATGCCCGGTGTGGTGGCTGACGATTAGAGCCGACAACTCGGCCTCGACCTTCAGCATGTCGAACGAGTCGAGCATCGGCCGAACGCTTTCTGCTCCGTTTTCCTCCATGCCGAGTGCCGACATAATCGGCGACAACGGGTCGATGATGAGTACGTCGACGTCATTCTCCCGGAGCATCCGAGCCGTGTTCGCCCGCATGGTGTCCGACCGCATGTTGAGCTTGCGGCCTTGACCCATTCGGTCGAGGTACACCAACCGCTTACGGTCGAGGTCGGGCAGCTCGTTCAGCCAGTCCCACGCCAGGCCTTCGCCCAGCTCCATGTCGACGTACGCTACTGTCATCGGCTTCTCGACCCTGAACTTCCCGAGGAACGGAGAGCCTGTGGTCAGTGATTTGATCAGGTTCAGCATCAGCGTCGACTTGCCGACCTTGTACTTGCCGACCATCAGCGCCGAGCCGTCATGCCTGATCAGACCTTCGACCACCCACGTCGGCTTGTCCGGACGCTTGCTCAAGAAGGCGTCACCACGAAGGACCTCGCCTACCTCTTCGTAGGCCGTGATCTTCTCCAGCTCTTCCATCTTGAAGGCTTTCTCGGCCGCTGCCCGCACGCGCATCTTGTTGAGCTGCTCGTAGTACTCGACGGCTCGGTCAGCCGGCACGCCTGAAGGCAGTTCACCTTCAGGCTCGGTCAGCTCTTGCCACGCGTGCTTCTCGGCCCATTCGACCCCTCGGCGGATCTTGCCCTCGAGGTCCTTGATCTCGTAGGCCACCCCGTTCTCGAAGTCTTCCTGGACCTTTTCGACCGACAACACAGCGTTCGGCATGGCCTGAGCGATGCGCAAGCTCGACCCGATCCGAGCCGTGACTATGTCATCCCTACTGCCCGCCGGTGCGTTGGCCGCGATCTCGACGTTCCGCTTGTGAAGCCCGAGCACCACGTCGATGTCTGACGTACGAATCTCGGCGACCGGCTTGCCTTCGGGTGTAGACCTCGTGACTGCGGACAGCCAGTCGATAAGCAACGCCTCAGGCATCTCGTTCGGGTCGACGTCGACCTGTACGCGGTATTCCCCGTCTTGCTTCTCGGGGTGGCCTACCCGGATAGTCGGCGGAGCTTGGACGTGCGCTCCGTCGGCCAGCAGGTCTACACCCTTGAGAGCCGCGATGCCCGTCCTCTCACCCTTCGTCTTCTGCAGGTGCTCGAGGTCAACAGGATACTTGAACAGCAGGTGGAAGGAACCAGGGCTCGCAGAGCGGTGAACCCGGGTGTACCGCAGTGGCAGCTTGTAGTGCTCGAGGAACGCCTTGACGTCTCCGCCGTTGCGCCCGTCGATGTCTACGACCGCCAGCTCCGAAGGCTTTCCGAGAAGGAGGCCTACCGGCTTGTCGCTGCCGGCTACCTTGTCCAGTGTAGTCTCGTCCACCTGCGTACGCTGCCAGGCAGCTCCGGGCGAAAACTGGCCTTCGTATCCAAAAACCACCCACCCCCTGCGTAGGTAGTCGGCGACAATATCCCGCCTGTCTGTCATCGGATAGCCCCGTCCTCTGGGTCTACGACCTCCCGTAGGGCCGTGATGGCTCGTTGGAATACATCTCTTTCAGAGCGACCCCAGAATATAGGCCGACCCTCTCGCCCGGGCCCAGACCCGGTTATCTTGGACCGCACAACCTCCTTCTGTCGGTCGGTAAGAAGGTCCAGGGTTTGCTCCAACCAGATCATATCTGTAACTCGGTTGTAACCCGACTCGACTCGGTGCACGGGACCGTACAGGTCCAGGTCGTCCATAGTCCACCCCGAGTCCTTCACCGCCGCCGGCAGCGTGTTGTTGGCCCGGTGCCGGCTATAAGACGACCAAGAGATAGGTACAGCGAACGACTGTTCGGTCATCTGCTTGCTGATGCCTTCCTGCATGGCGCGAACTCGGAGTCCCGGCTCCGTCGGATTCCTCCGAATCAGATTCTCGATGGCTGCCTGAAAGGCATCGTCCTCGTCGAACCGACGATTACCACGCCACCGCTTCGCAATGTTCCTAGCCTTGGCCGTGTCGTCCTCGGTAATCATGACGCCTTTCAGTCTCTCGTCAGCGCGGTGATGTCTTTGATGCCTAAGGTCTTGGATCCGATGATCGCCTGAGCGAAGCACGTGAACCAGCCGACCCAGAACGCTACAACTACTAGGACCGCTGTCTTCACTTCTTCCTCCGGTCAGTCTTGTCTTTCTTACCTTTTGGAGGCTCGGTACCGTCTTCGTCATCGCTGAACCACTTGTCAACGACTTCCTGGACCTCAGGCGAACGCTCCGGCTGGTCGTCGTCCTTGCGCCTGTTCACTCGAAGCCTCCTGTGATCGCGATGAATACAAGCACGCCAGCCAGCAGTATCAAGAACGTACGAGCTGTCATAGCTTTCCTCCAGGAACGATGTGGACCCCGAGGACGTGCGGCCCCGGTGGATCTTTCAGGTAGTTGTGGATACGGGCACCGGCTTCTGGGTCATCCCGAAACCAACCGAGGATCTTGTTGCAGTGAGAGTCGAGAAGCCCTCGGACTATTCCGGTCTTGTGGTCGTGGTCGACGCTGAGGCGCTTCGACCGACCGTTGCTTCGGCGGCAGACGTAACAGACACCGTTCTGGTGATCATACAGCATCCAGTACATCGCGGGCGTAAGTCCGTAGGTCTTCCAGATATGGGCAGCCCAGCGAGCTTCTGATACCGAAGTCTTTCGAGCACGGCGGTGGGTGGCGCATCGAGGTCCGGGCCGAGTGGCCTTTCTCGTCGACCCGACGGGGCAGTCAACGCATTGAAGCCTTGGTGTCATTGCACTCCGCTTCCACCGCATGTCGGACAGGGCTTGCCGGCGGCCTTACCCGTGCCGTTACAACCCTTGCAGGGCGTTGGGCCGTACGGATCTTTCTTCGCCATGGCTTTCTCCTACCTGTAGACGACGGCGCCCTGGCTGAACAGGGCTTCCTCGAACTTGGTCGCGTGGTGGCTGCAGAAGATCAGCTCGAGGGTCGACGGCATCAGAACGACAACGCCGGCTCGAGCAGAACAACGGTCACAACGGTGGGTAGCATCCAGGTTCGGGACCTGGCGGACGGCTTGCGTGCCTGACTGGCGGGTCTTCAGATACTGGCTCATTCGAAGCCTTTCAGTTAGTGGGTCGGTAGGGGGCGTCGGCGTGAATACCTGGCGCCCCCTACCGACCGCTGCGACGCTTCTTCTCGCCGTTGGGCGCTTGGAAGCTTTCGTTACAGTCCTGGCATTGGTAGGTGCTGTCCGGCTCCCCAGCCCGCGTTCTGGTGATGTTGTGGCTGCCGCACAAGGGGCACATGAGTCATCGGCTCCTCACGGAGTGGGTGACCATCGAGCCGCTTGAGTCGACGAGCGCTACCCCGATGGTTCGCATGGTCAGGATGGGCGACACGTAGAACTCGGCGTCGAGATCCTCCGTGGTTAGCGTGGCAACCTGGTCGTTGGCACGGGCGAACCACACCTTTCGGACCGTACCGTAGCCGAGGGTTGCGACCTCTTCATACTCGGCCGGCTCAAGCTGATTGACGTCGAGCACTTCTCCCAGCTCTCTCCGCACTTCGCGGATCTTGATCGTCATGGTGTCGGCATAAAAGTTATCGGTTGTAGAGATCACGAACTGTAGGTCGTCGAGCAGGGCGTCCCTCGGGATCTCAAGCCGACCACCGAGCTTGCCGATGGCGATGGCCAGAATCTTCGTCAGCTCGACCGTTTGTTGGTATGGGTCTTCCCGGCCAACGAATAAGTCGCTCATGTGTCGTCCCGAAATTCGTTGTACTTGGTAGCTGCGGCGTGAGCGTTACGAGTCCGCAGCACCTCGACCCGCTGGTCGTAGACCAGGTAGGTCTGAGTCTGAAAGTCGTACAGCACTTCGCGGTGGTAGCCCTGGCCGTACGACCCGACCAGAACCACCGGGCGAACGGCTTCCCGCGTCTCTTCGAGCTGCTGCCAGGTCACAGGGCGTACACCGACCCGGCGAACGTCCTTCAGACCTACCTTGTAACCCCGTTGCCACGCGTCCGTCAGATCTCCAAACATGAAGTCGCCGTCTTCGACGTCGGGCCGGAGGGTGACCAGGTCATCGTGGGCTCGGTTCTCCAGGCTTGGGGCTTCAGGGGTCGGCGTCACGTCAGTGACTCCCTTGTACCACTTGGCAATTTCCTCCGGGGTATTTAGAACGACGACGGATCCGGCGGTCGCATTAGCTCGGCGCTCGGCGTCCCAACGCGAGAAGCCCCAGGAGAACTTTCCCGGAAGTACCTCGAACCAGCGGTCGTTCTCTCCATCAAGAAGAACTCGGTCAGTCATCGCTTTCCTCCATGTTCAGGCTGGCCTGCAGCCTCTTGATCAGCTCTTCGGTGAACTCGACCTCGGCAACCCCAAGGTCGATGTCCTCTACGAAGGCAAGGATCTCATCCAAACCCACCCAACCCTCTGTGTACGTGTTGACGATGGACTCCGACACCCGCTCGAGGTCGACCGTCACGTGGATGTTCGTCATGCCTGCTCTCCCTTGGGGACGTCGTCGAGAACGACGAAGGCTTTCAGCGAGCCTCGCAGCTCGTGGTGGTAGATGACGACACCTTCAGGCTTGTTGAACCGCAGGCCGCACCGCAGTGTGGCCTCAGATCCGTTGAACGCCAGGTTGTCGATCGTGTCCTTGATAGCCACCGAGTCGAAGCCCCACCATTCTCCGAAGTGCCGGCCGGGACCTAGAAGCTGGACGAGCTGGTTGGCATGTGTGTGCACCCACCGGGCGAAACCGGCGTTGTCGCCGGCTAGCGTGAGCAAACGGTTCCGGGACTGCGCGCCGACCTCGAAGTACGAGTCCTGGTAACCCACGACATGCTCGTCGCTGACGTCCGCCTCTTCATAGCTGACCGGTTGGACGACGACGCACGCGTTGGTTCCGTCCAATTTTTCAGAGATCGTCATGCTTCCGGCTTTGTTCAACCGAGGTGTTTTTGGCCAGGGCTCAAAGGTAATCATTGCTTTCCTCTCCTACCGTGCTCCGGGTGCACTGGCCCGCAGGTTGCGGGCCAGTGAGATGTACGCCTGCGCAATCTGCACCTTGATCTCGGCCGACTTCAAGAGGGCGTTGACCTGATCTGTGGGGCCATTAGCACTGAAGTTCTCGACCTCCAGCAAGAACTGGTAGGCCCTCCGCTCCAAGTCCCGAGGTGTCGGTACGTCAGTTCTCATGCCTTTCTCCTTCGTGGTGTGGCGTCGGGTGTCTTGGTCATGTGAAACACGCCTTCGTCGCACTGATGCACGGCGATAGGAATCACCTTGGTCTGAGGATCTGCAGCGATCTTCTCGAGTGCGTCGTGGCGGTCGAGCCAGGCGCCCTTCTTCTTGCACGAGCACAGACCGTTGCTTGGCGGAGGGGTGTAGTTCAGGGTCACGGGTGCCTCCGGGCCGTCTCGTTCTGAATCTGCTCTCCGAACATGACCCACAACCCTTTCACCCACTCGTCTACGAGGGTCGCTGGGTCGTGGTTGCCCGAGTAGCTCAGTACGTCCCGCAGGTCTAGGACTGCAAGGTAGGCGTTCGTGGCCTGGCCGGCAATCAGTGCATTGTCAAAGGGTACCGGGTCCAGGTCGCTCACGGCTGAGTCGCCTCCCTGTGTACGTCGATGGCCTCGTCGAGGCACACACCCCAAGGCTTTCCGAAATCCTGCGACCACTGGGCTACACCGAAGACCTCGCGGGCGCCCTGTGTGACCCGCAGACCCGACGGCATGTCGACGCGTCCGATACCGGAGTCGCTCTCGGCCAGGTCCATCTCGAAGAGCTGGCCAATCGTGGCTCCGGCCGCATGCAAGGCCTGCGCGATCAGGCACGAAGGCTTTCCGTCCTTGATGTAAACGCAGCTTACGGTCGAGTCCTCGCTGGCCCGGTACACAAACCCTTCCTTGCCCTTGATAACCCACTGCAGCAGCTCGAGGGCCCGGTCCTTGTTGATGATCAGCATGTCACACCTCTCGATAGATACAAGCTTCGGCTACACCGCACCTGCGGCAGTTTTCTTCGCTCGGCGAAGGGTCGAACTTCTCTGCCCGCACGCCTTCGTTCATCTCGTTGAACAGGTCACCCACCTGGTTCCTAGACATGATGGTGAGGTCATAGGCCTGGGTCGGGGGGCCCCCGGCCTTGTCATGCTTGACCATAAAATAATCGCCAGACCCAATGCTTACGCCAAGCGTGTCTTCAACCGCGATGTCGTACACCTTGAGCTGGAACGTGTCACCCGGGTTCGCGCCCGTCTTGATGTCTCTCAGCCGCAGGATGCTCGGCTCTCCAGCCTGGTCGGACAAGGCTTTCTCGTACGCCTCGACCGCCGCCTTGGACTTGGACACCGAGCCTGACGCCGTTCGAATCCTCTCGGGCAGCGGGGGTCTGACCTCAACGATCTGGTCGATAAACCCCCGAACCTTAACACCGTCGAGATCGAACTCGAAGCCCAGCTCGATGGCAGGCTCACCGGCAGGAGTGATCCAGACAACTTCTCCCGGCTGTTGGTTAACGTAATAGTCGTAGTACCTGCGAGTCTGTTCCTGCCCAACCCGGAAGTTCCGATCGATGTACTCTTGGCCTCGATAGGGACCTGCATCGAACCAGACCCAGACGTTCGGAGTCTCTTTGATTAGCCGATCGGTGTGCTCCTGGTACGACCGCTTGAACTCCTCGACCATGGCGTCAGCCGAAGCCTTTCGACTGCCACGCTCCCACCACTCGGCCGCTTCGTGGACTGCCAAGCCCAGGGGGAACCAACTCGCGGGGCGCTGCCAAACTTGCGCCACGCGCTGGAGGTAGTACCGGTAGGCACAGCCTCCAAGGCTTTCCAAGTACTGCTTGACCTGGCTGACCGACCTCGGCTGACCCTTGACGGCCTGCAACCTAGCCCAGTCGTGTTCTACCATGCCCGTTCGACCAGGAGTTTACGGACGTAGTCCACGCCCTTCGGGGTGACCAGAGTCTTCGTGAACATCCGGCCGTTGGCCACCGTGTTCCGAACCACGAACCGACCGGCCGTGACGTGAACCTGGTAGGGGTTGTTGAATCGGTCCAAGACCTTCAGGTTGCGCAGCTCGGCGAACAGGGTGTTACGACCGATACCTAGAGTCTTGCCGAGCTGACCCACGTCTTCCAGTCCAACCGAAGACATCAGAACGTCAAAGCTTTCGACGGCCGGCTTCTGCGCTTCGACCTGGGCTACCGCCTGGTCCCTCTCAGATCGAAGCTGACGAGCGATGTCGAGAGTCCGCTGCATGGCTTCGATCGGGTCGTCAAGGAAGTCCTCGGCGGCTTTGGACCCCGGGGCAACGTACGCCCCGCCTGTCTTACGGATGGTCGGCAACACCTCGCCCGTCACCCACGCCTGGAACGGCTTGGCGTGAGCCTGCCGAGAGCGCATGACAAGCTGGTACAAACCACTCTCTGTAACCAGAACCGGGTGCTTGCCCCCGGGAACCCCCAGGTCGCGAGTGATGTAGGGGTTTGCTACATCAGTTTGAGTAACCGTCAGGTGGTTCTTGGCGTCCTGCGTGTTCTTGTACCCGAGGATCTTGGCGACGTCGCTCAACACCCACCAAGGCTCGTTGTCGATGGACACCACTCGGACGTGGTACCCGTGGAAGTCGAACTTCTCGATCTCGTTCATACCTTTCTCCTACTCGCAGTCGTTGGCGTGGTCCTCGGCGTGTACTCGGTTGGCGGCCCCGTGGAGTCGGTGCACCAGATCGACGTCCGACTTCGTGTACAACGATGGACCCCCGTCTTCGAAGTCGATCCGTCGATTGCCGACCGGCGTGATGGCTACGCCTGATACCCGACCCTCACGGATGTTCTTCGCAGCCAAGGCTTTCCAGTCTAGCGTCACGTCCTCCTCACGTCCCTACTTTCAACAGCCCCGCAGCCACTGCGCTGACACCGTTTGGTGTAGCGGATGAAGTACGTCCAAGAGTCATCCTTCTGCTCGGACCCCCACTGGTGGTCACCCAACTGGCAGTTCGTTCGATCTTTCCTGGGCACAATTCCTCCTACTTGTGGTTCACGCTGATGTGAACCTCTAGGTCATGAATCGTGGGGAACTCCATCCCGCAGGCAGAGCATCAGAACATCTTCTGAGGTTTGGGCTTCGAACCGTTACCGCCCTTGTCCTTCTTGCTCATGTCTTTCAGTTCCCCAAGGCTTTCCGAATGGTGGTCAGTAGCGCACCGTAGATTTCTAAGAAGTCGAGTATATCGGTCGCTTCACTGAGAAGGGCTGGAATCCTTTCGATCTCCGCATCCTCGGCCGCGATGACCTCGTTGGTCTGCTCTTCGTGCTCCTGGATCTCGGTGAATGTGGTCACAAACTCGTCCGGACCCAGCCGGCGGTCCGCGCTGTCGTGAAACCCCATGGCTTTCCTTTCGCAGTCGTCAAGGCTTCCGTATACGTGGAGCCCCCGGAATCGAACCGGGTCAGCAAGGCGATCAACCCTTGCCAAGGTACCTCCGACCCCAATGTTTTCTGTTACGTGGGTGTGGCAGGACTTGAACCTGCGACCTCGGCTCTTAAGTCGGTTGCTGTTGCACCGTGCTCTGCCTCTGAGCTACACACCCTCAACCCCGGCCAGGCGTTCTGCACGCCTGGCCGGGGGTTCTGCTCTACCAAACCTCTCTCACCGGGGGTGTGGCAAACGCCAGAACTTATCGCTCAGCGTGCGTGAGGTACTGACCGGTGTCCACGAAGTTCTGACGAGACGTGGACGAGTCCAGATCCCAGTATTCCGGGTTGGGTCCGGTTACGGCCTTGTACTCCTTGACCTTAAATACACGGCCCGGGGCGTTGTTGGAGGCCGCCACGGCAAGCCGGTTTGCCGCGCTCTTGGACGGGTGGTGGTCCAGTACAACCGACTGCCGACGCTCAGGAGTGATCCGGACGACTGAGTAGGTGCGCTCGTAAAGGAACTTCGGGGTAGCCATATCAATCAATCCTTTCGATCAAGAAGTGGAGTGGTTGTGAGCCTTGTCCACGGCACCCGTGATGATGTTGGACACCCGACGGTACAACGCGATGTCATCAATCAGGTTACGAACCTCGATTAGTGCGTCAAGGTAGACGTCACCACGGTGTTTCTCGGCCTCGTATCCCTGCTGTGTGACCCTGGCAATCGTGCGGGGAGCTGTGTCCGTCGTGTCAAGCCTTTCCGATTGGCTTCCGCACTCAGGGGTGAGATCGTGCCACACGGTAGCCCCAGATGAGCAACGGGGTGCGTTCACACACTCGTCTGTCGTGCACGTCTTCATGTCTTTCAAGCCTTTCGTCTGTGTACTCGGAAAGCGGACGGACCGGGAGTCGAACCCAGTAGGGGATCCTCGGTAGCCGAACGCGCTACTCGTCCCTGTGACCCACACCCGCCCTACCCGTCAAGCCTTTCGTTACAGAGCCGCTACGCGGGCACAGAGGTCAGCGTACTGGGCAGGGTCAACGTCTCGGTTGCCCTCACCCCGCGACTGAAGGTGCGCGAGTGCGTCCCACTTGGTTCCCTTGGACAAGTCGGCCAAGGTGGTCACGTCTTCAAACGGCGACGGGCAAGAGCACCCCGAGTCGTCGGCCCAGTAGACGTAGCCGTCCGCGTCGGTCCACACCATGGTCATGTTGAACTGGCAGGACTCGTTATCCCACTCGATATCCCCGACGACCGTAAGGCCGAACCGTTCCGGCTGGTTGTAAGGGTCGGGCACGTTGTAGCCCATGATCAAACCTCTCTGAATCGGGGGTCAAGCCTTTCAGTTGGCGCGCTTGCCCCGACGCCAGGAGACCCACGTGGTTGCCTGCACGTCAACGGCGGTCAGGTCGATGCCGAACTCCTTGGACA
>Ga0193743_1003091_pt1 | contig 11307 bp, 9 predicted proteins | sample L2c2metaG_FD_143038 | JGI IMG/M metagenome (GOLD analysis project Ga0193743, IMG submission 143038) | Soil microbial communities from a riparian zone of the East river system, Colorado, United States - L2c2 | ecosystem: Environmental > Terrestrial > Soil > Riparian zone | place: USA: East River...
GGGGCATGGAGAAGTGGAAACCGCTACGCGCTTCCCACTTCTCCACACCCCCGACGGCGGCTATCTGAACTCAAAGATAAACGCGCTACACTAACTCCTCACTGGTACAAAAGATCGGGCAATCCAGCTTCAACCATAAGCCTCCCACAATTCCTCAGCCCACAAGGGTTCAAGGATTGTGGGGGATCGCCCCCGCGGATGACCCGTCTGTCGCGGTGACACGATTCTTGGTTCGGCAGACTGTTTGGCCTGGTACTGATGCTGGAAGATTGCACCGAAGTCTTTGGAGAGCATGCTCCACAGAAGGCAGGCTGGTCGTCTGTGCATATCCATAATAGGTTGGGGCGCAGAGAGTACCGAAGCTCAGGCATGCGGTCCAGACCATCTCGGACTTCTTACGCTTCATCGTTCCTGTGACCCTAAGCATTTCCTCACCCTTTTCGGTGGCTTTCTTGAGCATCTCTCAACTGTTCTCCGAAGGAATGCGTGCATCCCGCTATCCGAAGTGAACCCGCACGTTGCGACGGGCTACCGTCCGACAGGGTTCGTCAGTGTAGTCTTCACCAGCGGCGCGAGTGCGCTCAGTGCATCGATATCGAAGTCTTTGTAAAGATCCAGGCAGAAGAGATCGGGAGCAGTACGAAGCGGCACAGGCTTCTCGAGTAAATATGCAAGGCTCTTCATGCCACCCTCCACATCCAGGCCTGACACTGCATCTGGTTCCATGGCTGCGGCTACCAGAGCGATAACCTGATTCCGGATGCCATTGGTTTTTACCGTGATTTGTGCGCTACCGCGCGTTGCACGCAGCCAGTGAATGATCGAAAGAAGCTGTGCTGCCTCAAGGCCTAAGGAGCGTTCGCCACTGCTATCAACCAGCAGTTCCCAGTCGCTCGAATCGGGCACCTCCGGCCTGGAAGCGCCATTGAACAGAAGATCCAATGCAAACACTTCACGGCCGCTGCTGAGACTATCGAATACCTGCTGTCCAGCCGCTTTGTATCCCTTGTCGTCGAGCACGATGGCGAGCGGTTCGGAATCAGGGCTGGAATCCTGTTTGAACCCGATCCCGGTAGCGCTCAATCCATTCGAGAAATCGAAACGATAGGAAAGACTCTGGAACCCCATTCCTTTAGAATTCGCCATTCTCAAGGCCCGCAGGACAGATATCGGCTTATAGCGAACCACGGATCCTAGTTGCGACCGCTCTGATCGTTCCCACGCTAATCTTTTGTCACTAGCGGTTGGAATGGGCGCGCGCTCATTCCTGGCCGCAAAGCTTTTGGCCAGTCCAAGAATGGTCTCGTTACCGGGCGGCAGGCTGACTGCAAGTTCCGGTGCAGAGTGAATCTCAGCGTCGCTGAAAATTTCGCTTTCCGCTGATGGCAGATGGCAGTGCTCGGAGAAGAAACGATACGCCTGATTGCGATTATCAAGCTGGTAGTTGTGAACCCCAGGATCGAAGTTCTCGTGCCAGGAGAGATTATCAGCCACTCCATAGGCTGCGAAGAATGGCTTTACCGCGTCGTACAGATATGGCTTGACTAGTGGGGCTCTGAAGCAGCAGCTATCTACGGCATTATGCACGAGAAGGCTTGGCCGCGGCGCGCGCATGGCAATGAACGTTGGGTAGTCAAACCCCTGCATAAGATCCGGAGCGTCCTCCTCTATCTCGTAAGTGTCTCTTGGATCGGTAAGGTTGGATTCCCTGGATCCAAGCCCCGCCACCTCCACAGATACGGCGATCCGGGGATCCAGGGCACTCAGCACGACTGTCTGCCAGCCGCCGCCGGAGAGCCCCGTGGCACCGATTCGAGAAGAATCGACGTGAGGCGAGGCAGCGAGGTAGTCCAGGCCCCGCTTCATGGCCAGATAGAACAAGCCTATTGCATTGGACCCGACTAGATCGAGAGCCGCTGCGTTGTCGTGCGCGTTTTCCGGTTGGGAGAGCTCGCCAAATCCCATCCATCCGAGATTCAAGGCCACAATGCCGCGTTTGGCGAAGTTGATACAACGCTTCTGCTCATATTCCACCGCTGTTCCTTCCGGCTCGTGGCCAATCAGGTTGAGAATGGCAGGCACGCGTCCGGAGATCTTTTCAGGCTCGTACAGAAGCGCTGTAGACAGGAATCCTGGAACGATCTCATAACGAAGCTTGCGAATCCTGTAGCCATGTCCCGTCTCGATGACGCCCACCTTCTCGAAGTGGGGCGCCGAGTCTATCCACTCTCGAGGCCAGCCGTGATAGACCACATCATTCAGGATGTGCCTGCGAAGGCGGTCTTCCTCTCCTGTCCATTGCTGCGCCGTGGAGAGCGCCGGCAACCCTGGAATACGCTGCATCAGGTACTGTTCGAGCTGATACTGCGTGACCGCTGCTGGTTGCACAGGCGTAGCCAGCGTCTCGATGATGGAAGGAAGCATGGTCGTCTGCGCATGGCTCATCGCAGCACTCAGAACGCATCCAGCGAGCAGGGCCGCGCGCCATTCTATATCTTTCATAGTTTGTTTCTTCCTCTGTGCTGCATTCCCGCGAGTCCGAACTCGAGAAAGGCCGCTATCTCCGAGACTATCGAGATGACTTGCCTTGCCCATCTCTTTACAACGTCTTCTGTAAGACATTGTCGAGGTAGACATCGCTGACATTGCGTGATGCCCCCACACGGAAATCCTCCAGATTTCGCAGGGCAAAGACCGGAGTTTTCAGCAGCCTGGGCGTCTTGATACGAAAGAGGTCCGCCTCGACCACATGATCCATCCAGAAGACGGGCCGCACCTCCGGCTGCCTGAAGGCGATCTCCACATTTGTGAGTTCAAGGTTGTTAATGTGTCGAAGAAAGAATCCGCTTGCCGGGATGTCGCCAAACATATCCGGATCGGGGTAAGGATCGTCTTCCAAAGCCTCTGGAGGATTGAGCGCAGCCATCTTCTCTGTTCCGCCGCCGGCATGCTCAAGGAAGACGTCATTTATTTTGATGTCTTCGATCGGGTGGCCAGGGATACCGCTGATAATAGCTCCGCCACCGAGCCGGGAATCCGAGTTGTAACAAACGATGTCACACATCGTGATCCCGCGCATTCTACCGACCGGAACTCCTGCCGGACCTCGCATTCTGTTTCCGAGGCGCAGAAAAAGCGGGACGTTGGTGCAGTCGCACATGGTGATCCCCGAGAACGTGATGCCCTCGATGATCGCCCCGTCGGAGCGCCGCTGTCTTGCTCATTCTTGAGCCATACCTTTCACTCTGTCATTCAATCTGGTACGGCCGGGAGAATGCATTCGCTCCGCTCGTACCTTCTCATTCGAGATGACGGATGTCAACACACGCAGCGTCTCTTCAGACAAGAAATCGTTCAATAGGCTGAATGGGATTCATACTCCCACTGCACCGTCCCGTATCTCCGCATATTGCTAGATGCCTATTGTGATCGCGATCAGAGAACATCTTCCCTGCACCGCAGCTGCGGTCCAGGAGGATGAGTATGCAACGTGGAAGTTCGATCAGAAAGAAGCGCAAGCGGGATCCCGATATCTGGCTGTTCCGTTGGAATGTTCCGGTAGCTCAGCGCGAAACGGTAGTACAGCCATACGCATTGTTCCACTACTTCGATTGGAAATCGGTGACGACGATATTGGCTCTCAACTGCACTCATCGCCTTAGCTTCTCACACCCTTAAGTTGACGATGCCCCTTCAATGGCAGCACATTGACGTCGTGGAACTTCAGTCACTCACAGTCCACCCGCCATCGACTGCTACAACTTGGCCCGTAATATTCCTTGCGGCATCACTTAGCAGGAATAGAGCTACTTGCGCAATTTCTTTCGATTCGAGGAGGTTTTGACTCAGGGGTTGTTTATGCTTCATGAATTCGAGGATTGATCGGTCATTTTGGGCGCGGGCACTCATGGGAGACGCAACAAGGCCGGGCGCTATGGCATTGATGTTGATTCGATGCGGTGCATAGTACGAAGCGGCGGATCGAGTCATGGAGATTACGGCGCCTTTGCTCGCGGCGTAGGCATGCGTCGCAAAGAAGTCCTTTTGCGGGGAGTAGGCGAGCACGCTGGCCATGGTGAGAATTGTACCGCGCAGGTTGGCCGGCATGACGGGATCTCGACTAAGGAAGTAGCGGAGGGCAGAGCGTGATACAAGAAATGCAGTCGTTGCGTTGTTTGCATGTGTTGTCTCCCACCCAGCCAAGGTGCACTCATGGAGAGCACCATCTCCAAATCGACGCCCGCTGATGCCGACGGCGTGAAATACGGCGTCAAACCCGCCAAAGACTTCGATACATTTTCTGAATGCGGATTCAACGGAAGATTCATCTGCGAGATCTGCGCAATAGGTGTAGATCGATCCGGTCCCGGCCCCCAGTTCATCGGCGAGAGATTTCGTCGCATCGGGATTCCGGTCCACGGCAAATACCCTCGCTCCTTCCGTCAAGGCGAGGCGGGCAGTCTCCGCAGCCATGCCGGAAGCACCTGCGATGAAAATTGTCTTGCCATTGAGCTTCATTTACTTATCACTCCCGAGGTCAGGCCGATATTCTCCGAGTCTCAAGACTTGTTCTACTTTACATGAAATGTCAAACATTAAATCTGGTCTGCCCGGCTTGATTTGTACCAGTTGAAATCATAGAGACTGGATGCAAAGGAGCTTGGTGTGGCGAGGAGACGGCATACACCGGAGCAGGTGGTAAACCTGCTGCGTCAGGTTGAGGTAGGAGTAGCGAACGGGAAGACGACGGCGCAGAGCTGTAAGGAAGCGGAGATCACGGAGCAGACATACTACCGTTGGCGTAAGGAGTACGGCGGGTTGCAGGTGGACCAGACGAAGCGGCTGGTGGCGAACCTGAGCCTGGAGAAGCTGGTGTTGAAGGACATCGCTTCGGGAAATGTATGGTCCGCTCCGTTTTTGCAAGCATAGAGATGCTTCTGACACGAGACGGTTTGCGTAAATGTATTCGGCCTCTCGCGAGTCGGCCGCTCTTGGCGACAGGCTAGGATGAGATGCGCCTACCGTTCCCAATAATTTGCTGCGGTCTTCTGTGGAAGACCAGTTTCCCGCGTCGGGTTTACACACGCCGATCGACCGTCATCTGTTCTCTACGTTCCAAACTCAGGACAAGCTTACTTGGCTCAAGCCTCCGCCCAGCGGTAGATCTCTGCCGGTCTGGCGAGTATCTTCCAGACGACGCGAGCGATCTTGTTGGCCAGCGCCACGATGACCTTGTTGCGATGCATTCGTTGTTCTAACTTCGTGCTCCATGCGCCAAGTGGATGTCGTTGCCTGTCGCAGGTCTGGACACAGGACCGTGCCCCATGAATCAGCAGTCTTATTAGATCGCCATTTCCTCGTTTACTGATCGAAAGCAGCGTTGTTTTATCCCCTGTGCTGTGCTGACGAGGCACAAGCCCGAGCCAAGCGGCGAAGAATCTGCCGTTGGAAAACTGACGGCCATTTCCTGTTGTAGCCTCCAGCGCACTGGCCGCAAGCGGGCCGATGCCGGTACAGTCATGAGCCGTCGCGCAGTGTCGCTGTACTGAACGCTGCGCTGGATCTGCTGCGTGATCTCTTCGATCCTGCTCTCCAGCGTCTTGAAGTCGCTCCAAAGGTCGGAGAGGAGCTTACGCATCGAGGGCGGCAGTTCGTTGTCCTCATCACCGAGCACGCGTGGCATATCGATGCGGAAGACCCCGGCTCCCTGTCGGATGGGGATACCGAACTCCAGCAGAAAGCTTCTGATCTGGTTGATCAGCCCTGTGCGTTGAGTCATATAGCGATCACGAACGCGATGCAGCGCCTGTCTCGCACTCTGCTCTATCTGCCGGATTTGCCCGAAGCGCATCGTGGGCCTGGTAACGGCTTCCGCGATGGCTGCAGCGTCAGGATGGGGAATCAGCCTTGGGTAACGAGCCGCATGTCGATCGAGACCATGTCGTTCCGCGCGTATGGGCCGACTATAAACGCCGGATCAGTGACAGTCGTATCATGTTGCCGCTACTATTCCCTGAGAAACAGGATGAGGTCAGCCATGATGGCGGCCAGCAATTTCGAGTTTAAGTAGGTTCTTCCACACTTTCGGTGCAAATTGAGAAAGCCGGCAACCAGATAAAGGTGAGTTACGCGTTGGGAACCTCCATGGTAGGTGAGCACACTACTGAGGACACTCCGGCTGCGCGCGAACAGCTCAGGAATGATGCAGCTGCCCTCGCAGCAAAGGCCGATGTGGCGATTGTCTTCGTGGGCTACTCGCCAGCACTGGAATCCGAAGGTTCTGACCGAAAGTCGCTGGATCTGCCGCCGGACAAGACGAATTAATTCAGGCAGTAGCCAAGGCAAACGCCAATACGGTCGTGGTCTTTAATGCCGGCGGACCGATCGCAATGGACAAGTGGATTGGACAGGTCAGGGTGGTTCTGGATATGTGGTATGGCGGTGAGGAGGGCGGTCATGCTATATCAGATGTCTCAACCCGTCAGGCAAACTTCCCATCTCCTTTGTGAAGGAGTGGAGGGATTCATCGGCCTATGGACGTTATCCGGGAGAGAATCTCCGTGTTAAATATGACGAAGGCATCTATGTCGGATACAGATATCTCGACAAACACGGTATTGCGCCGTTGTATCCATTTGGATATGGCCTCTCCTATACGAAATTTGACTATACGGACCTGAGCATAACGCCACGCAAGGCTCAATCGGGCCAAACGATCGACGTGAGTGCGAAGATCCACAACCGCGGAAGCCGTGCCGGCGCCGAAATCGTGGAAGCTTATATCCACGATGGTCATGCCACTGTAGATCGTCCGATTCGAGAGCTGAAAGGCTTCCGTCGGGTGGAGTTTAGGGAGACTTTGTTGATGCGTCACATTTTCGTCTGCAGCGCACTGATACTGGCGGGAAATCTCTGCTTGCATGATCAATCCGTTGCTCCTGCCATGACCGCTACCCGGACCGCAGCATCAGTTCGGGTGGCTGCCAAACCGGAAGACCAGACCGATATGATGCTCCGCAATATTGCTCATGTTTCGCTCGGATCGACAGACCTGGTAAGCGTAGAAATCGCTACGGACGCGAATTCGATGGTGTCATTGACTTCGATAGAGCCACAGCGGATCCCACCAACCCGAGTACCTTCCGGCGGGTCTACGACAGTCGAGATCACCTTCACCCAAATGACTCCGGCATGGAAGCTATGGCAGATTCCATCGATCTGACAATCTTTCTTAGGTAGGTCTCAATTCTTGTTGGTTGCGACAACACGCTCAATACTCGTTCGCTTCTTAACGCTTGCGCAGGGGACTCCATCTTCATTCCAGCTCCAAACATAAATGCGCGTTTATGGCTATATCGCGCAATTTTATTGACAGATAAATCCTCTAGTAGCTATGCTCTCTGCCTGTATCTGAAGAACGCCCTGTATGTGCTGCAAATTGCGACAGCGCGGTTCATGGTAGAGGACCGTTGCAGCGTGCTGGCATCACGGTGCGAATTGCGACCTTTGGAGGTTGTCAGAAATGTTTCGAAGCATATTTCGCATGAGTGTGGCGCTTTTGGGATTGCTGCTAGCAGCCCTGATACCGACTGCTGTTCAAGGACAGATCGATACGGGGGGCGTGACTGGAACCTTGACGGATCCGTCTCGGGCGGTCATTCCCGGGGCCAAAATCACCCTGACCAAACAGGCGACCAATGTCGTTATCCAGACGGTATCCACATCGGCGGGAACGTACTCGCTTACCGGGATCCAGCCAGGAACATATACCCTTCGGGCTGTGGCTCCAGGATTTCAGACGTTTGTGGAGGCGGGGCTCGAGGTGCATATTCAAAACACCTTGACGGTCAATGTTGAGTTCGTCCCTGGTAAGGTCACCCAAGAGGTCACGGTGACATCAGCAGTTCCCCTGCTGCAGGCGGAGAGCGCCTCCGTCGGCCAGACCATTACAGGCCAGACTCTCAATGACCTTCCATTAAATGGACGTAATTGGGATTCGCTGGCCCAGCTATCAGCGGGTACCGCTACCGCCCCTCCGGGAGGACCCACCGGCGACTCGGGAACCACAACGAGTGCATACTTCTCCACGAACGGTGTTAACCTCTGGCAGAATGACTTCAGACTCAATGGAATTAACGACAACATTGAGGTGTACGGTGGAGCTTCTTTGGGGAGAAACGCCGCCGTCGTTCCCCCGCCAGACGCAATCGAAGAATTCAAATTGCAGGGTGGCGACTACAGTGCGGAATTCGGTCACTCCACGGGTGGCGTCGTCAACGCCGTCCTCAAATCTGGAACGAACAATATCCACGGAGATCTGTGGGAATACATCCGCAATGAAGCGTTCGACGCCAACCTCTACTTTAATCCAAGTGGCGCGAGAAAACCTGAGTACCGCCAGAATCAGTTTGGCGGGACAGTAGGTGGCCCAGTAATCCTACCGCGGATCTACAACGGAAAGAACAGGACCTTCTTTTTCTTTGACTATGAAGGGCTTCGAATCGCGCAGCCTGCTCCCGCCACGAGCACAGTTCCCACGCCGAACATGGTAAAGAGCGGCTTTACGAATCTGCAGGACATGATTACCTATGGCAGTGGATCCGGAACCGACGCGCTTGGCCGAATCTTCCCTCACGGAACCATTCTGGATCCGGCCACGACGCGTGCCGTGGCTCCAGGCGCAGTCGATCCGATTTCTGGGTTCCAGAATACCAGCAGTAGTACCGTCTACGTGCGCGACCCCTTCTATGTGGGTGGGAGCGTCGGCGGAATCAGGGATTTTACGGCGAACACAGCGCAGCTCAACATCATTCCGGCGGGACGCCTCGATCCCAACGCGGTGGCATTGCTGGACCTCTATCCGACAGCCACGGTAAACGGGACGCTTTCGAACGATTTCTACTGGGCTCCTAATAATCCCGTTACGGGGAATGAATATGACATTCGGATCGACCAGAGCTTCGGAACGAAGAACCGTCTATTCGGCGTCTATGATAGAACCCTCAGAGATAACCCTCAGCCCGGTGCGCTGCCGGGTGCGGCTATTGGGCAAAAGGGCTCCTTTGACAATAGCTATCCTGGATATGCAATTGCCCTTGGCGACACCATGGTGATTACCCCGACCCTAATCAATGAAGCCCATGTTGGATTTCTCCATATTGATCAGCTGATTCAGAATCATGACGGTAACACGATGGGTATTCCGGCGCAGTACAGCATCAATGGCGTACCGCAGATTGCCGGGAATGGCGGACTTTCTCCTATCAGCATTAGTGGTCTCACTGGCCTTGGAGAAAGTGTGTATAGCCCAACTATCTCTAAAATCTACAGCATTGAGGCAGCAGATGGTGTTACCTGGGTCCATGGCAGCGGTAATTACAAGTTCGGCGTCCAAGTCGATGACCTGACGTCGAATATTATCCAGCCGCCCTATGGCCGAGGTCAATTCAGTTTCAATGGTCAATTCACTGATATTCCGGGCAAGAACAGTTCCTTGAACGGAATCGCTGATCTTCTTCTTAAGCCACTTCCTTCAACCGTCGGTGGTATCGATAACGTAGGCGGACTAGCCGGGCTAAATGGTTCGAATTTCAATAACACCAGGAATCGCCGTTGGTACACGGCCCTCTATTTCCAGGATGATTGGAAGGTGACGGACAAGTTGACGGCGAACCTTGGTGGGCGCTGGGACTACTTCACCCCATATGCTGAGACGAGGGGCAGAGAGGCCAATCTCGTTCAGAATGGCGGAAACGGAAGCTCCGGCGCCTACTACGTGCATCAGAATCAGTGTTCTACCGTGCAGGGTTTGACATCCTTTATGACATTGCTGGCGTCCAGCAATATTTCGCTCATGTGCACTTCCGACAGTCACCTGGGCAACTCGCAAAAGCTTAATTTCGCGCCCAGGGTGGGCTTTGCATATCGAATCACTCCGCAGTTGGTGGTCCGCAGCGGATACGCCATCGAATATGGTGCGCTCGGAAACATTGGTTACGGCGGGACACTGGGCACCAATTACCCATTCTTCTATAACGTGACGTTCAATGCTCCTGATCCGCAGCATCCATTGGTGCTGCCGAACGCCAGCCAGACGGCAACAATTGAAAACGCGCTTATGTCGATCAACCTGGAGAATCCGAGTGCCAATACCGGTCAGGGACTGAGCCTCTATGGGCGCCAACTTAACTATCAGACTCCGTACGTGCAAGTGATGAACTTGACGGTGCAGGATCAACTGTCGCGGCACGATTCAATCCAGGTCGGCTACGTTGGAACCCTTGGCCGCCATTTGAACGCGATGGAACTTCACAACGCACCTTCCGAACTTCTGCCAACGACGGCGAATGCACAGAACTATGTACCGTTTCCATCGTTTGGGAGGAACACCAACTGGGAGGTTACCAACGCAGTCAGCAGCTACCACTCCCTCCAGGCGGTGTATGAGCATCAGATATCCGCTGGCCTGTCGCTACTTGGCAACTATACGTTCAGCAAATGCATGAGCAACCAAAGAACACAGTCCAGCACATCTCCTCTGACGAGAGCTCCGTTCCTGCCTGGCTTTGGGATCGGTCCGGAGTACGCGCTCTGTGACACGGATGCCAGACATATTATCCACGTATCGGGAAGTTACGATCTTCCCATTGGCGCCGGGAAGGCGGTATGGCCCAGTGCAAACAAAGTTGCGGACGCTGTGATTGGTGGCTGGCAGATGAACGCGATCTATAGTTACCAGACTGGTCAGCCGTTGACGGTAAATTGTGCCACTGCGACATCAGAATTCTCGTGTTTCGCCCCGCTGAATAGCGGCGTAGATCCGTATGCGGGTGGCCGTAACATCAATCACTGGCTGAATGCGGCAGCGTTTGGTCAGCCGGCTGCCGTTACGACGATTGGTCAGACGGATTACTCGCCACTGGGAGGAAAGCCACAGCAGGTCGATGGTCCCCGCTTGGTCAATGTCGACGCGTCAGTCTTCAAGTATTTCAACTTCACGGATACTATTCGTCTGCAATTCCGTGCGGAGGCCTTCGACGTAACCAATACTCCCTCGTTCGCACAGCCCGGAAGCTTGAACTACTCGGCGCCGTCTACCTTTGCCTCAATCACGAACACAAAGAACGGTCCTCGGCGTGTTCAGTTTGCGCTGAAACTCTTCTATTAGCCGGAGGGAAGCCCCCGGCTTTGCCGGTGGCTTCCAGGGTTTATCAATTCCGCGGGGCGCCCCCGAAACTCCTTACTTCAATCGCCAAAGCACACGATAGGAGGAGCGGGATGGACGGGCGTTGAGACTTAAACGACACG
>Ga0193743_1003092_pt1 | contig 11307 bp, 7 predicted proteins | sample L2c2metaG_FD_143038 | JGI IMG/M metagenome (GOLD analysis project Ga0193743, IMG submission 143038) | Soil microbial communities from a riparian zone of the East river system, Colorado, United States - L2c2 | ecosystem: Environmental > Terrestrial > Soil > Riparian zone | place: USA: East River...
CTGGGCGCCAATCGTCGAAACGTCGTGAGCATGGTCCTCGGGGGAGCGTTCTCGCAGGTCGGGATAGGCCTCTCCATAGGCATTCCGCTCACCCTGCTCTGCGGCCGTGCGCTGGCGCATCAGCTTTATGGAGTAAACCGCTTCGATCCAATCGTCCTGGGCGGGGCCGTTCTGGCTCTGTCTATCTGCGCTCTCGTCGCGGGGCTTGTTCCCGCGCGCCGTGCTGCGTCCGTTGAGCCGATGGAGGCATTGCGCATCGAGTAGTGGCCGTATCTCCCGGAGGTACAGATTTCTTCAGCGTGAGCGGCGGGGCGCGCTATAACTGCTGTGATGGCATGGACACCCGGAACCCGCATCGGCGACTACGAGATTGTAGGGACGCTCGGCTATGGCGGCATGGGCGAGGTATACCGCGTCCGGCACACCATCTCGGATCGCATGGAGGCGATGAAGCTGCTGCGTGCCGGGCCAGCCTCAGGGTTGCAGGCACAAGAGATGATGGACCGCTTTGTCCGCGAGATCCGTCTGCTGGCCACGTTGCAGCATCCCAACATCGCCACGCTGCACACTGCCTTCCGCCACCAGGAGGAGCTGGTGATGGTGATGGAATGCGTTGAAGGCGAAGACCTGGGACGACGGCTGCCGACTGGCCTGACGCTCGAAGATTCGCTGCGCTACACCCGGCAGGTGCTGGAGGCTCTGCGCTATGCGCACGCGCGCGGCATCGTCCACCGCGATATCAAGCCGTCGAACATCATGATCACGCCGCAGGGCCAGGTGAAATTGCTGGACTTCGGGCTGGCATTAGGGACGGCGGTGGCTGCGGCCGACCAGCGGCTGACGACCACCGGCGCCCTGGTGGGCTCGATGCACTATATCGCGCCCGAGCATATTTCAGGCGAGCCGCACGATGCTCGATCGGATATTTATGCGGTTGGTGTCACGCTCTACGAGATGATCACGGGCCGGCTGCCGATCGAAGGGACGACCCACATCCAGGTGATTGCCGCCCACCTGCAGCACGCGCCGGTGCCGCCAAGTCAGGTCAATCCGAAGATCCCGGTGGCACTGTCAGCAGCGGTGATGCGCGCGCTGGCGAAAAATCCCCGGGAACGCTGGCAGACGGCGGAGGCCTTCCTTACGGCTCTGGATGAAGATGGACTGCGTAGCACACCAGCGGGAGATGTTTCGCAGGTGCGGGTGGCGCAGGCTCTCCCGCAGCAACGCTCGGGCTCGGGTTCTCCGCAGCCGACGAGCGCGCATCGATCGGAGTCGCTGAGCGAGATCACGCGGCAATTGGCGGAACATGTAGGTCCGATCGCCGGGGTGCTGGTGCGCCGTGCCTCCAGCAGCACGACGAATCTCCATGAGATGTGCGACGCGCTGGCGCAGGAGATCGCATCGCCGGCAGCCCGGCAGAAGTTCCTTGCCGCCGCCCACAGCCATCTGAGAATGAGCGGGCAATACTGATTGCCTGCGGCTCCCGCTACTCCAATAAGCGCATCGCCTTCGCCAGACTTGTAAAGAGACGGTTGAAAGATGCCGTGAGCTCCGCGATCTCGTCCTTGCCGCGGACGGGCAGTTCCGCGCCCTCGAGTTGCCCCGTGCTGATCTGATTGGCGACATGGGCGAGGCGGCGCACCGGCCGGATGATGAGCAGCAACAGAATCAGGTTGGTGGCCAGAATCAACGCAGCGAAAGTGAGGGTAAGGGAGAGCATGAGCGAATGAAAGGCCGTGCTTGCGATACCGACCGGCACCGCGGTGGGCACAGAGACGATCTGCGCACCGATGATCTCGTTCGGCTGCCAGCCGAAGCCGTGGGCCGGGCCGTACTTGCGGATCATCGACGCAGGCGCGGCTGCCGGATCGCTGTGACACTGCAGACAAGTCGGACGGGCGACGATGGGGTGCGCCAGGTAGAGCGCAGTGCCGGTTGGCGTTGCCCGTTCCGCTACCAGTTCGGACGCGGAGGTGTGATTGCGGAAATGCTGGATGACATCGGCCTCCCAATCTACGGCACGATCCTGCGGATTGGTAGGGTTCAACGCGGGCTCGCGGTAGGTGTAATCGGGAAACCGCGTGCGCAACTTGGCGAACGTCGTGGTGGCACCGTAAGCAGGGACGGTCTGCGGCAGAAACTCCTGCTGGTATTTGGGATTGCCCATCAGCAGCGGCTTGAGCTCTTCCGACGTATAACTGCGGACAGAACTGGCGCTCTCCATCATGAGTTCGGCCTGCTGCAGAACCTGGGAGCGAGCATTCTGATGAAGAAAGTTGTGAGCGACGAATGCGACCACCAGCAGCCCGAGCGCTGCCAGCGCGACAAGGATGAGGTCGAATTTGAGCAGCAGCTTCATCTGGGCCTTCTCATAATTCAGACTAGGCGGTCGATGGTGAGCATGGTGCGGTCATCCGCCTGGGGGACGCCATTGCTGAAGCGATCCACTGCATCGAAGATGGCTCCGATCGGATTCTCACCAATCAGGTATTGCTGGAAGTGCGAAATAGTAAAGTCTTCACCTGCTGGATCTTCCGCTTCACTTATCCCGTCGCTCAACAGCACCATGCGGCTGCCCGCCGGCATGGTAACTGGAATGGCGTGGAAGGTTGCGTCGGGTAGCATGCCTACCGGCATGTCGCCGTCCTCGATCAGGCTGACCCGGCCATTGGACTCAACCAGAATCGGCGGAACGTGGCCGCCGTTCACCAGCTCGGCTGAGCCGTCGTACCGGCAACGGACCGCGACAAGTGTGACGTATTTTGTCCCGGAAACGCGTGCACAGAGAAATGCATGCACGGCGCTTACGGCATCGACGAGCGACGACCCGCTGTTGATCTGCGCGTACATCATGCCGTGGACGATGGAGGCGAGCAGTGCCGCCGACATTCCCTTACCGGAGACGTCTGCGACGATGGCGACGCAGCCATCGTCCGTGCAAATGACGTCGTAGAAGTCACCGCCAACTTCAGTGCAGGGCAGTGTGCGCGCGCGCAACACAAAGCCGGGCACGGCAGGCAGGGCACTGGAGATGATCCGCTGTTGAATGCCCGCGGCGATCTCCATCTCCTTGCGCATCAGGGCGGCCGCCTGCTCCGCTTCCAGCATGCGCGCATTTTCCACCAGCGTGGCGGCCTCGGTCGCGATGGCGCGCAGGATCTCCCGGCTGACGGTACTGAGATTGCAAGACTGCAGGCGGCTGTCCAGATAGAGGAGGCCAAGCATGGTGCCCTTGCTGCGGCGGCGCAGCGGGATGGCGATAACGCTGCGCAGGTCGTGCGCGATGATGCTCTCGCGGCCGATGGCGGCGCCCTCACCGGTTGCGTCGCCGAGGATGTAGTCGAGGCCGGAGTACGCGGCGTCGCGCACGATGGAGCGGGAGATCTTCGAGTCATCCTGCAGCACGGAGCCATTGCTGCCACGGCCGGTACGGAGCCGCAAGGATGCGACATCGTCGCCAAGGAAAACAAAGCCCCGTTCCGCACAGGTGACGCGGAGTGCGTACTCGATCATGGTGCTGAGCACATCATCCAGCACCTGCGCGCCATTGAAGCGCTGGGCGGCCTCCAGAAAGAGAGATAGCTTTTCCAGGTCGGATCCGTTGACCTGACCGGAGGCGCGCTCTAACAGGTCGCGCGCGCCGGTATGGGTTTCGGGCCGGCGCGAATGCATCTCCTCCTGTGCCGGGCCGTCAAGAAAGACGAGCGTTACGCTTGATTGCCCCAGCGCGATTCGGTCGCCGGAGTGAAGCCGCACTCGCGCGATCCGCTCACCATTGCGCAGCGTGCCATGGCGGCTGCCCAGATCCCGCAGGTAGAGACCGTCTGGCTCTGATTCGATGCATGCGTGGTGGCGTGAGACCTGCGCGTGCGCCATGCAGAGATCGCTCTCGCCGCTGCGCCCAAGGCTGAAGGGAAAATGCAGCAGCAGGTGCGTGCGCGTGCCGTCGGCATCGGTGAGCATCAGGCGCGGCGGATGATCGTCTGTCGACATATACCGTCTTCACAACTACCGTGTTTCGGCCATCGAGCGCGAAGAGCAGCTTTTCTTGACGAAAAAGCTGCGCCAGTTTCTCTCCATGATTACGCCGACTACGCCGATTACGCCAATTGTGAAAACGTTATAACGGAGAGTGGCGCACCAGCAGGCATTGGCGGCACAGTGCGCACAGGGGGGTGGCCGCAGTCTACATCAAGGGACGAAGCGAGTGGGTCGAAATCGTCTGATGCTGCAAGGCGGCGCGCGACGAGGCGAGCCGCCTTTGGGTCAGGAATCAGGCGGCGACTGTGCGGGCCTGCTGGCGCTCCCGCTCGATGCCGCTGAGCGTGCTCCAAAGGGCCGCCGCGGTGGCTTCTGCCGCGTCGAGGGCGCGGTCCGCGTCTTCCGGATGAGCGGTCAGTTCGGCCTCGATTGCGGTGCGCCATACGTTCGCGTGGTGCACGTCGGCAGTTTGGTGCAGAGTGAAGTAGCGGGCAGTCGCCTTGTCGGCGCCGTAGTGCTGCTTCAATCCCTCCGCTTTTGTACGGGCGATAGCGGGCACGCGCGACTCATAAGTGTAGAGCGAGGCCAGTGCCGATGCCGGCGAGTCCTGCATGGCACTGCGGAAGTAAGCGATGAGGCCGGCAGTCTCTGGCTGGAGCTCCCGATCACGCACTGCGGCAGAATCCGCACCCATCCCAGTGGCGAAGTCCATCCACAGATCGCTGTGGGCGCGCCCAGCGGGCAGGCCCTCCTCGTCAGCCAGGTTTTCAAGCACGGTACGGCGCAACGGCGCGTCGTTGAGACGTGCATGCAACCCGCTCAGGTATGTCGGAAACGCGGAGACATGGTGCCAGTACTCGGATGCATACTCGCGCAGCTCGTCGCGGGTGAGCTCGCCCTTCGACCAGGCCTGATAGAAGGGGTGCTGCAGCAGGTCATAGCGGGCGATGCGGGCATCCAGCGCGGCGAAAAACTCTGATGCGGCAAAGGGCTTTGGGGCGGCGAACAACTCAGACATGGCGGCAGCTCCTGTTGGCATTGGCGGGTGATAAACGGATTGTAGCAAGCGAAGGGGTACCCTCGTCGGCGACCTCAGGCTCTCCATTTGTAGAAGTAGAAAGTGAGTCCATGGGCACCGGCAGTGATCCCGTGAAGCCGCTGCGCGGAGCAGTACATCATCGATCCCGGGGCTACCGGATAGGCCTTGGCTTCTACGGTGATCTCTCCCGCGCCCTCGGTGACCAGCATGATCTCTTCCTCCGGATGCTGATGGGGAGGATGCGGCACCATGCCCGCCTTCAAGACGAGACTTCCGACAGTCAACGCATGGAGCTGCTCTGTGGAACCGTCGAAGTAGATGCTGAGGTCGCCGTAACTCTCGTGCGTCAGCTTTGCGGTAGTGGGATCGATCACGAGACTCGACAGATGACCCTGCTGTGCAGAGGCGAACTCGGCCATGACAGGCAGCACGGCCGCGGAGGCACCCAGAAATGCGCGTCGGTTCAGCATGGACGTATGCTACAGGCAGCGGGCGGAGCCGTGAGCGCAGTATGCAACGGATGTCCGTGGAGGTATCCAAACTTAGGAGACGCAGCATGAGCGCAGCAGCAGCCCCAATTGTAGAGTCCAACGCTACACACGCCGCACGTCTGGACCGTCTCGCGGCGGTGGCGATCGAGGTGGGCCTGGGGTTGGCTGAAGGGCAGGAGCTGCTGATCACTGCGTCACTGGACGCGCTGCCGCTGGTGCGGCGCATCACCAAGCATGCCTACAGAGCAGGTGCATCGCTGGTGACGACCTTCTACAACGACGACGAGGCCACGCTGGCGCGCTTCCGTTACGCACCCGATGGGAGCTTCGACACCGCAGCCAACTGGCTGCAGGACGGCGTCGCTCAGGCCTTCCGCAACAATGCGGCCCGGTTGGCGATTGCGGGCGCCAACCCCGCTCTGCTGGCCAAGGAGGATCCGGAGAAGGTGGGACGCGCGAATCGCGCCTTCTCGAAGGCGAGCCGGCCAGCCATGGAGCTGATCACGCGGCACGCTATCAACTGGACGATCGTGGCGGCGGCCACCCCGGCATGGGCGGCGGCCGTCTTCCCGGACGAGCCGAAGAAAGTGGCTATGACAAGACTGTGGGATGCCATCTTTGCGGCGTCCCGCGTCGATGCGCCCGATCCGGTGGGGGCGTGGCGCGCGCACGACGACGGACTGCGGAAGCGCGCCGCCCTTCTGAACGAGCGCCGCTACAGCACGTTGCACTTCCGCGGACCGGGCACCGATCTGCGGGTAGGGCTGGCCGATGACCATCTGTGGATGGGTGGCGGCACGACCGCGGGCAACGGAGTGTCGTGCATCCCGAACATTCCGACCGAAGAGGTGTTCACCACGCCGCATTGCAAGCGCGTGGAGGGCACGGTGAAGAGCACGAAGCCTCTTTCGTATCAGGGCACGCTGATTGATGGCATTCAGGTCCGCTTTGAGGCTGGCCGCGTGGTGGAGTCGCATGCAACAGCGGGCGAGGCGGTGCTGCGCAAGATGCTCGAAACGGACGAGGGTGCAAGCCAACTGGGAGAGGTGGCACTGGTGCCGCACTCGTCGCCAATTGCGGCGAGCGGACTGCTCTTTTCCAACACGCTTTTCGACGAGAATGCGGCCAGCCACATCGCGCTGGGGCAGGCGTATAGCACTTGTGTCCGTGGCGGAGACACGATGGATGCGGCAGCACTCGCGCAAAAGGGCGCCAATGACAGCCTGATTCACGTGGACTGGATGATCGGCTCGGGCGAGATCGACCTGGATGGCATCAACGCGGCCGGCGCGGCAGAGCCCCTGATGCGCAATGGCGAGTGGGTGCAGCCGGCGATCTGAGCCCGTGAAGTCGCGCTTCGATATCGAATTGGCCGGATATCGCCTTACGGCCCGGCAGCGAACCTTTCCGTCTGTTTCGACATCTTCGCGGTGCGCTCGATCTTGTCCCAGTTGAAGGGGCGTCCGTCGATGGCGCGCTTGATGGTCTTGAACAACACGATCGAAAAGACCTGCCGATAGGCGAATCGCTGTAACCATATGTGGAAGAGCAGCCAGCCGTCGCCGCGGTTTGCCGGATGCCTGCGTTCGAGTGAAAAAGCAAGCGCCGATGTCACAAAGTCGATGATGAGGAAGGTGAGGAAGTAGGCCAGCAGCTTTTTGAAGCCAGCAGCGTTCGCTGTGTCCGGGTGAAAATGCCGGTCGAGCAGATACTGGATGGTCCCATAGACAAACATCAGGTCGATAAGCGGCGAAACCAGCGGCAGCAGGATTTGAAAGATAAGTATGTTGGGCAGGGCAAAAAAACCCATCGCGGGATTCTTCGTGAAAGCCTGCTTGTGCTTGAACACCGCCTGCAAGGTGCCGAAGGACCAGCGGAACCGCTGGCGCATGAGCCCCTTCGCATCGATCGGCGCTTCGGTAAACGCTAGCGCCTGGTCTTCGTAAATGACCTTATAGCCCTGTTCGAGCAGGTTCATGGTGAGATCGGCATCTTCAGCAACGGTGTTGATCGGATAGCCGCCACCCTGGCGTACTGCCTCCGTGCGCCATCCGCCGATCGCGCCGGGCACCACGGTGACGACGTTGAAGAGATCCAGTGCGCGACGCTCGAAGTTCTGGCTGGTGATGTATTCAAGGGCCTGCCAGCGCGTCCACAGATTCACTCGATTGCCAACCTTGGCATTGCCCGCCACGGCGCCAACCTGCGGGTCCGCAAAATGACCTATAAGCTTTGAAACAGCATCGCGTGCGATCACTGTATCGGCATCGATGCCGACGTAGTATTCCTCCGTAAGCAGGCCAACCGCGTAGTTGAGGGCCTCGGCTTTGCCTGCGTTTGGTTTGCTCAGCACCTGCAGGCGCCCGGTCGCAATCTCGTCGCGATAAGCCTCGCAGGCAACATCGTAGGTGCGGTCGCTCGAACCGTCGTCGATGACAATCGTGCGCAGATTTTCGTAGTCCGAATTGAGCACGGAGCGGATCGTCCGCACGATCACCTTCTCCTCGTTGTAGGCGGGAATGAGGACAGTTACGCGCGGCGTAAAACCGCCTTCGATCACCGGCACCTTGCGGCGGCGCAGACGGTCGATGATTGCAAACAGACCGATGAGCACGAGCCGCGCGCTCATGAGCACATCGCCGATGAAAAAGACCATGACAACGAAGCGCCCGACGAAGGCAAACATGGTGAACGCAACGGAATCGATACGCGCCTGCCAACGCTGGTTGGGCGTGAGCGGCGGCATGACCTCGGCCGTGGTCTTTCCCATCAGCTCGGAGACGGGCACAATCTGGTAGCCGTGAGCCCGCAGTGTGTCGATGAGCAGCGGTAACGCAGCGATAGTGGCCGAGCGGTCGCCGCCGCCGTCGTGCATCAGGATGATCGATCCGCGGAACTGCGGCTTCGTCTTCATGATGCGCAGCTGCTCCATCACGCTCGAGGCGATCTCCTGCGGGGTCTTGCGCGGGTGCTCGCTCCAGTCGTCGGTATCTATCTTGTCGCCGATGACGGTGTAGCCCATCTGCTGGATGTGGTACGCAGGCGCTGCCTGGTCGTTCGTATCGGGCTCCTGGTCAATGGAATATGGCGGCCGGAAATAGAGTGGCTTGAGGCCGAGCTTGCTGGCGAAGAGTCGCTCGGTCAGGTTCAACTCGAGCTCTACCTGGCGGATCGGGATCTCGCTGATATCGGGATGAGTGTAGGTATGGTTGCCTATCTCATGCCCCTCTCTAATGTAGCGGCGCAGCAGACCAACGTTGTCCTGCGCCGCCTCACCGATCACCATGAACGATGCTTTCACGTCTTTACGCTTCAGAATGTCGAGGATCGCCGGCGTCCACTTCGGGTCGGGACCATCGTCGAAGCTGAGCGCGAGCTTGTCAGGATGGTAGCCGTAGTACTCGATGGTGTAGGGCTGCGGATAGGTCTGCATGTGCTCGTCCGTCGCAGTCTGGTTTTCCGCGTCCATGTCGATGGTGCGCGAACCGGGGCGCGGCACGCCGGTGATGCGTAGAATGTCGCCGTCGCCGTCGACATTGACATCATTGCCGGGGTGAATCTTCTCGAGGGTCTTCTGGATGTTGGGGGTGCTGGGCTTGTCCCAGATATTCCATAGCGACGGGTCTTCCGTGCCCAAGGCCCACAGTGCGAAGGTCTGGATTCCCATGGAACGCGCAGCGCGCATCTCATTCATGGCGGTGACGGCATCCAGCATCCAGACCTGATGACGGACGTGTTCGTCCTCGTCGTCGTACGCGAAATGCGGGTTCAATTCATCACCGGCAAAGGACAGATCCGACTCCGAATCGTTGGCCTCCTGCCAGGCCTCCTGCACACTGACCGGACTGACGTCGAGCACTTGCTGTGAGGTATGTCCCTTTGCATCCGGCAGCGGCATCGTCCAGTCGTAGCCGTAGTTCCCAAGAGCACAGATCAGCCGCTGCTTGGGGACGATCTTCAACACCTGCTGGAGATTGTTTTCGAACCAATCCTGGGCCGCGATAGGTCCGGGCGCGGAGGTGTTTTCGTGCTGGTCATAATTCATTAACACGACGCCATCGGTGTGCGCCGCCGCAAAGGCGAGCATCTTCTTATCTGTGCTCACCGGCAGGTTGATGTAAAGCCGAAGATTCCTGGCGGAGAAATCGGCGTAGAGTTCCGCCATCAGCGCTCGATACCCAGCTTGGGCATCGTCCGGAACCTCCTCGAAGTCCAGTGATATGCCGTGGTAGTCAGGGTTTGCCGTCAAAAATTTATCAAGTTGCAGCCGCAGGTTATGCCGTGCACCGGGATCCTTCAGCATGGGACCGATAACCGCGTCCCAGGCATTCGTAATGATATTGAAGTTGTTGATCAGGGGGAAGATTTCGGTATCTTCGTGGGCGTTGGCGATCGCCTGGCGCACATCATTGTTTGGGTCAACCCCATGCACTGTCCCATTAGGATCAACGATGCGATAGGTATGCGCAGGGGCCAGCGGCGCAGCACCGAGAAGCGTGCCGGCAGCATCGTTCACGTGAAGCCACACTGGAAAGAGCATATCGATCTGGTGGACGTGCTGCTTCAGGGAGGACAAACTGGGCGCGTTGTCGGTATAGAAGGTCGCACGCAAACCCTCGCCGGTATTCAGAGCAACCTCAGAGGCCCTGCGGTTCGTCGTTCTGCGGTGTGCGGCACGCAACGCGGCGCGGTGAGACTCTGCGGTCTGGAGCCCCTTCACCGCCTTGTAATTCCGCTTCTGCTGCGGCAGCAGCAGGTCGGGTAACTGCTCTCGATGAATGACGCCCAGGAAAAATGCCACCAGCAGCAGCGTGGACGCAACCGCAATCAGATCCAGGATGCGGCGCAGCCGCTTCCAACGCTTACGTTCGGGATCGTAAAAAATCTGGCGGGTCATGAGGTTACATTCAGAGGGTAGAACACAGAGTACAGCGCGGCGTGCGCGCGGCCAACCATCCTGGCATCTCGCGGGGCGCTTCCTCTGTATGATGCCAACCAATGCGACGCTCCTACGGCATCCTCGCGATGGTTCTGCTCGCCCTGGCGCTGGGGACATGGCTACGTCTGTGGTTTTTGTGGCATTTCCCCCAGGTGAATGGCGACGGGCTCATTTACGGTGACATCGCCAAAAATTGGCTGCTGCACGGCATCTATGGCCGCACGGACTACGCCGCGGCGGGCGCCACAGTGAACCCGACACTGATCCGTCTGCCCGGCTATCCACTGTTTTTGGCCGCTTGCTTTCGTGTCTTCGGCGTGGACCATTACGGCGCTGTGCTGTACCTGCAGGTGGCCATTGATCTCGTGTCAGCTCTGGTCGTCGCGTGGACGGCGCGCCTTATCGCGGGCACGAGAGCGGGGATGTGGGCGCTGTATCTCGCGGCCTTGTGCCCTTTCACCGCTAACTATGTGGCGGCGCCCTTGAGCGAGACGCTCTCGATCTTCTGTGTCGCCGTCGCCTGCGCCGCTCTCGTGCGCCTGCAGAGGCGTCCGGGATGGGGCTCATGCCTGCTGCTCGCTGTGAGCTGGAGTTACGCCACACTGTTGCGTCCCGATGGCGCGCTACTGGCAGCGGCAAGCTTTCTTGCCATCGTCATATTCGCGAATCGCAGCTCCTTGGGGCTGCCACCGCTAGGTCGCGCGCGCGCGTGGCGACTGGCTCTGTGCGCCGGGCTGTTATCGGTAGTTCCCTTCGCCTTCTGGACCGCGCGCAACCTCCGCACCTTCCACGTCTTTGAGCCACTGGCGCCACGCTACGCCACGGATCCCGGAGAATTCACAGCGCCGGGTTTCCAG
>Ga0193743_1003093_pt1 | contig 11304 bp, 18 predicted proteins | sample L2c2metaG_FD_143038 | JGI IMG/M metagenome (GOLD analysis project Ga0193743, IMG submission 143038) | Soil microbial communities from a riparian zone of the East river system, Colorado, United States - L2c2 | ecosystem: Environmental > Terrestrial > Soil > Riparian zone | place: USA: East River...
CAGTGTGACTACCAATACTTTTACGACACATTCCAGAATCAGGCGCCAACCTGGAGATCCTGCTTGAGATTCTTGATCAAAATAAGAGTGATGTATGTCCTACACAGAATACAGCAAGGATTCCACAAACCATTTTACACAATCGTGCAGCAAGGCCCGCAAGTTGGATGAGCGTTCCAACTCCCTCTAAAATTCGCATGTGAGTGAAACCAATTTCCTAATAACGCAGTTAGATCGTTTCGATTCACATCAAAAGTTCAAGCAGACCTTGATGTACTCAAGTTTCGTATACTCGGGCATTCTGTTTTACAATTTGAATCAAAGCTCGCTCAATATATGACCCCAACTCACTCGTCAAAGGTTTTAACCACTCGAAAAATAGTGACAACAATGTCAACGGCGCTGTATCCCTGAGACCAAAGGTCGTTCAATTTGTCGATTGCAGTGTCGACATCGCCTTTGAGACAAGCACGTATCGTAGCCTGAACGATGATAGGGTGGGGTTGGTCACAGACTTTGAAGACATTATCACCCGAAATGAAGCCGAATCCAGAATGCGTCGATTGCAGGTTGTTGATTGCTTGTCGCATGTCACCTTCTGACGTAAAAATGAGAGCAGTGAGTCCGTCATCATTGTATTCCACCTAATAATATCGCTGATTAAAAAGATATGAGGGAATAATTAACGGAGACGTACCTTTTCCATCTCGCATATTTCCAACAGCCGTTTGAGAATTTCTTGGTCCCTTAATTTGGCATAACGCAGGATTGCACATCGACTTTGAATGGGTTCGATAATTTTATTGCTCATATTGCAGGCAAGGCAAAAGCGCGTTGTATTTGAAAATATTTCCATTGTTCGTCGGAGGGCTTGTTGAGCACCTGGCGTCATACTGGAGGGGATTGAATTTTGTGTTGATAGGCGTAGTTTGATTCACCAACCTATCTGCCTCATCAAGTATGATGATTTTGTGGCGACCTGGGGGAAGTGTCACTTTCTTCTGAGCAAAGGTCTTTATTTTATTTCGAACCACATCAATTCCACTGAGATGAATAAAGTCAACTTAAAGAGGGGAAAAGGTCAATTAAAAATTTACCGCTCATCAGATGCATTCAATTCCAGTACGCCTTCTTTATACGCGTCCCCCAAGAGCTGGTGAGCGAGGCAGTGAATGCTTGTTGTTTTACCTATGCCAGGCATGCCCTGCGCCAAATGGGTTACAAGCCCAATATTCTCACGCAGGAAAGCTAGCTCACGGAGATGATAATATGAGGACAATTGCCATCTCGAGCGATGATTTTTAGACGTTCGATCGTTTCATGATTGCCAACGATATCGTCAAGGACATCAGGTCGATATTTTTCGACCCTATTTGCTGTTAGGTCAAGCTAATCAAATAAAACGAATGTCGCATACCAAGGTAGCTCGTAGGGGATATCTATGGCCTTATTCATTGAAATGCGAGAGGTGAAAATCAGACAATGGCATGCGCGTCGTCACGTCACAAACGCGTTACAGATCGCGTTCTGTGTGGTTAATGCCTTGAATTCAAATACTCGTAAAAACGCGGCCTTGGTCACTGTGAGGCTTATGCTTTCACTAATCAATCGCACTTTCTATGGTGAGTCTACCTACGCCTGATACTTGGGATCGACGTTGATGATTGCGTGAGTCAAGTCAAGAGACTATGCAGATGTTCCTATTCCACGACGTTCCCTCATACAACTCTCCCACAGCCCAAGCTCGACTACCGTGATATTTCGGAAAATGTTACTTCAAAATCTCTTAATGCTTTGAATCGAAAAGCACGACTACCGGATGATGCCGTTGCGTCTGTAGCTCGTGCGTACGTCGAATGGAAGCGGATATCCAACAGCCTCAATGCCAAGCGCAATACCCGTGCAGCTGTGGGCGAACGTATACGCCGAAGTACTTCTGATGTTGAACGCGACGCAGCTATCTCTGAAGCTTCGACGCTGAAAGCAGAAGTGAAAGAGCTAGAGACGACTCTTGACAAAGCCGAGCAGCAATGCCTCCACTTTGCACTGTCTATTCCGAATGACACACATCCTAAAGTACCACTGGGACCAGAGAGTGCTGCAGTGACGATCTCAACGCATGGTCCGATTCTGATACCGCATGAGCCAAAGCGCGACCACCTTAGAGTTAGCAAACATTTCGGACTCCTCGACTTTGAAAGTGCTGCTATCGTGACGGGAAATTCCTGGTATTTCTTACGAAATGAAGCAGCCATTTTGGAACTTGCTTTGACGAACTATGCAATGTCGATCGCCATCCAGCATGGATTCACCCCCGTAACTACACCTGATGTCATACGCTCCGACATTGCAGTTCGATGTGGATTCAACCCACGAGACAATTCCGATCCGCCTGTAACTCACATGTATCACCTTTCTTCGACCAGCCCTTCCTCTCCTGAACTTGTCTTGTCAGGGACTTCTGAAGTTCCTTTAGGAGGAATGTTTGCGAGCAAAGTTTATTCGTCGTTGGATTTCCCTCTCAAATATGTGGGAGTTGGTCACGCATTCCGCGCAGAAGCAGGCGCCCGTTCTGTGGATACCCGAGGACTGTATCGTGTCCATCAATTTACAAAGGTCGAGCTTTTTGCTGTGACCACAGATGATGCTAGCGAAAACATGATGGAAGAAATCTTGTCGATCCAGAAATCTATCTTGGAAGGTTTAGGGCTGTCTTTCAGGTTCATATTTTCATACTTTCTTATTACCTGATTCTGATCAATCACATCCCTAGAGTCCTCGACATGCCCACAGAGGAACTGGGTGCAAGTGCATACCGCAAATATGACATTGAAGCCTGGATGCCAGGCCGTGGGAATTGGGGGGAAATAACATCTTTGTCAAACTGCAGGGACTATCAAGCACGTCGTCTACATATTCGCTATCGCCCCCAAGGGGGTGCAGCTGATCCATCGCTTGCACGCCTTCCTTTTGCACACACTCTCAATGGTACCGCAGCTGCGATACCACGTCTCATTGTTGCCCTGCTTGAAAATGGGACACTGTTCGACGAGCAAGACAATCCCGTTGGTTTGCGCTTGCCAGCAGTACTCAAGCCATTCTGGATCCCCATCAAGGGAAGAGACTTTGTACAGTGGTCAGACATCTAAGTAACGGATGATCGTGACCCTTGAAGATCGGTATTCAAACGCATGGTTTTCATGATATGAACTCGCTTCCAGTCCGTCCGAGTCCCCGTGTTGTGCTTCATATACATGCATTGTCCTGTCACCAACCTCGAATTTATCTTCCATTATATAAAAACATCCAGGTACAAGAAATAAGTTATCTATCCAAAAAAATTACAGATATTCTTACCCGTCACTTGGGGGGATCGTCGGCAAAGGGATCGGCAAAGGGATCATCGTGGGCTTGGGTTCGAGTTTTTGAATTCTTGATGGTAAAAGAGACGGAGTTTTCCCCATCGTTGTCGGAGACCGTCACATAGTTTCGTTTAGAAGATGATCCCGCGTTCGCCCTATGGGTCCCTTCATTTGAAGACTCGTAGTCACTGAAGTCCGACAATGAGCCGCGATGATCTTGACTGTCGTGGTCAATCCCGTCGTCTGAAAGGGCAGATGGCCGAATGGGTGGCGGGAGATTGGTAGAAGAATTGCCCAGAGGACCGAAATTTAGATCCTCCAAGTCAGGATGTATATAGACGGGCCGAACTGGACCTCTGTCCTTTCCTTTCTCGCCATGTTCATGCCGCATGGTGCTCTTAGTTGAACCAACGCCAACAGCAGCCATGCCGGCCGTGATGGCCCTGGTATCTTCTGTTTCTGCTTCTGGATCGGCGGCAATCAATTTCTCATACATCTCCAGCGCAGACATAAGGCGATCGTTGGTTTCGATCAATGTGCCAATCAACTCTTCGTTTTCAACCAGCTGCAAGATAGTCAGTTGACATAACTCTTGGGAGGTTTCGGAGTCTTACCTGTATATAGCGGACAACGAGTTTCTTGGCTTGCTGTGCTGTTATTAGGCATTCTTGCACACGGGCATTTGTTTCCAGGTTGTCACTTGCCCGATTCACCAGCTGTAGGAAACGACAGATTATATGAGCAGGTTCAAGATTTGAGTAGGATCCTGACCGTGATAGCATTGACGAGATTACTCGAAGCCTGAGAACCGTCGACAATGCTTGCTAGAACCTTTGGTTTCTCCTTCGACAAAATAAAATGTGAGGACAATTATACAAGAAAGTGTCTTACAACGAATACCTTCTCAAATTCAAAAGGAACTCTCTTCTTTTGCCTGTCCTGAGCCTTTGCTGCCCTTTGGTGTTGTTCCTTCTTCCTCATCTCTTCCTTCTCGATCCGTCTTTTCTCTTCAGGTGTAGTTGTTGATCCCATCGTGTCAGGTAACTCCTGTTGGCCGATTCGCTTGCCGTCCACACGACATTGCTTATAAAGTCCAGCAACAAGAGCCATTGATGGATCAGACTTAAACTGGTCGCGCCAGGAACCCAGGACAAGGATCAGCTTCTTCTTGACTCGTTTGTCGGCATTAGGATCGTTAGCAATGTTTTTGAGAGCATCAGTAAGTTGTCCGTCAGCAAATGTACCTATGATATAATGTATTATTGGATCTATGAATTACAGGGTTCCCGGGCACATACTTTGAAATTTCTGGCCACAGTTTTCCACGAGGGCCTTGAGAATCTGCAGAGCCGCCTCCGATAAGCCCACACCCTATATAGCTCATGAGATAAGTGACCACGGACCACTAAGGCACGATATTGCTGATGTGTATTTCCATGCTTCAGTTTCTTCCGGAGAGCCCGGGATGCTTCTGCTGGACTGTAACATAATAAATTGCCATCGAAAGTGATAGAAAGGGTAGAATAACATACCCAGCAGCTTGAAGATTTATGGAATCAACCAATTCTGGTATGCTAAATTGTAGATAGATTAGATTTGAAGAATAAAAGCATCAACTAGCCATTCACCCATCATAGGCCTCATCTTTGATATTACTTGAAGTGAGGATATCTACCCAGTCGGTGATTGAGGACTAAACACGGATCAATTATCAAAGCTGGACCTTGAACAGGATAGAAGGGTTAATCCACGAACATGCGGCTTTTCTCTACCAAAAGCTTGCCTTGCAAAGCTCAAGGCCGACATGATGATTTGGATGTAATTATAAACCTCAGATAACAATATTCACAGTCCATTCAAGATTACCTAATGGCACTTACATTTTCTGCGATTACACCAGTGTCACCGAAATACAAGATTATCTAGCTAGGAATAAACTAAAAATTGAAAGAAGATCCATAAGAAACACGATACCTACCAGTCAAGAAGATCAAAATACGCGAACCAGCGGTTAAAGAAAATAAGACAAACGACATCAAGAGGTATCCTCCGCATTAGAAGTGCTTCCTCCATCATTCACACTCCCGTTCATATTACTCTGATGATTTGGAGTTGGCGTCTGCATATGAGTCGGAGGTGGAGGGTGACCTCTTATTCCATTTTGAGTCATTGGTACCATATTCTGAGTAACCCCCATGGGACTTTCGAGGTACAATCGAATGACTATTGTTTCAAGAGCGGCAACACTGGCAGCGGGATATTCAAAAACTCTGGCATGCTCACGGATGGTTTGGAAAAGTGTCGCCATGTTGTCCCAACGTTCATGCGGAAGGGCCTGTGCGGTATGGACGGGAGCATATTGAAGACCAGGTTGTGAATAGCCATAAGGTTGTGGGGCTGTTTGAGATTGAGGAAATGATTGACCGGGAAGAGGGGCTAGCATCGATACTGCCGAACTGAACGAAGAAACAGAGTGATTTGCTGGAGGCACGCCCATAGATAGTGGGCCATTACTGGACGAAGCCATTGCCTGATGTTCGGCGTCGCTAACGACCGCACTTTTGCGGCCTCGCTCCTTTTCGTGTTGTACAGCTGCTTTGCGCCCGCGTCGTGTATATGGCAAATTGGCCAAACCGATTTCATGAGAGTGCTGTGAGATATCTTGCTTATAGTGAGGTAGGGGAATGTCTTAAAAATGGTCAAGTTCTTACAGCATGCGCGAACTTCCTCGGTATCAAAGTAGGTTTTATAGCTTATTGATGCTTGACAGCCCTGGCCTTCAAGCTGAAGAAACGACCGATAAGTATTGGCCACAAATTGAAAACCAATAGATCACCTTTCGACTGGGAACTTTGCGAACTCTTTCTGGATGTTTTTTGACATATTTCTTACGTCCGCTGCGGGAGTGTCTAGCACAGACAAGCTTCGTATGATCCTTGAATCTCGGAGGATCTGCCTTGCTTCCATGCGTATCACCCTTACAGAATGTAGATGAGAACGAAAAGGCAGGAAAGGAGATATGAAAGACCACCTTTACGAACTCAACACACTGACGTTCCTCTTCGCTTGCACGCCATGCTTGAAAAGCATCCAAGTTTTGGAAAATGAGAGTGTAGCCGTCGTCTGAGTCGCCGGAACCATAGGGTTGTTTTGATGAGGAAAGAGTAGGAGGAACTGCTGTGAAAAAGATGAGACTGAAATAAGAGAATTAGAGAGAAAGCACACCTTGGTCTGCAGTAGGCAATGGTTGATGTAGTGAAAGCTCTCCCAGGCGAAAATGTTGAAAGCTCATCTTGGGATTGTGCACAAATCGACTGTTCGTTCCAAATACAATCTCTTTTTCGACACAATTTTCACTTCAACTCCGAGTCACAGTCACACAACCACCTATGACTTCCTCACTCAGAAACTCAATACACAGGCGAAACCACAAAGAACGATCGCAGCTTGCTCATAGAGCAAAGCTTGGTCTCTTAGAAAAACATGCAGACTATGTTAAACGAGCCCGTGACTATCATTCAAAGCAGGATCGTCTCACTCGTCTCAAGCAAAAAGCTGCTGAGCGAAATAAGGATGAATTCTATTTCTCAATGTCCAAAGAAAAAACACGGGTATTTTCTTTTCAATTTCTCCCTGGATCAAGTCATTCTTACACATCTTGCAGGGAGGCGTACATATTAAGAGCAGGGATAATGTTGCTCTTCCAACTGACATTGTTAAAGTTCTCAAGACCCAGGATGAAAATTATGTTCGAACTATGAGAGTGTCAGGTCTCAAGGTAATTGACTGCCAGACTCGCGCTATATATGAAACATTAATAGGTCGTAGAAAATAGACAAAATCAAAAAGCAACTTATGGAGACTGTTGGATTGTTGAGGCAGGAGGAGAGAAATGGAAGACTTGATCAAGATGAATTGCAAATATTGAAAGACGCCAGCATTCTTCAACGAGGCTCCCGCGATAGGAAGCGAAGACACGTTTTGTTTGCTGGGAATACCGATGAAGGTAAGTTATTATGTCAAATATATTATTGCCTGTATGGTATTGATTTTAAATGTCCAGCGTTTCGACTATCCGAGGAAGGGAAGGGAAAGGCAGTAGTCGATGAAAGCATTGTCACAACTTCACATGCTTCGCCCACAGAGGTTGATTTGGGCTGGAGGTCCACGGACCAGAAGAAATCAAAATCTGTTGCTGTTCCTTCTCCCCAAACCGATACACTTGAGGACACAGAGATGGGAACCCTTGATAGACGGAAACGGCTAGTAAAACAACTCTCTGCAAGGCTCGGGCGCGACCGTCAACTGCGCTATGCTGAGCGAGAGTTCGAGATGCAACGACAACTGATGGGAAAGGGTGCCCGAAAGAAGATACAAAGCATCGAAAAAGTAGGAGATCAAGATGACGAGGACGAAATGGACGAGGATGAGCTAGATGCGCGGAAAGGGAAGCAACGACATCTCACGCGCAGGGTAGACGAAACAACTTATAAACCACGAGTATATAAATGGCGGTTGGAACGAAAGCGCTGAATGAAGCGAATTGGGCATTAGCGAGATACATGAATATCCAAAAGTAATAAATAAGACTGGATAAATTTAAAACACGAGTAGCATGCCAATCAGCACCGTCATAACTGATGTGACGCAAGTATATCTTTGGTTGCGATCCAGGTGTGTTACCAATGACCCGCTTAGTGACTTTGAAGTGACAGATACAGATGCTCCTGTGGTGGAGGTTGAAGTTGAGGCAGGGGTTGCAATTGGAGTAACAGGGTTGTATGTAACGGCATTGATGGTTGCTGCCACCTGGAATACAGATCCTCCGCCAAACTCATAATACTAAGAAACTTGGACGTTAAATAATTCCAGAAGAACGAATGGCACGACATACATCAACGAGCAAAAAATTAGGAGGTCGACCATGAGCAGTCAGGCATGTAATGATCTGGGTTCCAAGAGAACCAGTGCCGCTGACAGCATTAGTCTGGTTTAGTGAAGCAATGTCTGGAACAGGCTGCCCAAGCAAGACTGTGTCAAGGAAATGGTTGATGAGATACATCTGGGTCGATGTATCTCCTGTTGTCCTGTTTACATTGCAGTCGAAACTTGAATCGATGACGTCATAGGCGGTCTCCCAAATGTTAGTAAACTCTAGCAACATATTATCAGAATAAAAAATAAACAGGTTTGGGCGGAATACGGGTACCATCGAGGAGGTATGGGACAGATCCTAGGTTTGCAGCATTGTCAAGAAATGTCACAAGCCTCTTGCCAGAGTCAATCATCGATCCGAGGGTAGGCCAATTAGCAGCCGCTATTGGAGAACTTGTAGGCGCAAATGAAAGGGTGTCAAGTCCAGCAGAACGGAAAATGGGATCATAGATAGTCGGACTAAGATTGTCAATGTTAACAATAAGAAGGGAAAGCACTTCGGAAAAAGTTGGTATGACTGATTGCGTCGTAGATAGGGGACAACGAACCTTCGTTGGGATTGGCATCCAACCATGCTTTTACTGGGAGTGTTGCGTCGTAAGTGAGACCTTGAGGAAAAAAATAATTGAATACCTGTATGAAGATAATCCTGTAGTGTGCCACCATTGTAGAGAGCCTTATAATGATCGTCAAGGTTAGTCATTTGTAGGGGAAAGAGGTCATACGCAGGATGTATGACAAAGTTGGATGATGCCACTTTGATTATGGGCCTGCATTTGTAGCATGCGGATACCATCATTTAATTGTTGGGTTACTAGGAATTGTTGAAAACCTCGAACAAGACATTCATTTGGAAGATGTACCATTTTGATCTTGGTTAGCAGCAACTGTGACAACTCAACGCTCAGCAATGAGGAAGGATAGAAAAGGCTTCGTGGTAGACTGACGGTTGTTCACTCCAATAGCATAGGAATCGTGGGCCCCCACAAAAGTGACATTTCCAAAACTCCTATTGCAAAGGGCTGCGTGACCATTGCATACTGTTGCTCGGGGAAGTATTACTGGCGCCAGCGCTGAGCCAAAGACAGAATGAGCGTGAGCAAATAGAGCAGAGGCGAGGACGAGGAGACGCTTCGCTCCTAGCAGCAACATCTTCAAGATGTTTCTCAGTTGGCTGTCCTTTAGTCACGAACAAGGAGCGTGTAGGGACAGGTAGTGGTGCGTGAATTCGTCAGTTTTAATTTTCGTCTGTCACATTAGGAGAGTTTTCATTCTCCGAACATATGTTAAAACTTCCAAAACACCTTCCAACTGGATACTTCACAGAGCGAGTCAAATTCCTTGATGAATCTAAAGGTATAGTCACAGTTTGCACTCTGCCAAGCACTCTGGGACGGGACGACAAAGCACGCGGCAGCAAGAAGCCACTATCATGCACAACAGTATCAGGAAGCACCGTCAGGAATAACGAGAGTCATTTTCGAGGCTTAGCGAAGATGGTTATTATTATCGAAAAGAATGGCTGAGAGAAAAAACTCTTACGTGCCGAACAATCGCAATTATGATGGATCTGAGCGAAAAAGGGAAGTTATTTAACAGCAGTACAAGGTAGAAACCCTCTTCCCAACATTTCCTTCCTTGCTTTCTTACTCTTTCTTAGTACCAAACCCTGTAACATGCGCAGTTCGCCAACAGTCTATGACACTGGCGCCGATTCCTTTCCTTGAGTCTTAAGATTTCTGATAGCTCAAGCCCTCAATGCACACACTCCCTTCTTTTTTTTACAAGCTGTTTTCAAGATTGTCTGGCCTAGCTTTTCTTGCGACTCTCTCCGTGTACAGGCTGACCCTCACTTTTGTCAAGAACAGATGTTTGTATCCATCTCCAGATATAGTCGTTGTGAGATGGCTGATTAGAGCCCATGAATAGATAATTAGCAGTCATCCAGACCCTGCACCTGTAGCCACTTCAGATAATGGTGGGAATATGGATAGTGGTAAGGTAGGGGACATCCATATCCCACCAACGTCACATGCAGAATGTGACGAAATTGGACTGATGCCAATTGAGCATTATGTAATATTGTGTTTAAAACTTGCCACTCTAACCTGCTCCAAACTTGACTGTCCCCTGTACCAGCCTGTCACTCAACCCCTCTCCTTGCTTTTTCCACACCCATTTCTTCCCATCTGACCCCAAACAATTGATTTTGGTCTCATCTGACCATATAACCCTTTTCCAGTCCTCTATTGTCCAGTCTTTGTGTGCTTCTGCAAAGTCCATCCTCGGCCTCCTATGCCTTGTGGAGAGAAAAGATTGTTTTCGCTTGCTTATAGCCTTCATTCCAGTGCCCCTGAGTGCTTTTCATACTGTCTTTACAGTAAATGATGTGTTGGTCATGTCTTGCAAGGTTTTGGTAACCTCAGTGGCATTTTCAGCTTCTGAGAAGTGATGAAGCGAATGGTGTATTGGGTGTCAGCAGGTGAAAGCTTCTGTGGATGTCCACTGACAGATTTGGAAAGTGTTGAATGATGTTTGGAGTGAATATTGGATATATAACCTAGTGTTGTTAAGGCTGGCTTGGGGCATTTTTGTATTTTGGATATAACTTGACACCATGCTCTCAGATTGCTTGGTGGTAAGGGATGACCCCGGCTTCTCAGGGTCTGTATCTACATAAATATTTTCATAATTTTGTAAAATTTATTAGGATTGATATTGCCATCAAGCCATTGGTCAGATAGCTTGGTTTGCATTAGGGGACTGTTAGGGCAACTGCAGAACAACTTAGTCGAGATCTAGCAGGGGATCCTAAACATATATATAAACATAAATATGACAGGAAGCGCACCTAGCAGGGGATCCTAAAAGCAAAGGATAAGGCCCTGCTAAGGTGGGATGCATGTCTATATACCAAAAATTGGAGTTGAAATAATAAAATGATGAAAAATAATAAAATGATGAAAAAGATGGAGAATGGTGAAAAGGTGATAGGAATGCTATGTCA
>Ga0193743_1003094_pt1 | contig 11302 bp, 16 predicted proteins | sample L2c2metaG_FD_143038 | JGI IMG/M metagenome (GOLD analysis project Ga0193743, IMG submission 143038) | Soil microbial communities from a riparian zone of the East river system, Colorado, United States - L2c2 | ecosystem: Environmental > Terrestrial > Soil > Riparian zone | place: USA: East River...
CATCCGCCGGGGCCGGGGCCGGGGCAGGATCGGCGGCGGCGGGCGCAGCATCGTGTTCCAGTATCGGGCCGGGCTCGGATGGCTCGGCGGTGGCGGCGGCCTGTCGCGCCTTCCTAGCGGCGGCGGGCGGTTTAATATCGGCTGGCGGGGCGCGGGCGGCGGCAAGCGCCGCGTCGATGTTCTGCGGGGCGGACGCGCCCGCAAAGCCTTCACCGCCGGGGCCGGTCAGGCGCTCGGCAAGGCGCGGTGAAACGTCTTTCGCGTGCCGCGCGCCCTGATGCGCGATCTCGGCCTCCTCCATTTCGTCGCGCCCGTACATCCCCGCGATGATGTCGGGGAAATAGACGCGAGCGAAATCGCGGCTGGCGTTATAAAACAGTTGCAGGTCCGGCTTTTTGTCCCATAGCGGCGAGCCCTTGGTCTGGCCGTATTGATTTTTCTCTGGCCGCAGATTGCCGAGCGTATCGCTCAAAAATTCGCGCGGCTTGTCCTCGCCCTTGAGCGTACCCCATACCCGGCAGCGGCGGTCGTCGCCTTCGCCGATGATCTCGTACTCGATCCGCTTTTTCAGCGGCGCGCGCTGCTCGATCACGGCGTGAAAAAATTGGCTTTCATAGGCGACGCGCGAGACGCCTTTATTTTCAACCACGTAAGACCAATTGGCGAGCGATAGCGCGGAGATGCCCAACTCCTGCGCTTTCATGCAGATGCCGAACATGCCGCCGACGTTGCCTTGCAGCCAGGGCGGGATCATTGGCCCTGCTGCCGATAGCAATTTCGCCGCGTCAACCATATCGCGCAGGTTGGCGTAATCGACGCCGCCGCCGCGCGACATCTCGACAAGCTCGGTGCGCTCGTTGACGACCTTCTCGGCGTTACCCTCGACCAGATCGCGCTTGGTGACGCGCTCGGCGACTGCTGCGGTGTCGGTCATTGCATTTCCTTCTCGATCTCGACTGTGCCGGTGCCGTGGCACATTGGGCATGGCATCAGGCCGGGTGCGTCGGGGCCGCGATCTGGTGACATGAGGGCTTCCCATTCGGCGCGGGTGATTTTGATCTCTGCATCGGTGAAGTGGCCGATATGATCCGATGTGACCGGCTGTTCCACCGGGGCAACGGACAACTCAGCCGGTTCCGGGGTCGGTAAAGTGGGCCGCGTTTCGGTCTGGCCCGCTTTATCTACAGCACGACGCGCCGTTCGCCTTGGAACCCCCGCCTTGCGCGCCGCATCGCGGACACCGCCCTTATTGCCGCGACCGCCCTTGGCCGGTTTGCCGGTCATCAGGTCCGGATTTTCTGCCAACAGCTTCTCGAAGAACGCTCGCCGCTTGGCGAACAACTCGCCTTCGACCTTTTTCAGCTTCGCTCGCTCGTTTTCGCTTAGGTCATGGCGGTGCAAATTTTCCGCGACCTCGATCAATCCATACTCGAAATCATTGTCGGCACCGATGATCGTCGCCTCGATCTGCTTCCAGCCAAGCTGGTCGGCAGCCAGCACGCGCGTGGCCCCAGCCACAACCTTCCATGACGAATAGAGATGTTTGGCGATCAGAACGGAGCTAATCTGACCCATCGGGCCAGATAGGCTTCTTGCCATTGCGTCGATCCGCTTTTGCGTCGGGTGCATGATCCGGTCATCGAGAACATGGATGTTGTCGATGTTGACCATTCGAGTGTCGAGTTTTTTCCAATGCTCTGCCATGATTGGGGCTATCTCTCGGAATACGGGTTCGGTCTGTATTTAAGCTTGTCGCGAAGCACGCGAGCAAAGGCGTTTGGATGTCTGCCAAAATGCAAACCGGAAAAATCGCTGAGGCGCTCGACACCGATGGTAATTAACTTCTTGCGGTTTTTGTTCGTCGTCAGGCTGTCAGGCGCGATGTCGCACTCAAGCAGCACCATCCCTTTGAAAAGATCGGTGTTGATGTGGCCGTCCTTTCCCTGATGCCCGAGTTCGATAAAAAGCGGGATCAGGCGTTTAACCGCCGCATAACTGGCGGTTCTTTTGCACTCCTTGGTCAGCGCCTTGATCGAGGTGAAACTGACGCCAGCTTCGTTTAGCTGCTTGAAGATCACCGCAGCATTCAGGTGATCCTGATCGCCAGCCATCTTCATTGCTCTGTGCGTGATGGCAAACGCCAGAGCCTTTCGGTCGGTGTTGATCTTCGCGAAGATCGCCGCCGCCTGCGCGTCCTCGTGGATGGGGACAACAGAGCAAGGCACGGTCTCAATATCGCCGCGCAGTTTTGCGGCCCTCAAGCGATTACCACCATCAGCAACTTGCATCTCGCCCTTACGATCCAGTCGCTTCAAAACGGACAGCGCACCGAAATAGTGCCAATCAAATTCAGTTGCGATTTTTGCGGGATGCCCCGGCACTTCGTCGCGTTGATAACCGCCGTCGCCTTCCGTAGGGATAACCAAATGATCGATAGGGATATTTTTCAATTCGCCCCGGTGGGAATGGTCAACAGGAGCGTAGGGTTTAGTTCGCTTGGCTGTGACTTCTGCTAGGGGAGCTTTCTTCTGTTCCGCCATGTTCTCTCCTTTGGGTCAGGCTGCTTCACGAAGTTGGTAGGCCAGTCGGTCATCAATCGACTTCCGGGCGTAGTCCGACAGGTCGATAAATTCGGCATCGGCATAGTCGTCGCCGGGGCCGGGCCAGTGCTTGTCGGTGAAGCACTGATGAAATGTGCGCAGCGCAACGCGGTTCATTTTGCCGCCGCGCGACAAGTCCTCGTCACGCAGCGTTTGCACGCGCACGCAATAAGGCGAGCTTGTCTCGACCCAGATCAGGGAAAACGAATTGACCTCGAAGCCCAGCGCGCCCGCGCCCTCAAGAACCAGCGCGCCTTGCTGGTGATAGCCGCGATCATGAATCGCGCGCTGGGTGTCGCGATACAGCACCGACCGCGCCGTTTTCAAATCGGAGTAATCACCGCTGTTGCTTGGAATATTATCAGGCCTGCTCTTGAGCCACACGCCGGTTTCGGGATCGCGCCAGAATAGCGAGCGCTCGATCAATCCATTCAGGATGCCTTGCTGCATCATTGGATGTTGGCCGAGCGATACCGCCATGCCCCGGATGGCCGTCACCATCTCTGGCGTCAGCACGGTTTTGCCGTCGCGCCGCTGCTGCGCGAACCAGTCGATGCAAGTTTTATTGTTCCCGTTCCACACGCGGCCATCTGGGGCAGCATCAGGCCGCTGGATAAATTCAGCAGCAAAACCCACCTGTTCCACCATCAGATGATGCGTGGCGCGACCGAGAATGAGGGCCTTCTTTTCGTCCTCGTCGTCATCGACAACGCGGTTCGGATTGAGCGGCGACTTGTCCCAAAAATGCTTCGGCGATTTGCTCCATAGGGTGCGCAGGCCAGACGAACTGACGCTGGGGCCGTCGCAAATGTCGCCGCGATGATAGTCGGCGAGCGGCATTTTGGAATACATGCCGGGCTTGGTTACTTTCTGACCGTCCCACACGATTGATTGCATAGAGGTAAACCTCCTTGGCGCGCGCCCATGAGTCCACCGCGCCCCGTTAGCGAGGCATCGGGGTGATTAGGTAATGAGGATGTGCTTTAGCGGCGTTTGGTCGCGAGGCTGTCCGGCCATCGCGTAATACAGGCGGTCAGAACGATTGACGTTCTATATGTCCGAGGACCGACTGAATGATCAGAGTTGGTCCGCGCGAGTATTTAGTCAAATGGTTTTTGCGAGTTTACGAAAAATACAAGTGTCAGTTTAATATCGAATCCAAATTCTCATTTTAGTTTCAAAAATCGCGTCAAACGATTTGTCTTAGGATAACGAAGCGAAATTTCTGCGGCGCGCGTTGATGGGGCGTATCTATCCCCGAAACAACGCGAGGCGATAATGACCACCAAGTCCGAAGCAAACCCGGTGCTGACCGCTATCCGAATGAACAAAGGTCTCGCCGCCAGGATCGGCGACGAATGCGGCATCGGGCGCACCGCTGTCTGGATGTGGAAGCGAGTTCCAGCCGACCATGCGCTGACGGTGGCAAAACTGCTGCGCATCTCGCGCCATCGCGTTCGCCCCGATTTATATCCCGCACCGCAACGGAAACGGCGCGCGTAAGGAAAACATTAGTGCTCAGACTCAAGCCGGTGCCATTGCTGAAAGCGAAACCGCGTCATTGCCGCGCGCCGCTCGACGAGCGCGGCCCCGATGGGCTGGTGATGTTTTGCGGCAGGCCCACCGTCAGGCGCGAGATCAACGGCGAGATGCGAAAGTACTCATGGTGCGCCAACCACTACCAGCGTTTCCACTATCGCGCGGTGATCGGGAGGGACCGATGAAAACATTACGCGCGGCCCGGTGATCCATCCCGCTTCACCGCGCCCTGCAAATCCAAAGGGAAACACGCATGGCAAAGCCAGCAGCAGCGACAAACGATTTCGATCCCGAGGTCGTGCAGGAAATCTTGGCGAAGATCGACGGCTTGACGAAGGAGATAGTGGACAAGCGAACCGAGATGATGCGGGAGTGCCGCTCGATCCACGAGAGCGTCAGCAATTGCTACAAGGAAGCAAAGGCGCGCGGCATCCCGACCAAAGAGTTGCGCGCGCTGGTAAAAATCAGAGCGAATGAGACGAAAAACCGCGAGCTATACAATGCTCTCGAAGCCGATCAGCAGCAAACCCTGTCCATGCTCGCGACCGCCGAGGGCGTGAAGGATTTGCCGTTGTGGCGCGCGGCACAGCCGATGGCGGCGCAATCGACGGCCCATCACTAGCGTCATGGGGTATAGCCCCAACATCCTCGCCCTCGATCTCGCGGCGCGATCCGGCTGGGCTTGCGGCAATTGCAGCGATGCGATGCCGCGCTCGGGCTCGGTGAGGTTCGCCCGCGAGGGCGCGTCGCCCGCTGCCGTGTTTTCGGCAACGCGCGGGTGGCTGGTCGAGTTTCTCGCGGTCAATACCACGATCAAGCTTGTCGTGTTCGAGGCCCCGATGAACCCCGCCATGATGGGCGGCAAGACCAACTTTCTGATGATCAGGTCGCTCGTCGGTCAGTGCGCCGTGGTCGAGGAAGCGCTGTATTCACTGACCGGATACGATGTGCGCGAGGCCAAGGTTTCCGACGTGCGGGCGCACTTCATCGGATCGAACCGGCACAAGCGCGCCGAAGCAAAATATCTCACCGTGGCCGCCTGCCAGCGCTTGGGCTGGGCACCGGCCGACGACAACGCCGCCGACGCGCTCGCGCTCTGGCACTATCAGGCGTCAATCCTCGCCCCCGCGCTGGCCGTGCAAACGTCCCCGCTGTTCCGCCGGAGGATCGAGTGATGGGCGGGATCGAGGACCATATTGGGCGCGGCATCGTGCTCTCGCTATGCGACCGCACTGGGATCATGGTGCTGCCATGGCTCGATGCGGGCTATTCCGCGCTCACCGTCGATCTGCAACCGGCGGCCAACCCGCATCCGCGCCGATTTCACATCATCGACGATGTGATCGAGTGGCGCTATCCAGAATATCTGCCGTCCCCGGTCATCGTGTTCGCGTTTCCGCTCTGCTCTGATCTCGCTGTATCCGGCGCGCGCTGGATGAAAGCGAAAGGGCTCACAGCCCTGATCACCGCGCTGCAACTAGTTGATGCGTGCCGCCAAAACTGCGAGAAAAGCGGTGCGCCCTACATGATCGAGAACCCCATCGGCACGCTCTCGACCTATTGGCGCTATCCCGATTTTATTTTTGATCCGTGCGACTACGGCGACCCCTACACAAAAGCGACGTGTCTCTGGACCGGCAATGGCTTCGTGATGCCGCCATGCGTGCGACCGGGCGATATGTTCGACGCGCCGACATGGGTTGAGCCCACCGAGGGCTCGATGATCCTAAATTTTTCGCCGAGCCCGGATCGTGCCGATAACCGCAGCATCACGCCGCCAGGTTTTTCTGCTGCCGTCTTTGACGCAAACGGGAGGCGATGATGGCTGAATTTCCGGCGCTCCCCCTTTGGACCGACGCGTTTCTCGCAGATACCACGCATCTGACCGCCGAGGATACCGGCGCATATCTACTGCTGCTTATGATCGCGTGGCGGCGGCCTAACTGCGATCTACCCGACGACGACGATCAACTCGCCCGGTTCGCCCGGATGTCGCTCAAGCAATGGCGGCGGCGGCGGGGACATGTCATGGCATTTTGGACGCTTACCGCCGGTTGCTGGCGGCAGAAAAAACTCGACGAGGTAAGGGGTGCGGTGGTTGCAAAACGGGCCGGGGCAAAGCGAGCCGCGCGCGTCCGGTGGAGCGGTCAAACCGATTTGACCACTTCCCGGCGGGAAGCAGTCAACCATGAAAATCATATGCCCGGCGATAATGCTAACGTATTGAAAAATATGAAAAGCAGCGATGCGAACGCATCAATTCCGCATACGCCTGCGCATGAGCAACCAAAACCAAAACCAAAACCAATAGAGAAAGCTTCTTCTAATGATCTCGATTGTCCAGTGGGTGAGGCTACCACCGAGCAGAATACTGCACCGCCGCAAAACAAGGTTCTCGGCAACTACGATTTTCTTTCCGATTGCGGATCAGTGCTGATCTATGCCGACGAGTTCAAGGCGCTCGAAGCAGACCTGCCCAACGTGAAAAATATTCGAGGGATTGTCCGACAAGCTTGTCGATCATGGCTTCTCGAATTTCCAGAGCCTAACCGCAAGTCAGCCCTGATCAACTGGATGCGCAAAAAAAATAGCGAGAACACGCAGCGTCAATCAGTCAAGCGAGACGCGGTCGCAACTCGTGATGCGGTCATCGAGGATAGAGATCGCCGCCGGAAATCCGATGAGGCACTTGCGGTGCGCGCTCGCCATTCCAGAAAAAATAGAACGGAGGTGAGTGATGACGACAAAGAACCCGACGGAGAATTTTCGGCTGCTGGTCCGGACAGGTGCCACTAAGCAGGGCACGTTTCGGTGTCCTGAATGCAGCCACACACGAAAACATAAAACGGCCAACTGTTTATCAGTGACGAGCATCGAAAATGGTTTCATCTTCAACTGCCACCACTGCGGATTCTGCGGCTACGCTTCTAACGATGGAGGCAATCGAGTGGCTGCAAGCCGAACGCCAGATAAGCCGCGAGACCTTGCAGAAGCTGCCCGTCGCATCCGGCAAGGTGTTTTTTCAAGAACTAAATAAGAAATGCGATGCAGTCCAGTTCCGGTATCCGAGCGGTTGGAAAGGGCGGGCGTTTCCGGAGAAAGCGTTCACGTCAGGCAAGGGAACAGCACTGACGTTTTGGAATATCGAGGCGGTACTCGCTGGGCCGCTAACGGACGTTTACATCGTGGAGGGCGAGCTTGATGCGTGTGCCCTTGTCGAAGCGGGAGTGCCTGCGGATCAGGTGCTGGCCGCACCAGCAGCAAGTGGAGGCAGCTACGAATATGTTTTAGAAGCGCTCGAACATGGGTTGGCAAAGGCCAAGCGGTTTATTTGGTGCGGCGATCAAGATGCCGCTGGGCTGCAATTGCGAGCCGCGATGGCTCAACTTTTGGGGATAGCGCGTTTCAATTTTATTGACTGGCCCGAAGGTGCAAAAGACGCAAACGATTTTTTACGAACTGACGGGGCTGTGGAGGTGCAAGACCTCGTGATGCGAGGCTGGATGCCATGGCCGACAGTCGGTCTGTATCGCATGAACGAGCTTCCTGATCCGCCGCCGATGACGGCATGGCACCCCGGCTTCGAAGGCTGGGGCAATAAATGTTTGCTCGCACCGGGCACGCTGTCGGTGGTGACGGGTCACCCCGGAATGGGCAAGACGACCGTGTGGGGACAAATCTGGTGTCAAATCGCGAAAGACTACGACGTGCGGGTTTGCATCGCGAGTTTCGAGACGCGGCCTAAGCCGCATCTGCTCCGTCAGTTGCGGACGTTGCATGGGCAGAAACAGGTATCGGTAATGACGGATCAGGAAATCGGCAAAGCTGATCTTTGGATTAACGAGCACTACCTGTTCTTGCAGCATCCCGATCGGCGACCTGATTTGAAATGGTTGCTGTCGATGGGTGAGGCGGCGGTGCATCGGCACGGCGTGAAGATGTTGCAGATTGATCCTTGGAACAGATTGGAGGGTAGTCGCGAGGCGCGCGAAAGCGAGACCGATTACATCGGGCGGAGCCTTCGCGAGTTGTATAATTTTGCGGCGGACCTCGATTGCCATGTGCAAATTATTGCGCATCCAGCGAAGGCCGCCGAGGGCTACAGGCGATCCGAGCCGCCAGAGCTTGAGCATATCCACGGCTCGAAGCATTGGGACAACATGGTCGATCAGGGGTTCGTGGTTCATCGACCGAAACTGTTCAATGACAAAGGTGAGCGCGAATTCTACACCGAGTTTCATCATAAAAAATCACGCTTCGAGGAACTCGGATACGCAACTAAGTTTGGTCTCGAATACGACATCTCGATGGGGCGCTTCGGGGAATGTCCTCTGAGGCAAAAGAACGCCAGCCGCCCCGCAACCGGCAAGGAGGATGACGAATGAAGGTGATTGAAACGCTATTCGACGGCATTCGCTTTCGATCCCGCACCGAGGCGCGATGGGCCATGTTTTTCAACGTAGCGGGCCTGCAATACATCTATGAGCCGGAAGGATTTGTGCTGCCGAGCGGTCGATATCTGCCGGACTTCTGGTTGCCTGATCCCATCACCCGCAGCGCTGGCATCTGGATCGAAGTCAAACCGGGTGAGCCAACTAGCCGTGAATACTATCTATGTGCGGAATTGAATAGGGCGTCGGGCGCGCTCGTCCTCGTGGCGATGGGGCCTCCCGACCCAGCCGCCGTCGGGCAATTTTGCGAATGCAATTTGGACAATGACGGTGACCGATACAGTCTTGTCGATGACTACGAGACCTATGGGTCGGTGTGGTGTTCGGGCGGTGTGTGTGACCACCGCGTCCTCAACAAGTCGAAATTCATCGGGCAACCATCGGTGATACAGGCCTATCAAGCGGCCCGCGCCGCGCGATTTGAATTTGATAACGATCGAGGACGCAAGCCAATAACGGTCAACCCATACATGCCAACGAGGCGGTAAGTCCATGGACATGACGCTGATCAAACACGACCCGATCAAATTCAACCCGCTCGAAGACGGGGCAATGGACGATGTTGCGCCCGCAATCTGGAACGGGCCGCATGTCGGGCGGCGGATCGCGGAGGCCATGCGGACGTTGCGAGCACTGCCAGGCGGCGGCGGTGGATCGTGCGGCAATGGTTGGCCGCCCTACGAATACACGTTCGAAGATTTACTCGCACAGCATGAGCAGGGCGAGTTGGAGAAAACGCAAAAGATGCAAAACCGCACGCGCGTATCGCCGTCGTTCAATGAGGTAACGCGAATGGAAGCGGCAATCTGGTGGCCCGCGCGGTATCTGCTCAATGTCCCGGCCTTGCTGGTGGCGGTCAACGCGGTGGCGCTGGCGCATTCGCTTGAACGGGACGCAGGATGGGTGACGACCAAGCGCGGCGGATATGCCGACACATGGCGGGCGCGGCACGATAGCGGCTGCGATCTGATCGCCGAGGGTTTGATCCTCGAACGGGCGTCGGTGTTTTGATAATGGCGACGGTCAAGAAGGGCATCCTAACGTCGTCGCCGCAATGGTGGAAACATCTGCGGAAGTGGAAGCGGCTGTTTTGGAAGCGCGAGCGCAAGGCGGCAAAGCGGCAGACATCAGGTGGACGCTAATGCCATTGGACTTTGAATTGCCGCGTGGCGCAGAGCGGGAATATCTGATCGTGTTCGGCGTCGCTGCAATCTATATCGGCACGATCCCGGCCGGTGAGCCGTGCGTCGTGGGCGCTACGCGCGATCTCGAAAAGTCGAGCGCCGGTCTGCAAGAGCGATGGCCGGGGGCCGGTATCACCGCCGCGTTTTGGGTCACGGATCGCGACATTGCAGAGGCCATCGCTGGCGAGGTGAACGGCATGTTGCCTCGTGACAGCACCAAGGGCAGGATTGCCGTGCGCGGTGAGCGCGCCCGATCCGAGATCGAGGACGTGGCGGAACAGTGGAATATCCCGCTCACAAATCACGACGCGGCGATGGCGCGGGTGAAGTGGGCGGTTCGTAGGGTGAGCGACGAATTGCAATACGCCAACGGCAGCGGTGGATTGGGCTGGTTCAATGCCGCCTATCGCGAGTGGCGGTTTAATGCAAAAAAAGTTGGGCAGGGAATGTCGTACACCGAAGCGCTGGCGCGGCTGCGCAAGGTCGTTACTAAGCGGTTGGTTCTACACGACGTAATCGTTTACGACAGCAATATGCTCTGCGAGATTTTCCCGCCATTGATTGCAAAATCTGCAAAGAAGTCGGCAAAGCGCCGGTTGACAGGTTGAAAAATGGGGTGCCTTCTACGCGCGTGCAGGCGCTCGCCGTATTGCGTTCACGCGCCAGGTCCTCACGATGACCGTCTTCACATTCAAAATATTCAACTCGCCGTGCCCCGCCTTATATGAGCGAAGTCGCTTGCACGGGAAAGACCGAGAGGAAGCACGCGACGTGGCCGAAGACCTCTGCACGCGCACACAAGCGAGGTGAGCGGCTTTGACATTCCCAAGGTATGGGATTTGAGGCTATTGCACTGATGGGCAGGAAACCGTGGGGATACCACACCCGCTTGCGTGGTCACAAACAGGATGAGCTACAACAGGTCGATCCGGGGAACCGAGATCGGCCTTTTTCATTTCGGAAATCAGCCATGCTCGTATCAGCCCACATTGATACCGATTCCGAGGCAGGCCGCTACATGCTTGCGTGCGCCCGCATTCGGCAAGTCGGGCTGTCAGCGCTGGTGCATCGGCTGATCTCGACGATTAGCAGCGAGCAGCTTGTGCAGGCGGTGCTCGATGACGAAAGCCGGGTGGTCCATAATCACGGCGAGCATACGGTCAACCACAGAAAAGACCTCTAGCCCAAACCCACGGGCCTCATGAGCGATGCCCAAATGCTTGTGTCCATCGACGCACCGCACTTTAACGCAGGCATAGTCATCGAGCGCGGCTTCGTGGTGAGGGCCGCGCCGATCCTTGGCTACATGGTCGGCTGGGATCATGAGCGCGCCAGCGCCTACCTCGGGGGCAAGGGATGGCGTGCCATCATTGTGAAGGCAGATCATCATCATTGATGACCCTCAAGTTCCTTTGTGCAGTGCGAGCTAAGAGCCGAACAAAGTGAGGCCCATTCTATAAGGGGAACTGGTGTTCTTCACGTGAGTGCAACGGCATCATCACTAACTAAGAGACTTTCCACTAACTAA
>Ga0193743_1003095_pt1 | contig 11297 bp, 12 predicted proteins | sample L2c2metaG_FD_143038 | JGI IMG/M metagenome (GOLD analysis project Ga0193743, IMG submission 143038) | Soil microbial communities from a riparian zone of the East river system, Colorado, United States - L2c2 | ecosystem: Environmental > Terrestrial > Soil > Riparian zone | place: USA: East River...
TCAACTATCATTGATATAAATTATACCAACACCAAGACCAAGTGCCAAGAACAGTAATTTTTGCAAGAAATTTTTTAAATTACAAACAGCAGCCAAGAAAAGTTAACTTCAAGAAAAGCCAAATTGATCACCTGCAGCAGCTTGGTATGTAGTGCTTGGTTGTTGGAAGCTGGACATATTAGGCAGGTGTGAAAAGTGTAGGTATTTGTAATTGCTCACTTTCAAAAGATCAATGCATGGGCTGGAAGTAGGAAGATGGTATTGATCTGTGTTGGAATATACAAGCTCATTACACTAGTTCCGCTTTTGGTAGGATGACATAATCATAAATTCTATCGCACCATGTTTCATAGCTACCTTTTCTCTTATCCATTTGCCTACAAGCTCACCTAGGTCAAACGAAATATACTGTTGCTTCTACTTTCATCTGTTATCAGTTCCCAGCATCTGTCAGCACCTGTCAGCACCTGCTTCCCTTATTTTAACACAAACGGATCTCCTGTTGCTGGATCACTGCAACTGTCAACCAGACAGTAATTGGTACACCCCCTCACGGCCTCTGTCTTGGACACACCAGAATTTTCACAGTCACTACTACGTCGTACACCGGAATAGCTTGCGAGCTCACAGTCACTGCCGAGGCACACTGGAATTACCCCCCCACCTTATCACTGTCACCATCTCTTATCTGATCTTGCTTATCATGCCTTCCTTGCCTTTTGACAAGCTCAACAAGACCAACTACGATGACTGGAAGATCCAGATGGAAGCTCTGTTGGAGGAGAAAGGACTTTTTGGTGTTGTGAGTGGCCGAGACATCTTACCAACCACTGGACCCAACTCCAAAGGCGTCAAAACCTTTCTGGAGAAGCAACACCTCGCCCGCTCCAAAATTATCCTCACCATAGAACCTTCCCAGCTCCCCCATGTCAGGAATGAAGAGAACCCCTTTGTCATTTGGAAGAATCTTGCCCAAATTCACCGTGCGCGTGGTTTGGGAGTTCTACTCACAATGCATATGGATTTCCTCAAAATGTCCATGCCCCCTGGCTCCACCATCGCCGCTTTTGTTGCCAGTATTCATCATGCTGCTTATTGCTTGGAGGAATGTTACCAGGCAGAAGAAGACGACTCACTTTCCATTTCTATCAACTCTTCAATTTCTCTTTTTATTCCTCCCACTACCAGGCCCCCTATCGTTTCCGATCTCGACAAGATAAGTGTTCTTATGAATGGCCTTCCCTCCACCTATAACCTGTTATTGTTAACATCACCGGCATTCCCCTCGCCTCTCTCACTTTTGAGAATGTTGTCACCCGTCTCATGAATGAAGAAGGTCAGCTCCATAATATCACCTCCACTATACCTTCCGACTCCCATGATGAAGCCCTTGCTGTTGCGCCATGGAAAAGCAAATCATCCAAGTCCACCATTCCAAAGGACAAGTCCAAGATTGTTTGTCACAAGTGTGGAGGAGTAGGGCATTTTTGCTCAGTTTGCCCCACTCAAGATTCGGACATCGCCAATGCTGCTGAAGAGGATGATGAAGATGAACTTGCTTTCACCGCTGTCAATGATGAAGTTGATGTAGCTTGGTAATTACTTTCTTTCCATCATTTTTACTTCCCACTTTCATTGTCCACATTTATTTTTATTATTGTTACGCTTCACAGCTTGAGGAGGAGTGTTGGAATATACAAGCTCATTACGCTAGTTCCGCTTTTGGTAGGATCACATAATCATAAATTTTATCGCACCATGTTTCATAGCTACCTTTTCTCTTATCCGTTTGCCTACGAGCTCACCTAGGTCAAACGAAATATACTGTTGCTTCTACTTTCATCTGTTATCAGTTCCCAGCATCTGTCAGCACCTGTCAGCACCTGCTTCCCTTATTTTAACAATCTGATCCTGCATCTTGGATGGAGAAATTGAGAAATAGTTTTTGGAAGCCACTGGAAGAACAACATAAGCAAGAGGATATCAGGGGTCTTGATTTGAAGGCAAAACAGAAAGGCAATGTACACCGCCATTTGGGCTAAACCTGGCTGCCAGCTGAGTGGTGCCAGCTCTCCACATCATCTCATCACCTGGAAACAGATCGGCCAAGAGCTGGTGGCCAGTGAAAAATCGGACTAATACCAGCATGTCCCCAGTCGTACTGGGTACTACATGAGCTGTCAGCCTGACTCCAGCTTGAGGTTCGAGCTCTATCCCACCATGCTGATTATATGGAGAAGATATCGAGCAGTGTACTGGCTTACACAAGTTTTCCAGGGCATTACCAGGTGGCAGTGTCTGCTTGTGGTGTTCTTCGATCACATACCGGAATCAGCTAGCTTGATAGATCATCATCAGCTTTTGAGACATGTTGGTTTCAGGCCAACATGCCTACGTTTTACTGGCAGGTTCTGGTACTGTTTACACCGTGGTCAAGACATATGAGAGGGATGGCTTCAGGTCAAATGCAGATGAGATTAAATTATATATACAGGAACTAGTAAGGATAGGTGACGGAATAAGATATTCAATTTGCGTGCCACATTTGCACCAATAACGGAATTGTGATTAAAGTTAGGGATATCGACTGTATAGGAATATGCAGAATGAGTGTTAGTTAAGAGAGGGTCAATGCTGCTGCCATGCTATGTATGAGTTCCGATAGTCCAAGTGATGAAAAATGTAGTTAGATCAAGAATTTTGGGATAAGAAACTCGCACAAGCCACATGGTGCAAGCGCAGGCAGGTGTCACTGCTTCAGTAAGGAAGAGCCTTGTTGAGTTTAATCTTCTGGAGGTGCAGTCGCCGCTGCCGCCACAATCGTTGCCTCAACCAGGGAGTTGTCAACACCTTGCTGCCAGGGATTGAGTTCTTCTAGCGCAACATTGATATGTAATCCCCCCCATAGATGATTTTGTCTTTCTTGAGATAACCCTTAATTGCACTGAGAAGGATTCAGAAAGGAATACGGCAAGAAGGAAAAGCAACATACCGTACAACCCCTTCACCTGGTCACCCTCTGCCCTGGACCTTATCATCTCAAGGCGACTGTCAACCTTATCCCAAAAATCCACACCACGATGCGCGGTATAAACTGCACGCTACAGCCCATAAGGTAGTTGTCAGTTACCGTGGCACCTCAGGAAAAAATACAAAAAGTGAACACTCACCAGGATCGCAATCTTTCCACAAAGTGGAACAGTAACAGAACACCTGGCATCCTCAACAAGCTTCATTGCAAGGTCAAATATCCTGGTCTTCTTGGCAATTCTGCTTTTGATATAAAGAATTGGTGGTGAAGTCAGACCACAATCACAATCATTCAATACAGGACCATACATAAACATACCAATTTCTTGATGCTCGCACGAGTCTGAGTTAGAGATTCACCAATCGCGGCTTCAACCACGTTTGACACATAACTGTCCAAGTCAAAAGTGGACGGAATATGCAGGCGATCGCATAACATGAACAACTAAAAAAATATCAGAAGCTTGAACCGACACTTGACTGACACAATAAACTTGCACTGGAGTTGTGAACAGCACATACCAGGGCTTGATCTTTCGGAATACTACCCTTGTAAGCACTGAGCTTCAACGACAAGAGGATGGCCACGATAACACTATCAATGTTTGCCTATACATACATCAGATTATTGTTTGATGAGTGTGATAACAGCATACCTTCAGTGCTGGTGTGACCTTATAAACGGGCGCACTGGCAATGATCTTGTCAAGCTTATTCTCAATGACGCACTGCTGAGAATAAAGAAGCACATTTTGGCCAACAGAAGTTAACTATGTAGGGTACTCCTCATATTAGCAGATTATAATGAGCAGAGTCACAAAACATACCTTGACTAGCTCGCCGAGGGCCTCCTTTTGGTAAGGGTGTAGGCCCAACCTATCAGCAAGGCATCGAGCAGCCCGTAGTTCGTTGGACCTTATGGGTCCAGATAAGGGAGAGATACCCTCACTGCAGCACCGGGATTGGTATCACGGCTAGGAGATGGTGTCTGCTGGCCACTTCCAGCAGCCTGGTCATTCCCGTCATCATCGAGTTCAGGAGTAACCTCTCCCATCATGAGGTCAAGTTCATCTTCTGTGGTGAGAGGAACAGGGGACTGTTGACATGAAGGACTTGGAGAAGACATTTGAAAGTGCTGAAAGCGAAGAATGAAAACAAATAAAGGGGAAGGAAGAAAAGAGAATTTTCAAACGTAGAATTTAAACTGCGCGCTTCAAGCTCAACTGCACCCTGAATCACAAGTTCACATCAACCTCACTGCAAAGTTGGCCTTGAGTTAAGAGCTCATCTATTCTCACTGCCCACCGAATATGATTGGGAAACAAGGTCGCAAAGCAGCTCCATTACCGGATTGTGAGTGAGAGTGAATAATGAAGACTGAATTGAAGCTCACCCTTAGTCAGACGTAGAAACAGCATCCGATGGCAAAGTGCGCTGCAGTCTTTGCCTTGAATTCAATAAACAGGAGTACAAAGGAAAATGGGTCTTGAAAGCCAGTTTATCAAATCATGCCATGCACCCAGTTCACCTGAAATCTGTCGAAAATCAGATTGCATTTCTGGCAGGAAAAGATAAAGAAATACCAGAAAACTATGCGACATCTCGGGATGTGGTCATGGACAGTCCTCCAAGGCATAGAACTAGTACCAATACCTATCCCTTACAACCAAATGACAAAGAAAAAACAATGTGGAACAGCTTCAATGGCAACTTCGAGTTTGACATCTCTGAGGCAGACCTTCATGAGCAAAAATGCAAAGATTTTGACTGCCGCATGGAAGAATACGGCCTTTGGGATGGATTGGAGACACTACCTGACAATGACATGGTCAACATTGAACAACTCTGGCAGGAGGACGAACAAGATGAATTACTTTCCGAGTTGCTTGAAACTGCTGGTGTGTACAGTTTCTCGAGAATCATTCCAGCTGTTAATCTGAGTATACCAAATTTGATGCAGATATTGAAGAACAGGGAGGAGAGACGGAGGATATGAATGAAAGCTCAGATCGCACCTGGTTTCCATATTCATCAAAGCTGGCATTTTTGTTGGACACAATTGATAATTTACCTCAGCTCCACATATCAATGTCCTTCATGAAAGTGCTCCTTTGGCTTCTATGAGAAGTTGGTGTTCAAAGTGTGCCATCATTCAATGGGCTGCGGAAAGTGCAGAGGAACCTAAAAAGGGAAAACATTGTTCCTACAGTCCACTGGAAGTCACCAGAAGGCCATACCTTTTCATTCAATGATCCCCGAGCTACCATAGCTAATGTAGGGGTAGCATTCTCAACTTCATTTGAAACTTACTTATGAATTTAAAAAGGACTGGGCAAACCCTCTCATCGCAAAGCACATAGATCACTATCCGGTCATTGCTCGAGATGGAATCATCTCTGAAATCTGGCATGGTCAAAAATTGCGCCATGATCTGGACCGCCATCTTATGAGCCCAATGTATGATGCTGGAAATGGAAAGCACTACTTCATTGATGAACCTGCTTATCTCAAAGACGGGCAGATGATAATACCTGTCTGATGGTTGGAAGATGACAGTGGTGCAGTGTATTGTGATGCATGGGAGATCACGGTCAATGGACAATCAGTGCGTCCTTTATTTGCATGAGCAAAGGAGGTCAGACTCACCTCACGTTTCATCCAAAAATTAAGGTATCCAAGATTGAAGATGAGATTATTGTGATGATTGCGGCATCTGATCTCAAGTACAACATGCTTGATCTTGAGGACATGAGCCTGATGCCAGAGTGGGGTCCGGAAACAATTGCGAGCGGTCATGTTTCTTGCATGCCAAATCCAGATCGTGCATTGGCCGGTGGGAACCCAATCTATTCAGCTTTTATTGATATTTTTGGTGATGATGTGTCTGGGAACCAGTCAAAGAGTTGGAATAAGCACTGGAATATTTATATCACTCACCAGAATCTACCACGAAAACTGCTTTTCCAACAGTGTCATATCCACTTCACCTCTACATCAACATATGCAACAGTGCCAGAGCAGTTTCACGGTATCAAGGAGGTTATTGAGTTAGAGTTTTCTCCCTTCATTCTCATGATTAGCGATGCTAATGTTTTTCTGTCTTAGAAAAACCCACCACGAACCGATTAAGACGTGGAGTGCAGTGGATGGCCAAGAAATATGCTTGAAACTATACTGCAACTGTGGTCCAGGAGATAACCCTGCGCAAAGTGAGGTGTGCAGTCACATCGGGGCTAAGGGAAACTATCCCTGTCGAAAATGCAATGTCGGTGGGTCACAAAAGGAGAAAGAAACAGACCAAGGATTCCATGAGTTTTTCTCGGTGAGTCAACTTGAAATCTTTCCCTCCGTGTTTGTCCTTAAATGTGAATTCTTATACAGCCAGGGAAAGCGCGAACTGCTCAAGAAACCTTATCCGAGGTTGAGACACAGGTGAAAGCTGCATGTTTAGGTGTTGCCCAGACAGTAAAGGACCTTCAAACAAACTCAGGTGTTAAAGACATGTTTACTCAGCATTGGATCGATGAGCTGATAGAGTGCTCTTGTGCGATGCAGAAAAGCCAGCCACAGCATCCCCTGACTGATATTCAGGATGAATTGATGAAATGGATTGCCGAGAAGAAGACTGCTGTATATAACCCATTTCTTACTCTCATAGGTAAGTGCATCTGTTGCTTAAGTGCCTCATCTCTATTTACTTTGACAGGCTTTAATGTCTCTTCCAACACGCCAGTTGAGATCTTGCATACGATTCTGCTCGGAATTGTGAAGTACATCTGGTATCTACTGCATTCAACTTGGAAGGATACACACAAGAAGATTTATTCTGAGCGGCTACAAGCCACAAATACGTCTGGGCTATCAATTCATGCAATCCGCGCAAACTACATCATGCAGTATGCAAACTCTCTGATTGGACGACAGCTCAAAACCCTTGCTCAGGTCAATGCTTTCCATGTCTACGACTTAGTGGAACCACTGCAGTTTGCACTTACGAAGGCAATAGGAGAACTCTCTGCACTTCTTTGGTTTCCAGAAATCTGCAACCTTGATGGATATTTGGTACATTTAACTGTCTTGGTCAAATCCATCTGAGTCTCTTTTACTTATAACATTATTCAAGGCTGATGTTGACACAGCTGCAGCTAACGTACTGGATATTGCTGCATTGATTGACCCAAGCAAGGTTATCCTGAAAATCAAATATCATCTTCTGGCTCACTTATGTGAGGATATCGTCCGGTTTGGGCCGCTTCTTGGAGTTGCCACAGAGACCTTTGAGTGTTTCAATGCTATCTTCCGATTTTGCTCAATCTTATCCAATCATCTGGCCCTGAGTTGCAATATTGCAGTCCAGCTTGCAGAACAAGAAGTACTTCGACATTTTCTTTCTGGTGGCGGCTGGAGAGCATCTACTGGGGTTGAATGGAAGGAGCCAGCACCTGTGGTGACCAGTTTCCTTGGAAAAAATTCCTTTTTGGTGGCGTTGCTGGGATATGGCCATCATGCTCTTACTCAACCTCAGGCTTCTGGTATGCCATTCGGGTTAAATTTGTGCTCCTGAGAAACTTAAAATGTATTAACAGGGACTATTAAGCTCGAGCCACTGAAGCGCTCCAAAAATCGAACAAAAATTGCTCGTGTTTCACTAACATTGGCTGATACTCTGGCGGCACAAGCAGTCAACACTCCAGAGATGATGCAAAATCTTGAAGTCAGATGGTATTGCGGAAAACAGGTTGTGTCTCATGCTCAAGACGAGTGCACCATTGGTACATGGATATTTGCCCGATCTCCTTTTTCTTTGGTGGGATGTTGTTTACCAAATGCTATTAAAACATCTGATGGTTTTTATCTAGACCGAACCACTAATAACCGGGAAAATACTTGAAATACTTTGGGATGAAGACGTGACCATAGCTTTCATTGTGATTGATGTTTTCCAAGTTTCTGCTGTCCGACACAAGTATTTTGGAATGCCAGTACTCTCACGGCACTTAGACGAGACTACTTTACTTGTCATCCCAGCCACGGTGGGTCCATTTTTGTTCGCTCAATGCCTGTGAAAAATCTTATCACTTTATGTAGACAATCATGTTCCAGTATAATGCCCAGCACGATTGTCGACAAGCCCAGTGTATAGCCTCTGGAAAACGAACGGTCCTGCAGGAGCGGGTTCAGACTGAGCTCAGGGAGCCCAAGTCCTTCATCCAACACAACCTCTAAGACTGTTTCTTGATTAATACCCATGCTTTCCACAATGCCCACTTAATTTGTGCTGTTCTTCCCCGAGATCTGACCATCCCTATTGCTTATACAGCCAACCGCATCACTCACCACTTTTCTATTGCCACCAAGTTGCAGGAGATTCAGAATGGAAAGCGGCTAATTACCGCTGAGAAGAAAAAGGCCACTGCCGACCAAAAGAAGGTTGCAGATGGGGATGGTCCAGCAGGAATAGGTAATGGGAAAAAGAGGAGACGGGATGACATCCAAATGCCAGGGGGGTCAGCTGGCAGTTAACCAAGACCACATGTATTTGGCAGGCATATAAATTTGTAGTGAACATCTGGTAAATCCACCTGTACTTGAACTGTGAACCAGCCGACCACCAGAATATCTAGTCAGCCTCGCTAGACCTGGTATGAACCATTCAGCAAGCTGAAAGGTATTGCTGAGGCTTAGCTGAACCATCCACCTTGAGAGTTACCTTAGGAATATAAATCCTGACTGGCTGTGACCAACGTTTAGCCCAAATGGCAGTGTACAGAAGAGGGGGGTCAAGTACAACTCATGACAAATCACAACCAAGGTCTTTTCTATTTCTGATGGAACAAGTTGACAACATTGATAGAAGAAAGGGGTCAAGAAAAAAAACTGTGATAAGGAGATCAGGACAAGAATGGGCAGATAATGCCTCCCAGAAAGCAATAATCATCCTATGCTTCTCATTATACAACCCACCATACTTTGTAAACCATCAAGATATATGGGTAAGTTGACACTTCCAATGAGGATCTGGAATTGTTGCTTGAACATCCTGTAAAAGGCCAGATATTGACCAACCCAGTAGATGATGGTTGAAGAGGAGTGAATAATGCACCTCAACCATTCTAGATCAATCATTTCAGAAAGACCTTCAAAGAACACTGCACTCTGCAGTTTGATCTGTTCACTGAGTCAATAGTGTGATACAAGATAAAAGTAGACAAACTGGTTTTCTCATGTTATGGTGATATCACTGCCTTTGGTCAATGCTTTTTGTGATGCCAAATTTGGATTTAAAACAACCCTTGAGCAATAATAGGAATAAGAATTGAGGAGGACTGTTAGGGGATGTTCCGCTTTGTCCGATGTTTCTTCCGATAAATGCTCTGTCCCATCTGACATTGCTCCATCATCTCCATACATTCCTCCTCATTGTTGCTAACTCAAAATGGAGCACACTCACAGCTCTGATAGTGGAGTCCAATGGACATGTGACATAGCTACTTTTCCATTCTTATCACTTTTTTCACCATTCCCCTTTTTTTTCATCATTCTATTATTTCAACTCTGATTTTTAGTATATAGACCGTGACACGCACCCCACCTTAGCATTTTCTTTTAGAGTCCCCTGCTAGGTGTGCTTTCCTGTCATATTATATGTGTATATATGTTTAGGATCCCCTGCTAGATCTAGACTAAGTCGCAGCCGCAGTTGCCCTAACAAGGACCACTTTACCTCCTGTTTCGATCATGAAATTCAGGGTTCCCTGCATAGTGCTCAAGAACAAGTCTGTTGTATAAGTTGGGATCCAAATATGATAGATCATCTAGGAAGTCTATTTCCTGAGTCAAATGTGGTATGGCTTGTTGGATTTCTGAGATTGTGTGACTATGGTAAGGGACATTATCAACAGACAAATATAGTATAGGAGTCTATTTGGAACTTAGATTACAGAACAGAAGAAAGTAAGTCAACTGACCTTCAAGAACATCAATGAGTTATCTCCAAATGGGCAATGGAAGGGACTCAAAAGTAGGAACCCATTCTGTTGAGTTGGATTTTTCAACTAGAACAAATAAGTAACTAGATATTTATTAGTTGTATAATGAATAGAAATGATGAGGTACTCACATCTCTACTTCTTCTTGAAGTTAGGGATGCCAAAGTTCAGTTTGGTTCGGTTCAGCACCCATTTTGTCAGAACCAAAACCAGAACTACTTAGGGAGGCCAGAACCACAAGAATAATTTATCCAAAGACAATTTGATTCAAATACATGGAACAAAGTATAATTTAAATTTCCATAGCCCAGTCCCTAGGAGCAGTGGCAGTAGTTTCCTCTGATGCACTGAATACTTTATTTTTGTAGGCACTTCTCAAAATCTGAATAGCTTCAAACTTCTTAGTACTCAACTGATCAGTGATTGAAAGTCTGGTCCAGTCTCAGTTTTTACCCTCAAAAGCCTTAGACAGAGACCAAGACTGGTTCTCTTAAAATTCCTGGCATCTCTAAAAACCAGACTGAGACCACAAAAGACTGATTTTGTGGTCTTTTGTGGTCTGAACCCACCTTTATATACTAGATATGTAACAAATAATATATTTTATTATTATAATTCCTACTTTCACATATTGTCTAAGGCTCTCGAATGCTCATGTACATCAAATAGTCCAAATAAATATATTAGGTTGCATCACATGTGATGAAAAGTATTAAAGAATAAGATATACTTAAAAGAACATGTAACAACTCACATATCTCAACACATTCTGTATGTTATTAATACCACCAAGTTATCCTGACCCATTTTGGTAATTTAGGGAATTCACAATGCACATGATGAGTGTTATGGGTGTCACTAGCTTTCACTTGTGTTTGGTGCTGGGCAGAGACAGTAACAAAGATCTAAGTTCTTGTTACAACTTTGAACAATTCAGACTTTATAGTTGTGATTGTAAACAGTTGGTCTTGCATCTGGGTCTTTAAAGGCTGAGCCTAAAGAGTGCTTAACCAGTTTAAGTCAAGTATTGTCTAGAGGTTTGTGAGTGCAGAGGATAAAGCAGATGACTAACATTATTATTGCTAATGAATGTTATGAACGTCTACAGTTACAACCACAGTCGACCCCCACCAATTTCTTTCCACTCTCCGCCGGATGGACAGCCCCTCTTTCTTCATCTCTAACCCTTCACCCTACTCTTACCCTTTGCCCTAGTCACAACCCTTTACCCATACTATACATAGCCTTCACCTCTGACTCACTTCCTTTCCTGAACAC
>Ga0193743_1003096_pt1 | contig 11297 bp, 9 predicted proteins | sample L2c2metaG_FD_143038 | JGI IMG/M metagenome (GOLD analysis project Ga0193743, IMG submission 143038) | Soil microbial communities from a riparian zone of the East river system, Colorado, United States - L2c2 | ecosystem: Environmental > Terrestrial > Soil > Riparian zone | place: USA: East River...
CCACAGGTTCACCGGAACACCCGGCGTCTCCTGCGCAATGGTTTTAACGGTTTTCTTCGTGCTCTCCCCGGTGACCGGCTTGTTGTCACCGTCGCCCCTGAGAAACTTGCTTCTCACGAACTTGACGCCAGCGCCGGGGCGTCAGGACCACACGACTTCGCCGTCCGCGATCTGCGCTGTTCGTCAAAAGCGCGTCCGCGTCCACCGCATCCCATCCCAACGTTCGTGACGATGGCCAACGTCCCCTCGTGAGGGATGAGACGGTGTGGAATAAGCCGGTGATTTGGGTCGAAAGGAAATGAAAATATTTTTGCAGACGGGGCTGGACAGCAATTGGGTGATTTGCCCGACGGGCAAAAATTTGACTCGCATCGCCAGCCTCTTCGTCATGGCCGGGCTCGTCCCGGCCATCCACGTCTTCTCCTACACAAGCCCAGAAAGACGTGGATACCCGGGACAAGCCCGGGCATGACGAACTTTGGCTATCGTCGGTCATCTTCTTAGGAACAATGCCCACCGAAAGCCGTTGATTTTAAGCTCAATTGCGATCTGTAAAAATTCGAACTGCAAAATTGAGGTCCCCTTCGGCGCTGGGCGCAAAGCGAGGATCAAGTTCGGCGCTGGTCCGTTTTTCGATCTTCGGCAATGCACAAACGCCGGTCGCAATGACGGAATGAGCAATGAGTTCTGCCGATCCAACAGACGCTGGTTATCCAACCCAGACTTCCAGGGATATCTTGCATATCGGCAGGTCCCGGAATACGTCCCGACAGGCTTCGCAAGAAGCGTCAGATGTCAGGGCGGAAAAGCCGCAACCAAAGCCCGATACCAGAAAGACCAACCCCGACGATCCCAAGAAGGATCCTGCATCCGATCCGTCCGAAGCGCCGGGACCGAAGGGCATCAAGGGCGCATTCCACCAACATCCGATCGCGATGATCGTCTGCCTTGGATTGATCGCCGCCGGGTTAATTGCCGGCATCGCATGGTATCTTCATGCCCGGCACTACGAGAGTACAGACGATGCCTTTATCGACGGCCGGCCTGTGCTGGTCAGTCCGCAAGTCACCGGCAACATCATCAGCGTCAACGTCACCGACAACCAGATCGTAAAAAATGGCGACCTGCTCGCGACCATCGATACGCGCAATTACAAAGCCGCGGTCGATCAGGCCGAAGGGCAAATCCAGCAGAACGAAGCGTCGATAAAAAACATCGACGCCCAGATCGCGGCCCAGAAAGCCCAGATCGATCAGGCCACGCAGCAGGTGACGGAAGCGCAGGCGGCGCTCAAATTCGCCACCGACGAAAATACCCGCTACCAGGACCTGGTGCAGAAGGGCGCCGGCACGGTTCAGCGCGCGCAACAGGCCTCCTCCGACTTCAACGGCAAGCAGGCCGCGCTTGACGCAGCCACCGCGGCCAAGGTCGCGGCCGAACGGCAGATCGACGTGCTGAACGCGCAAAGGATCGGCGCAGCGGCACAACTCGATCAGGCCAAAGCGCAAAAGGATCGCGCCGATGCCGATCTGCAGCGAACCGAGCTGCGCGCCACCGTCGACGGCCGGGTCACCAAACTAACCGGCGCGCTGGCCGCTCCCGGACAGGCGATCATGGTCGTCGTGCCGCTCGACGTCTGGGTCACCGCCAATTTTAAGGAATCACAACTTCGCGACATGCGCGTCGGGCAGCCCGTCGATATCAGCATCGACGCATTCGGCAGGTCGTTCCCGGGCCGCGTCGACAGCGTTCAGGCCGGCAGCGGCACCGCGTTCAGCCTGTTGCCAGCGGAAAACGCCACCGGCAATTTTGTGAAGGTGGTGCAGCGCGTGCCGGTCAAGATTACCTTCGACCAGCGCCCTGAAGTCGAGCTGGGTCCGGGCATGTCGGTGGTGCCGACCGTCACCGTCCATCCCTGAACCGGATCGCGTCCGATGCCCGACGCAGCCGACAAGACCACTAACAAAGGCGAATATGGTGACGCCAATCCCTGGATCATCGCGATCCTGGTCGCGGTCGCGACTTTCATGGAGGTGCTCGACACCACCATCGCCAACGTGGCGCTGCGTTGCATATCCGGTGGATTGGCCGTCAGCAGCGACGAAGCCTCGTGGGTGATCACGACCTATCTGGTGGCCAATTCGATCGTGCTCTGCGCCAGCGGCTGGATCGCGCAAATGTTCGGGCGCAAGAACTTCTTTCTGGTCTGCATCGCGCTGTTTACGCTGAGTTCGCTGCTGTGCGGCTTTGCGTGGAATCTGCAGGCGCTGCTGATCTTCCGCGTGATGCAGGGGCTGGCCGGTGGCGGCATGACGCCGGTGGCGCAGTCGATTCTGGCGGCGGCCTTCCCGCCCGCAAAGCGCAGCCAGGGATTTGCGCTCTACGGCATCGCCGTGGTCGTCGCACCTGCCGTCGGGCCGACACTCGGTGGCTGGCTCAGCGACAATTTATCCTGGCACTGGTGCTTTCTGATCAATGTCCCGGTCGGACTGATCTCGGTCGTGCTGATCTACCTGATCATTCCAAGTTCTCCTGAAAAGCAGAAGGAGCGTGCACGGCTCTGGGCCAAGGGGATGAATTTCGACATCATCGGCTTCCTGCTGATTGCGACATTTCTCGGCGGCCTCGAGGTCGTTCTCGACCGCGGCCAGATCGATGATTGGTTCGGCTCATCGTTCATCGTTACGTTCGCGGCGATTTCCGCCACCGCGCTGCTGCTGTTCATTCCCTGGGAACTGAACCGGCCGCAGCCGCTGATCGACATCAAGATGCTGACCGGCCGCCAGTTCGGCACCTGCTTTGTCATCATGCTGGTGACCGGCGCGCTGTTGATCGCGACTACGCAGATCCTGCCGCAACTGCTGCAGGAGGAATTCGGCTATACCGCCACGCTGGCCGGCCTCGCGATTTCGCCAGGTGGCGCGGTGACCATGATCATGATGGTGGTGGTGGGCCGTCTCGGTTTCATCCAGCCGCGCTACCTGATCGCGGCGGGTGCTGCGATCGCCTGCTACGCCATGATCGATCTGCTGCGGATGACCCCCGACGCGGACTATTGGTATTTTGCGTGGTCCCGCATCTATCTCGGCATTGGCCTGCCGCTGGTTTTCATTCCCATCACCACCGCGTCCTACGATGGCATACCGCCGGCAAAGACCGATCAGGCCTCGGCGCTAATTAATCTTGCGCGAAATTTCGGCGGATCGATGGGCGTGGCGCTGAGCCAGACCGTGCTGGCGCGGCGCGAGCAGTTTCACCAGAGCCGGCTGGTCGAACAGCTCGGCTCCTGGAATCCGTTCTACAATGATAATTTGGGCCGCATCCAGACCTATCTCAACGGGCGTGCGGCCACCGGCAGTTCATCCGGCACCAGCATGGCGATCGTCGGCAAGACGGTTCAAAGCCAGGTGACGATCCTCGCCTATATCGACGTGTTCGTGGCGCTGGGCTTGATCGCCGCAGTGATGGTGCCGCTGGCCCTGACCTTGCGCTCGGTCAACCGCAGCGGCGGCGCCAAGCCAGCGCATTGAGTGCGCCATACGCGTTCAGCCATGATATGATCAAATTGCGTGCAAACAGATCCAGGTGGAGACCATGTGGAAGGCGCTTTGGAGGAAATGGACGATCGATAAGCCTGCGCTTCTCGGCGACTGGCTCTGGGATGTTTTTGTGGTGCAGTTGGCCGCTTTGCTGGACCGGCTGACGTTGAGGCGGATTATCGCCTGTATACCCATCGCCATTCTTGTGCTGGCTTACCACCACCAAAAAGATGGCCACTCGAGTCGTAGGACTGACACGCAGTCTCGTGACGCAGATGCAGCGGCTGGACTTCCGGCACTGGCGCGAGCGCGGCACCAAGAGTCGAAGACGCCTCCCGCTGCCACCCGAATTGGTGCTGGTGGGCGATTTCCTCGCATACATCGATCTCTTCTCGGTATTGTTCCTGCTCGGAATTCTGAGCCGGGTCACGACGATCCTGTTCCTCCTCAAGCACTGACCGGCCGGCCCAAGAACGATGATGACAAGCCGGTCTTCATCGGTGGCGTTGCGTGGGCCTAGCGACTTGACGGTCGCGAAGCCGTCAATGCTGTGAATTTACTTCCGCCTTCGGCGGCACAGCAGACATGGCGGGGCTTTGCCGGCGGCCCGACGCTGTCGCGAATGACCCGTTTCGGACATTTTCCTCAAAGTCCGGCCGACCTGGACAGCTCCGGCCGGCTACCTGCATCAATGGGCGTGCGTCGCTCAGGGACGAACGCGGATGATCGTATTCCCCTTGCGTCGCTCGGTCGGATTTAAGGCGGCGACGGCATCGTCGAGGGTCGAGACGTTGCCGATGTTCGTCCGCAGTCGTCCGTCCCGCACCCGCTGGACGATCTCACTCAGTTGGACACGATCGGACTCGACGACGAAGTCGACCGCCAGGCCGTCGGAGGGCCGCACGAACTCCTTCGCGCCGAAGTCGAGCACCGTCTGACGGTCGGCGGCGCGTCCGGTGCCGATGACGTAGGCGCCGGCCTCTCGTGCTAGTTGCGCCACCACCGACCCGACTGCGCCGGCCGCGCCGTGTGCGAGGACGCTCTGCCCTGCCTGAAGGCGGCCGTGCTGGAACAGCCCTTGCCATGCGGTCAGGCCCGAAACCGGCAGGCTCGCGCCCACCGTGAAGTCGACGTCGCCCGGCAGCGGCGCGAGGTTGCGTGCCTCGATCGCCACACACTCGGCCAGCGTGCCGTCGCGATACCAGTCCGCGAGGCCGAACACCCGCTGTCCCAGCGACAGCCCCGTCGTGCCATATCCGAGAGCGGTGACCACTCCGGCCAGCTCGTGCCCAGGGATGGACGGTGTTCGGTCACGATCGAGGCGATCGGTCCAGGTCGAGGGCCACGCCAGCTCAGTCGGGACGAATCCCGACGCATGAACCTGAACGACGACGTCGTTTATCGCTGCCTGCGGCTCGGGGCGGTCCACCAGCTTCATCCCGGCCGTTCCCGCGGCCTGGTCCGTTACAACGATTGCTTTCATGGCAATTATCTCCTCGGTCATTTGTCTCTTTGGTGGAAATGTTGCAGGGAGCGCGGACGCGCGGGCTATCCACAAAATGCCAGGCAGTGTGGAGCTCCCGTCTCCGTGTCTGCGATTTGCGCTGTCTGCATTGACCGGGGCTCCCACTAGGCCTGATGGATCGGGATCGCTCCGGTCGCTCGTGTTAGCGAATAGATGCGTTGCGCCTGGTCATAAAACAGTACCAAGATTGAAAATTTTGGCTGTACCAAGCGCGATGGCTGCCCTCCCCATCTAACTCGATTGTGCCAAAAGGGCTCCGTTGGCTGCCCAGATTTATTCGGGGATCCGAGAGCGCATTGAGACGGCGAACAGGAATTTAGATTGCCAAGGCCGCTAGGCGTCATGTCCGCTGTTGGCACCTTTGAACCATGCCGACGGACTCTGAAAATGTCCGTTTGCGGGAAAGACCGGAAGCGATCGGGCCGCGGTCGAAGCGACGCGGTTGACCCCAAGAAAAAAGCGCGCCTGTCGCGTGTCAGAGCAGGAATTTGATTCCGAATGTCTTGCCGTCACGCCAAACGACTTCGCATGACTGACGCTTCGGATGTTGCGGCACCAGCGCCAATACCAGTTGGTCGCTGACATCGATCGCGGCATCTGTCATGATCCTGGCACCGCCGGGCGAGACGTCCATGACGAAGCATTCAATCGGGGTCATCTGGTCGTCGACCGCGATCCAGGCCGGCCGTTTGTCCATTTGGCGTCGCGGCTCACGCTGGACCTTTGTCCGTCGTCCTTCAAAATTCATGATGGCCATCCAACGTTGGATCCAAATCAACAGGTGATCTTCCAAACACGGCCATCAGATTGAAGGTAATTTCGTAAAGTTCCCCTTAGCAGATCGCCTCGAAGTCTACCGGTCCGACCGCGGAGACATCATCAATCTCGATTGATGAGCCCCTAAAACGCGGGGCCGCGGATCGAGGCGGGATGGCCTGATAGCGCCAGCGTGCCGGCTTGCCTGAGACCTTTGGGCGAGACATTAATGATATGCAGCAATTTGTCGGTGAAATCGCCGGCGTAGATATATTTGCTATTGGCACTGTAGGCCACGCCTTCCGGCACGCTGCCGAGCTTCACTTCGCCAGGTATCACCCGCGCGTTGCCGTTCTCGATGGCGATCATCACCGCGCCGCCATTGGCATGATAGGGCCATTCGTCCGGTCCTGAGGTCGAGCCGTGCAGCAACAACACCACGGCGCTCTTGCCGTCGGGCGCCATCGCAAAGCCTTCCGGTCCGTCGCCGATCGCCAGCGTATCGACCACCCGCGGATGCGGCCCGCGCGCATCGAACATGGTGATGCTCGCATTGTTGCCGCGCACGCCATTGTTGACCACAAAGCCAAGCGCACCATCGGGGGTCAGCGCGAGGTTGTAGGGATTGGCGCCGGTCGGAATATCGAGCGCCGGGTCGTAGCTCACCTTGTCGCCGTCGATCGCCAGCACCGCGACGCGGCCGGTGCTGTTCTTGACCACGAAGGCGCGCTTGCCATCCGGGGTGATCGCCGACGCTACGCCGGCATCGCCGAGCGGCACGGTACCGGTGACCTTGACGGTCTTGCCCTCGATCGACAGAACGCTGACATCCTTGCTGGCCCGGTTGGCGAGCAGCGCGAGCTTGCCGTCGCGCCGGATCGCGAGGCCATGGGGCTGGCTGCCGACCGTGACGTCCGGAAGTTTCTGCATGGTCGCGAGATCGACGACATGCAGTTTGTTGTCGGCACCGGCGACCCATTTGCCGTCCTTCTCGACCGGGAGTACCGAGCTTGCCACCAGGCCCAGCGCGCCGTCCGGCGTGATCTGCAGGTTGACCGGCGGGCCATATACCGAATTGCTCATGGCAATCGGTGCGCCAAGCTTGGGATGCGCAGGGTCCGAGGCGTCGAGCACCACCAGCGTGTCGTTGCCCGGCGCGCGGTAGGTCTGCCCGGCATTGCCGAAGCTGGAGGTTTCATCCATGCCGATGAGAATATGCTGTGGTCCCGCCACGGCAGGAAGCGCCGTCAGCGCCAACAAAAATACGCCACCACAAACCCGCATCGTTTCTCTCCCCCATATATCTTGGAGGAAGCTAGCAGCGGACCTGCCTTGTTACAACGTTGATGGCGGGGCTGCTGGCTGCGCAACGCGCGGGCCAATCACGTCACTTGTGCGGCGTGCAGATCGCCTTGAGCGCGGTCCATTCCTGTGCCGTCAACAACGGTGGGCCGCTTACCGGCCGATCCTCGTCCCGCATGCGCTGCAGCCGGTCCTCGGTCAAGGGATGGTTCGACAGAATGGACAAGGTCTTGTCCATTTCCTTTCCGGTCACGCGAAACAACAGCTCGCCCATCGCCTTGGTCGGCCGCCCCAGCCGATGCATCAGCTCGATGGAAAATGTATCGGCATTCTGCTCGGCCTCACGCGAATAGGAAGCGCTCACCAGCGAGCGTGTCGCAAAGACCACGGCAGCAGAGCCTGTGACATCGCCGAACAGCAATCCGATCAGAAACGACGTACCGCCATTGTAGATCAGATTGCGCGTGCCATCGCGATGCCTGAGATGGCCGAGCTCGTGCGCCAGCACGCCGGCGATCTCGTCGGCGTTGTCGGCCTTTGCCAAAAGGCCGCTGAACAAATAGACCTTGCCGCCGGGAAGCGCGAAGGCATTGGGTATCGGCGTCGCCAGCACGGCGGTCTGGATCGATGGATCGAAGCCGGCGGCATCGCGCAGCGTATTCACCAGTTTTGCAAACGCCGCCTGCCCCGCGGCACCGTTGCACACCTTGCTGCCGAACAGCGCCTTGACCTGTCCATCCGCCACGTCGCCCATCCGGCGCTCGAACGCCTGCGGCACCAGCGGCGTCAATCGATCGGCGGCCAACGGAACGCCAAACAAAACCACGGCGACAATGGAAACTGCCGCTGCCAGCGACCATCCAATGATCGTCGCCACGCCACCCCGGCCGGAGGCGTTTTCATCCAGCCGGGTGCAGCGCGAAACCAGCTCCGTTGCGAGCGCCGCGTCACGAATCTCAAGCCGGGCCAGCGCGGGCGCCGAAAGGCAGGCCAGGCGAAGCGTGCCGGCCGGACCGTCGGCGCGGCGGATATCGGCATAGGGCCAACGGATCCCGGCTTCCGAGGGTTCGTTGAGTTCGAGCTGATCCGTAAACGCCAACGTCACCAAACGGCGGCGGCTCGACCTGCCGTCGAAGTAAACCACCGAGCCGCCCGATCCCGGCGACGGCAAGGGATATTCCGGCGCGCTATCCATTGCAGCCAACGCTCATGCCTTAAAATCCGACGATGTCCAATCCGTCGGCAAGGCCCTCACCGAGTGCACTTGCCAGATCGCCTCTTGCCGCGACATTTGCGACCGCCTCTATGTGGTGAACCGTGGTCGATGCAACCAGCCTCGCCCATACATCGCGCTGCAGATAGATACGCAACACCACATTCAAGATGAGGATGAGCGTCAAATAGCCTATTCCGCCCAGCACCAGCATCGGAATGCTGTCCTGCAGGCGGCCGGCGGTGAAAAGCTTTGCCATCGGCAGTTGGCTCATTTTCGCGATCAGGCCGGCACAGGCGAACAGATAGCCGGAAAACGACACCACGATCAGCAGGAACCAGCCGATCACTTTCCAGTAGAGGCCGACCAGCGCGCCGCGCAGCAACGCCGAGTCAAACCGCACCTCGCCGAACCGGATGCCCGAGAGCCACCAGCGCCACTCGATGGCTTTGAACACGCCATAGATGAATGGCGCCGCGAGCAGCATCAAGAGCCACAAAATGCCCGAAACTTCAGTTGCAATCTTGGCGAACGGCAACAGGGCGCGATTTAATCTCACCAGCGGCACTGCGAACGCTACAACGAGCGGAACGACCGCCAACAGCCACAGCCACCAGCCGCGCTTGAAGAAGTCCCAGCCGGTCCCTGCAAAACTGCCCTGCAGATCGCCGTAATGGCAATGCCGCATCTTGTAGCGTTCAAGGGCGGCTTCACGCCACGGCAAGATCAGGCCGAGGGTAACGATCATCAGGAGGCCCCAGAGCGCGGCCCGCGCCGCATAGGCCCAGCCCGAGCCGTCCATCCAGAACCGGACCCCGCGCCACACCGTGCGGGTCAGGCGGTAGCGCCGCGCACGATAGATCGCGAATTGCCCGAACAGATAGAAAAACACGAACAAGGGAAAACTGGCGAAAGCCTTGAAGCGCTCGACTTCAAGGCCGACGAGAAAATAAGCCAGATAGATCGGCACCAAGATCGCGAGCGCGAACAGAAACCCGATCAGCAATTCCTTGCCGCGGCCGGTGTATTCCGCCGCATCGCCGTCGATATCGGTATTGGACCATAGATGGCGGCGAATGTCGGTCGCCAGCCAGAACCGGTAAAAGCCGACGGTAATAAGCTCAAGCCCGGCGCCGCGCGTCATCAGCCGGCGAAATTCACCGCGATCGCCGGAAAACAACAGGGGCGTCGACGGCAGCGGCGGCGGACGCTGCGGTACAAAGCTCATCTGGTTCATGAATCGATTCCATCAAAAAATCGGCTGAAAAACCTAAAACATACCTTTGTCGCGCGGAGCGTGATCTAGTTCACGTTGACTTCTCGAACAGCTCCCGTCCGATCAGCATCCGCCGGATTTCGCTGGTGCCGGCGCCGATTTCATACAGCTTGGCGTCGCGCAGCAACCGCCCGGTCGGATAATCGTTAATATATCCATTACCGCCGAGCAGCTGGATGGCGTCGAGCGCGCACTGCGTCGCCTTCTCGGAGGCATAGAGAATGGCGCCGGCGGCGTCCTCGCGCGTGGTCTCGCCGCGATCGCAGGCCTTGGCGACGGCGTAGACATAGGCACGCGACGCATTCATCGTGGTGTACATGTCGGCGATCTTGCCCTGCACCAATTGAAAGGTTCCGATCGGCTGGCCGAACTGCTTTCGCTCGTGCACATAGGGCATCACCACGTCCATGCAGGCCTGCATGATGCCGAGCGGCCCCGCGGCCAGCACCGCGCGCTCATAGTCGAGGCCCGACATCAGCACGTTGACGCCGCGGCCGACTTCGCTGAGCACGTTCTCCTCCGGCACCTCGCAATTGTCGAACACCAGCTCGCAGGTGTCGGAGCCGCGCATGCCGAGCTTGTCGAGCTTTTGCGCGGTGGAAAATCCCTTCATGCCCTTTTCGATGATGAAGGCGGTGATGCCGCGCGGGCCGCCGGACGGATCGGTCTTGGCATACACCACCAGCGTGTCGGCGACCGGGCCGTTGGTGATCCACATCTTGCTGCCGTTGACGACGTAACGGTCGCCCTTCTTCTCGGCACGGGTCGCCATCGACACCACGTCGGAGCCGGCATTGGGTTCCGACATCGCCAGCGATCCGACATGCTCGCCGGAAATCAGCTTCGGCAGATATTTGCGCTTCTGCGCTTCGTTGCCGTTGCGCCTGATCTGATTGACGCAAAGATTGGAATGCGCGCCGTAGGACAGCCCGACCGCCGCCGAGGCGCGCGATATTTCCTCCAGCGCGATGCAGTGTTCGAGATAACCCAGCGCCGAGCCGCCATATTCCTCCTCGACGGTGATCCCGTGCAGGCCGAGGGCACCGATTTTGGGCCAGAGGTCGCGGGGAAACTGATTACTCCTGTCGATTTCGGCGGCGCGCGGCGCGATCTCGTTCTGTGAGAAATTCTGCACGGTTTCACGGATCGCGTCGGCGGTTTCGCCGAGATCGAAATTGAACATCCGATGCGCGTTGGGAATCATGGCGGGCGGCCTCCGGCGATTAGATTTGTTGCGCACAGCCTTATGCGTTGCAAATAAGCTTGTCACGGGCCGATCGGGCTGAGAAGGCCCAGGATACACCGCCCAACGCGCCGCGCCCGGCCGAATTCAGCCATCACGCCGCCGCCGACGCGCCCCCATGGCGGGCTGAATGACGGGCTGCGACAGAGTATCCAGTATTCCATGCCGAGCTACGACAGGCCTTGCTCTCGCGGTTGCAAGAGGGTGTAATTCGCACCAAATCACCCTCCGGAACCAACCACGGCGGGGCAACACCATCAGGAGACGCCCAATGCACGGAATGATGGATCTCGCCGGCGATTCCCATCAACGGGCGGCCCGCGAGCGCGCGGCTTCGCTGCCGCTGGCGGAATTCGACGTCGCCAATCCCGAATTGTTCAAGACTGATTCGTTCTGGCCGTATTTCGACCGGCTGCGCCGCGAAGAACCGGTGCATTACTGCA